>Ga0318533_10000507_pt1 | contig 16133 bp, 5 predicted proteins | sample GRESIP053b4f27_FD_203675 | JGI IMG/M metagenome (GOLD analysis project Ga0318533, IMG submission 203675) | Tropical soil microbial communities from Luquillo Experimental Forest, Puerto Rico - GRE.SIPMG.053b4f27 | ecosystem: Environmental > Terrestrial > Soil > Tropical forest > Bulk soil...
GGCATGGACGTCACCGCTCAGAACGATCTGAAGTTCGTGCAGGTCGCGGGCCAGATCGCGGTCGGCGGTGGTGCCGGCATCGGGGGCGCCTTCGCGACTCTGATCCACAACAACACCGTGCTCGCGCAGGTCGGCGACAATGTCGTCATAACGGCAAACGGCACGGGTCTCGACGTCGAGGCACATTCGAGCGAGGACGTTGTCCAAATCGCCGCCGGCGGCGGCGCCGCTGGCGGCGCTACGATCCTCGGCTCCGGAACCGTCACGATCCTAAACGAGACGACTAACGCCAGCCTCGGTAAGAACATTCGCGTCAGTGGCGCCATCAACGGTGCGAATCCTGATGTGAAGGTGATTGCCAATGACGACACTACGGTCACCGACGTCGCCGGCGCTGTTGGCTTCGGCGGGGCAGCCGCGGTCGGCGTCGGCGCCGATGTGATCGTCCTTACCAAGAACACGCTTGCGACGGTCGATACGAACGCGCAGATCGGCACCCAGGGCTCGGTCGAGCTGCGCGCGACGACAAGCGAGAAGGTTGTTTCCGTAGCTGCGGTCGGAACCGCGGCCGGCGCGGCCGCCGTCAACCTGTCGGCGAGCGTCGTCATCGCCAACATCACGACACAGGCCTTCGTCGCCGCATCGCCGACGACAGTCATCAATGCCGACGGCAACGTTGTGGTCGAGGCGGTATCGAAAAGCGAACTTGACCTGTGGGGCATTTCGGCCCAGTTCGCCGCCGCGGCCGCAGTCGGCGCCTCGGCGGCCGTCCCGGTCGTGACCAAAAATGTGCTGGCCGAGATCGGCGACGGCGTGACTGCGACCGGTCGCGGCCTGCGGAACGCCACCACGGTCCACGATGGCACATTCGGCGACGTCTTAAGCCCATCGCCCATGGACGTGACCAGCAATCAAGCCGCGGGCGGCAATCTGAACCTCGGCTCGCCTAGCTACGCCAACGGCAACAATACCGATTTGAATTCGTCCGATAGCCAGCGCCAGAACTACGATGCGAATCAGAATTTCGCCGGCGACGATCAGGCCGGCCAGCGCAAAGCAAACGCGCTCGCACAAACAGGCTTCCGAGGCGTCGCGGTCACAGCGACCAACAGCGATGACGTCAGCTCGACCGGAGTTGCAATTGGCGGGGCCATCGGCGCTGCCGTCAGCCTCACCGGCTCGGTGCAAGTGGTCAATGCCACGACGTTGGCGCGCATCGGCAAGAATGCCCAAGTCGATACGCTCGGCACCAGTGCCAATCAATCGGTTCTGGTGGGGGCCGGCAATGACTTCCGCAGCCTCGGTGTGGCAGCAGGGCTCTCCATCGCCGCCGCAGCGGCCGTCACTCCCGTTGCTTCGGTCCAGGTCGTCAATCTGAGCACCAGCGCCGTCATCGATGCCAGCGCCACGGTGAACGCCGGTAACAGTGTCATCGTACAGGCAGACGGACACGAAAAGTTCACTCAGGTCGCAGCCGCGGCTGCCGGCGCAGTTTTTGCAGGAGTGGGGCTCGCACCAAACGTCGTGGCGTTCGACAGTCAGACCATCGCCTCGATTGGTGGTTCGGGCCATGCCACGGTTACCGCCGGTGGTAGCGTCGGCGTCCTTGCCGAGGACGACAGCCGCTTCATCGAAGTTGCTGCTTCGATGGGCGTGGGCTTCGGTGGTGTGGGCATCAGCGGCAACGTGTTGATTGTGACCAAACACACGCAGGCCCTCATCACCGATGGGTCGAGCGTGACCGCGAACGGCCTCGGCAGCCAGATCGGTAATGTGCTCGATAACCTTGGTTCACAAGCACAGGGCTATGCGGCGCAGAACCGTGCCGGCACCGTTGCCGGCGTTGTGGTGCAGGCGACGTCGCACGAGGACTTTACGGCGATCACCGGCTCAGTCGGCGTCGGGCTTGGAGGTGTTGGGCTGGCCGCCGACGTCGCGGTCGTCGATTCGGACACGCTCGCGCGCATTGGTAACAACGCAACCGTCACCACTGGCGGCTCTGTGATTGTCGGCGCGGCCAACACCCTGGACGTTTTCACGCTCGCTGGCGGCATCGGCATCGGCTTTGTCGGGGTGGGCGGCGGCGTCACCGTCGGCATCGTGCGCAACGGCGTCGAAGCCTCGATCGGCGATAACGCAACCGTGAACAGCAATGGCAACACCGAAGTGATCGCGCTGTCACGCAAGGATGTCGACTCTTTCGACATCGCCGGCGGCCTCGGCCTCGGTGCGCTGGCAGGCTCGGTCGGCATCTGGACCTTCGGCGGTTCGGTCTCGACCAATTACAGCTATACGGAACGTGACGGCCAAGGGAACCCCGGCGCCACCAAGAGCAATGACTCGCTCGGCGGCGGGGCCTCGGGCTGGAACAGCAGTCTCGACAGCCAGGCCAGCGGCAGCAGCGCGCCCGGTAGCAATTATAACTCGATCCTCAATGGTCAGGCCGGCGGTAGCGGCGGCAATACGAGCCGTCTTGCGGCCGCGAACAACAGCGCGAAGCCGACCGTCGGCGCGGCCAAGCCCAAGACTTCGATTACCGCCCAACTCAGCAATGCCGGCGGCGACATCGAGGGTACGACGGCGCGTATCGGTGCGGGTGCGCTTGTGACCGCACTTGGCAGTGTCATCGTGCGTGCGAAGGATGCCACGACGCTCACTCATACCTCGGGCAGCTTCTCCGGCGGGCTTATCTCGGTCGGAGCCCCAATCGCTCTCATCACACTCAACATGCCGGTCCAGGCGATCATCGATAGCAACGCCACCGTCAGTGCGGGAGCCTTGTTCGTCGGGCCGGGCGATATCGTTGTCGAGGCGAGCCAAACCACCGCGACCAAGGCTTTTGTCTTCGCCGGCGCGGGCGGCCTCATCGCTGTTGACGGGCAGATAATCATCGTCAACGACAACACCGATCAGGCGGCCTGGGCCAAGAGCGGCACGTCGCTCAGCGCCATCGGCAACATCACCATCAATGCGACCGCGAGCCACAGCTACTCGGGAGGCGCGCTCGGCGCCACCTTAAGCGCCATTGGCGCTGGCGCGTCCGTCGCAATCGTCAATGTCAATGGCGGTACTCATGCGCTGATGGACGGCAGCGTGCCGATAGCGTTCGGGTCGGTTTCCGTCGTCGCGATGGCTGACACAAGCGTCAAGCTGCAGACCTATGGCCTAGGACTGGGCATCGTTGGCGGCGTTGATGGCGCCATCGCCATCTCGCACATCGGCAAGTCGAGCGAGGCGCGTATCAGCGACGGGTCCTCCACGCGTGCGCTGGGTAACGTGACCGTGTCAGCCGTAGATCTCGCCTCCGCCGATCTTTCGAGCTACGCCATCCAGCTCGCCGGCGTCTTTGGTATGGGCGTCGCGGTATCTTCCGCGACCATCGATCCCTCCGTGACAGCTCATGCGGGCGGCTCATACGCCCTTGCTGGCACGCTTTCGGTCGTCGCCGAATTCAATACCGACGCGGCCGGCAATAAGATACCCAACCGCGGAGCGCACACGGCGGCGTTCAGCGTCGGTGCGGCGGTCGTCGCAGGTGCCGCAGGCGCAGTCTCGATCAGCGACATTCGGCCGACGGTGCTGGCCCAGCTAGACAATGGCGCGCAAGTCCTCCCGATCGTGGCGGGGTTTGCCCCCAATGTCGTCGTCCGCTCTCTGTCGGGATCGGACGCTGTCGCGAATGCCAAAGGTATTGGTGCGGGATTGATTGGCGGCCTCGGCGCCAGCGTGGCGCTGGCTACGGTCGGAGGGTCGAACAAAGCGTTGACCGTCGGCGGGGGCCTGGTCCTCGGCACGAGCAATGCCCGAATCGGCGCGATCACTGTCGATGCGCGATCAGCCGACGATGCCACTGCGGACAGCTTCGCCGCGAGTGGCGGCATTTTCGGCGGCTTCAACGTCAACCTGGCCAATGCTGACGTCTCCAACAGCGTCTTCGCTCAGCTTGGGCTGGGTGCAACCATTGTCGTCGGCAGCGCCACGGTGAACGCCGCCGAAACCGGCGGATCCAGTGCCGAGTCACATGGGGTCTCGATAGCTGGCGGAGTTGCAGGGGCGGTCTCAGTGGCCAATGCCACACACAATGTTCCCGTCGATGCCATTGTCGATGGCAGCACTGTGGATGCTCTCGCTGGGCTCAGCGTCATCGCGACAACAGCCAGAGCCAGTGCCGATGCCAGGGCGGTAGCCACTGGCGCCGCCCTGCTGGCTGGCCTCACCGTCAACTCGGCCGTGGCAAAGTCGATCGGCCACACCAATGCGGTGCTGCAGAACGCCAAGGTCCTCGCAAGTGACTCTAGCCAAATCCGCATTCACGCCGACTCGCACAGTGACGCGACTTCGGCCGCCGCCGGTACTGCCGTCGGCATCGCCGGGGTCGGCAGCACGCACGCGACGACGCTCAACAGCCATGGCGCCGAGGCCCGCGTGGGTTTCGGCGTGCAGATGGGTACGCCACCGCATGGTGATGCCAGCGGCTTCCCGGTTGGTTCAATCGAGGTCAGCGCGACCAGCGTCGGCACCGGTACCGTGACTGCGAGCGGCGCCACCGGAGGCATCGTGGCCGTGCCCGACGTTTTCGGCAAAATCGACGTGACGCCATTTGCGCATGCCTATGTCCAGGACGATGCCGCTTTTTACGCCCGCCACCCCGTGACGATCAGCGCCTCCAACTACGCGGAGGGCGATGGGACGTTGTCCGGCAAGACTGTTTCGCTGGTGGATTTCAGCTCGATGGAACTCCAGCACAATGTCACGCAGACAGCGGAAGCGATCGTATCCCCCGGCGTCATTATTCAGGGAGCCGACACTATCAGTGTGCAAGCCAAAGGCGGCGATCCGGCATTGACGCCCGGCGGGTACGACGGTGTGTCCTTGGTTCAGGCAAATGGCTTCTCGGTCGGCATCATCGGACATGCGAATGGTGAGGCGATCGCCAACCTGACCTCGACTGTGCGCGCACGGATCCTCAATGGCAGTGTCGAGAATCCGACCACCTTGTTTGGCAACGCCACTATCTCGGCAGATACGACGGCGAAGGCCAAGGCATCCACCGACGACTCCGGCGGCGGCGCCATCGATCTGAGGGCGACGACGGCTGACGCGTTCGTCAACGCCACGACGGAAGCGATTGTTGGCGACACCGACCAGGACCGCGGCGGCAGCACCGTCAACATCGGCACCACGGGAAATGTGGGCATACATGCAACGGCTAACCTGTCGGCCGAGGCCGTCAGCAAGGACAACGGTGGTGGCCTAGCATCCTTTGGCAAGAGCGACGCGCGGGCGCGCACCTTCTACAGCACCCTGGCTGGCGTCGGCCAAGGCGTCGGTGTCTTTGCTCAAGACATCGACGTTAGCGCGAACACCACGCACCACGAGACCACGAATATCGACAACACTTCGCATGGTGGCATCGCCGGCTCAACCTCGGGCGATACCAACTCCGGCAGCTTCGCAAGCCCCAACAGCACGTCGGGCATCGTTGTGGGTGGCGACAGCGTGTTGTTCGCCTTGGGTGCGGTCCACCTGCGGGCGGAGATCACCAACTCGCTCCTTGAGGCGTTCTCGGTGAGCAACGCCAAGGATGGCGCAGGCCTCACCAGCGCGACGGCAACTGCCATCGGTGACGACAAGGTCAAGATCACCCTGTCCCCGGGCTCGTCAATCAGGGGCGACGACGGCGTGTTTATTACCGGCTCGGTGTCGAACTATAAGGTGCATACCGATGCTCGCGGCAAGGCGGACGTTTCGATCGACGCCGATTCTTTCTCCAACAACTTCGCCAACGTTGCCATAGAGATCGATGCGCAGGCCGGCTCAAAAGTCGAAGCGGGCCGCCATATAGAGGAGCCGGTCTTCGATTCCGAGGCCGCGTTGATCGTTGAGACCAACCTCAATGTCATTCGGGAGGCTTTCGCTAACACGGATGGTCCCGGAATCACGGCCACGGATCACTACAATGGCCGCGACCGCACCGATCTGCCAGGCAAGCACGACGACAGGTCGGGCGATCAATCGAAGGCGACGATTACCTGGAACGCGGACGTCGTACTGCGAAAGGTTGCACCTGAGAAGGAGCTGGAGATTGACGCCGGCGGCGTCGTCACCAAAGCGCAGGGCATCTCGGTTGACGGCTGGGCGGATCTCGCCGCCCAGGGGATTTTCTTCCCCCTCGTCGGTCACCAGACTGGCCCGGTGATCTCCGTCGACGACATTTTCTCTATTGAGGTCAATCGGGCGGTATTCCGCGCTACGGAAAACAACATCATCATATTCCCCGGAGATCCTAACGGACCGTCCGAGACAGAAGCCCAGAGCACACGCAATGTTATCACAGGTGACCAGGGGACTTGGTCCGTTGGCCTTGGTGCAGGCCTCATTTCGATCGTCAACAACTCGCAACACACGCTCAAGATCAACAACATCGACACGATCAGTGCGTTTGAAGATCCGTTCCTAACGGCGGTCTCCATCCAGATCAGGAACGCCGATGGCTTCAAGTTCGCGATCCAGCCGTTCTATGGAATTGAAAACGACTTCAATCAACTGTTTCCGAGTGTGCAGATCTCCAACCACACAATCCAAACGGGTGGCGACATCCTGCTCAACGGCTTCATCAACAACCCCGTCGGTAGCACCTTCATCGACGCCGGTGCAGGCAACATTTTCCAGCCCAACCCGAATGCGCTGCTGCGCACGCTCAATCTGACGATGTCCGCTGGGCGCGACATCGGAGTCGCCGGGCAGAGTGGAGAGTTTGGCTTCCCGGCCGAGCGGGTCAAGATCGAGTTCGTTCAGAGTCCCGGCCGCGAGCCGCGCGCCAGCATCTCCGCCAGCGGCGACTTGTGGCTCGATATCAGCACGCGGTTGCGCGACCCGAGCTTGACCTCGTCGACCGTTGTTTTTAACGGGCTGCGGTCGCTCGATGGCGGTTCCGTAAACGCCGTCTTCCATGCCGCGCAATGGGATTCTTTATTCCAATCCTTGCTGCCGTTCTTCTCCCCTGCTGCCGGGATTGAAGTCGGAGCCGTCAGCAGTCCCACCAATGATGCGGCCGGCATTTCGACGAACCAATTCTATCGGGCGCATTACTATCCTGACACCTTCGGCCCGCTCTCGGTCGATGTGAACTCGGCCTTCGGCGTCAGCTTCGGAGCAACGACTTCGGCCACCTACAACATCAGGTCACTGACTTCCCCCAACAATCTCACCGCCGATGCCGGCGCCACCGTCAATAGGCCGGGGACCTTCTTCTTCCCGTTCAACGCAGCCTCTTTCTCGTCATTTGCGGCCCCGACCGACGATCCACAGATCGTCGTGTCGCCGGTGACGGCAGATGCGACCGACACGCGCATTCGGCTCTCGGCGCCGGTGGCGGCGACCGCGACGGAGGCGCCTCTTAGCGATGTCGTGGGCAGCGCGCTCACGAGCTACTTCGGCGTCACCGACACTGACCTCGCGGCCTTCGCAGCCGCCGCTACCGCGAGCACGAACAACGACGTGCTTGTGCAGGATTTCGTCATGCTCGACCCGACCTTGTCGCGCACCAATCGCGTAACGAAGCCCCAGATCGTCTGGCAGTAACCACCAGATCACCTGCTTTGGCAACCGGCCAAATTACTCGCGACAGACACGCAGCCCGCGCTGTAGGTTAAGGGCAGGGGGCAACGTCGGAGCGCACGGTGGAGAGTCGGTCGAGCTCGTCGGCATTAGAGGCGGTTGAGCGGCCCGAGGGGCCAGCGAGCGAGGCGCTCTGGTCGCGGCTCGTCAAGGCTACCGACATTCACGCGTTTGCATCGAGCTGGCTCGCCCTGCAGGCCAGCATGTTGCCGCCGTTGCGTGCGAGCGTGCTGATCCTGGGCGAACCCGACGAGGGACCTTTCTCTCCGGTCGGCGTTTACCCGGCGCCTGCCTCGATCAGCGCCGACCTTTCGATCGCGGCCGAAGCCGCGCTCACCGACCGCAAGGGCGTGCTGCGCGAGCGTCCGGCCAAGCGCGACGAGGGCGCCCAGTGCGTCGCCCTGCCGCTGATCATCGACGAGCGCCTCCACGGCGTCGTCGCTGTGGAGCTCGCGGCGCCTTTCCGTGAACCGCTGGCCGAGATCGGCCGTCGCCTACAGTGGGGAGCGGCCTGGATCGAGACCCAGATTCGCCGGGGCTCGTTTCTGCCCCACCAGCAGCTCGTCGAGATTCTCGATCTCGTCGCTTTGACTATGGAGGCTCCGCGCCTCGAGCTTGCCCTGCTCGGCCTTGCAAACGATCTCAGCCGCATACTCGGCGCGGATTGGGCCGCCTCTGGCCTCGTTGCGCCGTCCTCCCTGGTCGAGGTCAAGGTCCTCTCCCATGGCATGGCGCTTTCGAGACGGAGCGAACTCGTGCGCGCGCTCGCGGCCGCCATGCAGGAGTGCGCAGACCAGCGCGAAATCATTGCCGTCCCCGAATTGTCCGCCAGGACGCTGGCGGTCACCCGGGCACACGTCGAGCTTAGCGAACAGGTCGGCCTTGGGCCGATACTGAGCGTGCCGCTGGCACAGGATGGTCGCATCAACGGAGTTATGACCATCAAGTTCGGACGGGACCGGATCATCACCGACCGCGAGCGCGAGTTTTGCCGTTTGGTCGGCACTGTGATCGGGCCCCTGATCGAGTTCAAACGGCGCGACGATCGTTGGATCGGCGCCAAGGTGGCCGACGTGGTCCGTGACGGCGCTCAGCGGCTCCTAGGCCCTGGCCACCTCGGCTTCAAGCTCGGGACCGCCACGGCGATCATTGCCGCCGCCGTTCTCTCATTCGCCACTGCCGATTATCGAGTGACGGCGGCAGCCACCCTCGAAGGCTCGGTCCAGCGCGTCGTCACCGCGCCGATCCAGGGTTACATCGCACAGGCTGGGGCACGCGCCGGCGATCGGGTCACCCAAGGCGAGGTGCTCGCCCGCCTCGACGACCGCGCGCTCAAGGTGGAGCGGACGCGCTGGGTCTCGGAACGTGAGCAGCGTCTCAAGGAGTATCAACGCGCGCTCGCCGAGAATGACCGGGCGCGCGTGCAAGTGCTGCGCGCCGAGATCGAACAGTCCCAAGCCCGCATCGACCTGATCGAGGAACAGCTCGGCCGGATCGAGATCCGCGCCCCCTTCGATGGCATCGTCGTGCGCGGCGACCTAAGCCAGATGCTTGGCGCTCCTGTGCAGCGCGGCGACCTCTTGTTCGAGATCGCCCCACTCGATGACTACCGCATCCTGTTGCGGGTCGACGAGCGCGACATCAACGAAATGAAGGTCGGCCAGACTGGGACCCTGATCCTGTCGTCGCTGCCCTTCTTGAGCCTGACGTTCAACGTCACGAAACTCACGCCGATTTCGGTTCCCGAGGAGGGGCGAAACAATTTCCGCGTCGAGGCCCAGCTGTTCGATAAGAGTCCCGCCATCCGGCCCGGCATGCAGGGCTACGGCAAAGTCTCAATCGGCCAGCGCAAGCTTGTGTACATCGGGACGGTGCGGCTCGTTCAATGGGCGCGCATGACCTGGTGGCGATGGTGGCTATGAGGCGGGCATGGCGCGCACACTTTTCAGCCCCTCCTGGTATCGCGTCGCGCCGTTGCGTCCGACGCTGCGCAAGCAGGTCGTGATCCATCGCCACAACTACCGCGGCAAACCCTGGCACGTCATCGAGGAGCGCTCGAGCGAGCATCACCATCGTTTCAAGCCGGCCACCTATTTCATTATCGGCCTGATGGATGGGACACGGACTGTCGATGCAATCTGGCGCGCCGCACTCGATCGCCTCGGTGACGAGGCACCGAGTCAGGACGACATGATCGACCTGCTCGCGCAGCTGCACTTTGCCGACCTCCTGAAGACGGACGCCTCGCCCGAGGCGCACGATCTATTCCTGCGCTACCGTTCACGCGACCGCCAGAGGTGGATGGCCCGGCTCAGCGCGCCTTTTGCCTGGCGGCTGCCGCTCTTCGATCCTGACCGGATGCTCGATCACGTGGTGCCGGCGGCGCGTTGGATATTCAGCGTATGGGGCCTCGTCGTATGGGCGCTCATCGTGGGCACGGGGCTTGTGCTCGCGGGCCTCAACTGGGGCCGCATCGTGGAGAGGATTGCTGAGCGGGTACTCGATCCATGGAACCTCGCGGCGTTGGTAGTCGCCTATCCGATCCTCAAAATCCTGCACGAGCTAGCGCATGCATTAGCGGTCAAGGTCTGGGGTGGGCGGGTGCACGACATTGGCGTGATGTTCATCCTGTTCATGCCGATTCCGTATGTCGACGCCTCGGCCTCGTCGGGCTTTGCCTCCAAGTGGCGCCGCGCGCTGGTGGATGCCGCTGGCATTCTCACTGAATTGCTCATCGCCTCGATCGCGCTGATGATTTGGCTCGATACCGAGCAGCCGGTTCTGCGCAGCGTGCTGTTCAATTTGATGCTGATCGGCACCGTTTCCACTGTGCTCTTCAATGGCAACCCGCTGCTCAAATTTGACGGCTACTATATCCTCTCTGACATCATCGAGATCCCGAACCTCGCGCAGCGGGCACAGAAGTATCTGGCGTATCTGTTCAAGCGCTACCTTTGGGGCGTGCCGAACGCGAGCTCGCCCGTGACGGCCAACGGCGAGCGGTTCTGGTTCCTTCTCTACGGGCCGCTCGCGGCGCTGTACCGGGTGTTCCTCACCATCTCCATCGCCATGTTCCTTGCGAGCGAGTATCTGCTCGTGGGTCTTCTGCTGGCGGCTTGGTGCGTGCTGCTGATGGGCGTGATGCCGATCGTGCGGTTCGTCTCGACGCTCGCGAATGATGCGGATTTGCGCTATCGCCGGCCGCGAGTGGCGGCCTCGATCGCCGGCATCGTCGCCGCGGTATTGGCGCTACTATTCGTCGCGCCAGCGCCCCACTCGACCATCGCCGAGGCGGTGACCATCGTTCCGGAGAACAGGCAGGTGAGGGCCGGCGCCGAGGGCTTCGTCGTACGCCTGCTCGCCGAGCCCGGCGCGCCCGTGGCCGCAGGCACTCAGCTCGCCAAGCTCGCCGATCCCACGGTCGAGGCCGAGGCGCGGGTGCTCAAGGCCCAGGTTACGGCGCTCGAAGTCCGGCTCGCCGCAGTCGAGTTCACCAAGGTGGTCGACGCGAGCGTCATCCGCGCCGAACTGAAAGCTGTGAAAGAGGATCTCGCCCGCGTCTCCGAACGTAGGCTCGAGCAGACAGTGGTGGCGTCCGCGAGCGGGCGGTTCCTGGTCCCGTCACCGGCCGACCTTCCCGGCCGCTTTCTGCAGCGCGGTACGATATTTGGCTACGTACATGACCCGGGCGAGGTTATCATTCGCGCCGTGGTCGACCAGGCCGGCATGGGCGCCATCCAGCGGGGCGTGAGGCGGGTAGAGGTGTGGGAGACGGGGCCGGAGACGCGGCCCGGGCCAGCCCTGGTGGCGAGGATCGTTCCCGGAGGGCGCAATGAGCTTCCCCACAAGGCCCTCTCTGCCGAGGGCGGCGGAACGATCCAGCTCGACCCACGCACGCCTGACCAGCTTCGCACGATATCGAATGTGTTCCAAATCGACCTGCAGCCCGATCGCAGCCATCCCGTCGACTTCATCGGGCAACGCCATTTCGTACGCTTCGAGCACGAGCCGAGGCCCATCGGCCTGCAGCTCTTCGACCGCGCGCGCCAGGTGGTCCTAGAACGGTTCGGTTTTTGAGCAATGAGCGAGGCCGCCCCGTTCTCCGCGCCCTACGGCGCATACCCCGAGCGGCGAGGCGGGACGAACCCTGACGCCCGGTCGGCGTCGGCGCCGATCGGCCACTTAACGTCTCTCTTGCGGCACGGCGCGAGCGATCAGGCCGCTCGCTTCGTCCGGGCGGTCCGCGAGGCAGACGAGCAGGTTTCCGCGGTATCCGACAGTGCCATTGGTGAATACATGCGCGCCACCGCGGCGGGTCTGCGCGCCAACGCGACCGCATTTGAAGCCACGACGCTGTGCTTTGCCCTCACGCGTCGTCACGCCCGGGCGGTGCTGGGCTTCGACCCGCACGACGAGCAGATCGCCGGGGCTTGGCATATGCTCAATGGCAACCTCGTGGAGATGGAGACGGGCGAAGGCAAAACCGTCACCGCCGTGTTCACAGCCGCAGCCCAGGCGCTCGCCGGTTCCGCCGTGCACATCATTACCACGAACGACTATCTGGCCGGCCGAGACGCAGCCGAGATGGGGCCGATTTTCGAGCGGCTCGGACTGTCGGTGGGTTGCGTGAAGGAGGGCATGGAGAGCGGTCCCCGACGCGCCGCCTACGCCAGCGCGATCACGTACGTGACGCCGAAGCAGTTGATGTTCGACTATCTCAGAGACCGGATCGAGCTCGGCTCAAAGGCGGGCTACGGGTTGCGCACGGAGCTCGACGTCGCCATGGCCAAGAGCGCCGCCGCGAACGGCCGCTCCTTCTACCTGCGCGGTCTGCAAGCGGCGATCGTTGACGAGGCGGACAGTGTGCTCATCGACGAGGCCGTCGTGCCGCTGATCATTTCGCGCCAAGAAGCCGCACCCGATCAGCAGCTGATCGCCGAGCGCGCCATTGGTCTCGCGAGCCAGCTCATTCGCGACCGAGATTTTCTCATCAAGGCCGACGGCCGCGACATCGTCCTGACCCCCGCGGGCCGCGAACTGCTCGCGCACATCGCAAAACCCATCGGCGGGGTTTTCGCAAGCCTGCTCTGGCGCGAGCAGTACGTCCTCCAGGCCCTGATGGCCCTGCATCTTTTTCGGCGCGATCGAGAGTACATCACGCGGGACGGCGCGGTCGAAATCGTCGATATCAATACCGGCCGCACAATGCCCGATCGATCATGGGAGCGCGGTCTGCACCAGATGATCCAGGCCAAGGAGGGGCTCGCTGTCACCGCTCCCAACGAGGCCATGGCAAGAATCAGCCATCAGGATTTCTTCTGCCGATATCACTTCCTGTGCGGCATGTCAGGCACCATCATGGAGGTGGCGCGAGAGATTCGGCACACCTATGGCCTCCGCGCGGTCCGAATCCCCACCCATCGCCCCTTGCGACGGCGTAGCCTCGGCGTAGAGATCCACGTCACGGCCGAGGCGAAGCATTTGGCCATTGCGGAGCGGGCCCGCCAGCTCCTCGCACAGTCGCGCCCCGTGCTTATCGGCACCCGAACGGTCGCCGATTCCGAGCAAGTCTCTCAGGAGCTCACGCGCCGCGCCATCCCCCACACGCTGCTCAACGCCCGCCACGACGCGAGCGAAGCCAAAATCATCGCCGCCGCCGGCCGCGTAGGCGCGGTGACGGTCGCGACCAACATGGCGGGGCGCGGCACCGACATCCGCGTCGAGCCGCAAGCACTCGCGGCCGGTGGTCTGCACGTCATAGCCTCCGAGCGTCACGAGTCTCGTCGCATCGATCGGCAGCTATTTGGACGCACGGCCCGGCAGGGGAATGTTGGCACCTATGAGGAGATCGTGTCGCTTGAGGACCAACTGATGCGGACATTGCCGCCACGGCTGGTCGCAGTCGTCAAGTTCCGCGACTGTCCCCTTGCGCGTCGCTTGGTCATAAGCTTTGCGCAGTGGCGGGCGAGCCGGCACGGCGTTCGCCTGAGGCGCGACCTCGCGCGCTACGAGCGCGAGATGCATCGCGCACTGTCTTTCGCCGGGCCCCGGGGAGCCGCGCGCCGATAAGCGGCGAACCCTGATCCTTCGTAAGCGTCGTCTGACGGCTGCCTTGTTTTTCGGGTGAGCTCGCGCGAAGTGCTGTGCCTATTGTGACAATGGGCATAGCACGATGACGGGCAGTCGAGGTGATCACGTCGGTGCAGCGGCGCCGCTTTCGCGCCGAAGAAGCATGAGACGACGGATGCGAGCGATCTGTTCCGGGCCAGGCTCGATCAGATCATCAACATGAAGCATGAGCGGGTGCAGCTTGCCAGCAAGCTCGATTTGGAATGGCTCGACGGCGAGATCGCGCCGCTCTACAGCGACAAGGGCCGGCCCGCGATCAAGACCCCGTTAGGTCAAAAAAATAGAAACTGTAGAAAAGAGGTGAGTTTCCATTCCCGGCGTTGCATCACCAATACGTCCGGATTTAAGTTTTCGGCACGCACAGGTCTCGCTTATTTGAAATGTTCATTATGGTCGATGTGCTGCGCAAGCCTGACGGCAATAAACCGGGGATGATGCCCGCAGTGATTGCACGGCGGAAATCTTTTCCCGAACACGACAGTGACCTCGTGCGATTGCGTATGCTCCTCATCATGCAAAACAAGATATACGCCCGAATGTTCGACAGTGTCGCCGGGTTTGTATTCTTTGCCCATGGCGCTTCCTTTCAAAATGGAGTTCGGCTTGGCTCGCCCTATTTCGGCGGCTTCCGCGACAGCCAACAGCGCACGAACTTAGGAACTTTGGGCTTCTTTCTAGGCCGCTTCCAGTGCCTCTTGCGCCACCGTAACTTCCCGGACCTGTTCCGGCGCGCTGGCGACCATGTCGGGGGCGAGCAGCCAACGAAATTCGATCTCCTCATCAATCTCAACACCGCGAAAACATTCGGACTGACGATTTCGCCTGCCCTACTCGGACGCGCCGACGAGGTGATCGAATAGCACTATATCCATTCATGGCACTCCGCGTCGATTCGCTGCGGTGCCGAAGGTTCGGACGCGATCGGAGCGAAGCGCACATGCCGGGAGCGTCGGGAGCGGGTCGATCTGACGAAAGTGACCCCGAGCGGACTTTGGCCGAGCGGAAACCCCGCGGTGCAGCGAGCCCTGACCAGCGGGTTCACTCCGCCTTGATGTTCGCCTCGCGAATGGCGCGGCCGTATTCATCATATTGCTTGCGAATATGCGCAGCAAATTCCGCGCCGCACATTGCAACAGGAAACAACCCTTGGACTGCGAGCTTCGACTTGACCTCGGAGATCCCCAGTGCCGCGGTGTACCAACCAATGAGTTGGCTAATTGTTTCCTTCGGTGTCTTCGCCGGCGCGACCACGCCGAACCAATTCTCCACCTCGTAATCCTTGTAGCCTGACTCGGCAAAAGTCGGTAATTCCGGTAGCGGTTCAATCCGAGTGCGTGAGCCCGTGGCAAGGGCACGCAGCTTACCGGCGTTGAGCTGTTCGCTCACCGTCGCGTAGTTGGCAAACATCGACGTCACATGCTCACCCAACAGCGCGTTAATCGCAGGAGGATCGCCGGGATAAGGAACGTAGGTTTAGATTAACGTTGGCCTCGCGCTTGAGTACCTCTATCGCAATGTGAAAAGACGTTGCCGGCCCTGCACTCGCCAGCGTCAATGCACCCGGCTTGGCACGAGCCGCCGCGACCAGGTCGGCGAACGTGCGGTAGGGTGATGCACTGTTGACAACGAGAACCGTGGGCGACCGCACAAGGTAGCAAATCGGCTCGAAACTGGTCAGCGGGTCGTAATTCAATTTTCGCAAGTGCGGATTAATGACAAACGAATTTGCAAGCATCAGCAGGGTGCTACCATCGGCTGCAGCGCGCGCCACGGCTTCTGTTCCGATCACCGCGCCCGCGCCAGGACGGTTCTCGATCACCATCGTCGGGCCCGCCCGACCGACCTCTTCCGCTAGCAAGCGCGCGAGAGTGTCGACGGCGCCGCCTGCCGGGAACGGAACGACGATCTTGATTGTTCCTGTCGTCTGAGACCACGCACCAGGATGGCTCACTGCAAAAAAGAAGACGGAAATGATAGCGAGACCGGCAGCGCCCGCTGTCAGATGCAGGAGTTGCCGACGCGCAAATTTCATGATGTTCCGTCCCTGAATTGCTACGCTGCTGGATCGCTAAAAGGCCTTCCTTCCGCAGACGAAGACTGCGGTATGCCTCGCACTTGGAGCAGCTGCCGGAGACGATAGAGCATGTGTTCGTGCACAAGGAAGGGGGAAGGGTCTCATTTCCGGTAATGGGATGGCCCGGCCGTGCTCCTGCCCTGCAAGACGTAAGGTCTTGCGGGGGATTAAGAAGCACAAGGAGCACGTCCCATGTCACACAAGTCCGCACCACCCACCGTCAGCACGATCGGCATCGATCTCGGTAAGAATAGCTTCCATCTTGTCGGTCTCGATCAGCGCGGGGCGATCGTTTTGCTACTCAAGTGCT
>Ga0318533_10000530_pt1 | contig 15873 bp, 18 predicted proteins | sample GRESIP053b4f27_FD_203675 | JGI IMG/M metagenome (GOLD analysis project Ga0318533, IMG submission 203675) | Tropical soil microbial communities from Luquillo Experimental Forest, Puerto Rico - GRE.SIPMG.053b4f27 | ecosystem: Environmental > Terrestrial > Soil > Tropical forest > Bulk soil...
CGGCAGTAAGCGTCTTTGTCTTGCCGGTACCGGCGCCGGCGAGCACCAGCACGGGGCCATATTGCGCGGCAGCTTTTGCCTGTTCCGTGGTCAGGCCAGCCATCACCGGCTGCGGTCGCGGCTCAGCGGCGGGGTGCATGACACCACCCCTCCGTGAGGCGACCTTGGCTCAATGCCGTCTGCAATTCGTTCATGCGGGTGAGGAACAGATGCGCCGCCAGATTGGGCGGCCACGGTTCCCAAGGGCGCATGCCTTCAGGGACCGGCAGAGGATCATCCGCAAGCGGCTCGAGCGTGATGCCGAGGCTTTCTCGCATCGCCTGCCGGCTCCAGCCGGCGACGTGGAAGGCCTCGCTGGCGGCGGCGAGCCGGTCGGCGTGTTTGTGCGGGGCGTAGCTCGCCGGTGTCCAGGCAGGAAGCTGGTAGCGGTTATTGACGGCCGCCTGCAGACGCCGAACCAACGCGTCAAAGCCTGGTCCGAGATGCGGCTTGAGGGGGGTGATCGGATCCCATCCGCCGAGCAGTGCCTCCTCGGCGTCGTGCAGCAGCTCGCGCAGCGCTTCCGGCGGCGTCAAGGCGGGACCGGAAGATGCCTGGCGGATCGCGAGCACCGTCAGACTGTGCTGCGCAACGGACAATGGCAGGTCCCAGGCCGAATACCCGGCCCAGCGATAGGTGCGCGACAGACCGACTGCAAGATCGTGGTCGGTCCATGCCTGGGGATCGGGATTGAGAAGATCCAGGCGCCGGCCGGAGGGCAGCAGCACCCAGGCGCGATTGGCAATCATGTCGGCCTCCGTTGCACGAGAACGTCGTTCCAGTCGGTGCCCGCCGGCGGCGCCAGCCGTTCGAACGCGATGCCGGCGGCGGCGGCGAGCTCGGCATGGCATGCGGCGTAGCGCTCGCCGGCACGGTTTGCGTCAGTGGCGCCGGCGAGCAGCGTGTCCGGCCACTGCGCCATCTGGCCAAGCAGGCGCTCGATCGCCTGCACCGTGCCCGGTCCCATGCCGCCGCCGGTCGCGGCATAGAGCGTGTCCGCGCGTATGCCCTCGATCGCCGCCACGCTCAGCGCGTCGATCGGCGCCTCGGTGATTACCAGGCGGCAATATCGTTTTCCGGCACGCGATAGGCGGAACAGGCTTTTCGTTCCGCCCTGGAGCGAGCCTTTGAAGTCGGGCCCGCGGATCTCGACATGCGTGACGGTGTTCCCGTCGTCGCGGTGCGCGAACCAGGCGCTGCCGTAGGGTCCTTCGCGGAGGATGTCTGCCCCATCCGCGGCCTCGAGGACTTTTGCCGGCAGCCGGCGGGCACCGGCGAGATAGTTCCATACCGCTGAGGCGCGCCGCAGCCGAGGCCGCGTCATCCAGCGTGTGGCGATCGGCACTTCGGGCTCAATTTTCGCACGGCCGCTCACGGCCTGCGGGAAGGTGGGTGCGACGCCGACGAACCGTCTCAGCTCCCGGCGCACCTGGCCGAAGTTGAGGTTCGGATCGAGGTATTGCACGAGGTCGAAGATGTCGCCCTTGGCCGTGCTCTGCGGGTCCCACCAGCCGCGGCCATCATGGTTGACGATCAGGACCCCGCCCTCCTCGCGGCGATATTTGAGGGCACGGCGTGTGCTTTCTTTGCGGTCCAGACGCCACGACGGCGACCACCCCTCGAGCAGCGCGGCGCAGTTCACCCCTCTGCGGAACTGCTCGAGCTCCGCATCCTCGGCTTGCATCTGATGGTTCTCCTGTCGGGCCGTGTGCGCGGCTGGCGGGGTTGCCATCCGCTTCACTTCGCCCTCCAGGAATCCGGCGGCCGCGAAGCCGGCGGCGGGGCAAGGGCGCCAAAGGCGGCCGCAAAGCGGCTTCCCTTGCGGCGCCGCCCGGCGCAAGCGGTAGCGGCACTCCCCTGCTCTTCCCCTCGTCATCGCCCTGTTGTCCGGGCTTCTTCTGCGAACGGCGCGGACAGAATTCGGCGACTGGCCAGGTCGGGCTGGAAGAGTCCGCCCCAGCGGCCCCCGGACCACGTTCCAGGGGCTGTCTCGGGCTCGACGCGCGGCGGGGTTACCCGTCAAGGCAGCGGCGCGGGTCAAACCCGCGGTCGGCGCTGGCCGCCGCCCTTTGTTCCGGTCAAAGGCGAGCGTCTCAGGGGCAGACTTGCCGGTGCCGAGCCGCGCGCACTTTTATGGGGCTGTGAGACCCTGGATTTCAACCAGCAGTCCCCAAGTGTGGCCAAGGCGGAGCGGGTCTCGGATTCCAGCGAAGAGAGCAGATCGACAGGTTCGATCGGCTCTACGGTTACGTTCTTCCCGTGCCGCTGCACGGAGGCGACGCGACGACATCATTTGGCGAACTCGGGGGCGTCGGCAAACTCTCGCGGGCCGCGGTCATCCGTGCACAATCGTCGGGATCCGTCGTGGTCGCCCTGGGCAAGGGAACCCTCGACCCGCTGGCCGGCGGTGTTCGTCCCAAGGGCCCGCGCGCGGCCCCGAGGGGCCGGTCCTGTGGGTGACGACCTCGCGCTTACTCGAGCACTCCGGTTTCGGACGGTGCGGATAACTCCCCATACCTCGACGAGGTGCGCGCCGAGGGCCTTTCGATTTCGTCACGGCGGCCGCCGTCGACAACGCACGCGACGCGAACCAAGGGGATCGCCGGAAAATGTCGCAATTTGCGAGGTCCACTCCATGCCCGAACATATAGAGAACGCGTCAGTTGCTCGCGGCCCTACCGAATGCGCCGGTGTTCTTCACCTTTCCCGATGACGCCCGATGGAATGCCAAGCGGCGGGCTGTGGAGTGGGCCTTGAAATCGGCGAATACCGCGGCGCGGTGTGGGTACCCTCGGGCGTGTTCCAGCGGCTCTTGCCCAATATCCCCAGCCTCGAGCGCTGCGTTCAAGCGTACCACTTGCAGCGAACACGCTTTGAGAGAGCCACCGAGCGGAAGCTGCGGCGGTGTCAGTTGACAGAGGACGGGAACGTCGAGATCACTGGCCACGATTTGCGTAAGGGCTCTCCCATGGCCTTCCGGAGCGCTCAGATGCGGTACCCGCAGCGGGCGAGACGTTCGGTGTAGCGCTCATTGAGAATACCGGCGCCGTGCGCGAGTCGTGCGAGTTGAGGTCGCCACCGTAATTCACCTCGAGGAGCACAGGCCCGTCGGTGGCGAGCGCGAGATCCCACGATTGCGTGAGGATACCTGGCAGGATCACTGCTGCTGAGGTTATCAGCCGAATGGACGCCCTCGGCGAGGGCTTCGGCGCAAGCCGCCTCGACAGCCGCCAAGCCGTCGGTCAGCACCGCCGACAGCACCTTGACCATTTGGCGGTCGCCATCATCCGAGCCCTGTAGCTTACGCCGCATGCGCTCCAGGCTGGCTGGCAAGAGCCAGTTCTTGAAGGGGGCGCCGTTGCACAATCCGCCGGGCTTCCTGGCGAGCAGCGGCACGTAATGCCAGGGATCGTAGATCGTCTCGCGGCGGCCGAAGCGGCGGCAATGCTCGCCGATAATTGTACCCTCCTGGCGGATCACAATGCGATCGGCATAGGCCTGGATCTCGGCCGGCCGGCCGACGCCACGCGAGGCGACCGAGTACTTGTTGTCTTCGAACCGCACCAAGCAGGTCTTCGAGACCGACGCTTGCGTCGCATGGAACCCGTCGAATGGTCCCGTAATCTGCACGAGCTGCGGCCGCTTCGCCTCGAAAGCCTGCCAGATCGTGCGGTCGGTCAGTTCGGGATGCTTATGCGCTTTGGCGTAGGCGACGCATCGGTCGAGCGACCAGGCGTTCAGCTCCTCGTAGCTCGCCACCCTCCCTGCCCTTGTCCGGTCTGTTTCTCCGAAACGGCGCGGACGAATTCTGAAACGGGCGCCTCAGGAACGGCCGTGAGGCTTGCCCGGCGAACACCGCGAGGCGCCGCCCTCTCGCGGAGGCGGAGGCAAACGCTTGCCTGGCCGGCCGATCCGGCAGTAGCAGAGTGGCATTGGGAGCGTCTAAATACCACGCTCACTGGAGCGGTCGCTCCGTGCCGCGGTCGCCCGCGACGACCACCCGAGTATTGGACACCAAGCAAGGCGTCTTCCTCGCGCAGCGGCGACAAGTGTTCTAGCCTGTAAGACCACTCTTTCTGGAGCCCACGACGAGCATACGAACCGCTACGGCCCTGGGGCGGCGTGACAACTTTGCCAGCGCGAGGTTGTGCCGTAACGCCGCGGGATGTGCCGATGATCCGTCACTCGCCGCATTGCCGTTCGCAAAAATAGCCACCGGCGGATGCGGTTCGCAAAAAAAGAGCCAGCGGCGGATGCCGTTCGCAAAACCGTCGGGCAGGATTGGGTGTATGGCGCATACAGGGTGTACCAGATTCTTCCTGAAGACGCGGGCTGAAATCCTGCTGCGGGCGCACTGAGGTGTACAGCCTGCTCCAGGCGCGACACACGCACGCTCCGAAGATGCTCGTCAAGGACGAGCCATCATGGACAACGGCCGCCTCTGAAATGGCGCGGGACGAAGGCTAGGGGCGGTGTGGCGAGAACCTACCCGCCGACACGAGGAGATTGTGGCAAGAAAGCGCAAAAAATGCCCGAGCAGCTCTTGATCCCACAGGCTGAGGCCTGCCGGCGGCTCGGTATCTCTCGGCCGACCCTTGTTGCCGAGATCGAGGCGGGCCGGCTACGCTATGTTCTGGTAGGCAGGCGTCGAAAATTTAAGCCGAGCGACTTGGAATCTTATATTGAGCGGCAGGGACGCGGATGCGACGGAAGCGAAGTCTGGTCACACAACGCGAAGGCTCACACAACTACTACGAAAATTTCACGGTTAAAGGTCATCGATTTCGACGAAGCCTTGAGACTGACCATCGGGAAACTGCAGAGATCCTAGCCGCCAAGATCCGATCGGATGCCTTACTCGGCAAGCTGACGGGAAACAAACCCGAACATACCCTAACCCAAGCGCTCGGGCGCTATTGGCTCGAGCACGGACAACACCTGCGATCTGCGAGCGATTTAAAGCGCCTCGGCAGGGTGCTTCAGGATGGGCTTGGTAAGAACGTTCTACTCTCCGAAATCACGGCGTCCGATCTGACCACGTACGCGGCGCGGCGCCGGGCCGCATTGTCGAACCGCTCTGTAAATATTGAGCTTGAACATCTCCGAGCAGTCATTGGCCGCGCTCGGAGCTTATGGCGGGTGCACACGCCTGAGCTGGATTGGCAATCGATCCTCCTCGAGGAGGCCGGCGAGCGAGAGCATGTCCTTAGCGAGGAGGAAGAACGTCGCCTTTTTGGGGCACTTCGCCCCGATTTTCATCCGATGGTCCATTTCGCGCTGGTGACCGGGGCGCGGCTCGGAAACGTCATTGGGCTCACGTGGCGACAAGTCGACTGGGATGCCGGCACGATCGTGTTTCGGATAAAGTCAAGGAAGCCCGGGGGTGAGCTCCACTATCTACCGCTCACTCGCGCAGTCGCGGCCATCCTGTCACGCGAGGTTGGCCGCCATCCGATGAGCGTTTTCACCTATGTCTGCGCTCGGAACCGATACGACCCGCGGACCAAGACAATTCAGCGCAAGGGAGAGCGTTATCCGTTCACACAGGATGGCTGGCGGAAGCAATGGAGCCGCGCTCTCGCGGAAGCCAAGATCCAAGATTTCCGATACCATGATTTGCGGCACAGCGCCGGCACCCGGGCCCTGCGCGCGTATCGCAACTTGAAGGCGGTCCAGCGCATGCTTGGACACAATGACATCAAGACCACCTTGCGCTACACCCGCTCGGATGTCGAGGACGTGCGCGCCGCTATGGAGGCCGTCGAGAAGTCACAATCGCGACACACGGTAGGTGAGCGTAAAAGAAAAAAGGAAGGTTAATTAGCAACTTGCGTCCGTCAGGCCACCTGCTCCCAAAGCAGGCGCTCTACCAGGCTGAGCCACGCCCCGCCCCGAGGTTGTGCGGGTTCTAATCGGATCGGGAATACCGCGCAACCTTCGCGTGGCTGGGTCCGCACGGTCGAACCCGTAATGGCTGGGGCTCGCCCAGGCCTATGCGTGGCAGTACTCGGGATCGGCGGCGACAACACCACCCACAGCTGCGTCGCGCTGCAACAGCTCGAACACGCAGCCCACGAGGTCCCGTCGGTGAAACGGCTTGGCGATGAAATCCTCGAGTTCGACATTGTTCCACAAGGGCGCGGGCGCGAACCAGAGGGTGAACAGGCATTTGAACCCGGGTTGCCGCGCTCTCGCCTTCCGTATTGTGGTCATGCCATCGAGCCCAGCAGCCGGATCTCGGCGACAAACAGAGCAAAGGGTTTCGCTTCGATTCGGCGCAAGGCGGCACTTCCATCCCCAACCGCCGTCACCGCGAATCCTTGTTCGGCAAGGATTTGTCCCATCAGGGCCCGCGCTCCCTCGTCGCCGTCTACAATGAGGATCTCACGCTATAGCGGGTTCATTGGCAGTTTCTTACACGCGAAACGAGATGTCAGGGAGACAATTCTTACCTAACGTTGGCGCTTCGGCTATTTGTTTGGTTCGACTTTTGAAGCAGATTTGGTGGGACTGCCCGACAAACCCGTGATGCAGAGACGATGCGCATGGCGCAGACCGCGCGCTTACTAGCTGATTGCGGAGGATCGTGAAGCCTCTTCGCCGATTCGCCCGCGCACACCGTTGATTGCCTCTGCCACTTGTCGACAAGCCGCATAAGCTCGGGATCGCCGCAAAATGACGATACCCGACCACAGCTTCACGCCAATGCAATCGAACGCTTTTGCGACCCGCTACCGAACGCAGAACCGAGAACGAGCGAATGCGAGGATTTCTCTGTTCATCCGAGCCTAGCTCGCGCCTCGGCGACGGCGACAGCCTGGATGGCGGCGGGGTCCTTGCGATCAGGCCCACGGTTTGCCGGGGTGAGACCCAGGGTCGCGCACATCTCGTCCGCAGATATTTTTTCTGCCGCTTTATCGCCTCGATGGCGCGATCGCTCGTGGTCTACACGGGCGCGGACTTGTCCAAAAGGATCGTCGTTCGCCTTGACCTCACAGGCTGGAGGCAACCTTGCCAAAGGTTCCGGTGAGATTGAGGGCGAGACCGGTCGAATTGATGGCCGCCAAGCAAGCGATCACGATCAGTGCCGAGATCAGACCGTATTCGATTGCCGTGACACCAGAAGTGTCCTTGATAAGCCTCTTGAAAAAGATCACCATCGGCAGGCTCCACTCGGGTTCAATCATGCCCAGCGTCCGCTCAAAAGTTTGATCGAACCTTAAGAATTCATCGGATTTTCCGAACCGCCGCATTGCCGCCGGATGCTCGAACAGGGGCACGATCGCGGGAACTCAGTGGCGCAAGAGGCCTCAGCCGTGCACGACGTGGCGGCCGACAATTGATGTGGTCCTGAGCGGCACCGACCGATCGTTGCCTTCCAGCCCGCGAGGATACCCGAGTAACGCGATCGGCTTGAGCGCGGTGACGTCGCAGGGGGGGCGCTTCGCCCTCGGCGGTCTGGGCAGTAGACGATCGGCGACGCCGTCGGAAGCATCGCCCTGATAGCGAAGGATTTGATATTCCTCCACAACCAATGTGCTCTACGCATGGTCTTGCAATGGCCCTCGCATCGCCAACGGCAAGCAGCACGTTCTCCAAAAGATGTGTCACCAACCGGCGACGGAATAGATCGGCGGGAACCCGCCAATTAGGCCGATGACAAGCCGGAGGATTACCGCAACACAGTCAGGGTTCACTGCCGTTTTCGGTGCCTACTAACCGCCCTTCCTCAACGATACTGTAAGACCGGAGAAGCGTGTCTCCTAGACACCTTCTTTGGATTTTGGATCACTATGAAGCGCTTCGCACGATGGCTCGCGCTCGATTCGGCTTGCCTATGATCCGAGCAGTTGCCCGATCCAGCGCCACAGACCTGATTTCGCGCAGTGCGGCCACCCGGCATCCGGCTGGCATGGTTGATGCAGCAATGTCGGTGCCTCGTAGGAGGACGCGATGATCGCTCGTTCCGCTCTGCCCTTCACCCTTCGAAACATTCTCGACCGAGTTGGCCTCGCCTCGGCACAGCAGCGCATCGATCTTACCCGCGCGGTCCTTCTTAGCCGCTGGCAGCGCGTCATTGCGGCGCTCGGAGATTGGTCGGCAGTCTCGAACCTCGCCTGGCGCAGTGAAATTCTGTTGCACGACCGACCCGAGCGGTTCCACTGCTTCTGCCGAGACTGCCGGGAGGTTACCCCGCATGAGGGCTTTGATGAATTCGGCGCCGGTTGGTATGTTCAGATCTGCCGCTGCCGGTGCTGCGGAGAGCAAGGCATGAAGGTTTGGCCTCTCGCCTGGTGGTGAATGCCGCCACGTTTCCCCGGTCGAGCAGCGATGATATGATACCGCGAAGCGCCGCTCAGCTTTGCCTGATTCGCGGCGCGGGCTGCCTTGGCCGTAGCATATTTTTCGCAGGAGTGTTCTCACTCGAGATAGTCGGAGACCGGATTGACAATCAACTCCTACAATCCGAAGGCGGCGCTCTACGACGCCTTTCCGCAGATGAAGGCATTGTCCAGAAAGGCCAACCCGACTATGGAGTGCGTCGAGGGCATCCTAATGGAGCCGTCGAGCGTTTGAACAAGGCGCTCGAATGCGCCGACCCGCCCGGTGCTCCCGTGTTAGATCCAGACGGCAGCTTCACACCCGCGCCGACGTATTTTTTCTCAACCTCGATCGTTCGACTGAACAGCTCTTGGCGAGGGAATGGCCTTGGCGAATGCAACCCATCTTTCTGGATCGCATGGACGCTGGCGTAAGCGTCTCCCCAGGGCGCCCGACACGCTTGTCGTGGGGGTGATCGGTCTTCACAATCTGATCCAGATGAATCGAAGAGAGGGCAGGCGGCAGCGATGACGGGGTCACGTCAATTGCATCTGGGTGCCTTCATGCGCCCGGTCGGGATTCATACCGCATGGTGGCGCTACCCCGGAGCCTACCCCGACGCCAATTTCAATTTGCGGCATCTGATCCGCTTTGCCCAAGCCCTGGAGCGCGGCCGGTTCGACGCCTGGTTCATGGCCGACCATCTCGCCGTGCTCAACATGCCGACGGCTGCGCTGAAGCGGAGCGCTACGGTGACTTCGTTCGATCCGCTGACCTTGCTGCCGGCGCTGGCGATGGTGACCGAGCATCTCGGGTTGATCGCCACCGCCTCGACGACCTTCGAGCCGCCCTACATGATCGCGAGGCGCTTCGCCTCGCTCGACCATATCAGCGGTGGGCGGGCCGGCTGGAACCTGGTCACCACCTCCAACCCCGACGCGGCGCTCAATTTCGGGCTGACCGAGCAAATGGAGCATGGCGAGCGCTACCGCCGCGCCCGCGAGTTCTTCGATGTCGTGACCGGGCTGTGGGACAGCTGGGCCGAGGAACATCGCTCGCCCAATCCAGGGCTGGCCGGTCATCGTCCAGGCCGGAGCATCCGATGCCGGCCGCCAGCTCGCGGCCGAAACGGCGGAGATGATCTTCGCCAGCGGTGGCAAGCTCGCTGATGCGCAGCGCTACTATGCCGATGTCAGGGGGCGGGCGGAAAAGGTCGGGCGCGACCCCGACCACATCAAGATCCTGCCCGGCTGCCTCGTCGTAGTCGGCGAGACCGCTCGGGAGGCGCGCGAAAAGCGAGCCCTGCTCGACAGCCTCGTGCATCCCGACAGCGGCATCGCCTCGCTGTCGATTGCGCTCGGGCATGACGCGTCGAGTTTCGACCTTGACGGCCCGCTGCCGGATATCCCGGAGAGCAACGCGAGCAAGAGCGGTCGCGAGCGGGTCATCGAACGCGCCCGGCGCCACAATCTGACGGTCCGCCAATTGGCGCAGATTGCCGGCAGCTATGGCGGACTGGCGCTGGTCGGCACCCCGGCAATTATTGCCGACCAGATGGAGGAGTGGCTTTTCAGCGAGGCCTGCGACGGGTTCAACATCATGTTCCCCTATGTGCCGGGCGGCCTCGACGACTTCATCAACCAGGTGGTGCCCGAACTGCAGCGCCGCGACCTCTTCCGCCGCGAATACGAAGGCAAGACGTTGCGCGAGAACCTCGGGCTGCCGCGCCCCGAGAACCGCTTTTTCAAGCCCCTTCCCTGCCCTCGCCCGCGAGCGGGGGAGGGATAGGGTGGGGGTTCAGATCGCTCGTCAGGCATCGTGCGCGACGACGCGGGTCCATAAGCGGCGCGGGTCGCGGTCGGGGTCGTGGACGATGCGACATTCGGCGTCGAGAATCATCGTCGCGCGTTCGGCGGTCGTGTAGGCCGGCCAAGTTGGGACTGCCGGGTTGTCCGGGCTGCCGTTGCGGGCGAAGGCGATCCAACTTGCCGACATGCGCGCCGCCAGTTCGCGGGCGCCCGGCGCGCCGGCGGTCGTGTCGGCCACATCGACATTATCGAATACAAAGGGCAGATCCATCGCGTGGTGCGCTTTCACCCGACCCCCATGGGCCGGGCTCTGCCAGTCGAGCGAGTACATGAAGACCGGGGCGCGGCGCCGCGTGGAGTAGCGCTCGGCCAGCAACACCGCGCGAACCCAGAATTGGAGCCGGTCAATGCCGCGATCAGCCGGTCGGCGGGGCTCGCCTGCGGCATCGCAGCGCTATAGGCGGCGAGCAGTTCGTCGGTTTGCCCACCGGCCACCGCCGCGACGCGCTGGCGCAACTCTTGCTCGGCGAGGGTGCCGTTCCACACCGCGTCGTCGTCGGCGAGGAAAAAGGCACTCTCCTCCCGGGTGCCGCCGATCATCAACGGGATATCGTCCGATAGGGCGGGTGCGTCCGGCTCGGCGGGATGTTGCGGCAGATCGCTGCCATCGACGACGGGACCAAAATCATAGCGGTCGAGCAACGGCCAGCGGCATCGACCAACCGCGCGCGCGACCGGGGCGATCGCCGGCAACAGCCGCTCGGCGGAGAACGCTTGTAGCAGCTCGCATTCATTGCGGCCAACCCCGAGCTCCTTCAGCACGGCTTCGGCGAGCGCATTGGCCCGCTCGCGCGTCGACACGCGGATCGCCGCACCGCTCTGGATGATCGCGCGATGAAACAGCCCGCGCGCCGCCGGCATCGCCAGGAGCACGCTGACTTTGCCGCCGCCTCCCGACTCGCCGAAGATCGTGACGTTACCGGGATCGCCACCGAACGCCTCGATATTGTCGTGCACCCAGCGCAGTGCGGCGACGATGTCGAGCATCCCGGCATTGCCCGAATGTGCCCAGGCGGAGCCGCCGATGTCGGCCAGATGCAGAAATCCGAAAATATTCAGGCGATGATTGACGCTGACGACAACGATATTGCCGCGCCCAGAGAGATTGGCGCCGTCGGTCACCGCCCGGTTGCCCGAGCCGTAGCCGAACGCGCCGCCGTGCAGCCACACCATGACCGGCCGCTTGACCCCGTCGTCGAAACCGGATGTCCACACATTCAGGGTCAGGCAGTCCTCGCCCTCCGATGTAGCGTCCGCCGGCCCGAGCAAGGTTTCGAGCACCGGGCGGCGCTTCGGGCGGTTTGGCAATTGCCACGCGCGGCCGGCGTAAGCGATGGCGTCCCGCACGCCGGCCCAGGGAAGGGGCGGCTGTGGCAGCATGAAGCGGTTGCGCCCCGTAGGAGAAGCGCCATAGGGGGATTCCTTTGAACGAATAGACCCCGGCGCTCGACCAGCCGCGCAGCTTGCCCGCGGCAATCTCGATCGCCGGTGACAAGCCGGCATCCGGGTTGGCGATGTCATTGGCCATTCTCGATCTACCCTTGCGCTACCAATTGGCATTGACTTCAGCATAGCGTGCCACGACCCTTCATCGTAAGGAAAGCAAAGTAAGGAAAGCAAAATCATCGGCTGGGGAGGCGGAAATGCCCTTGCGGACAAGATTGACCGAACTTCTCGCCATCCGGCATCCGGTGCTACTCGCGCCGATGGGCGGTACTGCGGGCGGCAAGCTGGCGGCCGCTGTCAGTGAGGCAGGCGGCCTCGGGCTAATCGGCGGAGGCCGCAGTGATGCCGAATGGTTGGAGCGGGAATTCGCCGCCGCCGGAAACCAGCGTGTAGGTTGCGGTTTTATCACCTGGGGGCTCGCCCAGCAGCCCGAGCTGCTCGACCGTGCACTCACGCACGCACCGGTGGCGATCATGCTCTCTTTTGGGGACGCCTCGCCGTTCATCGCTCGGATCAAATCGGCAGGCATTCCGGTAATTTGCCAGATCCAGTCGCTTGCACAGGCGCGCCAGGTGCTCCAGGAAGGCGCCGACATCATCGTCGCGCAAGGCAGCGAAGCGGGTGGACACGGTGCGGTCCGTGCCACTTTGCCACTGGTCCCGGCGGTGGTGGATGCGGTAGCGGCTTCGCGGCGCGACGTTCCGGTGGTGGCGGCCGGCGGCATCGCGGATGGGCGAGGCCTTGCCGCTGCGTTGATGCTCGGTGCGGCGGGGGTGCTCATGGGCACGCGCTTTCACGTTGCCGAGGAGTCGTTGCTCCCGCGAGCCGCCAAGAACAGGATCGTCAGCGGCTCGGGCGACGACACGCTGCGCACGAAGATCTTCGACATCGCTCTCGGGGGCGAGTGGCCGCAGGAGTATACCGGCCGCGTACTTCCGAACAGCTTCAGCGAAAAGTGGCGGGGCCGGGAGGCGGCGCTCGCCGCGGACTCTGCCGAGCTTGCCCTTTACGCCAAAGCTCGAGCAGCAGACGATTTCGACACCGCCGTCATTCACGCAGGCGAGGGGATCGACTTGATCCACGCCATCGAGCCGGCGCGCGAGATTGTCGCGCGCGTCGTTGGCGAGGCTGAGGCGGCGCTGGCCCGGCGTTTCTCCTGAATGCGTCGGCGCGGCTTTTGTCGGCGGCAGTCGCCGGCTATGCTGGTGCAGAACTCAACCTGGTCAGCAGGGAATCAGCAATATGGCCTTCTACGAATTGCGCCAATACAAGGTTCGCCCCGGCAAGATGGACGAATGGGTCAAGATCATGGAGGAGGAGATCATCCCGTTCCAGATCTCCAAGAGCATGGTCATCTGCGGCAGCTTCCGCGGCGAGACGGACGACTCGGTGTATGTCTGGCTCCGCCGCTTCGAGAGCGAGGCCGAGCGCGAGGCGCTCTACAAGGCGGTGTACGAGAGTGACCACTGGAAGACCAAGATCGCGCCGCGCGTGCCCGACCATCTCGACCGTTCGGCGATGGTGGTGACGCGGATTATCCCAACCGCGAAATCGACGATGCGGTAGCGCTACTCCCAGCGGGCGACTTCGTCAAAGCCAAGGCGCGGCAACCGCGGCCGTAAGGCGCTGCGATCGCCGTAGCCAATATTCAGCAAAAAGCTCGTGCGGTATCGGCGATCATGAAAGAACGCCGCGTCGACCTTGTCAGCGTCGAACCCGGACATCGGTCCACAATCGAGCCCCTGGGCGCGTAAGGCCAAGATGAAATAGCCGCCCTGCAATGCCGAATTGCGCAGACCGGTCTCCTCGGCGAGGGCGGCATTGCTCGTGAATCAGCCGCGCGCGTCGGTGTGCGGATAGAGCCGCGGCAACAATTCGAAGAACTCCCGGTCATAGGCGACGATTACGGTGATCGGCGCGGTCCGCACCTTCTCGTAATTGCCCAACGAGACGCAAGGTAAGAGCCGCTGCTTGGCCGCCTGGCTGCGCACCAGCACGAGGCGCCAGGGCTGGCAATTGCCGCTCGTCGGACCGAGGCAGGCGAGCTCGAATGCCGTCTCGACCAGGGCTTCCGAGACCGGCCGTTCCTGCCAGTGCGAGAAGGTGCGGGCTTCGCGAAAAAGTGCCCCGAGAACTTCGCCTTCGGTCGCGCGTCATGCATTGACGCGGCGGATCAGCTCGGCCCAGCGGTCGAGCACCGGCAAAGTCTTGTCAGCGGGCTCAGGCGGCAAGGTGGTGACCACCCGGGCTACCCCCATGTCGCGATAGCGTTTCAACAGATCGGCGTCCTCGGTGCCGCCGAACAGGGTGATCGGCAGACCGGCGGAGTCGCGGCCGGCTTCCGCCACCATCTGCTTGAACTTCGGCAGGTAGTCGTCGACGTTGCCATAGGGTGCCCGACCGGCAATTGGGACCCAGCCGTCGCCGTAGCGAACAGCACGACGCGCCGCATGCGGATAGGCGCCGCCGACGATGATCGGCGGATGTGGCTTCTGGACCGGCTTTGGCCAGGTCATCATCGGCGGGAAATTGACGAACTCTCCGTGATATTCGGGTTTCGACTGGGTCCAGATCGCCTTCATCGCCTCGATCCGCTCGCGCATCAGCTTGAAGCGGGTCTGGAAGGCGGTGCCGTGGCCCTCGATCTCCTCGCGGTTCCACCCGCCGCCGACGCCGAACAGAAACCGGCCGCCCGAGACCTGGTCGATCGAGGCGACGAGCTTTGCCGTCTGGATCGGGTCGCGCTGCACGACGAGGCACACGCCAGTGGCGAGCTTCAAGGTTTTCGTGACGACCGCCGCAGCACTCAGCACGACGAACGGATCCATGACCTCGTAATAGGGCTTAGGCAGCTCGCCGCCACCAGGAAAGGGCGTCTTTCGCGGCACTGGGATGTGCGAATGCTCCGGCGCCCACATCGACTCGAAGCCGCGCGCCTCAAGCGCCCGGGCGAGCTCCACCGCCGGGGTCGAATAATCGGTATGAAACATCGACACGCCGAAATGCATATCGTCGCTCCTGCTCACGTTGCCGCTGTCGCCTCGAGCTTACCCGCCGGCATCGGCTTCCGAAAGCCCCCTCCCTACCCTGCTCGCGGGCCCGCGGGCAGGGTAGGGAGGGGGCGTTGATCACGGAGCTGCGTTGGCGCCGGCGGAAAAGGCCTCCCACCCGGCGCGCCGCAGCCCGCAAGCCGGGCAGTCGCCGCATCCATAGCCCCAGGGGTGGCGCCACGTGCGCTCGCCGAGATAGCAGCTGTGCGTCTCCTCGCGCACCAACTCGACGAGGGCGTTTCCGCCGAGCCTGCGGGCGAGTTCCCAGGTTGCCGCCTTGTCGCGCCACATCAGCGGCGTGTGGATCGCGAACCGGTGATCCATCCCGAGCGACAAGGTGGCCTGCAACGCCTTGAGCGTGTCGTCGCGGCAATCGGGATAGCCCGAATAGTCGGTTTCGCACATGCCGCCGACGAGATGCCGCGCGCCGCGGCGATAGCCGACCGCAGCGGCAAAGGTGAAGAAGAGCAGATTACGGCCTGGAACAAAGGTGTTCGGCAGCCCGCTTCGGGTAAATGCGATCGCGGTCTCGCCGGTCAGCGCGGTGTCGCTCAGCTGCCCCAGCACGCCGAGATCGATCAAGTGGTCGTCGGCGAGCTTGCGATCCCACCGAGGAAACTCGCGTCGCAATCTGTCGAGTACCGCGGTCCGGCACGCGAGCTCGATACGGTGGCGCTGACCGTAATCGAAACCGATCGTCTCGACCGCGGCAAAGCGCTCGAGCGCCCAGGCGAGGCAGGTCGTCGAATCCTGGCCGCCGGAAAACAGGACGAGCGCCTTGCCGCGGATTATCTCGGTTGGCTCGGGCGCATCCTCGGTCACGCGGACAAGATGGGGCTTTGCATCGGCCGATCAACAAACCTGCGCCGCCCCGGCATCGTGCGCTGCTATAGTCAGACCAAACGCTGTCGGAGGTGCCTCGTGGAAAGAAACGCCAATCCGTATCTCGCCCTCGGGGTGCGGCCGTTCATCAACTGCTGCAGTGTGCGCACGATGCATGGCGGCAGCCTGATGCTGCCGCAAGTGCGCGCCGCGGTGGACGAGGCGTCGCGTTGGTTTGTCAACCTCGACGAGCTGATGGAGGCGGCCGGACGGCGCCTCGCCGAGCTGACCGGGGCCGAGTGGGGCCTCGTAACTTGCGGCAGCGC
>Ga0318533_10000531_pt1 | contig 15861 bp, 16 predicted proteins | sample GRESIP053b4f27_FD_203675 | JGI IMG/M metagenome (GOLD analysis project Ga0318533, IMG submission 203675) | Tropical soil microbial communities from Luquillo Experimental Forest, Puerto Rico - GRE.SIPMG.053b4f27 | ecosystem: Environmental > Terrestrial > Soil > Tropical forest > Bulk soil...
GCTCAGGGGCATGAAGAGCGGTTCCCGCCGCTCAGGCTGAGCGCCCGCTATCCGTTCGGTCAAGAGACCTTCGCCACGGTTGGGTGCAACGGACGAGATGTGCCGTAAGCAGCCAATCCTTAGGTTCTCTCGACCCAAACACCTTCGCGCGCTTTGCTGCATATTTCGATGAGCGTGAGTTATGCGAGATCGTTTGGCTCGCCGCCAGTGAGCACTGTACTTGTACAACATGCATGATCCGGCGCGAAGAGCGCCAACTCCAGGAGACCTTTGGCGACGCATGGCGGGAGTACGCGCAGCGAACCCGCAGGTGGATGTAATGCAGTTTTGATGGTCGATGTTCAGTCGGTGTGACCGCCTGACCCAATTGGCGGTTTGTGATGTACATTCCAGCGTTGGCGGGCTGGCTGGGCTCGGGCGAATGGTCACTTGCCGAGTGACAAAGCCGATCCGGTCGCCGGCGAGCAATGACGGCATTGGGGCATCAGCCGTCACCCAGGCTCGATGATTGTGAGGGTTCGAGGTTCGCCACATGTCGGCAATTGGCACTCAGCAATCGACTGATGCAGCCGCCGCACTGTCAGCTTGTTGGGGTTAAGCTGTCGCCTCTGAAAATAGCAGGATCTCCGCGGTTGACCCCCAAGCGGCCTTTCAGCTCAGTGCCACGAGGGTCCTTGCGAGAACTTCGCTGATTGCGTCTCAATCATCTGAGCCGCAGATTATCGCGCGAGAGCTGGCCAATCGCGATACAGCCCATCAGTTTCATGTCGCGTTCTAATTCAGCTTTCATCAGGCCAAGTGCCCGCTCGACCCCAGCTTGGCCGGCGGCAGCTAAGGGATAGAGATAATAGCGACCGACCCCAACCGCCTTGGCGCCGACCGAGAGCGCCTTGAGGACATGCGTCCCGCGCTGCACCCCGCCGTCCATGAACACTTCGATCCGATCACCTACGGCGTCGACGATTTCGGCCAGCTGGTCGAACGATGCCCGCGAGCCGTCAAGCTGTCGGCCGCCATGGTTGGAAACAACGATGCCGGTACAACCGATCTCGGCAGCGTGTTTGGCGTCGGCTGGGGACATGACGCCCTTCAGGCAGAATTGACCGTTCCAGTGCCGCACCATCTCGGCCACATCGTCCCAGTTCATCGATGGGTCGAGCATCCCCGTGAAATAATCGCCGATCGAGAGTGCGCTGCCGCGCATATCAATGTGCTCCTCGAGTTGCGGCAATCTAAACCGCTAGTGAGTGATGTAGTTGATGCCCCACCTCGGCTTCATTGCAAATTGCATCATCCCAGCGAGCGTCAACCTGAACGGTATGGAAAAGCCTGTGCGAAGATCGCGTTCGCGGTTCCCACCCGTGATGCTGTCTCGAATCCGCTTTCCTCCAGCAAAGAGTCGGCCACGAACCTCACGGGCAAAATCGAACCCGCTCTCGCCCGGAACCGAAGGTTCGAATCCGTCTCCCTCCGCCACTTGCCAACCCAAAAGGAAAATCTAGCGGGCGGCGTTGCTGGGGATGCTCCTCATGTCACCGCTAAGTTCAGGGCTCAACATTCGGCATAAGTCCCGGGCTATCGTAGTGGCGATCGTGCAGGCAAGGCTACCGCTTGCGAACCACGGCGAAGGCGAAATCCCGACCGGCACCACGATTAAGGGGCCTGGTCGATCCAGAGCATCCCAAAGGGCCCGAGCAATCGCGCGATCCTAAGCGGGCCGGCGTCGATCGCCTCGAACCCGATATCGCGCACGAGATCCAAGACCGCGGGCTTCCGTGCCGAGTCGTCACCCGCAACGAACATGACCGGCGTGTCCGGATATCCGGACAGATCGGCCATATTGTTGAAGCCGGTCGTTTTGAACGTCTTGAACACCGCGGCACCCGGCGCCCATTGCGCGCCGCTCAGGGCAGCACAACGGCGTCTCCCAACTCCGCCGACGCGCTAAACGGTTGAAAGTGCCTTTTTTCGAATGAAGGTCTGGGTTAGCGGAAAAAGCGATGCTGGAAGACTTCCATCATCAACAGCCACAATGATCTGAACATAATCCTCCCTGTTCTCTGAGAGCTCCACCTCGACCTGGTACTTTTTTGAATCGAGGTCGACTTCGTAGGTTTCGCCATCGCGCAGCTTAGAAATCAAATCCCAATACGACATTGCCGACCACCGTCGTACCTCGGCGTCGAGGACCTTTTGCCACTCCTTATGTCGATCCATGGCTCTATGGTATGCCAACCCCACCTCGCTTAGGAGTCCTCGCGGCGTCCGAGCAATTCGAAGGTGGGTTCCGGTTCGAGGTAATGAATTAGGCCTGTTTGTGTAGAGTGGATCAGCACACCGTTTGTCAAGTATCCCCACTGATCCACAGGATATTGATCAGAAAACTCCTCGGTATCGAGGGAGCATACGACTATCCCCTCTACGCCACTCCAGAGGCGTACTCGATCGCCAAGATGGGATATTTGGCCGTCGGGGTATTTCACTACGCCTCTTTAACGCAAGGACAAGCGTACTTCGCTGCCCCTCAATGTGGCGAGATCTCCTCTGGCATCCAGCTTACCGGCGTCGATCAGCTTCCGCAGCCTTCCGAATAGCACAAGGTCGCCTGCGCGACGACCAGAGTCGTTCAAGATCCCGGTCATCGCGGCGGCGAGGATGCGAGCCGCGCCGCACCAGTCCGCAGTCACGCAGGATAGCAACATGTTATCGTAAATTTCGGCCGAAGCCGAGATGACGATGTCACCCTCGACTACACGAAAGGGGGCATTTTCGCGACGGAGCCGCTGCCATAATCGGCGATATCGCCGGCGCTCGAGAGCGCTCAAGGGTGCCGCGCGATCCCAAATCGCATTCTCGCGCACCAGATCAGGGCTGAGTTCCGACAAGCTCAGCGTCGCCCGGGCAACTCTTCCGCCATTTCGTGTCGGGTAGAGAATGATCGCGCCGGCGAGGTCGACGACCGCATACGATCGTCTGCCCATCTGCGAGACCAATTCGAGAAACCCGCAGTGCTCGATCGCGGTACGCCGTGAAAACCACACCACGCGTTTTTGTGCCGACCGTGCCCTTTGCCAAAATCGGTCTAATGAATCGGTGAGCGTCGCCGTTGCCGCATCTGGAAAGTACAGCTCGGTCCGGGCCCAAGCCGCCCGGACGATCGGATCAGCCGGGGCGATCGGGCCAAAGCTGAGATCATCATCAAAGCTGAGCACCTCGTCATCGCGACCAGCCTGCCTCAGGGCGAGGAGCAGCGTTCCGCCGGCACTCTCACCGAACACGATATGGAGCATCGTATTTGGAATGATGGATCACAGTCTTATCAAAGTACCGCGCTTGTCCGACCGGAGCGGGGTCAATGGATTGGTTGGGGAGGTGTCGTGTTCGCGAGCTTCCGAATGCATCGATAATGGGGTGTTTGCGAAAAACCGCTGCAGAGCCCCGCTGGGCACGTATCCCGGCCGGGGTGGGCACCCACCCTCCCCAAGCCTCCCGAGCCGCTGAAGGGCCGCGAGCGGTCCTCCCCGCCCGCAGACCGTCCCCGCTCCGCGGCTCGTAGGCAATTACGATGACCCGTATCGATCCATGGTATGATCCGCCCGAAAGATCGGTCCCGACGAGGTCCGCAAATGAGCGCGACACCCGATAGCACCTTAGCCAATCCCGAGCAGCTTATAGCCGATCTGCGCCGTGAGCTTGCTGATCTTCAAGGGAAGCTTGCGGCATCTAACGCTGAGCGTGACGCGGGGCTGCAGCGCGAGACCGCGACCGCCGAGATACTGCAGGTCATCAATTCCTCACCCGGCGATCGCACTCCTGTCTTCGAAGCGATACTTGAAAAGGCGCGCATCCTCTGTGGTGCCGACCACGGTAGTTTGAGCCTTTATGACGGCGAAAGGTTCCGCGCCGTGGCGATAAACACCCGATCGCAAGAGCTTGCCGACCGGATGCGGCAGGGGTTCTCCCCAGTCGGCGGTCCCGCCGAGCCGTTACTACACGGCGCCCCCTTTGTCCACATCCCAGATATGGCCGAGATCGACCACCCCATGCCACGGATGGCCGTCGCGCTCACCGGCGCACGGACCGCTCTTTACGTGCCGCTGCGCAAAGACGACACGTTGCTCGGCGTAATCTCTACTGTCCGCCGTGAGATTCGGCCGTTCAGCGACGAGGAAATCGCGCTGCTCCAGAATTTCGCGGCCCAGGCGGTGATCGCAATGGAGAACGCGCGGCTCCTGACCGAGACACGCGAAGCATTGGAGCAGCAGACCGCGACCGCCGAGGTATTGCAGGTCATCAATTCCTCGCCCGGCGACCTCGCACCGGTGTTCGATGCTATGCTCGAAAAGGCGATCCGTCTGTGCGAAGCGACGCATGGTCACTTCTTCAATTTCGACGGCGGGTGCTTCCACCTCGCTGCGGCCAGCGATAATCCGAGCTACGTAGAGTGGCACCGGCAAGCCGGTCCCGTCCGATCGGGCGGTGACTCTCCGCTCGGAAGAATCAGTCGTGGCGAGCGCGTCGTACATATTGTCGATTTGCGCGAGGAAGAGGTTTATCGGAGGGTTCCGGCGTGGCGAAAACAGGTCGACCTTCGGGGTGCTCGCAGTCAAATCACCGTGGGGCTGGTCAAGGACAACACCCTATTGGGGGCTATGGTCCTCTACCGTCAAGAAGTTCGTCCTTTCAGCGATAAGCAAATCGCACTGGTGCAGAACTTCGCCGCGCAGGCGGTCATTGCAATGGAGAACGCTCGGCTGCTGGGCGAATTGCGCCAGCGCACCGACGAGGTAGCGGAATTGAACCGCGGTTTAGAGGCGCGGGTCGCGGAACAGGTCGAGGAGTTAGGGCGGGTCGGACGATTGAAGCGGTTTCTGGCACCGCAGCTTGCCGAACTGATTGTCTCGCAGGGCGACGAAAAAATCCTCGAAAGCCATCGCCGCGATATCGTCGTCGTGTTCTGCGATCTGCGCGGCTACACCGCCTTTACTGAAACAGCCGAGCCCGAGGAAGTCCTCGACTTCCTGCGTGAATACCATGGTGCGTTGGGGCCACTGGTGAGCCAGTATGAGGGCACGCTCGACCAGTTCTCGGGCGATGGCATCATGGTGTTCTTCAACGATCCGGTGCCCAGTCCCGACCCCGCCGAGCGCGCGGTCAAGATGGCGATGGCGATGCGCGAAGAGGCGGGCAAGCTGATTGCGGCTTGGCGCTTGCACGGCTGCGAACTTGGTTTTGGTGCAGGTATCGCGCAGGGCTACGCGACCCTAGGCCAAATCGGTTTTTCGGAACGCTCCGGCTACACCGCCATCGGCACGGTGTGCAACCTTGCCGCCCGTCTCTGTGCCGAGGCCAAGGACGGGCAGATCCTGGTCAGCAGCCGCATCGCCGGAGAGGTTGAAGCGGTCGTCAAGCTCGAAGACCTCGGAAACCTCGAAATAAAAGGTCTTCGGAGGCCAGTCGCGGCATTCAACGTCGCGCAGAGCACCAGCGCGCCCGACGCTCGTCCCAATTTGACCGTCGTCGCGAGCGGGCCGGAGGTCTGATCTGAGACAACGCGAGGTCTCAGCCCCACCCAACTGAGCCAAACTTGGCCAGGATCTCGCGCAACACCCGGATGCGCGGCGACGTCGGATAGCGGTCGGCTTCGATCGTGTCGATCAACAGGTTGAGCAGCGCCAAGGTCTCCTCGTCAGTGAGATCGAGCGTCATCAAGCGACAGAGAGGTTGCCGATGCGAGGTTATCGTCGGCGGTCTGCCAGTTCCATGCTCACCAGTCGGGCAACCGTGATGGCAAGGAACAATGGTCCGACAACCGCCTCCAGATTGGCAAGGCTCCGCGCGAACGGATCGACTGGCACGATGTCCCCATAACCGGTGGTTGTCAGCGTGGTGAGGCTGAAATACAGCATGATACCGACTTCTTTCTGATCTACCGTCGGCGGAGCAATGTTGGCGAAGGCGTCTGGGATCAACTCCCAGATCAGGCCATAAGCCGCGGCGAGGATCACCGCGAGGTTCAGATAAACGACTATCGCACCCTGAAGGCGATGAAAAGTAATGCGGCCAGGGGCATAGACCGCGTGCGCTACCACCCAAACCAGCGCGGAGAACATAAGTATCTCACCGCCGTGGCGGGCGATTGCGCACAAAACTGGCGACCACTCTCCTGGCGGTAGGAAGCTTGCCACGGTGGCAGTCAACCCCAGCAGGATCACAACAATCGCGCCCCATTTGCGCGACAGCATCACGACGGTGGCGAGGACAGCAAGAACGAGCGTATTAGCAATCGTCCGGGTCAAAGGCAGTCCCTTTGCCGCCAATGGTGCCGCGACAAAGATTGCACACAGCTGAAGGACTAGCAGGACGGTAAGGCTCGGATCGCTGATCCGATCCTGCCAAGCAGGGGTCGATCTCCGCCTGTTATCCACGACGATCGAAGGGCGTTTACCTGTATGCATGCTACCTCTTACTCCAGATCGAGCCCTCGACCACACATTTTAAACCTGATTCGCTTGTAGGAGCCGGTTACGGGGCGACAGCGGATAGCGGTCGGCCTCGATCGTCTCGATCAGCACGTTGAGGAGGGCCAAGGTCTCCGCGTCGGTGAGGTCGAGGTGCATCACGCCGATCGCCTGACACCGGGAAAGCTCAAGACCTCGGCTCCCCCGATGTAGCTCGCCCAGGCGTCTGCCAGATCCCGGCGCTTCCTGAACAAGTCGCGGCGCGCGTAGGCCTCATCGACCTTGTCGCCGAGGATGACATTACGCCGCAAAATCGTGGCATTGACGCTTTGCCTTCTTCTGCTGTTTGCGATGATCGCCGCGGCGTCGGTTCTTTTGCAAAGCAAAATCAGCGAGCAATTTTCGAGCGTGGTCGACGATTACCTGCCGCTGAACACCGCGGTTGCTACGGTTGATGTTTTCACCGACAGATATGAGCTGGATTTGAGGCGGCTCTCGGCGGATCTACGCGACACCGGGGTTGGTGCCGCTGCAATCGCACAACAAGGCGAGGCGGAGCGTCTTCGCGAGGCTGGAGTGCTGACCGCGACATTCCAAAAGGCGGACGCGCAGCTCGATCAGATCGAGCAGGACCCCAGAGAGAGTGTCGAGAAACGTGTAGCGATGGCGGATATCCGCGGCCGCTTCGGCTACATGAAACGCGCCGTACCCAATTTCATCGAGGTCGGCCGCCGGATGTCCGAGGCGCTTGGCGCCGGCCGCGGTGAGGAGGCTGGGCATATTGCCGCGGACTTTGCTCCCTATCGCAATCTGTTCGGTGCGGACCTGACGGCGGTGCGCGATGAACTCGCTGCGTTGACTGCTGGCGCCGCAGGGGAGGTGAACCGGCTGAACCGGGGACTACTCATCCTCGAGTTGGTGATGCTCGGGCTTGCCTCGCTCGTCGGCCTTGGCCTGTCGCTCATCGTGTCGAACCGAATGATGTCCGGGCTCGAACGACTGTTCGAAGGCACCCGGCGGATGCAGGACGGAGACGGTTACGTGGTTCTGCCGGTTACAAGCAAGGACGAGATCGGCAACCTAACGATCGCCTTCAATCAAATGGCCGAGGATTTGCGAGCAAAGGACCGCATCAAGGAGACTTTCGGCAAGTTTGTCGATCCTCGCATCGTCGCGAATTTGCTCGATCCAGCAGGCGGCACCGACCTGGCCGAGCGGCAGGTCGCCACCGTATTCTTCTCCGATATCAAAGGATTCAGCGGCCTAGGCGAGCTGTTGACCGCCACGACCTTGGTCAAGCTGCTGAACACCTACTTCTCGGAAATGACGACGCTCATCCACGCTCGCAAGAAGAATGGGCTCGCGCACCGCACCTCCTCGAGCGGTTCGTTTGAGATTCGGGAACGAAGATGCTCGATGTAAAGCGTGATGTCCGGATATTCGGGCAAGAGCGTGCGTCCTAGCGAGGCATTCCCGCGCTGCAGTCGCCCTCGGCCGTCGTTGCGACGAGCGGCGACGTCCGCCGTCCGGGTTTGGTGGAAAACAGCCAACTGGGCACGGGCCAAATATACCCGAGACGCCCGCGATAGTCGCTGAACCCTCCGTGGGGGAATGCGCCCCGTGCGAAGGGAGCAAGGGTTTGAATACACTTTCTTCCAGCAACGAGTCAGCTCGTCCGCATCCGAGGTGAGATCCTGCTGAAGCGCGACCCGGCTAATACCGCGGCGGCCGAGCAGTCATTGCAGGCCGCGATCGCTTTCGCGCAGTCGCAAAAAGCGCGGAGCTTCGAACTGCGCGCCGCACTGTCTCTGGCGAAGCTTTATCGCGTGGCCAATCGCGATGCCGATGTACTGGCGCCGGCGGTCGAGGGAGCCGGCAGTACTGATAGGGCGGCGAGCCAGAGGGCGGTGAGCAGGCGCGTCGGGGTTGTGGGCATGCCTACCTCCTGGAGCTGGGTGCGGCGAGGGCAACGCATCGCAAAAGCGGCGTGTGCCGATGTTTAACTTAACCCGCGGCCTGGTCAAAGCCGCAGAAACATTCGCCTCCTGCGCTCACGGCCGCTCCGGCGCCACTTCGCCAGCAATGCACCGGCGGCTTGCCGCGCTCTCGTGGCTCTAAACCCCGCCGTTATCGATAGGAGATCGCAAAGCGTTTCGGACTTCGCGCGACTCTCCGCTGGAGGGAACCGGATTCGAACCATCGGTTCCGCGGGAGGCGGCCGTCGAGAGAGGCCCCGCGGCCGACCATCGTCGTCTCGCGAGACGACCTGCGCTTAATGACCCCATCCAGCTTATCGGTCTGGCATCTCTCGTCGGCAACAGCCGAGAGACCTTTCACCAGAGCGGGACCGATGGTTCGAATCCGGTTACCTCCAGCGGAGAGTCTGCGAACCATCGGTTCATCAGCGGCGCACGGAACATCACCGGCTCGCCCCCAGGCGGTTCACCATTGGTGGCGGTGCGCAGAAAATGGATGGCCATCGTGGTCGCCACCGCCGGGATCGCCATCAGCGCGAAGCAGCGCAGGTAGTCCGGCAATCGTGGGAGCACATCGACAACCCGCAGCCGCGCGCGCCGACGCGGATCCCGATGATCGCCCGCGGAAATCGCCGCCTCGGAAGCGCGCAGCAACGCCAGGGTCAGCGCCACGCCCCAGGATCAGCTTGTATGCCGTCCATCGCCTAATTCGGATGCGTCGCGGCCGGAAGGTCCGGGCAAGTCTTGCGATAGGACGAGCCGGCAAAAAAGGTGTGCCATTCGTCCTCGGTCAGGTTGCGTCCCGCCGCGCGACAAGCGAGGCGGAGCAATTCGTTCACCCTCAACCACCACAGCTTTACAGCGCCGTCGTTGCTTCCCGTGGCGAGCCACCGGCCATCAGGACTGAACGCCATGGTGGAGAAGCCTGCCGCGTCATGCAGTACCCCCAGCACAGCCGTCGGATGAGCCGGATTCCACAGCCTTATCGTGTGATCTTCGCTCAAGCTGGCGAGCGAGCCACCGTCGGGGCTGAACGCCACGACTAAAATACGCGCCCGATGACCCAGCAGCGGAACCGGCGGCCTCGACGGATTGGCTACGTCAAGCAACTGGGCGGTATCGTCCCAGGAGCCGGCGGCCATCCAATGGGCGTCGGGACTGAAGGCAACACTGAAGACCCGGTTCGTGAACTGGAGAACGGCGGAAGGCGCCGCAGGCGCGGCGTCCGCCAGGCGCCAGAGCTTTGCCCGAAAGTCGGGCTCCCAACTCGTCGTAGCCAGCCAAGCGCCATCCGGGCTTATCGCAAGATCGTTGACCACCGGGCCTGCGGTGATGACGACCGGATGAGCGCACGGGTTCCGATCGGCCAATCTCCACAGACGTGCGGTGTAGCCATGACTCCCCGTGGCCAGCTCACTCCCGTCGGGTGTGAAGGCCACCCCTCGAGCAGGCTCCGGCTCGGTGCACAGAAAATCCGGCTCGACCGATGGCGTACCAGAAGCGAAGCTCCATAGGCGGATTTTGCCGTCCCAGCTCGCCGTGGCGAGCCAGTGTCCATCGGGGCTGAAGCCCAAACTCATGAGCGATTGCACTGGCGCCAATTGGATGGCCACGTTCGAAGGATCGGGAGCGCCGAGATTCCACAGTCGAACAATCGGATCCTGGTTGTTTGCGGTGACGAGCCAATGTCCATCCGGGCTGAAAGACACGGCGGATATGGGGCCCGCAGCGCCGCTCAGGGCCAGAGGAGCGCTTTGCGTATCCGTCAGGTTCCACAGTCTAGCGGTGTGATCGTCGCTTCCGGTTGCTAGCCATCTAGTGTCGTGACTGAACGCCACCGCGCGCACGATTTGGCTGTGCCCACGCAGCACAATCCGATCGAGGGACGCATCTGGTATGTCCCACAGCCGAGCCTGTGCGTCATCAGACGCGGTAGCGAGCCGCAGGCCGTCGGGACTAAAGCTAAGCGCATTGACGGCGGATTCGTGTCCGCGCAACAGCACCGAAGGTTTGGTCAGGTCGGTGAGGTCCCACAATCGCGCGGTGGCGTCCTGCCCGGCAGTGGCGAGCCAGCGACCGGTAGAGCTGAATGAAAGCGTCTTGATCTCAGCCCGATGCCCATTGAGCGCGATCGGATGTGCAGCGGGGTCTCCAGCGGTCAGGTCCCAGAGTTTGACAGTGGCGTCTATGCCCGCAGTGGCCAGCCAATGTCCGTCCGGACTGAAGCCGACCGCGCGGATCCATTGCGGATGACTGCCCTGGAGGAGCGTAGCGGCGGGGGGATCGGCTGCCGTCAGATCCCACAGCTGGACCAAGTAACCGAAGGTCACGGCGAGACGGCGCTCATCGGGGCTGAACGCGACGGCTTCGAGTGCGTCTTCACCGATCGGAGCCTTGTGGGTCATCCGACGCCCCGTATGGGCCGGATCAGGCGCCGTCATGTCCCATAACCAAACGGTATTATCGCCGTAGCTTCCTGTCGCAAGCCATCGTCCAGTGCTGCTGAACGCTACCGATGTAACGCGTTGCGTGTGCCCGCCAAAGACGACGGGACCGGCGGAAGGATCAGCGGCTTTCAAGTCCCACAAGCGGGCGGTGTGATCCTCGCTCGCAGTCGCTAGCCAACGACCGTCGGCGCTGATGGCCAGGGCATTGATGGCACCTTGATGACCCGACAAAGCTATCGGAGGGTTCTGAGGGTGCATCGCGTCCCACAAACGGGCGGTCCGATCGGCGCTCGCGGTGGCGAGCCAGTGGTCATCGGGGCTGAAAGTCAAAGCCGTCACCGGACCCGTATGTCCGCGGAGCACAAGAGGTACTGCCTGCGGGTGGGCCGCATCCCAAAGCCGGGCGGTCCCATCGGCGCTGGCGGTAGCGATCGCACGTCCATCATGGCTAAATGCGACGGCTGTCACGGCGCCTACATGGCCCACTAAAGGGACGCCGCCCGTTGCTTCCAAAGTCGCATGGAGTTGTTGAGCAGCGTCCTCAGGGTGAAAAATACCGGCGGTTCGGGCGAGGCCGATCGATTCTGCCGCGAGGAGCAAGCTTCGTTGCGGAGACGCGTCGATGTCGGCCAGCGACTGAGCGGCTAAGCGGGCCAATTGATAAGAAAGTGCCTGCTGTGCACTGCGATGCGCGCTCCAGGCAGCCAAGGCGGACCCCATTGTGAGCACGACCAACGCAGCGATCGTGGCATAGCGAATGGCAATCGCGATGTTGCGTCGGCGCTGGCTCGCGTCGAGAAAGGCGATCGCCGTCGCAAAGTTCGGATCCCAGCGCGCCGCCCATGCCTCATTCGGCTTCTCGCGGATGCGCCAGTCTAGGGCCAGCCGAAGCTCGGGATCGCGCCACAACGCGGCGAGCCCGGCCTTGTAACGCAGCGCCGCGTCTGCCAGCCGACCATAGAGCGTCGCTGACTGGGCCTCCTCTTCGACCCAGCCGCGCAGGCGGTCCCACAGTCGAATAAAGCTCTCGTGAGAGATGTCGATTACCGATTCGGGGCGCAGCTCCTCGCTCGCCGCCGGCATCAGAAAGGTACGATCTCCAGTGCGGAACCGGTCGACCACGGCGGTAACCTCGGCGAGGCCGACTTCTGCAACCGCCGCGATCTCGGCGAGCCGGGTGGGCCGGCGCGTCTGATTGCCGCCGGGCCCGCTGTCAGACAGACGCCGGAACAGCACCCGCGCAATCGCTTTGCCGCGCTCGTCGAGCTCGCCGAATGCTTCGTCGGCGTGATGCGAGAGCGCCCGCGTCGTCCCGCCGATGCTCTCGTAGTGGCGGGTATCGATCGGAGCATCGAAGTTCCGTTCGCCGTGCCATGCATTCCAGGTTCGCATCAGCGCGTGCTGCAGGATCGGCAACTGATCGGGATCGTCCCCAATATCGTTCAGCAGCCGCTGGACGAGCCGCGGCGCTATCGTTGCCCCACTGACGGCGACCGGTCCCTCGATTGCCGCGCGCCGCTGGTCGCGTGTCATTCGCGGAACGAGGTATTGCGAACGGTTGAGTGTTTCGGGAAGGCCAGGGAATTCAGCGCAATCGCCGAGGAAGTCCGACCGCATTGTGATCGCGACATAGATCGGCAGCTCGATCTGGCCTATAGCTTCGAGCAGTAGGCTGACGAACGCCGCAGACTCGTCTTCCGATGTTGGAGCTTGACGGCGCGCGGCGCGAAGCCGGAAGATCTCCTCAAATTGGTCGGCCAGCACGAGCAGGTTCTCGTCGCTGCCCATCCATGCTTGCCGCACCGCTTCGACGAGACCAAAGCTGCTCCGCCGCAGGGTTGTCTCGGCGAGGATCTGTCGCGTTGCCGCGTCGAGCTCGCCGTTTCCTGAAGCTGTCGCTGCAGCCACCGACTCCGCGAGGGCGGCTATTGGGCTTGCGCCCGGGCGTAGGATGGCTAAATGCCAGCTCGATCCGGCATCGGTCATGAATCCGCTGCGCAACGCGGGCAACATGCCGGCCCGGACCAGGGATGATTTTCCGCAGCCGGAGGTCCCGACCACTGCTACAAAGCGGCCGCGCGCCAAGAGCCGCAGCAGCTCGTCGCTCTGGCCGTCGCGGCCGAAAAAGAGATGCGTTTCCCGTGATTCAAACGCCCGAAGCCCGGGAAACGGGTTGCTGCGAGCAACGCCGCTTTCAGACACCACTCGCCTGCTTGATCGCGGCGATAAAGGGCTCGAGCGCTGCCGGGGAGAATTCGCCACCTTCGCGGATCAATATCGCTTCGCGCGTGGCGAATTCCTGCTTGTCGTCGTCTTGCGGCTCTGCCACGTAGATCGCGCTTCCCTTTAGTGGCTTGTCGCGGCCGAGGCCACGGACCCTGATCAGGTCGCGCATTTTTGTGCGCAACCAAAACTCATCGGCCGCTCCCCAATAGATCAGGACCGCATCGCAGATCAGCAGGTTTTCTTGGTGATCATTGCGCACCTGCTCGGGATCGCCTCTCCTGAGCGGCAGCATGACCTCGCAGCCTTGCTCGATCAGATATTTCTGCAGCCCCGCCACGGCCGGGCGATCGCGCTGGTCGCAGACGAGATAGATGCAAAAATCGGATGCGGCGGCGTTCGGGTCGGGCTTCCTCACGGCCGGGTCCGGAGCGGCCCTCTTTCGCAGCCGGTTGATGACAAACGCTTTAACCTCTTCAAGCGAGGTCTCGAGCAGCTCGACCGCACCGGCGCCACCGGGATGGTTGCGGACGCGATCGACGAACGACCGCTGACGCTCCTCTGCGGCCGCATTTCCCGGCGGGATCCAAATGACGCTGCTGCCGCCCGCACGGTTAGTTGCTAAGTCGAGCTGCAGCTCGACGATGGACCGCGTTTCGCCGTCGGGCACCAGCCCATAGCGCCCGCCGAGCGGGTGGATCGACATCGCCGAGTGCACGAGATCGGCGCCCACGGCTTCGACGATCTGCTCGGCGTTCCAGGGCAGCGGCTGGTCGGGAAGAATCTGATAGCCACGATCCTCGAGCTCGCGTCGAAGCGCGTCCCGTTGGTTTTGCAGATCGCTGCTCGTCAGGGCGAGGTAGATGCTTCCTGCACTGTTTGACCGGGAGTTGCGCCCCGCCAGCATCAAGTCGAACAGCCTCTTCAACTCCTGTGCGACGTCGTCGACCCTCGCCCAGTAGGCGCGGCGCCCCTCGGCGCTCGGATCGATCAGGAATTCGCGAACGACCTCCGTGTCCAGCTCGACGCGATAGAATTCATAGCCGAGTATTGCATCGAGCAGCTCGGGCAGGCGCTCGCGCGGAACCGGCGTCTTGAGCACTTTGATGATGCGGGCCTTGTTGCCGATCTTGATCCCGCCGGTCTGCCGCGTCGCTTCGGTGAAGAGCTGCAGTTCCCGCCGGCACCACTCAGACTCGAGGTAGCCGGGCGACACGATAGAGAGGAGCACGGCGCTCCTCCCCAGCTCGGACGCGATCTCTTCGCTGAAGACGTCCGCGCCGCCCAGCTTGAGATCGCGCCAAATGGTGATCGGTCGCCCGAGATAGCTGCGGACGCGGATCTCGATGTTGCGATGAAACTGCGTGACCCAGCGGCTCTCGTTCTCGCCGAAGGGATAATCGTCTATATGACTGTAGCTGATGAAGACGTCAGCGAGAAACCCAGGCAGATATCCCATGGCGCACCGTTCGACGACTGCGAATTTTGGGTTAACACTAGCACGTCAAGAGTTGTTGTGCTCGGTCCGTCGATCGCTGCGTTGCCGAGCGGCTCTTTCGGATGATTTTGACCTATTTTCGGAGGCATGCGGCAACAGCTGCTTGCGCAATGCGCGAGCGGTTTCCTCATCAATTCCAGACCGCAGCGGCGTTGAACGGGTTCTCCGCCATGAGGCTGGTTTCGGCGGCCGCCCGCCGGTCACAAGGCGCTGCGCGTGCCGGTGTTGGGACGCGGTCGAGTCGTCTTGTTCGACGACTTCGCTAATCGCGCAGGCGGCGATGCTGCAACCAGATCCCGGCTACCCCGCGCGATCGACCAGAAGCTCGTGTGAGGCGATTGGGACGCGACGCGAGTGCTGGCGGCGGCTTCGGTCGAGCAGCGACTGGCACGGCGAAGCCTCGGAAACCGGAGCGAATATCGGGCGGAACCGGAAGTTCGAATCCATTTCCCTCCAGCGGTGAGTCTAGCGAACTTTGTCCGGGTCCGTGGAGAGTAGAGGCGCAATCGTCGCAGCGGACGGATCGTTCGAATCCGCTTCGCTCCAGCGTTGAGTCAGGCGAACTTCCGTATTGCGCAGCTGGCTCGTCCCGACCTCGTCGAACGCCGGCCCGAACTGCTGGCCCTTTTGGCGCTATATGAGGCATGTCTTTTTGATATCGTCGCATGCGAAGTGCGGAGGGCTCCTGTGGCCAGTTTATGGCGACCCACGGTTCGGAGAGATCTAGCTCCGCTCGTTCGCGTAACCCAGGAATGGTTTCTTAATGAGCCCACAGTATAACCCCTACAAGGGGGTTTGAGGGAGAATCACGGCAAACTGTGTCACCTCGAGTAGGACTTCTGGTCCGAACCTCTTTTGCTCCTTCCCGGGAGGCGGCCACGCGCTACTTACGGCAGCTGCCAGGCCGCATAGAGACAAACCATCCCATCTCGCGTTCTCTTGTCACTGACTTCCAGCGACTTCGCTCACCACCTACAGGCAAACCGATTCTGTTAACTGGATGTGACCGGCTCTTGTTGCCAGGCGGCAAGTCGCTGCTGCATTCGACGAACAGTAGAAGCAGCCGCATTCGGGACAGGGACCATCACCGGCAAGCTGTCGTCGTCAGCAGCAGCCTTGAATTTGTGCCGTCGCATGCGAGGTTCCTTTTGATTGCGTAGGATGAAGTAGTTGACTTCTGCTTCCGGCACGGATCGATCAGTTGTACCAGTGCAGGTCCTCTCAGGCGCGCCTCTCCCGCCCACCCTAAGAGCGGC
>Ga0318533_10000535_pt1 | contig 15837 bp, 11 predicted proteins | sample GRESIP053b4f27_FD_203675 | JGI IMG/M metagenome (GOLD analysis project Ga0318533, IMG submission 203675) | Tropical soil microbial communities from Luquillo Experimental Forest, Puerto Rico - GRE.SIPMG.053b4f27 | ecosystem: Environmental > Terrestrial > Soil > Tropical forest > Bulk soil...
TAAGGCTGCGGGGAAGCTCGACGGCAACGACGAATCCATCGAGATCCAAGGCGTGCCGGTCCGCGTGACGAGCAAACGCGAAGGGGACCGGCTCGTCGTTCTCTATCACGTCGAACAAGACCGTGACATTCGGTACACCTATTCGCGCACGGCCAGCCCGTCGCAGCTCATAGCCGAGATCCAGTTCCTCGAACACGGTGCCGGGGACAAGGCGAAATGCGTTTACGAGCCCGGAGTCGCCACCGAGACGTCCTCCGCACCCGACAAGCCGAACGCCGCTGGACCCTCTCGGCTGCCCGGAGCCTCCGGACCCCCTGGTCCGCCCGGGACACCAGCGACACCCGGCACGCCTAGGGGATTCGACGCGCGGCCTGGCGCCGAGCTGCGCGGACTCAAGGGCCTCGGGATTCTTGTCGAGGATTTGAGCGCGCAAGCGGTCGCGTGCGGGCTGAATCACGATGCGATCGAGAGCGCGTTGACAAGACGGCTCACCGAGAGCGGCTTTGCCGTCCGCAAGAACTCGGACGAAGACACCTACCTGTATGTCAATGTGATGACGACGAGCGTGTCGAATGGCACGTGCGTGTCCCGGTACGACGTCTTTCTCTACACACACGCGACAGCCAACCTGTCGTACCGCGATCAACCCGTCCTGGTGCAGGTGTCGCTGATGCACCGAGGCGGCATCGGTAGCAGCGCGCCGGTGGGGCACGCGGCGGCAGTCACGCGAGGGCTCGAGAACTACGTCGATCTCTTCGTGACGCAGATCCGCGACGCCAACAAATGAACCGTCCAATCCGCAATCCGCAATGACGGGCCCCCAGGCCGGGGTCCCAGCTCTCGACCTGCTTAGACCGCCGTTGCCGAACCCGGTGACGCAAGGGACGGCGCGCGGTTGATCACGGTCGCCGGCCTGCAGTCCGGTTCAAGCGTCTTATAGCCGTCCGAACGTGTCAGCTCGAATAACAGTCCGAACGGCTTCCAGCTCAGTAATCGCGTCACGGCTACCGCGGCCGTCAGCCAGCGCGGCGGGCCATCCCAGAGGGAATCGACCGCGTGCTCTCTTCCGTCCATTTCGATGAAGACGCGCTCGGTCCATCTGCGTCGCCCGACGCGCGGGTCGGATCTGAGGATGTCGTCCGCGGTCTGGAGCACGCGTCTGACGAACGGCTCGGAGAATTCAGGGAAGACAAGGCAGTGCGCGGCGCGCCCGTCGCGCAGCTCACGCGCGAACTCGGCCAGGCATGTGGCGCGCGTGAGGTTGACGATGGCGTTCGGCGCGTACCCGTGACGATCGCCGCCGCCAACAACAGGAAGTCCAAACCCTTCGGCCAACGGCAGGACCAGTCGATTCTCCGCCCACGTGCGGTAGCCGTTCAGCTCGAGGGCGTGGATGCGATCCCGATGGCTCCGAAGAAACGCGAGGAGCGTGGAATCGTGCTGCAATTGGCCGATGCGACCGAGATCCCAGTAAGGATGATTGAGGACGACAAAGGTCTCAGGGCATTCACCGAGCGCGTCCAGGAGCTCTCCGAGCCTGTTTGTCGCTCCGGCGGTGTAGGCCGCGAGCTCGTGCTCCATCTCGTCGAGCCGCTTGGGTGAAATGCCGTGCACGCCGAGATGGAAAGCGGTTCCGTCGAAAGGCACTGACCACTCGAATGACAGAGGGACGTCGCTCCTCCCCATCGCCCTGAGCGTTTTGGGCCCGTCGAGCGTGTCGTGGTCGGTGAGCGAAACCAGCGCCTTCGAGTCGAGCCGCCGCTCGATCTGCTCGCGCTCGGACCGAATCACCGCCTCCGGTGTGACAGGGGGACGCCAGTACACGGCCGAGAGATCGAGCGGCTTACCGTTCTCGCGCTCGTACTCCGCGAGGCTTCGCTGCAAGAACGCCGCGACGATCGGAATGCGGCGCGCGAACTCCGGCAGCGCGTCGAGCTTCTCCCGTGAGCAGTCCGAGTGACTGTGCAACGAGACGGCCGCTCGCATGCCGGCGGGGCACGTAAAGCGGCCCCTGCGCGAACAGACCTGAATCGCCGTACGCGAAAGTCGCATAATCTAAGCTGGAACTCTCGTGGCCAGGCTGGGGTGCTGGCCGCGCGACGCTCATTCCGGCGCCTGTTATGGGGGAGGCGGGAGGGACCAACCGTCGGGCGCGTGCCTGACCGTCCTGTCCCAATTCCCTGACACTGTAGAGCCTGGACGTGAAATCCGTGTGAGCGCCGCGCGTCGATCCTGCAAGAAGTTTGCGACGCTTCTATCTCATCTTTTGCAAGGCCACGCGATCGCAGATCGGCAACGTCAACCGGCTCCCATTCGATAGACGCTCTCCGCGTGAGCTCGAGTCTGCGATGAACGCCGCGGAGACGACCCCGTTTGATCCAGCGTCACAATCGGGCCCGCCTGCGGCGAATTTCGGGCAGCGCATGTCTCACGTCCCACTTATTTCCGCTGGTCTTGCTTCAGGAACGTGCCTCGCTCGAGCTCGTCGAACGCCTCCCTGAGCTGTGCCTGAGTGTTCATCACGATCGGGCCGTACCACGCGACCGGCTCCTGAAGCGGCTGTCCCGACACCAACAGGAACCGGATCCCGTTCTCGCCGCCTTGAACGACCACTTCGTCCCCCTGATCGAACAAGACGAGCGAGCGATTCTCGACCTCCGCAGGAGGCGTCGCGTGCGGCCACCACCCGACGCCTTCAGTCGGCACCGCGAGGGGCTGGGAGGCGTTGCAGAACGTCCCGGATCCGCCGAACACATACGCAAACGCGTGTCGCGCCGTCTCGACCGGCAAGGTCTTTCGCTTGCCCGGCGGGACCGAAACGTCGATGTAGGTCGGGTCGGCCGCAATACCCTCCACAGGCCCCGTCTTTCCCCCGAAGTGACCGCACACGAGCCGAACATGCGTCCCATCGTCGTCGGTGACCTCAGGGATGTCGGCCGCTTTGACTTCCTGATACCGGGGTTTCGTCATCTTGAGCGCGCTCGGCAGATTCGCCCACAACTGAAACCCGTGCATCCGGCCGGCAGGGTCGCCCTTGGGCATCTCCTGGTGAATGATGCCGCTGCCCGCCGTCATCCATTGGATATCGCCCGCGGCGATCGCGCCGCGATTCCCCAGACTGTCTCCGTGCTCCACTGTTCCGGCGAGCACGTACGTGATCGTCTCGATCCCACGGTGCGGATGCCACGGGAAACCCGCCAGATAATCTTCCGGCACATCGTTCCGAAAATCGTCCAGCAGCAGGAACGGGTCGTAGTCAGATGTCTGGCCGAAGCCAAACGCACGCCGCAAGTGGACGCCTGCCCCTTCCAATGTCGGGCGCGACGTGATCAGCTTTTTGATGGGTCTGATAGACATGGTCGGCTCCAATCGATCTGATCCTATCCTTAGGCGAGGCCGCCCCACCCCGCGGTTTCCTGGCCTGAGCTGGAAAAGCTCACTGGCAGCGAGAAACTCCCGCAGCGACGATGCGATCTTCGTCGACGATGAGTACCTCATCCGAAACATTCCAGCCAGGATCTTCTGGAAGGTCCTGGGCGAATCGCAGCGTACCGGACGCACGGAGTTTTCGAACCGCGAGATGAGGCTCGACGCCGGCCTGGGACTCCCGCCCGTGAAAGACAACTTCGAGAGCCGCCTGATTCTGCTGCGGCACCGCCTTCAGGAGAAGTGCCCTGATCTGCAGATCGTGTCCACCGGCCGCGGTCGGTTTGCGGACGTGCCGACCTTCCCGGCGGTCTGCGCCGCGCTGCGAGACGTCACGCGGAACCCGGAATGGGCGTTCGTCCTCGAGGGCCCGACGTGGCAGGGCCGGCGGATTGCCACATGGGAAGAGCTGTTGCGTGACGCAGGGAAACCCGGTTATCGAAGGAAGGGCATTGGAATGCCGCTTTGGCGGCACACTTTAGTGAGCCACTCGATCCAGACGCGAGTAGAATTGTGCGACTTGCGGGGAATGACCAAACCGTCTCTCTCGGCGCCCGGCGGTCATCCAACCGCGACCCGCGGCGCCGATGTCGCGTCGCAGACGGGACGTGCGCTCGTCTGTGTCCGCGAGATGCTGCTCCGAGGAGAAATCGCGCGCGGAGAACGCATCTCGGAGCTTCCACTCGTCGCACGCCTCGGCATGTCGCGCACGCCGATTCGTCTCGCGCTCGAGCGGCTGGCGCACATGGGGCTGCTCGAAGCGACCGGAACCGTCGGCTTCACCGTGCGCGAGTTCACGCTGGCCGAGGTGCGCGACGCCATCGAAGTGCGCGGCGTCCTGGAGGGGACCGCGGCTCGGCTGGCGGCCGAACGCCTCGTCGAGGCGGGCGAGCTCGATCCCCTCCGCCACTACTGCGAGCTGATGGAGGGGCTGAATCGGCTGACGGTTGACTCTTTCGCCGACTACATGGACGCCAACGAAGGGTTTCATGGAGCGGTGCTCGACCTGGCTAAGAGCGCCATGCTCCGGCGCATGCTCGAACAGACCAACTCCCTGCCGTTCGCCTCTCCAAGCGCCATGGTGTTCCCGACCTCCGTCTTGCCCAAGGCGGATGACACACTGACCGTCGCGCAGGAGCACCACCGCGCGATTCTCGAAGCGATCGGAGAACGTCAGGGCGCCCGCGCCGAATCTCTCGCCCGCGAACATGCGCTGCTCGCCCGCCGGGTCCTCGACGTCGCGCTGTCAGATCAGAATGCGCTCAGCCGCGTTCCCGGAGGTCCGCTCATCAATGTCTCGGCCCGCTAGGGAGCGGGGCTATCGAGGCCTAAACTCGCCGGATCCAGTTTTTTGTATGCAACGACCGTCGGTTGGCGGTTTTAGGCCCTGATTTCTCCAGTAACTCATTGACATTTCACAGATCGCCTGCCTATCCTTGGCCGCCCTGCATGCAGTCGTTGGACTCCTGTCTGCGGGCCCCACTCGACACACGTTCGTAACTTCTCGTTCTTTTGCGGTCCGTGTTCGAAGGAGATTGGTTATGCGCACCTCGGCGAAGTGCCTGGCAATCCTCGTAGTCCTCCTCCTGCCCGGAACTGTCTTTGCCCAAGCCGCCCTCACCGGCACGGTCCATGACGCGTCGGGGGCGGTGTTACCCGGCGTCAACGTCGAAGCGGCCAGTCCGGCGCTCATCGAGAAAACACGGTCGGCAGTGACGGACGGAGCCGGGCAGTACCGGATCATCGACCTGGTTCCCGGCACCTATTCCTTGACCTTCACGCTCAGCGGCTTCGCCACCGTCAAGCGCGAGAACATTGTGCTGTCCGGCACGCAGACGGTCACGATTCCAATCGAAATGCGCGTAGGAAGCATCGAGGAATCGATTACGGTCGCCGGCGAGACGCCGCTGGTCGATGTGCAGAACGCCAAGCGCGAGATCGTGATGAACAACGACGTCATTCAGGCGCTCCCGGTGGCGCGCGCCGTCGGGGCGCTGCTGAACGCCACGCCGGGGTTGACGGTCGATACGAACGGTCCCGCGTTGTCGCCAACGATGACGTTCTTCAATGCCCACTCGAGCACGGCGAACTCGGCCGGCGTAGCCGGCGAAGGGCGCATGACCGTCAACGGCATGACCATCGCGGCCGCGCGGAGCGGCGGTGTGTCGTCATACGTGTACGACACACCCAACTCTGAAGAAGTGGCCATCACCGTTGGTGCCGGACTTGGCGAGAGCGACATCGGCGGCCCGGTGATGAACCTCGTGCCGAAATCGGGCGGCAACAACTTCGCGGGCATGGGGTTCGTCAACTCGGCGGGCAACTGGTCGCGCGGCAACAACCTCACGGACCAGCTCCGCGCGATCGGCCTCACACAGACGCCCGGCATCATCCAGGCGCATGACTTCAGCGGGTCATTCGGCGGCCCGATCAAGAAGGATCGCTTGTGGTTCTACGGCAGCTACCGCAATCTCGACACGCAGACAGCGGTGGAAGGGATCAACGCCAACGCCAACGCCGGCGACCCTGCGCGGTGGGACTATGTCGGCTCACCGATCAACGCCCGGCTCGTGCAGGACCGCCAGATGATCATCGGCCGTCTGACGGGACAAGCGGGAAAAAGCCGCCTCACGTTCAATTCCGAGTATCAGCATCGCTGCGAGGGCACGCCGCTCAAGGTCGACACGCAAGGCTGCCACAACCGCGGCGCGGACTGGATCGGCCTTGGCAACAACACTCCGCCGACGTACCAGTCGCCGGAAGCGACCCAGTCTGCGGCACGCGGTTACTTCGACGCGCCGTACTATCTGAACCAGGCTTCGTGGGCGATGCCGGCGACGAGCAAGCTGCTCCTCGAGGCCGGCTATGCCGCGTTCCGCTACAATCCCATCTTCGGTTTTCCGCCGCCGGACGGTATCACGACGCTGATCCCCGTCACCGAGCAGTCGAACGCCGTCAATCCGGCGACGGGCCAACGCTATGTGCCGCAGCCCAACTTTACCTATCGCGGTGTCGAGCAGTGGGGGTGGGCCGTCGGCAAGACTGACGGCTGGCAGGCAACCGCGTCGTACGTCACCGGCGCGCACAACATGAAGATCGGATATCAGGGCAACCGTCTGGACCAGCTCGATCAGACCCTGACCGACTCAACGCAGCTCGCCTACCGGTTCAGCCAGGGCGTGCCGAACGCGGTGACCTACCGGCTGCCTGACTTCGGCCACAGGACTGTCACGAAGCTGCAGTCGGCCTACCTCCAAGACGGCTGGACGCATGCTCGCCTGACCCTGCAGGGCGCCCTGCGCTACGACCACGTCTCGAGCTACTCGCCGGTCGACGGCAATGGCACGACGCGGACGTCGGTCTTCAATGCGGCGCCGATCTCGTTTCCGGAGGTTCCCGGCGTGAATGCGTACAACGACATCACGCCACGCGTGGCCGCCACCTACGATGTGTTCGGCACCGGCAAGACGGCGCTGAAATTCAACTGGGGTCGTTATCTTGCGTACGCCGCGAATGATGCGCCTTACATCTCGAATAATCCGGCCGTCACCGTCGTTTCGACGGTTGCCAACCGCGGCTGGACCGATACAAACAACGACAAGGTGGTGGGGTGTGACCTCCTGAACCCCGCCCGCAACGTCGGGCCGGACGGCGACGTCTGCGCCGCTGTCGTCGGCAACCAGGTCAACTTCGGTAAGGTAGGCGCGGCGACCGTCGTCAATCCAAGTGTGTTGAGCGGCTGGGGTAAGCGTCCGGGCGACTATCAGTGGGCGACCACGTTTCAGCAGCAGATCCTGCCGCTCGTCACGGCCGACGTCAGCTACACGCGGCGGAGCTTTTTTGGGTTCCTGGTCACCGACGATCTGAATCACCCCGTCAACACGTCGTACGAAACCTACACGCTCACGGCGCCCGTCGATCCGCGGCTGCCGAACGGCGGCGGCTACCCGATCACGATGTATGCGCTCAAGGATACCCTTCCTGGCAAGACATATCTGACGTGGGAAAGCGACTACGGTCCTGAGCGCACGAGCTACTGGCACGGCGTCGACTTCAACCTCAACGCGCGGTTTCGCGGACGCCTGACCACGTCGATCGGCACGACCACTGGCCGCGCGGTTCTCGACGATTGCGCGACGGCGACGAAGTACAACCAGGTCAACCCGATCACCAACACCAACGCCGGTCCCGATCCGCGGGGGTGCCACAGCGTCGATCCGTTCCAGACAGCGGTGCGCGGCTTCGCCTCGTACATCGTCCCGAAGATCGATGTGCTCGTCAGCACGACGATCCGGTCGCAGCCGCCCGTCCAGCTCAGCGGGATTCCGGCAAACGCCACGATCTCCGCCGGCGGTGCCTCGGCAATGTGGATTGTGCCGAACACGGTTATCGCGTCTGTGCTCGGGCACCTGCCCGCCGGTACACTGGCGAATGGCAACACGACGGTTCAAATCACGGACAACGTCAACCGGGTGTACGCGGACACCCGGCGGAACCAGGTCGACATGCGGTTTGCCAAGGTCCTGCGCTTCGGCCGTACCCGGTCCGATATTGGCATCGATATCTATAACCTGCTGAACACGAACTACCCGACGAGTTACAACACGACGTACCAGTACACCGCGGGCAACTCGGCACAGGGCGGCACCTGGGGCAACCCGACGAGCATCTACACGCCGCGGTTCCTGCGCTTCAACTACACGATCAACTTCTGATCGCGGTCGAACGGCTCCACCAACACCGGCCTGGCTCCCTCTCGTGGGACGTCGGGCCGTCAGCGCCGGCGCGCACGCTTCCGAACCCGCTTGGCGACGCCCGTCGATTCGACCGCTCATCACGCGAAGCCAGGAAAGCGCGCCCAGTCGCGGTCGTTTCTCAGGATGGAAACTGAAGGTGGCGGGCGGCGGGAAGCGCTGTCACCCATCCCGTCACACTCTCCTGTCGCGTTCCGTCTATGACATGACGCGTCACTCACCGCGAATGCGAAAACCGGAGGGAATAGCAATGAAGATCAAGCTGGCCAGCGTTTACGTGGACGACCAGGAAAGGGCTCTGCGCTTCTACACCGAAGTGCTGGGTTTTGCCAAGAAGGCCGATTTCAGCCAAGGGCCGTTTCGCTGGCTGACCGTAGCCTCACAGGAGGAGCCCGACGGGACTCAGCTGCAGCTGGCGCTTAACGACAACCCGGCGGCCAAGGCCTATCAGCAGGCCATGTTTCAGCAGGGCCAGCCCGCCGCGATGTTTTACACGGACGACCTGAAGGCGGAGTACGAGCGCATCAAATCCCGAGGGGCCGAGTTCACCATGCCGCCGACCCAGGTTACAGGGGCGACGATCGCCAAGCTGAACGACACGGGCGGCAACCTGATCCAGATCACACAGCTGGCGCGCTGGTAGGACTCGCACTCAGCGGGCGCTCGGGGGGCGTCTCACCATCGTCGACCGGCGCTCCTCGGGCTGGAGATCCGACCCGTTGGGTGACGGACAAGAAGGACGTCATGAAATCCGTGCTGTTGGTCCATGATTGACGGCGACGGAGGCCTGCGACCGATGCCCACACCTGAGTGGCGCGCCGAGCAATTCGAACAGCACCGGGCTCACTTGCTCGCCGTGGCGTATCGGATGCTCGGGTCTGCGAGCGAAGCAGAGGATGCCGTCCAGGAGAGCTGGATTCGACTCGGTCGAACCGATGTCAAGGACGTCAAGAACCTGCGAGCCTGGCTGACGACCGTCGTCGCGCGCGTGTGCCTGGACCTGTTGCGGACGCGGACATCACGGCGGGAGGACCCCTTGGACGTGCACGTGCCCGATCCCGTGATCACTCGAGCCGACTGGGATCAGGAGTCCGACGCGATGCGTGCAGACTCGATCGGACTCGCGCTGCTCGTCGTCCTCGAGAAACTGGAACCCGTCGAGCGCCTTGCGTTCGTCCTTCACGACGTGTTCGGGATGACGTTCGAGGAGATCGCGCCCATCGTGGAGCGTTCGCCCGTTGCAACCAGACAGCTCGCGAGCCGCGCGCGCCGGCGCGTCCAAGGTCAGACACCGACGGCAGAGACGGATCTGCACCAGCAGCGCCGGGTTGTCGACGCGTTTCTGGCCGCGGCGCGCAACGGCGACTTCCAAGGCCTCGTCTCCGTGCTCCACCCGGACATTGTGCTGAGGGCCGACGGCGGACCGCTCGCGGGCGCGTCACGCTTGGTGCGCGGCTCCGAAGCCGTTGCTGCGCAAGCGGCAACGTTCTCGAAATTGGGCCTTTCGAATCAGGTCGTCCTAGTGAACGGCAGCGTCGGGCTGGTGTCGCGCCGCGCGGATGGGCGACCGTTCTCCGTGCTCGGCTTCGCCATCGCCGACGGCAAGATCGTCGAGATCAACATCCTGGCGGATCCCGATCGGCTGAGTCGGCTCGATCTGTCTGCTATCGAGAACTGAATTGCTGGCGGGTCGTTGGATACGTTGATGCGTGAATGACTGTTCGCAAGCGGCTCGCGACCTATCGACAACCTGTCGATCGCCACGCAGGTTGTCCAATGGGTCAATGAACGCAGCTCACCAGGCCGCTGCCCTGTAAGCCACAGTCCCTCAAGCTCTTAGACGCCTGCCTCTATCCCCCACCGCTGCTGGCGCTCCGATTGCCCCGTGTCGCCCGCGAAAGGTAGCCGGCGTGGCCGTCTTTACGTTCGTGAAAGTGCGACGAATCCTCGTATGGACGACGCTTGCCGTCGTGATGCTCGCGGTCGGGTGCTCGCACGCGATGGCGCAGCCGACGGCCTGCTGCATCCCGCCTCCCGGCGAGGGCATGTCGCAGAACCCTGAGCCAGTTGCTGCGACCATCGCCGATCGCAGCGACCGGGCCGCACCGAGCGTCGGGGGGAGCGGCAGCAACCGCATGTTTGGCGTGCTGCCGAACTACGCCACCGTAGAGGATCCAGCGGAGGTCCCACCGATCAGCGCATCCGTGAAGTTCAAGCTTGCGGCGTTAAATACCTTTGATCCCTACGTCTATCCGTTTGTCGGTGCTGTCGCGGCAATGAATCGGGGCTTCGGCACCGACGGCGTCGGTTACGCCAAGCAATACGCCGTAACATTGACAGACAATTCCATGGGCAACCTGCTCACGTCGGCGGTACTGCCGTCCGTGCTCCATCAGGACCCGCGATATTTCGCACGCGGCTCTGGTGGCTTCCTCAGCCGTCTCGCGTATGCCGCGAGTCGCAGCGTCGTCACACGCGGCGACTCCGGGCATGCGCAGTTCAACGTGTCGGAGATTGGCGGCAACGCCATGGCGGCCGGGCTCTCCAACATGTACTATCCCGCGAGCGACCGGACCGTGACCGCAACCTTGAGCCGCTGGGGGATGCAGGTGATGTGGGATACCTTGTCGAACGAACTGAAAGAGTTCTGGCCGGACGTGCGGCGGAAGCTTCACCGTGAGTGATCGTGAACGTGGGTGATGCCCGCGGGCCTCGGCCGAGAGGTCCTCGCAAGTTGTTGAAAACAGCGGGGAAGTTTTGTGGCTGGCTGCGGGACGACGTCCGCAACTGGCGGTTACACGACGACGTTCTTCGAATCGCCCGCAAGGAACGAAAGGACATTGTCGATTGCCACTGCGAGGCCTGCTTCTGTCGTTTCCGGCGTGATACCCGCGGCATGCGGCGTGAGCGCCACGTTGTCCAGCGCGCGCAGAGGCGACTCTGCTGGTAACGGCTCGGTTTCGAACACATCCAGGCCTGCTGCGGCAATCCGATTCACCCGAAGCGCGTCGATCAGGTCCGCTTCTCTGACGATCGCCCCGCGAGCGGTGTTCACGAACACCGCGTGCGGCTTCATGAGCTCGAAATGTTCACGGCCGATCAACCCGGTTGTTTCCGGCGATTGGCGGACGTGAACGCTGACGACGTCGGACTGCCGGAAGACGTTTTCGAACGACACGTATTCGATGCCATCGGCGCGTGGCCGAAAGGTCCACGCGATCACGTGCATTCCAATCGCCTTTCCAAGTGCGGCAACTTCCCGGCCGATAGCGCCCGTGCCGATGAGCCCGAGCGTCTTTCCGCGAAGCTGGGTCACCATCGCACGCGGCCACTCGCCGCGTCGCACCTGGCGATCCACGACGACGATTTGTTTGACGACGGCCATGATGAGCGCGATTGTGTGTTCCGCCACAGCGATTGCCGCTACGCCTGGAGTGTTTGTGATACGAATGCCAGCCGCCTGCGCGGCCGCCAAATCGACATTGTCGGTGCCGGTCCCCCAAATGGAGATCAACCGGAGCTTCGAGCTCCCGTTCAACACGTCGGCCGTGAACTTCGTGCTGGCTCGGATGTTGATGACGACGGAGGCGTCGCCGACACGCCGGAGGAGGTCATCGGCATTCGCGGGTCGATCTGTGAACAGAGCGACCTGATAGCCATCGAGCTTCCTGTACGCTGTGCTCAGCGACATCACCGGCGGGGCGTCATCGGGTATCACAATGCGCGTGTCGGGCGAACGAGTCATTCGCGACGACCGATCGCAGAATGCATTCTCGTATCGCGCATCGCGAGCGACACAAGGAGTGCCACGGCGATCACCAGCGTGAGGTAATAGGAGAACCAGGCCTCGTGACCGATCGACTTGAACCAGAGGGCGATCGATTCCGCCGGACCACCGAAGATGGAGGTCGTGATCGCGTACGGCAAGCCGACGCCGGTTGCGCGCACGTTCGTAGGGAAGAGCTCCGCTTTGACCACGGCGTTAATGGAGGTATAGCCGGCGATGATCATCCACGCGGCTGCGATCAGCAGGAAGGCGCCAATGACACTCGTCGTCGCCTGAAGTGCACGAAGCAACGGAATTGTGAAGAGCGTGCCCATCAGACCGAACCAGATCAACAAAGGTTTCCGCCCGATGCGGTCGGATATCGCCCCGTAGATCGGCTGCAGAAGCGAAGCGAAGACGAGCGTGGCGGCGCTGACCACCGTTGTCTGGTTGTCCGTCAGCCCCACCGACAGCTTGAGGAACTTCTGCATATATGTCGTGTAGGTGTAAAAGCAGGTCGTTCCTCCGGCGGTGAGGCCCACGACAATCAATATCTGGCGCGGATACCTGCGCAAGGCCATCACCGAGCTTTCCCGCCGCTCGGGCGTTTTGGCTCCGATGAAGTCGGCGGTCTCGTGCAAGTTGCGCCGCATCATGAGCGCAGTGATCGCCAGCAGCGCGCCGATCCCAAACGGGATCCGCCAGCCCCATGCCCTCATCTGCGATGGCGTCAGAAACATCGTCTGCAGCACGAGCAGCACGAGGAGGGCGCCCAGCTGGCCGCCGATGAGCGTCACGTAGTGGAAACTGACGTAGAAGCCGCGATGTCTCTCGCCGGCCACCTCGGTCAGATACGTTGCGCTTGCGCCATATTCACCGCCGAGGCTGAGGCCCTGGAGGATGCGTGCCACGCCAAGGACGATGGGCGCCCCGACGCCGATCGCGGCGTACGTCGGCGTCGTCGCAATCACGAGCGAGCCGAAGCACATCAGCAACACCGACAGCATCAGGGCGTTCCGCCGTCCATGGTGATCGGCGAGCAGTCCAAACAGGAGTCCCCCAACAGGTCGCATGATGAACCCGATGGCGAAGACTATCGCCGCATTCAGCTGCTGAACGACGGGTTCGTTGCCAGGGAAAAACGAATTCGCGAAGTACAGCGCAAAGGCCGTGTACGCGTAGAAATCGTACCACTCGACGAGGTTGCCAATCGATCCGATGAACATCGCTTTCAGCCTGCGACGTACGTCGGTGAACCTGAGCGTCTCGTCTTCTACTGCGGCTTGCATTCAGTTGCTGCGGAGGCGCGGGCGATTCTAGCGCTGAAAACGCGGACTTGCACTGGTGGGTCTGAAAACGGCAAGACGGCGTTCGGGATTCGAACAAGTGTCACTCGCGTCAAGTTCCTGCGTTACCAGTGGTTACGCGCTCGTATCGCTGACGGCTCATCCGCGCAGCGTAGGAACACCGCGTGAGCGGCGTCAGGCTCTCTTGGGCAGCCTCTCCACTCTGAGGTTCAGTTCATCTTCAAGAGGCTCGATTTCCGTGTCTCCTGAGGGGTGCCAGTACCAGGCCCTGGTCGGAGTCGGTAACGTGCAGGCGCGTTCCCGAGGTCAGCCGGTACTTCTCTCGCAGGGCGCGCGGAATCACGACCTGTCCCTTGGACGAAACGGTAGTCGTCGCCATCATTGCATCTTACCATTCGTGGTAAGACGAGGATTTGGCCCCCGCCAGGCACGCGGATCTAAATCCGCGCCGCGTGTCACACAGCGACTTCCGGATCCGCTAGAGGTACCGCGTTCAAGCCGTCATTACTTGTTCGGCGACACCACGATGAGGGCCGGCAGCTTTACGCCGCCGCCGTGAGCCAAATAGACGGTCCCATCTCTTGTGACGACGCCATTTCGAGCACCGTTCTGCGTGGCAACCTGTGCGACGGTCGTCAACTTGCCTGCGCTGTCGGCACGAGCGATCGTGAGCTTGGCCGCCCGAGCTGCACCGACAAACAACAGATGTGTGGCGGAGTCGTAATGGATGTCGTCGACGCCATCGCCGGTCTCCACCTTTGAGAGCACGGCACCATCGCCGCCAACGTTCATCACCTCGGCGGCCGCGTCACAACCGATGAACAAGTGGCCTGCCGCGACGTCCAGGCCCAAGCCGTGGGGTCCCCCTCCTCCACATGCCGGATTCCACGTCGCTACGGTCTCGTGCGTCTTGAGATCGATGGCGACCGTGCGATCTTTGTCTTCCAGGTTCGTATAGAACCGACCGCGTTTGGCGTCCACTGCGTAGCCTTCCGGGTTGCCCGGATAGGTGAGCTTCGTCTTTTGCGCCAACGTGGTCCCGTCAAGGATCCGAATTCCCTGTTCTCCGGGTGTGGTCACCCACACCTCTTTAGTCGGTGCGACGTAGGCAACACCGTCTGGCCTGGAGTCGAGGTGCTGACACGCCACTCCCGCGAGGGACCGGGCGTTGAACGCACAGACCTCGGAGCCGCCGCGATTGCCGATGTACACGACACCCTCGCCAATGCTGACACCGGATGGCCCCAAGACGCGGGTACCGCCGCGAGCCTGGACCTCCGCGGTCGGCAGATTTTGAATTTGTCGAACCTTCCCTGTAGCGACATCCACCACGTCCACTGCGGCGGTATTGCCACCAGGCACCCACAAGCTGTTCGTGGACGGGTCGAACGCGATGTAGTCCATCGAAACGTCTCCCGTGCCGTTGTCTGGCAGTGGGAGCGTATGGACTGTGTACTTCGGAGACGTGGCGTTCTGGGCTGATGTCGAGATTGCCACGATCCCGACGGCGATCACGACCACCCCGATGGTCATCAACCGGAAAATCACTCCGCGCGCCATGATTGATCTCCTTTTGCGCCTGCTTTGGAACCCTTTTATATCTGACGAGGTGTCCCGCCGCCACCTACGCGCCGTGCGTCAACAACGCAACGAGCTTCTCTTTGAAGGTGTCGATGTCGCCGCCCAATGCCTGGGTGGAGCCAGTGTAGACCAGTCGGCCCTTGGCGATGACGGGGATCTCGCTGCACAGCGTCCGGATTTCCTGGACATTGTGGCTGCTGAGGCGCGTGGTCACGCTCTCCGTGGTGGCGAGGCATGGCCGCCTTCAGTTCTTCGAGATACAGTGTCGCCACGCGGTTAGAATGCTACGGCCTATTCACCTCTTGGGAAGATCTAGGAGTTTTGGCATGAGACGACCTTCATTCGCCCCACTCGTCCTGATCGCGCTCTTCACGTCGGCGGCACTCGCCCAACCAGGAACAGACGGCCCCTACAAAGTCCTGAAAACCGCACGGGTCGGCGGCGAGGGCGGCACCGACTACATCTACGCCGACTCGGTCGGCCGGCGCCTGTACATCACGCGCGGCGCGACGCAAGCGCAGCCGGCGACGGACACGCGGCCCGAGGTGCCCGCCTTCGAGAAGCGGTTGACCATCTTCGATCTCGACACGCTTGAGTCTGTGGGCGTGATCCCGGGCGTCGGCGGCAACGGTGCGGCTGTGTGCCCGAACACCGGCCACGGCTTCACCAGCGACCATCCCAAGCCCTCGATGTTCGACGTCAAGACGATGCAGTTGATCAAGACGATCGACGTCCCGGAGCGATTCAGCGCCGACGGCATCTACTGCGACACGTCGAGCGATCGCGTCTACATCGGCAGCCATCCGACGAAGAGCCTGCTGGTCGTCGACGCAAAAGACGGCAGCGTCCTCGGGCACATCGATCTCGGTGGCACGCCGGAGCAGACGGTCGGCGACGACAAGGGCAACATCTACCAGGTCCTGCAGGAGCGGCCGGGCGCCGTTGCGGTGGTCGACGCGAAGACGATGAAGGTGACCGCCACCTATCCGTTCGGCGACAACGG
>Ga0318533_10000542_pt1 | contig 15812 bp, 19 predicted proteins | sample GRESIP053b4f27_FD_203675 | JGI IMG/M metagenome (GOLD analysis project Ga0318533, IMG submission 203675) | Tropical soil microbial communities from Luquillo Experimental Forest, Puerto Rico - GRE.SIPMG.053b4f27 | ecosystem: Environmental > Terrestrial > Soil > Tropical forest > Bulk soil...
ACACGGTGCCCTGCGCCGGCCTGGACGAGCTGGCAACCGGCGCCGATGCTTTGGTGCACACCGTGATCCGCAAGGACATCGTCACCAACATCCCGCAACAGCGCCTCAAGGACATCTGCGATTAGGTACGCCCCAACGGCGTACAATCGGGTATCTGACCAGGTGTTTCCTCAACTGCCAAGGGGGATTATCTTTGCGTCATTTTGCCCCTCAGCAAAGGGTCTACGGGGAGCCGCCCTGTGCCCCGCCCACTTCGGACCCGACATCCAGCTTAGGGTCCATCCACAGATGGACATCTTGTACGTCACCGATCCACAGGACGGCGTACAGGGCGCAGTAGCCCTTCGTGTGGTACTGGACTTCGACCACCCAGTCGCTGTCGTAGTAGGTGCCCAGGCAGCGGTCGGCGCAGGCGTCGTCGCAGTAGTGGATGCCGTTGCCTTCTCGGATGTCGATGACGGCGGGGATCATGTTCCACGCCCGCGCTTGCCCTTCGTTGCACCACCGCCGCGCCCCGGTACACGACATGGTGTGGGTGTGTTCGTGGTCGATGATGGCCTGCTCGATGACCTGGCCCAGCATCAGCGGCGGCAGCGGGTATGACCGGTGTTGCATAGGTATTAAATCTAATCCTGAGCGAGCGCGAAGTACAGCGATCTGGGAGGGCATTCCTGGCCCTGAGCGCCACCCTGAGCGGTTACCCCGCCGGGTGCATCGGGCATCGACGCGGCGACGGCCTGGGCGCGGCGCTGGCGCTGTTCTGCACGCCGTGGATCGCGTCCACGGTTTCCCGGTCGGTGGCCGGGTGGACGTGGATGCTGTTGTCGATGTAGTGGGACGAGGCGGGCACGCCGCTCGTAGCAGCACCCAGCCGCACAATCCCGAGGGCGTGTCGCTTACGTACTTGCCTCAATCGTCGGGGTACAACCGGGAACGATGTCGTTGAACAGCGAGAGGCGATTCGATGCCAAGGCCGTGGTCGTATTGGACACGAAACAAGCTGGAGATACTCACGGGGTACTTGGAGGCGTTCAACAGCGCGGCCCAGCGTTCTCCGCATCGAATCTATCTCGATTTAATGGCCGGTCAGCCCGAGAACGTATACCGCGACACCGGGGATAGGTTCGACGGTTCTCCCCTTATCGCCATGAAAACCAATCCGCCGTTCACGAGGCTCCGCTTCTGCGAACTTGGCCCCGTTGCGACCAGCTTAGAGGCGGCGCTCCGAACGCAATTCCCCAGAGATGATGACAGATACCGCGTCATACACGGAGACTGCAACGTAACTATCGACGCGACACTTGCCCAACTAGCTCCGTTCCGACGCGCACCGACCTTCGCGTTCATTGACCAGCAAGCAGCAGAAGTCCACTGGGAAACGATCGAAAAGGTCGCGGCCTTCCGTCAGAACCCCGAAAACCGCAAGACCGAGATATGGATGCTGATGTCTCCCACCATGATCGCCAGGGGTGTTCGCGGGACTAACGCGGAAGCATTCATCGAGCGCGTGACTCGCCTTTACGGTGACGACGACTGGAAGCGGATCCAGGCCGCGCTATGGCGGCGCGACATAACGGCACCCGAATACCGTGCAGAGATGGTCAACCTGATGCAAATTAAGCTGGAATACGAACTGGGATACAAGTATTCGCATCGCATCCCGATGCAGATGCACAACAAGGTAACAATCTTTGACATGGTGTTCGCGTCAGACCATGACGCTGGTGACAGGATCATGCGTCACCTATACAACAGAGCGGCGCGTCTCGAACCGGAGATGATGCGGCAGGCCAAAAGCGTGAAACGGCAGAAGGAATCGGAAGCCCGAGGTGAGATGGGATTATTCGACGCTAGCGAACTAGCTGTGGACGACCCGAACGCAGGGCAGGTTCTGTGGGAACCGACTCCAACATGGAACCCGCATACTGCGGATTGGTGGATCGAGGAACCGGATTTTTGACGCTAGGCATCTCGTCCCAGAGCCGTCCATCCAGTTTGCGCCCAAGCATTTTCGGCGTCCGACCCCCCCACTGCTTGAAGAAGAATGGCACGCCCGCATCGCCACAGACATCTCGAATACCACGCACCCAATTAACTTGAACTGGACGGTAATTGGGTCCCGATTCGCCTCCCGCGATCACCCATTGGATGCCATCCAACTTCACCTCATCTAACGGGCCGAGCAACGGCTCACAAGAGAGGAACCGGACAGCAGCAGGAACGTGCCGCAGATGATCGATGCGGTACAAGACCGATGAGTCCTCCACGGACACGCCCATCCAGACGTTTGACGGCCAGTCGAGTTTGTCGGCGAAGCGCAGCAGCCGCAGGCTTCGCTTTGTAAGGATCTGGTAGGTGTGCTGCGGAGTCGCCCGCATCACCTCAAAAACCTCGCGGATGAACGACAACGTCACTTTCGCGTGGAAAAGGTCCGCCATCGAATTCACGAAGACAATGCGTGGGTTCCGCCACCGGAGCGGCTCGTCAAGCGTCTGCGGATGCATAGTCACCGCGAAGCCTGGGCCGGAAGTCCTTGGATCGCCATCATTTTGGTACTTGTGTGATCCCATCGCCTTCAGGCGCTTCGCCAATGTCATTGCGTAGCAATGATCGCAGCCTGCCGACACCCGGTCGCACCCCGTGACGGGGTTCCACGTAGCCTCTGTCCACTCAATCGCCGACCGGTCAGCCACCTCGCCGCGACCCCCTCCGTGATCCTTGTCAGCCTTGCCCTCATCTGGCGGTTTCGAAACCACAAGTGTGTAATTTGCGCTCAACTCATAGTAGTTGGCTGCACCGACAGTCTGGCTGAAGTCCCTTCTGCATGTCGCCGGAATGGGCCTCTAGCGGCCCATTCCGTAACCACCTTCCGGCGGCGACCAAAGACACGCCTAGCGAGGCCACCGCCAGACATCGCAGCCAATGGCTACTGTCAATCCATGGCGATACCCGACTTCCAGACGATGATGCGCCCGGTCCTGGTGGCAATTGAGGGAGACGAACCGCGATCGACCGCACAGATCCGGGACAAAGTCGCGACCGCGCTGAATGTCTCCGATGAGGATCGGCAGGTGATGCTGCCCACCGGCAAGCAGGCGCTCTATACCAACAGGGTCGCGTGGGCAATCACGCACATGGCCCAGGCTGGCCTCCTCAAGCGGCCAGAGCGGGGACGCTATCTGTTGTCTGAGCGCGGTAGGAAGGTGCTCCAAGAGAACCCCGACCGAGTGGACTTGCACGTCCTACAACAGTTTCCCGAATACCAGGACTTCCGAACCCGCAAGAGCGAGAAACACGCGGAGAAGTCGGTGAGCGTCGTCCCTGACGAGGTGTCGCCGAGCGAGGCAGTCAATGCGATTGTGGAAGACTCGTACGACACCCTGGCAGCTGAACTGCTCGACAGAATCTTGGCCCAGCCACCCACCTTCCTAGAAGCACTGTCTTTGAAGCTGCTCCAAGCTATGGGCTACGGCGGTCGAGAGTCACTCACCGAACACACCGGTAAGCCCGGAGACAGCGGCCTGGACGGGATCGTCCGCCAGGATGCTCTCGGCCTCGATCTCGTTGGTGTTCAGGCCAAACGGTATGACAAAGACAAAGCGGTGCAACGTCCGGACATCCAAGCCTTTGTTGGAGCACTGCAGGGTGCGCAGACGACTCGCGGCGTATTCGTAACGACTGGTCGCTTCTCTCCCGGTGCCTTGCAGTTCGCAGAAAACGTCGCCATGCGTTTACGCCTCATCGACGGTAAAGAGTTGACCAAGCTGATGGTCCGGTACAACGTCGCCGTTCAGGTACGCGAGACCTTCGACTTAAAGCAGATGGATGAGGACGCCTTTGAACAGTAGCCGCCGCCACCGCGCTGGCCCAACCCAGCGCGAGCGCCGAAAGACAGGCTGAATCAGACCTGGCGCGGTAACCATCGCGCAAACGCCGCGTGCTGGGTTGGGAGTCATTGTGTTACCACCGCCCGTAATCGTGAACGTCAGGCCCGACTGGCAGATCAATGAGGTGGCCTCTGGCCGTGCGGCTCTCCACAGTCACCAGGTCGGCAACGCTGCGCAGCTCGCCCGACTCGTTCATCTTCACACGACGGTTGTACAGGTCAAGCATTCCCTCGCCGCCCTCGAAAGTCGGTGCGCTCCAATTGTTTCGCCTACGGGCGTGCTCGAGAATCTTGCGCTGCAACTCATTTGGGGCGTCGCCGCGGTCGCCGGCGGTTTCGTGACGCGCCTCCAACGGCGTTGGCACGGGCAATACGGTGGGCGGTGCGACCACCGCCAGGTCCGACCTCGGCCCGAACAGCGACCGGAGTTCGCCTTGTGCCGCAAGCAGTTCCACGTCGGCGGGGTCTTCACCGATTTGAGCAGCCAGCGACCTAACCGCTGTGATGGTGGACGGGTACGCTGGCTGGGCAGTAGGCGAGATATGAAGCAGGCGCATTGCCGACAGGTAACGGACGACAGTTGCGCCCTCGCGCCGGAACTCGGAGTCCATCGCAATGAAACCAATACTGGTGCCCTTAATTCGCTTGGTACGAATCAACTCCCACGCGTCATTGCCTGCGCTCGTATTGGGAAGGTCAGCGTCGAAACCGAGTCCAGCCTCGTCGTTAACGAGCCGCATCGTGTCGGAGTCGGTACTGGCAAGCAACCAGTCGGGTCGGTGCTCCAACAGAAGTGTGACATTGAGCTTATCCCCAAGGGTTTTCGCCACAGCAGACCGGTTCTCAACGATTTCGTAGAAGCCACCGGGCAGCAGTTGGGACCGGCGGTTATACGGCACAGCGACACCGCCGATCCGGCGCTGCGATTCGCTGCGGACCTCCAAATCGGTTCGCCAATAACGAGTTTCCTCGTCAGGCAACGGCTTGCGTGTGCTCATCTCAAACCTCCAAGCGGATCGTGGTAGAGAGCCGCAACGACGTCGCCCACAACCCTTTTCACCAACGCGACCCGGTCGACCGGCCCGCTCTCGTACAAAACAATCCAGAACTTTTGCTGATCGTCAAGCGTGGGCCAAAGCTTGTCGCGCAGTTCGGGATTCACGACAACGGCCAGGGACGCCAGGCCACGGTCCACTTCCATGAACCGGTCCAGGAACCGTTCCACCTGATCGGGATCGAGGAACATGCTGACCATCCTCGCCTCGGCCTGTGCGGGCGTCATGGCCTCACCCTCGTCGTCGGTGAGGGTGAAGACGGGCTGCTCGATCATGGTCCCAACCAGCCGCCCTGCGGGCCACGCGGATGCGGAGAACCGACCACAACCGTCTCCTTCTGCCCCGACTGAACTTTGATCTGCTCCAAGCGTTCCCGGTCCTTGGGAGCGAGCTTCTCACGCATCGCTTGTGACTCTTGGGTCGCCGTGTACGGGTGCGGCAGATCGGCCAAGTCGGCCTTCAGGTGCTTCACAGTCGCCAATTCGTTGGCGACGTACCTATTTCCGTGATCCTCGCTCAGCTCCACAACGTCGCCACGCTTGACGCCGTTGGGCATGCCCTCGAACATGCCAAAGATACCGTCGAGCATGCGGACCTTGATTGTCTTGTCACTCACTTCTCTTTCCTTTCTTGGTGCCGGTCACCACAATTTGACCGGCTGACCGTCTGCGTCGATGTTGTCAAGCATGACCATCAGGTCATCGTAGGTTCCATCGTATTCCGAATCATGTTCTGTCGCATGGTCGTAAGCCTCGATCACCTGCTCACGGGTGACCGGCCTGTCACAATACCGCTGCATCACCGAGTCTTTGAGTTGTTGAAAGCACTCGTTGCGGAAGTCGTTGGAGTAATCTTCGTTATCCGACAGCGCCGCAAGGTTTGTCCACGCCGCGACCGTACCTGGCCTGTCGCGCAATTCGTCGCTCATGACCATTAACTTGTCGGCCAACCAGATTCGTGCCTTGTGCATGATTCTCCAACCGCGATCCAGGGACGATGCCCTGATCATCCTTATCGTTCTGCGTGGCTTAGTCATCGCGGTCCTCCGGTGGAAACATGGCCTCGATTTCGGGTAACACCCTGCGGCCCAACGACCTGGCGATGCTGGCGCGCTCGCCGTAGAACTGCACGCGGCTGTGCTTGGCCGGGTCGAACACCTCGTCCCTTAGATGTCTCGGCCAGGGAAGTGCGCCACGGGCGTCAGGTGCGCCAGCCATTACGCACCGTCCTGTCGCGCCAGATGATGGCTTAACCGGCCAGGGTTGGACTTCCTGGGACGGCCTGCGCGGGCAGCCTTCTTGGCTTCGCCGGTACGGCGCTGACCGTAGCTCTCACCCGGCAACGGCAGCGCGAGCGACCGTTGGAGAGCGTCGATCAGGCGCGACTGCTCCCTGAACTCGGACAGCAACGGGTTGGGCCTGGGCTGGCGCTCGCTGCCCGACACAACCACGCCCATCGTCGCCATCTCGGCGCTGATCCTGTCGAGGTTGTCCACAGCGCGGCAAAGCTGGTGCAGCAGTACGTACTCCACCGGGTCGAGGCTGTACCCGGCGTCAATCACGTTACGCCAGACCGATTTTCCACCGGGTCCAAGACCACGCGGTGCTAATTTGCGGTGTTTCGATGCGTTTTCGACCGGTAACATATACCCAGCATACCCGGAATTTTGCTGCGATGGCTGGTACCAACTTTTGGAATGTCTGGCAGCGCGCTGGTGAGATGGTTAAAAAAACTAACTACCACCTCTGACCAGGTACGTTGTGGACGCGGTAACACATACTTGTGCATTGGCAGGCTATGCAACGCCGCTACCAGCGCATATAGCCAGTGAATGTATATCGTCTAGGTACTTTGCTGTAGGCGTGTCCACGTAGGGCAGTTAAAAGTTACTTTTGTCCGCTTGTGTTAGCTGCGAGAGTCGTTGTGCGACAGGCGGTTTGAGCTATCGACGCAGGCCAGGCATGGTGCGAAGCCCGGTAAGCGACTGAAAGCACGGGTAAGCGACTGATGCGAAGCACGGGTAAGCGACCTAAGCGCCTACCAAGCAGACCATGCGCCGATCAAGCAGACCAATGCGCCGACCCAATGCGCCGACCAATTGCGCCAACCAAAGCAGCCGTCGAGCAAGCAGCCGTGCCGTCCAGGTGGGCTATGCGAGCACCACAGGCACACCACGCCGTCATATCGCCAGCGATCAGGTGGACACCGATTGTCCACCTGCCATTGACGACTTCCAGGTGGTGGCAATGCGGGGAACAAGCGCCGATATGGGGCCTCTCTAAGCGCCATGCTGGCGCTGACCATTGCGAGTACCACCGGCCAGGTGTTCGGGCGGCACAGGGCAACTCAGGGCCAACCACGGGCACGTCCTAGCGCCTGCCGAACCGTGGAGGTAGCACCGTGGCTGCCATCACCATCGACTCCGGTTCGGTGCCGGGTTTCATCGCGTCGAGGTATTTGCGGCAGCGGGTCAAGCACGGGCACGTCTGGCATGTGTTGACGGCCCGCGTGACGACGGCCCGGTAGTCAGCGTGCGAGCGGGGTGGTAGCTCGAAATGAGCCGGGTTTCCAACGCAACGGGCACCGCGCAGGTCGGGTGCCTGCCGGATCACGCCGAATATCTCGGTCATGTCAACGATGGTCATGTGCGGGTTAGTGCGCGTCGGACGACGGTCATTGTCTTCATCCAGCGCGCTGCTTGCGGCGAGCAGTCGCAGGCGTACTCACAACGGCGGCACCCGTACAGGTCATGCAGGCGCTGACGTTCTGCTTTTTGGCCGCGCACCTTGTGGTACGTCCATGCCCGTGAAGCCCTGAAGTCGCAGGGCTGACCGGGCGCTGCTTTGCATCGTGGGCACGACACGACGAGGGCCACCGCAGCGGCGTCGAGGCCGGTGATCTGAAATTGCATGTGGTTGATGCTTTCTCGGTTCGTTTGCTACAGGGGCACAGAACGAGAGGGTGACTAGTTGGTGTCGGAAAGTGTTCTAGGTAAACGCTATTGGCAGTGTTTATGCAGGTCACACTCCGATCTCTACGTATATAAAAGTGTTTGAACGAAAACTAGTCACAACTAGTCATTCCGCAGGTCAAACTAGTCACCAACTAGTCACCAACTAGTCACCCAACCCGTCACCGACAAATCGGGGGGTGACGGGTTGGTGACGGGTTTGGTGACGGGTTTGGATTCTTTGCTGGCACACCACTAGTCGCGGTCCTCCCATGCCCGGTTCGCTTTGGGGTCGTCAATCAGCTTGATGCCCATCCGCTGCCGCGTGCTCTTGCTCCGTTTCAGCGGAAACCCGTGCTTCCCGAGTGCGATCCCGAACCCGGTCAAGCTCTTGGGTTCGATTCCGCTGCGCTCGCACCAACTCTGATACGACCGGTACAGGTCGGAGCCGGGTGTCCCGAACATTTCCTTGTCGACTTCGATGCAGCAGTCGGAAATCCACTGGCCTACGTCATCTTCCGATTCGGCGTATTCGGTCGTCGCGTCGGTGACCTCGGCGGGTGGCTGCAATCCGTTGGCGAGCACGTCGATAGCGCCGCGCACCATCCACGCGAGGATCGCCGGTCCCTCGCGTTCGATCAACTCCGTTGTCAGGTTCTCGTTGATCTCGTCTTCGGGGATGCTGTGGTTGAACGGAATCACCTTGAATCGCCGGAAGAATGACTTGCCACCGGTTTCGACGTGCGGCTTATCGTTGGCTGCGATCATTATGGTGTGGCTGGGCTTGTAGGGGTACTTGTGCCCGTAGTTGGCCCTGGCGTAGAGCCTGTCGCCGCCCGTGTGCCCCTTGATTTTCTCTTCGTCCCATTTGGTGCTGTGCCCGACCTCGACGCACACTGCGAGCCGCGCACCGGGCAGGTCGGCTGTGTCCTCGGTGTGACCGTTGCGTCCGACGACCAGCGCACTGATTGGCAACACCACCGAGTAGTCTCCGAGACAGGTTTGAAACACGTTGAGCAGCACCGATTTTCCGTTGTTTCCTTTATCTCCGTGCAGGAACGGCAGCACGTGGTGGGTGACCTCGCCAATGCAGGCGTATCCGGCCAACTGTTGCATGTACCGGATCAGTTTCTGATTGCCTTCAAATGTGGTGTGCAGGAACGCATCCCACTCAGGCGACTTAGTGCCGGCGTCGTCGTACCCGACGCCAGTGATCTTGGTATGCCAGCTTTCTTTGTTGTGCGGCAACAGCTTTCCGGTCCTCAAGTCCACAATGCCCGAGAGCGTGTTGAGTTCGTAGGCGTTGGTGTCGAGCAGGTCGGCGGTGACCTGAAAGTCAGGGTCGGCCTGGGCGATTCGTACTGCTGCGAGGATTCCGTTTTTGGACAGGCACCGCAGCTTGAACGCGGCCAATGCCCTGATCGCTCTGTCCTCGGCCTTCTCGGCGTCGGTCGAATCCTTGGTGATCGTAATCGGTGTCGGCACTGAGATTTTGGACGCCAGGTCGCGGGCTGCGTGTTCGATTTTCCCGGCGTCAGGCAACCTTTTCCAGCGCATCTCGTCCCAGCCGACGAACATCCCGACTTCCGGCACATACCTGTACACGTCGCGGCGCTGATCGATCAGATGGGCAGCCATGCCGCTGTCGGTGTACGTGCCCTCACCGGGCCTAGCAACGTCGGAATTAGATGGTGTTGTGTCGGTCTCCTGAAACATGTTGTCATCGTTGCCCTTTCGTCGTGGTGCTTCAGCCGGGATCGCAAAACCGTACGAGGGTGCGACCTCGCCGTTTCGTCGCAGTGACCGCGCCGCCGCGCTCAGGTCGCCCTTGTGGTCGAGCACGGCGTAGGCGCGAAACTTGGTGTATCCGTTCGGCTTCGACTTGCCGCTGGACACGTCGAAGTCGGTGCGGGTGGAGTGGACGAACAGCTTGCCGTACTTGATCACCGCCGAATCCGGCTGGCTGGCGTCGGGATGCCGCCAGCGGGAACCGTCAGCCTCGCCGTCGCCGTGAACGCATGTCCAGCTTTTCGGTTCCAGAACGTCGGCCCAGGAGTTCTTCTCGCTGTAGCCGTCGGCTACCGACGTGCCGTCATACCTGCGTTCCCGCCGTGGCTTGGGCGCTGGCTTGGGCGCTGGCTTGGCCTTGATCTGCGCCACCCACTCGGCGGGCCACACCGGCAGCGGTGCCGTCAGGTCGCGTATCCATTCGCGGCCCGGTTCGGGCGGCAGCACGACATATCCGTTGTGCGTCTTGAGGTCGATGCCCGCCTTCGGCCCCCACGGGTGCGGGTCGAGGTCGTCGTAGTCCACGTCGTCGGGCAGCGCCAGGAACCAGTGCCGACCATCTGTCGCGGTGCGGGCCAGCGGCCCGGTGTCGGGCAGCGGGCAGAGTTCGGCCTGTAGCTGGTCGAGCTTGCCCATGCCGTCAACGCCGTGGCCCGCCGTTGACTCCACGTCGGCGATTGCGACCCGCTCAGGTATCCACAGACCGATCCGCGCTCGCGGCCACTCGTTCCACCACCGGGCAACGATTTCGGGGTCTGTGCTGGCGTCGTAGAACCCGTGACGGGTCAGTGGAGCTTTGACCTCAAGTGCCACCGGAAGCACCGGCCAGCCCGCCTGGGCGTAGGCCAGCGCGTCGATCAGTCGGTCGTATGCGCTAGCGCCAGTCACCCGCCATCATGCGAGCGTCTGCTGACTCCTCACGGCCCGAACCGGGCGCAAACAGATTACGTGCTGTACTCTCGTACATGGTGTTGGTCCACCTTCCTAATTGCATATCGAACGAAGCCCTGGAATGGTCGCCGGGGCTTCGCTCATTCTACGGGTTCTGGCCCGCTGACGCGGTTTTCACGCTTTCGCCGGTAGCACCGGATCGGTCGGCCAGCGCCAACCGACCCGGTACGCAACCAGCGGGCGTAGTGCGCCATGCACAGATCCCTTGCGTTGCAACGTGTTTGGTGGCATCCCTCGACGCGGCATTCGTCGGTCTGGCGACGACGCCGTGGGCCGTAGGGTGTGCCGTGGACACGCACATGGTAGAGATGGCCTGAGCACCAGCCGTGTCCATGCACGGGGCGGTCGCAGCCGTCTATCACGCATTGCGCCACTGGTTTTCGGGCCATCAGGTCAACCTCCGTCACGTCGTCCCATAGTCGATGCCTCGCACCGGCAGCGTCTGCGCGATGTCGCGCACCGTTGAGCGCACGCAGCAGTCGCACAGCAGCGAGCCGACCATCCTCAGCGCCGTGTTTCCGAGATACTCGGCGGCGTCGGGGTTGTCGTGTTCGCCTGCCCACGCGGCCAGGTAGTCGATCTGGCGGGCCAGCGTGTCGAGGTCGTAGGCCAGGTCGTTGAGCAGCGCCAGCGTTTGGTTGGCTACGTCGGCGGTGACCTGTTCGTCTGTGCGGCTGAACGAGGCAATGACATGGCGGGCCACGTCCAGGCTTGGGACGCAGACCTCGCCGAACAGATCGCTTGTGGTGTCGATGATTTGCCACCTGTGCTGGTGACCGTACCCGCATATGCCCTTGCTGCTCTCGACGCGCCAGCGCCCGTCGTCGGTGTGGTACTCGTATTTCGGGCACGGGTAGCCGGTGCCGCCGTTGTGGCCGGTTCGGATGTGTGTCTGTACCCTGCCGGTGCCGTTGCACCGTGGGCACGGCTGGCGGTTGAGTGTGACTGTCACTGTTGTTGGTCCTTTCCAATGGGTTTCACCACGCCGAGCTTGTTCATCGCTGCGGCCACGGCGTCGAGGTCGAGGTTTGGTGCTGGTTCGATGGTGTCGCCGGCCGGTGCTGTCCTTGCCCATGCGCACATCTGTGCTTGAGTCGTCCAAGCCGTCGAAGCCGGTCCTGCCAAGGTGCGGGTCCACCGTATTCAGCACACAACAAGAATCGCGATTTGAACGTCCGGCACAGATTCTTGGTGAAAAGCCGGAAAAAGCCCGCGTGATGTGGTAGTGCGCACCTATGAGTCTCAATGAACGCTCATAGGAGGAGCAAATCATGTCTACCACACGTGGGATCGTCGTAGTTGCGATATTCGCCGGTTTGGCTATCAGTACCGCTGGCCCGACGTGGGCTGCTCCGACGATGAGCGGCCACTACATTAAGACGGAGACCAGCCCGGTGGGGCAACACGTAGATGCCGACTGGGTCTTCGCCCCCTGCGGCGACGGATGCGCCCAAATAACGAACTTGGACGGTATTGGCCAGGCGCGGTTGGTCAACGGCCAATGGAGTATGGACGGAGCGGTCGGCGACGTGGCGTGTCCCGACGGCACCCGAGTGCCCGAGGCCGCCAGCAGCCACTACTCGTGGGATGCAGTGACGCTCGCAGGCACGAATCAAGTCACGTACAAGGCAGCCTGCGGAGGAACCGCGGAGACGCAGACCAACACGATCCAACTCAGGCGGGTCGGCTAGTCGCCTGAAAGCTACCCATGCCGGGTATACGATGCCGAGCTGATCTAACATGCTTGCTACTGCCTTTGCCATGTTCGCTGGCGTCCATGATATCGACTGTCCTGCAATGGATTCCGAAATGCGCTGTGCTGCAAGCGAATCATTACGCGATCCTTAGAGCGAATCATGCAGTTTTCCGAGCAAGTCTGGCCGCGCGCCGAGCTGCACGCGCAACGTCGATTTCACGCCGCTGTGCCGTCGTTGCAGCCTTCTCAGGCAACTCCCCGGTCGCCGACTCGTCGTCGGCTTCGGGGTCGCCGTCGGGGTCTGCGAACGTGGTCACCAGTGCCACCCTCGGGCTTTCCAGTAGGGGTCGCGCTTATACCAAGCCTCCCAATGCTTTTGGGTCAGGGGTATGCGCTCGTTGCTGCCTCGCGGCTTGTCGGCGTTACTTGTGGTCATTCTCCTTGTGTCCTTTCAGGCGATGGTTCGGTTGGCGTTGTCGTCGCTGAACTCCCACTCGGTAGCTTCTCTGATCTGCCGCATTGCTTCTGCGTGGGCGGTCAGTAGTTGGCCGACGAGATTGGCTGCGTCATGGGTACATAGGCGCATGTACCCAAGCTTGCGCTGCTCTTTGAAGTGGATGTTGACGTGGCCGTCGTAGGCCGTTGCCATGACATACGGTTCTTCGTAGTGACTCATTTCTGTTCCTTTCCAATTGTTTTCGCTCGAGCGGGTGCTGGTTGCCCTGCACCTCCGCACGACCCACATGTCTTGGCCCCTGGCGCGGTCACTGGTTCTTTGAAGCAAACGCAGCAGATCGGGTGCAGCACACGGTCGTTCACAGTTTGTGCTCCGTCAGCTTGTAGGGCAGCGTGGCGTTGGCGTCGATGGTCACGGCCATCATGCCGTCCTCGTCGGCCTCGACGGTGACCTTCGACGCGGTGCCCGACTTGTGCGGAATCGTGATGTGGTGTGCCGTATTCGGGCTGAAATCGAAGTATCGGTGATTGGTCATGCGGTGACGTGCTTCCACCGATCCGGGGTTGATGGCGTCGCTCACGCCGCGCCATCCCTCGCGGCTCTCATTGCAGCAGCCTGCGTTTCGCGTGCCTCGATCTTCGCCTGGCGGGCCTTGATGCTGGCTCGCGTCATGCGCTCGTAGTGCAGCTTGAGCTTCGTCTTTGTGCGCCTGCGGATCTCGTCCTCGGTGGCGTGGGGGAACTGTTCGCGGGCCTCGTTGGTGAACTTCTTGACGAGCCCCGCGTGGGCGTTGCGCCCTCGGGCTGCGCGGTCGGCGGTGTTGTCCCAGCCTTTCAGTGCAGCAATACGGTTTCGCCTACTTCGCTCGTTGGCAGACAATGGCATTCGTGGATGTCCTTCGATTGGTCAGGAGGTGAATATGTCCTATTGACCAATGAAGTGGCCGACCGTGCGTTGTGGTGTCATCTGCGCGGTTGTGTACAACGCTAACGGTGGGAATCTGTGAGTCAAATCGGGCGCTGCGTGCCGCTGGTGGGCCACATGACCCACCGGAATAACTCCAGGTCGGACGAATCACCTGTACGTACAAATGATCCAACTCAACGTACAGAAACCTGTTGTCCCACAACGGCGTACACTGGCAAAACGTAAGCGCCCCGCACCCGCGTGAACGGGCCGGGGCTTTGGTCCGACTAGCAAGGAGTCGAACAATGTCAGATGCTACGCCATCCCACTATCACATCGTTGCGCTGTTCGACGGTGATGGTTTCACCTACACCGACGCACTGACCCAGACTGGCGCGCTTGACTATGCCGCCGATTACATTCAGAACACGCCCGACCTCGCAAAGCTTTGGATCGTTGAAAGTGCCACGGCGGGTTGCCCGCTCGAACTCGGCGATGACGTAGCCGAGGGCATCACCGACCTTGACGACGAATACATCAGGGGCGTATTGGATTCGAAGCGGTTCTGGAATGCGACGGTATGACCCGCAACTCATACGGCCCGCTGCGGGCCGCGCTCAACGGCACCGGGCGCGACATGGACTGGCTCACCGTGTTGGCCTCGCAGAACGATCCGTTCAGGGTGGACACGCCAGCCGGTCACCGCGACGGCGCATGGCTGCGAACCATGTGGGACCGGCACCACCTGACAGCGCCGAAACATCTGCGGGGCCTGCACTACATTCTGATCGGGCAGACCAAACCTAACGGCAAGCCATACACCAACACCGATGCCGACTGGACCTGGCTGGGTGGCAGTGCGCTGAAGGCCGCTCGCTGGCTTGGGTATATCCCGTTCGAGTGGATCAAGGACGAACGCAGCGACGACCCGGTACGACAAGTGTGGTTGCCGTCCGACCCGAACCCACGCATTGACACCAACTTTGCGGTCGCGGTGCCCACCCTTGGCGACATCACACCGACCGCCGCGCTGGATGATTTTCACGGTGAGCAGCCGTATCACATTGTGATGGTCACCGAGAAGTCCTCGCTGTTCGATGTGCTCGCGCCGTTAGCCGACCAGTATCAGGCCGACTTGTACTGTATGACAGGCGAAGTCAGCGACACGCGCATCTATCAGATCGCCAGCGACGGTGCCCGTGATGGTCGGCGCATGGTGGTGCTGTACTTCTCTGACTGCGACCCGGCTGGCTGGCAGATGCCGATCAGCGTTGCCCGAAAGTTGCAGGCTTTCGCTGTGCTGTTCGGAGAGTTGGATTTTCGGGTTGACCGCGTGGCGCTGACGCCTGACCAGGTGCGGCAGTATGGCCTGCCGTCAACCCCGTTGAAGCCTGGGGAGAAACGCGCCGACGACTGGACCGACGCAATGGGTGTTCGGCAGACCGAGATTGACGCGCTCGCTGCGCTGCAACCAGACCTGTTACGGCAGATCACCGTTGACGCGATCAGCGAGTACTACGACGACACCCTTGACGACAGGGTGGCCGAGGCTGCCGAGGAATGGCAGGAACAGGCGCAGGAAATCCTCGACACACGGTTGGAGTCGGGCAACAACGATTTACAGGATGCCGCTGACCGGATCGCGGCCAAAGCTGCTGAGATACGAACCATTCTGGATGGCTTGCCGATAGACACCGACGAACTTGTCTCGGACCTGCCCACACCGGAGCTACCCGACGCCCAGACTGACGGCGAATACGATAGCGCGCTGTGCGACTCCGATTGGAGTTTCGTTGAACAGTGCCGTGTGCTGATCGCGGCCAAGAGTTACGAGGAGTACGAAGGCCCCGACGCCTGCTACACCAAGGAAGAGCAGGACCGCCGCAGACGCGAGTTGAAGAGGATTCGTCAGCGCCAAATGCGGGCCAGGCGTATGGCAAGGGGTAGCGATTCCCGGCCCTGACGGCCACGCAGACAAACGAATGGCCCGGTGCCTGTTGGAGGATCACCGGGCCTTCGTGTTGGGACGGCGCTAGATGTCGCCCAGGCCGAGGCGCTTACTCTCCTCGGCGGCACGCTCTGACGCGGTCGCGGCGGTGTACCGGCGCAGCATGTCGGCCTTG
>Ga0318533_10000549_pt1 | contig 15770 bp, 17 predicted proteins | sample GRESIP053b4f27_FD_203675 | JGI IMG/M metagenome (GOLD analysis project Ga0318533, IMG submission 203675) | Tropical soil microbial communities from Luquillo Experimental Forest, Puerto Rico - GRE.SIPMG.053b4f27 | ecosystem: Environmental > Terrestrial > Soil > Tropical forest > Bulk soil...
GTGCTGAGATACCGCTCCTCGCGCCCGGCGAGATCCAGGATCGCCGTCTTGGCCTCCGTGCGGCGGGACTGGCGTACCTGGCTCATGTACGAGGGCACCGCAATCGACAGCAGGATAGTGGCGATTACGACCACTATCATGAGCTCGATCAAGGTAAAGCCCCGCGATGAACTCGGCGCGTGTGGTAATGGCATGGTGCTTCTCAGTCCTTAAAGGTCAACGGTGCTCGATCCAGCTGAGGCGACGGCCCACTGTGTTCGGCGGCAGGTTGAGGCCCACGGACCCGCCCTGGAGGTTGGCACCGCCGTTCGTCACGTGGTTGGTCTCGAAGACAAGGAACTCAGTGCCGGCCTGGTTGGTCGTGATGAAGGAGCTGCCCGTCGCATTGGTCTGCATACCAATCGCCTGCGTATCGGCATATGCCGGATTCGTGCCGAGACCGGCGGCTGCTTCGCTCGGCGGCAGGAACACCTCGCTGAACGCCCCGCCAGTCATGGCCGAGAGCACGTAGGTAAAGCCGGTGTCGCCTTGGATCGCGCACGAGGTCGACGAGTTGACGGCCGGGACGATCGAGTTGACCGTCAACGCCTGCGCCACGAGCTGCGGATTAAAGATGATCTGCTCGAGGTTGCCCGGCAGATTCAGATACCAGCCGAACTTCGCCGCGGCGCCGCTGCAAGCGCTCTGACCCGCCCAGCAGATGGTCGCGTTGGTCGCGATGTCGCGGTTCTGCGTGCTGCTATTGACGGTCACGGTCTGAGCCTGCAGGTTCGCCGGCGAGAGTGTGCCGAAGCCTGAAAGGCCGGTGCTCGCCAGCGTCAGCGCCGCATACTGTGCGTTCGATATGGAGTTCCACCCCTTCAGGTTCCAGTCCCACACGCCGTAGAGGCTCTGCGTGGCCGTGGCGTAGGTGGCCGCGCTGGCATTGGTGATCGCGTTCTGCTGACCCGTGCCGAAGAGAATCATGAGCTGCTGCTGCATGCCGGGGGTGGGTGCGCCCGAGGCGACGACCAGCGCGGTCGTAATCGGCTGACCTGCGGCGGTCTTGAACAGCGGGCCCGGGGTCACCGCCCACTTCGACTCGGTGCCGCTCGTGAGGTCAAAGCGCCACACATTACCCTGGAGGTCGCCGGCGTATACGTAGTCGGTCATGTGATCGCCATCGAGGTCGACCGGCGTCGTGAATGCTATGCCGTTCGGGCTGGTGCTGCTGCCGGTGGCGGTGCTGAGGTAATAAAACGTCGGCGCCGCAGATGTCGGGTCGATGACTCCGACGAAGATGCCCGCATCGCCCGAAGCGCTGCCAAAGCCGTTGCCGAAAATGAACGCCCATTTGCCATCGTGCAGGCGGCGGATCTGCGGCGTGCCGTAGGTGTTGCCGAGGCTGTTGCCACAGCTCGTTGCGTTCACACAGCTGATAGTGCTCGGGGTCCATTCGCCCAACACCAGACTCGCGGCATTGCTCTCGGAGAAGTTGCCGGGATTCGTGACATCGAGGGCGTAAATGGCCGACCCGCCCGGGCCTAGCCCGCCCACCAGCCACGAGTGCCACGCGCCGTTGTAGTACAGGTCACCGGCGCCCGGAGTGCCGTCGACGAAAAAGGTGTGTCCGTACTGCGCATTCGAGAAGTCGACGTGGGCGTTCGTGGAGCTGTGGATCGTCTGGACGACTGCGCCGGGCATGTACGCCAGCAGTTCCTTGCCGTCATTGTTGGTGAAGCAGCCGGCCGCGGGGTTGGAGGCACAAGAGCCGGCAGCGGTGCTGGCGCTCGCATTGAAAGTGCCGCTGCGGAATCCGTGCAGCAGGCCGTCGTTGGAGCCGACGTAGACCACCTGCTGGCGGTTCAGCTGGGCAGTGGCGTAGCTCGCATAGCTCGTGGAGGGCGACTGATTCTCCGGCAGCGGGTCCGAGCTGTTCAGCCTGTCATTCCACACGGCGCTGTACGGGGCGTTCGGCGCGCCCACCCAGATCGGGCTCGAGTCGACGATATCCGCAAGCAGGTCGGTGCGCCGGCGAAATTCCCCCACACCCGCCGTGCTGATCTCGCAACTACGGTCGCCGCGCAGGTAGTTGACACGGTCGGCGCTGGAATATCCCGTGGTCGCGCTGCAGGCGGCGGTCGTAACATCGCCGGCGTCGATGGCTGCCTGCTGCGCGGCTGCGAGATTGCCGTACTCGAACGGGATGCCGCGACTGCCGTTCCAGGTGAGGATCGAGCGGTTGGTCGCACCCTCGGCGCTCATGCCCGTCACGCCGGTACTCAGGCAGTTACCCCCCGTGAGGTAGCAGGAGGCGTCCCAGTTCGGAGTCGGAGCGAGCACGATATTGCCGAAGCTATCGAACCCGAGGCTGCTCGCGGTCACGCGGCCGGTCCAGCCGGGCTGTGGGTTGTAGTACGCGAAGTAGGCTTGCACGCCGGTTTCGAGCTTGGCGGACTGCTTTTCGCCCGCACCCGCGGAGCTCGAGGCGGTGGTGTCCGGATCGGCATTGAAACACAGAAGCTCATGGATATTCGTGCTGCCACCGGTGGAGCCGGCGAATCCGAAGAGGAAGTTTGCGGGCAGAGCACCGTTCGCAGCGGTGATGTCCTGCGCGCTGATCACGGAGATATAGGCGCCGCAGCCGGTGGGAGGACAGATGGAGTAGGCGAAACTCAGCAGGCCGTTCTGCGTGATCTTGAGCTGATAGCTGATGGGCGTTGCCACGCCGCGGGTCGCCGCGCTCTCGTTGGCGATCTGCGTGGTGGACGGCAGCTCGACGTAAGCGTTGGGGATCGGCGCGTAGTCGGCGAGCGGATACTCTGCCCCACGGCTGTTGCCGGGGAGGCCGCTGTTGCCGTTGGGCGTCGTGACAATGGCATTGCCGTTGGTGGCATCGACGACCGCGCCGGCCGCACAGGTGGCCGCGACGGCGGCATTCTGCGCCGCAGCAGTGAGGCTCGAGGGATAGAACTGCGGATAGTTCGCGTTCAGCCAGTTCCAGGCAATGTTGCCGGCGCCACGCAGCCCGATGCGGTTGGGCTTGTAACCATACCCGAGCACGGTGTTGTCGCTGGTGGCGGAGTTCGGCCCCGTGTAGCCGGGCATCCAATACTTGCCGTTCAGGAAGTTGCCGTACTCGTCGATGCCGAGGCCGAGGTAGCCCCCGATCAGGCCGTTATAGGGCGGGTTGGCGTTCGAGCAGGTGTAACCGAGGCTTCCGCCCCAAGCGCCGAGTCCGTTGCCGTCGCCGCTGCTGGTGCCGGTGATGGTGCTGGTGTTCAGTTTGGTGGCGTCCATCAGGTAGAAACTGATGCCGTCGGCACCGTCTCCGCCAGCGCCGCCCGAGTTGCCGAGATAGGTGACGGTCCTGAACGTAATGGAGACACCCGCCCCCGTGGCGAAGGGACTTCCGTAGATAACGCCACCATTCTCGCTGTAGCCGTACGGGTAGCCGTTGGTGAAGCGCAAGGCGCCCGAGCCGCTGGGATCAGGAAAGTTGCCGGTGCCCCTCGCGCCACCTGTCAGGACCTCGCCGGCGCTCTTGTTGTAGTAACTACCGGCAATGGTCGTGCAGCCCGGGATCTGGCCGTTCGAGCCAACCCTCGGTTCGACTCCCGTCGCACTTGCTGCGGTCAGACACGCGCCGTTGAAAAAGTACCAGGGGTTGGTGGTCGTGGTTTTGGTGAAGTCTTCACTCACGGATACTTGCGCCTTGACGGCGCCGGGTTCTGCGGCCCCCAGAAGTGTCGCGAGTACTGCGATGAGGCTGTTGCGGTTGATCACAGGCCACCTCTGTTGACGACGCCCTGTTGGACCTCGTAGGTACTCTCGACGACGGCGACCGTGCCGGTCGTGCCGCCAGAGCTGAACGCAGTGATCTGATACGCCTCGCCCGCGGCATCCGCCGCGACGCCGAGGTCGACGATGTAGTAGCCCGGAGTCCAGGCAAATGGCGGATCGTTGGCATTGGTTCCTGCCTGCACCGGCGTCGCCATGCCGGCGGGCGAGTACTGCACATAGGTTGCCGGCCAGGGCAGTTGCTGCGTCGGATTGATGCCCAGGTTTGCGAGCGAACTCGCGTTCGTGCAGATCTGGCTCTGGCCAGCGTTGGCATTGAGCGGTACTCCGCGAGTGCAGGTCACCGGGGCACTGGCAGCGATGGAACCTGCGGGCTGGGTGAGCCACCATTCGGCGTACTGCTGGACGCTTACCGCGGCGTGCAGGGCACGATCCTTCTCGCGCACGTTGCCTGCGATCTTTTCCTGCGAGCCGAAGCTGCGGAACATGCTCAGAGCAAGGATCGTGATGATGATGAGCAGCAGCATGCTGCTGACCAACGCTATGCCGCGCTCTCCGCCAGCTTCGGTCCGGCGCGGCTTCATGTGTGCACCCCGCCGCGCCCCATCACTTCAATCACGCGCTCGAACTGGATGGTGGGAGCCTGCCCGGGTTGCGCAGCCAGCGGATTGGTGAAGGTCAGGATTACACGCACCGAGCTCACGTTTGACCAGTCGTTGCTGCCGCAGGGATTGAGCAGCGCGGAGCACATCTGGTCGGCCGTCAGATAGGTGTCGACGTTGTAGTCGGTGAAGGCAAAGTCGCGCTTTACCCCGTAGTACACCTTCAGGCCGACGACGCCTGGAACGATCAGTACCCCCGGCGCCGCAGCCGAGGCACCGAGGTTGTCGACCTGGCAATACAGCCCGCCGAGCGCCGGGGGCGCGGCCGCCTGGACGCTGAAGGTGTTGGTGAACGCATGTGTGAGACCCTGAGCGGTGTTGGTGCCTCCGTCACAGAGCATCACGCCGTCGTTGATGGCCGTACGGAAACGCACGCTCAGTGTGTCGGAAGCGGGCGGGACTCCAGCGGTCCCCGCAACTGCCTGCCCGGCCTCCCAGTTGCCGCTCTGCAGCAGCGAGCTGGCCGGCGTCCAGACCACCGGATCGGGGAAGTAACCGCCGGCCTGAACGACATCGGTGATCACGGTGAGCGCAAAACGTTCCTGGTCCTGCAACTGCGCGAGTACGCGCTGGTTGATGTCGGCCTGGCGTAGGTTGCCGACGATGGTGACGAGGCCACCCAGGAGAAATAACGCGATAGCCACGGTCACCATCAGCTCTACCAGAGTAAAGCCGCGCTCATCGCGCGCGGCGTGCAGGACGCTCCGGGCAGGCATAGTGCTCACGGCTCCACGTACAGGAGGTAAGTAGGGTTTTCGATGTTGGAGGGGCCCTTGGCGGCCTCGGCCTGAACTTCCTGCTGGTTCATCGCCACCGCTCTCTCGCTCCACGAGATCACGATGGTGCAGCTGGGTGGCGCTCCACCGGCGCCGATGACGGGGCAACTGATAGTGGATTGCGGATTCGGCAGCAGCGCGTTGAGCGATGCTGCCCAGCGGGCGAGGTCGAATGCCGCGAGGTTCACCACGCCCGCAGCGCCGCCGCAGACTGCCGCAGCGTTCGCGGTGCCGACGCAGGTCTGGATGGCGTCCGGGGTGTTGAATCCGACGGGAAGCGCTGCGTTGGCTGAAGCCTGAAGCGCCGCATCGGTGGAAACGAATTGCCCGGAGCCTGCCGCATTGAAAGTCGTCGTCACGGGCGGCGTCGCCCCGGCCCAGTATTCGCGATTGGAATGCATCGCCGCGGCCAGTCCCGCGGCCTGGATCGCCGCCAGAGCACGCAGCCGTGAGGTGGCCGTATTCGACATCGCCAGCGCCTGCATTTTGGCGATGCCGAGAAGGCCGACGGAGATGACGACCACCGCCACCATGACTTCGACGAGACTGAAGCCGCGTACGCGAGCGCTGGCATTGACGTGTTTCATCAGTTGGTACACGTACCGGACGGGTCGCTGGCGGGCGTTTCTGTGGTCAGCATCCCCTGTGGGGTAATCCACAGGCAGCGGGACCAGACCGGGTTCGCGGTCGGGTCATGCAGCGTGATGGTCGTGTTGGGGAAGCCGGCGGCGGTCGTGGCGAAGCCCTCGCGGTTGTAGGTCACTGCGCTGACCCCGTTACTGGCATTGAAGGTGTCCGGGGTCGTTCCCGTGAATTTCTGCTGCAAACGCAGGATTCCGGCGCTCGGCTGGGCGCCATTAGGGCCGTTCGAAAACACGATCCAGCCCGTGTTCCAGACCGTGCTCCCGGAGCAGGTGGCGCCGTCGGCGGACGCACAGGTTGTGACGAACTGCCCCTCTTTGATCGCCTCGGAACGCGCAAACATCAGGTCCCCGAGCAGCCCATTGACTTCCGAGGACATGCGGTAGGAGTTCCCGATGTAGCGGTACGACGGTACGCCGATACTCAGCAGAATGGCGACGATTGCCACCACCAGCAGCAGCTCGGTGAGCGTGAATCCCCTTTGTATCCACATGAGGACTCCTCCCTGTCTGCTCTCGACGACGTCACAATCTGACGACGAAAAACTGCGTCACAATCTAACGAGGGCCGAGGAGTCGAAGGCACGACTGCGTCACACTTCCCGGTATCGAGCCGCCAAATGATCGACAGGTGGCGGCGCGCGATGAAGCCGATTCAGGATTCGTTCAGCTACGCCAGCCGTTTGTTGGGAGTCAGCGACACGTCTAAACGCCTGTCGTGCGACCAGGGCTCGAGGGAGTGAGCCTTGTCTTACTTCGAAAAGACTATCCCGTGCACAAGCGCCGCGCCTGTCCAACCATGGGGCCAGGTGCGACTGCCGGCATCGAATCCGGGACTTCCGGCACCATCGTGGAATGCGTGATCGAGCGCCAGTGCTCCGCTCTGTGGATCATCGCGCTCACAGGCGCCGCTGGTAGCGCTCTAAACGCGAGCCGCTCCGCGCCGTGCCGCTTCGATGGTGGCGATGTCGATCTTTCTCATTTTCATCATTGCCTCGAAGGCGCGCTTGGCGGCCGCACGGTCGGGATCGGTCGTTGCGTCCAGCAGCGTCCGCGGGGTGATCTGCCAGGACAAACCCCATCTGTCCTTGCACCATCCACAGGCGCTCTCGGTGCCGCCGTTGTTGACGAGCGCGTTCCAGTAGCGGTCCGTCTCGGCCTGGTCGTCGGTGACGATCTGAAATGAAAAGGCTTCGCAGTGCTTGAACGCTGGCCCGCCATTGAGGCCGAGGCAGGGCACTCCGAGTACCGTAAACTCGACCGTGAGCACCTGTCCCTGTTTGCCGGCCGGGTAGTCGCCCGGGGCGTGGTGGACCGCTGTCACGGCACTGTCTGGAAAGGTCTGAGCGTAGAACCTGGCAGCGTCCTCTGCTGTGCCGTCATACCAGAGACAAATCACGTTTTTGGCCATCGTCTGCCTGCCTCGGTTCGTTCGCCAGCGGGTAACACCCTCTAGCCTACAACGGAACCGGTGTGCAGGCGGCTGTCATGCGGCATGATGTGAATCTCCAGGTCTTGAGCTCAGCATGGACAAAACAAACCTGGCCGCGCGCGGACCGTCAGACACGTCACAGTCCCCTCGCACCTCGCCAACCGCGGTCCGCGTCATCGACGTACTGACCTATCCTGCGGTACAGCTGCTCGATGTCACGGGTCCGGTTCAGGTATTCGCTTCTGCCAATGATCGTTCCGCCGAGATGGGAGGCGCGCGGCCCTACGTGCTGAGAGTCGTCGCGCAGGGCGGCGAGGGCTCTACGTCCTCGGCCGGAGTGGCCCTGGCAGCGGGCCCGCTTACCCAACGCGGTGAGGCACTGGATACTCTACTGGTCGCCGGCGGCGAAGGGGCGGAAGCGGCAGCAGAGAATCCGGTTTTGGTCGACTGGGTGCGGGAGCGAGCGTCGCAGGCGCGACGCATCGCCTCTGTGTGCACGGGCGCTTTCCTGTTAGCTGCGGCTGGAGTCTTGGACGGGCGCCGTGCGGCGACCCATTGGATGTATTGCGCCAGGTTTGCCCAACGCTTTCCCACTGTGCACGTCGAACCCGACCCGATTTTCGTGCGTGACGGTCCGGTATGGACTTCGGCTGGCGTAACGGCCGGAATCGATCTGGCGCTCGCGCTCGTGGAGGAAGACCTCGGCCTTGCCGTGGCGCTCGCCGTAGCACGCTATCTGGTCGTTTTTCTGAAGCGTCCCGGTGGACAGGCGCAGTTCAGCGCTTCTCTGGCTTTGCAGGCGGCGGAAGACAGATTCGGCGACCTGCATGAGTGGATCAAGGGCCATCTCGCGGATGATCTTTCGCTGTCGGTGCTGGCCCATCAGGCGGGGATGAGCGAGCGCAGTTTCAGTCGGCACTATGCAGAGGCAGCTCGGCAAACACCGGCTCGTGCGATCGAGCGGCTGAGGGTGGAAGCGGCGCAGAATCTGCTTTTGCAGTCGCGTCTACCGGTCAAACGGGTCGCGCTACGGTGTGGATTTGGTTCGGAGGAAACAATGCGCCGCAGCTTCCTGCGGCTGCTGACGGTCACGCCGCAAGATTACCGGTCCCGGTTCAGGTCTTGATTTCGTTCGATAGCTCTGGGTTGCTCAGGTCCAGTCGTCTCCCCCGCCACCGCTGCTGGAGCCGTCGTCCCACGATCCCGGGTCGTTGACGCCGAAGTCGGCGCCGCCCATATCGCTGTTCGCGGCGTTCGACCCACCGTCACCGCTCACGGGAGCAGATGGCGTGCTCGAATGCTCTCCGTCGAGAAGGCGATGGGCCAGCGCCTCGCCGGCGACGAGACCGGCACCGGCCGCAAGTCCTCCGGCAAGACCGCCGGCGACTGTTGAGCCCAGTCCACCACCGACGGGCCCACCAGGACCATAGCCTCCCGGCCCGTAGGTGCCCGGCGTCGCCGTCGGCGCGCCGCCCGGGTACTGCACCGACGCGGTGCGTCGGCGGAACAACATCCAAATGACGCCGACCACCAGCGCGAGGATCACTACTGTGGTCCAGGGAAAATGAGAGCCCGACGCTCTGGCCGCACCGAACGACGGTTCACTCTGACGAGTGAGCCCAAGCTCGGATTTGAGCTCGGCAACCGAGCGCGGGTTCTCCTTGGGGAGTCCCGGCTCGAGTTGCTCCGCGCGTTCGAGCTCCGCGCGCGCGAGACCAGGCTTGCCCTCCCGGGCGTAGAGCTCCGATTGAACGTAGTGCGCCTTTGCACTGTTCGGGTGATCGCGCAGCACTTGGTTCATCATCTGCTGCGCCTGATCGAGGTGACCGCTCGAAGCCGCCTCGTAGATTTGATGCACGGTCGGATCGGCATCGGCCAGGGCCACACCGCAGAGCGCGAAGCTCAATGCACCTGCAGCCAGCAATCCCGCAAGAAGATTTCGCATGGTCAACCTCGATAACCGTTCCCTTGTATTAGAGGTGCGGTGTTTCCTTGAAGTTCAGCGGGGCCGCCCGCTCAGCGTAATGCTTGTGGAACAATGCCTTGCGTTGCTTTACGTGGGATTCGAGTGCGGCTTCGCGTTTCGCGATCAACGGTTCGCGAACGCAGCCCTGAACCAGCTCGACAATGGAGCAGAAATCGTATCTTTCAAGCCACCTCGCAGCCGGGATCGGCGCAGCCATCCCGAGCCGCCCGGAATCGGGGTCAAACACAGGCGAGAATGCGTCAGTTCGATTGTGCCAATGTCCGGCACGTCCGGAACACGAAGTCCGCAGTCCGACCGTATACCGCGGCCTGCCAAGCCGGCGTCTCGCAGTAGAACGCTTCACGCATCAGCCGCTGGGCGCGGGCGCCGCGCACCGCATCATCCGGCGCGCGCGCGTGTACCCAATGATCCGCGCGTAGCGCGGTCAGCACATCTGACACTGGGCGCGTGCCGAATTCCAGCCCGATGAAGGTGATCTCGCGCTCCGGCAGCGCTGCCTGAAAGCCACGCGCGAGTGTGCCCTCGAGCTCCGCCGACACCGACTTCTCTCCGGTGACGTGCATCGACTCCTCTGCCACGAGACTGCGCACTTCGCAGCCAAACCAGGCGCGTGCCCGGGCAAGATCACCACGCGCGCAGGGCACCAGGATCGGCTCACCGTAGGCCGTCGGCCCGAGTCCGGTGTGCAGATCTAGTACCGCTACGCGGCGCACCGCATCGGGCAGCTGCTCGCGAAGCAGCTGCGCGAGCGTCTGAGCGGACCACGTCGGGGCGATGCCGCCATAGAACAGCCCTTCGGGACGCGTGTACTGCCCGGCCGTCAGGGCCTGTTGGAAGGCCGGCATCCCGTGTTGGGCGATGAACCGTTGCAGCGCCGCGTCGGCATGGGCGCGCGCATCGCCGTCCCAGTCTGCCGGTACCAGCCAGTCATGCAGCGGTTCGTAGGCAGCCGAGGAAGGTGGCTTCGAGAAATCGACGAAGTTGCGGTTGAGATCAACATTGTCTTCGTTCACGCGACGTAGCCATGCAAAACCGTGCGGATTCACCGCGTGCACGAGCAGCGCACAGGCGGTCGAAGGCAGTGCCTCATACAGACGGTCAGTGAGGAAGCCGACCTGGCAGCCCGCGCCGGCGAAGCACTCGACACCGTGCGTGCCCGAAAGAACGACGAGCGCGTCCCTCGTACCTTCGGGCCCGATCCGCGCGACGTCGATGCTGAGCGACTCGCCTTGCGGGCCGAGGCGTTGGGGTAACAGATACCGTTTGAGGTGAGCGCCGGCACCTTTCGCCGCCGCGCAGAAGCGCTCGCGGGCGTTCGGGTAATCGGAGCTGAAGTAGTCGGCGATAGGCATCGGGTCACCGCGGACCGAAGAGCAGCGGCGGCAGCATAGCATTGGCCGGCTCGAGTTCTGCGGCCTCGAGTTCGTGCGCAGGTGTGGCTGACCCAAGTCAGTGAAATCTGACGGCTCGATGAGCGCGCGCCCGATATGGGGTCCCGCTCGCGATCCATAACATCCGCACTCGAGCGTCGTGGCCCAGGAATCGGACCTCAGTGACCCGTCACGATGACGGCACGACGTCTGAATCGACGGTGAGTATTGCCAGCCCCCCGGCAGTGCTCACCATCCTCTGGCGGCCGGTGTCGACACACTGGCCGCTTTTCTTATTCGCTCACGAAAACGACGAAGACGGGCGATCGGCTTGCATCGCCTGCAGTCCAGAGCTTCGCTATTTTCACTCGTCCTGCGGCATGGACCGTCGTCTTGACCGGTACTTTCCAATGCCTCAGCCGTGAGCGGTGCGCACAGCGCGCGCTGCTATGAATCGCATTGGACCTTGGTCCGATTTCGGACGCAGAGGGCTGAGCGTATCTTCCGCGTGCGAGTGTTCAGGCTCATGCTGAAATACTCTCGCCTTCACCGGCTCATCTCAGATGGAAGAGATGGAAGAGAAGACACGGCCGTCAGCGCCTTTGGAGAGCGCCGCGCAAGGCAGTTCTGGCCCTGCGCAATCAGAAGATTGGGGTGTGCTCCGGCTCCTCGCCGAGGACGCCACAGTGTCCCGCCGCGTCATCGAGACCGGTCGAGTGCGGGTCGCGAAGGTCACTCGTACCCGCGACCATCTCATCGATGAGTTGCTCGCGCGCACTAGCTTTGAGGTCAACAGGGTTCCGATCGGCCGGTTGATCGACGCAATGCCCCCGATCAAGGAAGACGGTGATCTTACGATCGTTCCGATCGTCGAAGAGACCGTCGTTGTGGAACGAAGACTGATGCTCAAGGAGGAACTGCACATACGGCGTGTGCAAACAAGCGAACCCTACCAGCAGACTGTGAAGCTGCGGTATCAGACCGCCGAGGTCACCCGGATCCCGGCGGAGAAACCGGCCACCGACAACGATGCCGTGGTCGGCGCAACCACCAAACCCAAACCAGAGGACACCTAGTATGGCCTTTGAAACGCTAGTTGCTGCTTTCGACACAAAGGAGCATGCCACGGCCGCGGTCGACGCTCTCAAGGCGGGGGGCTTCCACAGCGACGATATCAGCATGTTCGACCACTCCCGATTGAAAGTTGGCAAGGATGTGGTTGGCACCGCGCCAAGACAGGCCGGTCTTTGGCAATGGCTCTTTGGGAGAGACCTGAACCTGTATGAGGCGAACGTCTACGGGAGCACGATCGATGATGGCGGCACCGTCATCGCCGTTCGCGTGCCGCCGGATCAGGTGGCGCAGGCGAGCGGCATACTCGATCTGCATCATCCGATCGATGTCCACGATCGCGCCGTGACCTCCGGCATCGCGCCCGCTGCGCAGGTCGAAACGGCCGCCAAGTCCATCGCCGCCGTGCCGCTGGCCAAACAGCAAACGGTCGCGGTAACGCCGAAACTGGCCGAAGTTTACGCGGATACTCTGCGTCTCGCCGAAGAGCAGTTACAGGTCGGTAAGAAAATGGTCGAGACCGGCCGAACGCGCGTACGTCGGTTCACGACCGAACGTGAGGTCGCTCAGGATGTCACACTGCACGAGGAGCACGCCGAGCTGTTACGCAAGGCGATCGCGCAACCCGCTGAACTGACCGACGTCGATTGGGCGGACAGCGAGCTGGAAGTCGTCGAAACAAAGGAGCAGGCGCTGGTCAATAAGACTGCGCGCGTGGTCGAGGAGATCCAGCTGCGGAAAAAGGGAGACGATCACGTCGAGACGATCCATGAGAAGCTGCGGCGACAGCAGGCCGAAGTCCAACAGGTCGACGCGACTGGGAAACCGATCCGGCGCGCTTGATGCGCTCCGGGTTTTTTGCCTACCATAGGATGATGGCGTAGGTATCAAGGTTCGCGGCGTGAACCGCCGCGAACCTTTTTTGCGTTCGAATCGGCGACAAACTGCAAAGTCGGTACTGCAACTTAGGCGCAGGCGAGGCCATAATCCCCACGTGGACCGCTACGGTCCCAAACGTCGGGAAGCCTCGGAATGATTCGAATCACGGATAAGCAGCTCGAAGCTCTGCTGCTCGATCGGCGCTTTAACGTATCGGACCCACATGAACCGTGGGAATCCTGCTCGGATTGTCAAATCCGCTACGCCCTGCTCGAGCTGAGCGCGATCCGCGCAAAAGCGCGACGCCATTTGCGCCTCGTCTCTCACAATGACGAAACGGCCGACCAGCTGAATTCGGGTTGAGACTTCACTCCTGTCACTACGTCGTTACGGTTTCACGTATCCGATCGCGTAGATGCCGATGTCCTCGCCCGAAGCATCGCGGATTGGCTTGTAGCCGGTGACGAGCCTGCGTGCCCCGTGCGGCGAGTCGTGCTCCGCACGGGGCAGTAAGGCGCAGCTCAGGTGGCCGATCCCGCCTTGTCGGTCACCCGCAGGGAGATGCGGCGATTCTTCTGACGTCCATCTTCGGTGGAGTTGTCGGCGACCGGGTTGTCCTGGCCGTAGCCTTTGGCGGTCATGCGTGACGGGTCGACTCCGAGCTGGGTCAGCTGCGCCATGACGCTGTCAGCGCGCTGTTGCGAGAGCTGCAGGTTCGCCGCCGGATCACCGGTGTTGTCGGTGTAGCCGCCGATACGGATCTTGACCTGCGGGTACGCCTTGAGGATGTCGGCGATGTCGGTGAGCTGGTCCTGCGAGGCCGGCTGCAAAGTCGCCTGGCCCGTATCGAACAGCAGCCGGTCGAAGTCGAACCAGGTGGTGTCGCTCACCGGCGCGGAACCGTCGTTCAGGTATGACACCAGCCGTGCTTCCACCCCGCGCGAAGGGACGTTGATCTCGCTGCCATCGGGGAGCTTCACCTTCATCATGTCACCGAGTGACGCCCAGGCCGCTGGGGCGGTATGGCTTACGGGCGCCCCGGGCTCCTGCACTGGCGGAGGCGGCACGTTCGTGACCGTCGCCGCGGTTCGCACTGGCGGCGCCGGGCTCATCAACGAGCGGATCGCCAGTAAGCCCAGCAGCAGCGCGGCCGCGATGGCGAGCGGCACGATCCACCGCGGCGAGGAGCGCGCCGCTACGACCGGCGTCGCGAACGCCGCGCGGCCGGGAGCTGGGCTCGCCATGGTCGTGGCGCTCGAGTGCAGACCGGCGGGCAGGTAACTCTGCAGATTCGGCGCCTCGGCCCGCAGTGCGTTGGCGAGCGAACTCGTCGTGAGTGAGCCGGCGCTGTGCGACTTCGCGAAATAGCCCAATACGAGTGGCGCGGCCATTTTCAACAGGCCGAGGCCCGATCCGGAACTCAAGCCTGCCGCTTGCGTGATCGCGCTCGCCACCGCGCCCTGCTGCGTGCCGAACACCATGGGCAGGAACCTGTTGACCACCTCTCCCACGGCGCCGGTGGGACCGCTCGAGGCGATCGAAGGCAGGCTCGCCAGGATGTTCTGACCCATTCCGCCGCCGAGCAGACCGGTGATCTGACTGAGAAATCCGGAGTCGCTCGCCCTGTCGGCGAGGCCGCTCAGGGTTGACGCGGTCGCGGCGCCCAGGCCGGTTTGCACCCCGGCGGTCGGCTCTCCGAGCCGAGACGCCAGAGCCTGCTTCATGTCCGGTGTGACCATGCCAAGAATTGATTCCAACATCGAGTTAGCCATGTGCATCTCCTGCATCCCTATACTGATGTTCATGGACGCTCAACCAGGTGATCTCAGGTCGAGTGCTCCTCCTGATACTTGCCGCCCGCTCGGCATCCTTACCTCGGGCCGCGATCGTGACGAACATCACGCCTCAAGTTTCAGATCGATCCCGCGCTGAGGAGAAAGAAGCTCCATACGTGGGCCATTGTCCCCAGTCAGGCGCGCCGCCAAATCCGGATGAACTGGTGGTAGAGGAAAAGGAGTATGACCGCCCCGACCACGGCTACCAACAGGCTCCACACATTGAACCCGGTCACTCCTGACATCCCGAACAGGCGAAACAGCCACCCCCCCAACTCGGCGCCGACCACGCCTATGACCATGTTAAGAAGGAGTCCTTCGCCCTCTTTGTTGACGATCTTGCTTGCAATGAACCCTGCAATGAGTCCGAGGATGAGCCACGCGATGATCGACATGCTGTTCTCCTGTTACTCGGTCGCATACCATCGAGTGCGCAATCACCGCGCACTCGAGCCTGCGGAGCCCGCGACGCGCGGATAGTAAGGTCGGCGTTGTCTGATCGTAATTGGACCTTGGCCCTACAGTTTTTTATTACGGTGTCGCTCGCGCTCGCGCGCGGTCACCGGGGGCGGAGCATGGTCCTCGACCTGCGACCTGTCTGTTGGTCGAGCCTGGGCGCGGACACGACCATGCACACCGGCAGCGGCAGCATGGACCAGGCGGTGCGATATGGCTCGTGGGATATAGCGGCTGGGAAGCTTGACGTTGCTCCTGGAGCCGGCTCGGGTGAATCGAAACCGTCGTTGCTCACATTAAGAATCAACTGGTGCAGGACGATATTACCGAGTTCTCTCGTGAGTGCCGCCGTATCAATCTGCGACAAATCCCAGCCGCGCTGAGTAGCCAGATCCCTTCAGCGCCGTTTTGACATCGCCGGGATGTTATTTCATGTAGTCCATTGCCTTGTGCGCTACATCGGGGTGCGCCTTCAAATAGTCGACGACTTGCTGGACGGTCTGCGTTGCCATGATCTGCTCCTTGATCCTTGATGAGGCTTCGCTGCCCGAGCGAACGGCGTAGCCCAAGTAAGTGCTTGAGCGAAAACGGTTTATACGCCCCTTACGGCTGGGGGTGACATTGGACATGGGTCGTATCGCGTGCTCGTGCGAGCATCGCGTGGAACTTTTCGCGCCGCCAACGCCAATCTAGTGATGGGCAGCGCGCGTACCCGATTCACCCGCCGATCATGAGCGAGTGTCCGCTAGAGGATGCGGCGCTGGTCGAGGCGCTGGCCGGCGGCGACCCCGAGGCGGCGCGGGAGTTATACCGACGCCACTGCCAGCCGATCCTGCGGTTCGCCTTGGCCATGACCGACAGCCGCGCTGCGGCGGAGGACA
>Ga0318533_10000553_pt1 | contig 15731 bp, 12 predicted proteins | sample GRESIP053b4f27_FD_203675 | JGI IMG/M metagenome (GOLD analysis project Ga0318533, IMG submission 203675) | Tropical soil microbial communities from Luquillo Experimental Forest, Puerto Rico - GRE.SIPMG.053b4f27 | ecosystem: Environmental > Terrestrial > Soil > Tropical forest > Bulk soil...
GGTGCCATATACACCACCGCCGCCGCCGGCTCCGGTCTACACCTGGAGCGGCTGCTATGTCGGTGCGAGTGCGGGTAGTTCGTCCGGAAAAAGCCAACATTTCACCACTGCGGGATCCACTCTTTTCGGGACCACCACCGTGGTTCCGGCCGGAGCCAACATTACCGACTCCTTCGACCTGTCCGGCTTCATCGGCGGGGGCCAGATCGGCTGCAACTGGCAGTGGGGCGTCTGGGTCATCGGCGTCGAAGGCGACGGCTCCGCGACCAATAAAGAAGGCCAGGCATTCGAGCCCCTCGTCTTCGCCAACGTGAACAGGGCCGCCTGGGTTTCACAGACCCAGGAGCGTTGGCTCGTGACCGCGCGCGGCCGGCTCGGCTTGACTAACTTTTGGTGGTTTGGCCCCCAAACGCTCGTGTACGTGACCGGCGGCGGTGCGTGGGCCAAAATCGATACGTCGGAATTCTTTGCGGGCGGTGCGGCCTGTGCCCCTGGCGGTATCACCGTCAATTGCGGCATCCAAGGGAGCAATACCCGCAGCGGTTGGACGGTGGGTGGCGGCCTCGAATATGCGCTGGGTTACGGCTGGTCGGCCAAAGGCGAATTTCTCTATGTCAAGTTCGACAACTTCACCACGTTAACGGACGGTCCCTTGAATAGGAACAACCTCGTATCGCACGACGTTAAGCTCGAGGACTACGTCTGGCGCGCCGGCTTGAATTACAAGTTTAGCTGGGGCTCGGGCTACTGATCCACGGCTTAAGACACAAAGGCAGGCCCCGGGTCTTTTGCCCGGGGCTTTTGCTTTACAATCGTCCCGCATCGGCTGTCGGCGGCGGAACGATCCCCGCAGCGGTTATCCCTTGGCCCGCAACAGGCGTCCGCGCTCCCGCTCCCAGCTGCGCTTCTTCTCGGTTTCGCGTTTGTCGTGCAGCTTCTTGCCGCGGGCGAGCGCAAGCTCGAGCTTGGCGCGGCCCTTCTCGTTGAAATAGAGCTTGAGCGGCACGAGCGTCATTCCCTCGCGCTCGACCGCGCCCATGAGCTTGTTGATCTGGCGGCGGTGAAGCAGGAGCTTGCGCACGCGCTTGGGCGCATGGTTGAAGCGGCCGCCTTGCAGGTATTCCGGGATATTGGCGTTGACCAGCCAGATCTCGCCGCCGCGCGAATCGGCGTAGGCTTCCGCGATCGTCGCCTTGCCGCCGCGCAGCGATTTAACCTCCGTGCCGGTGAGCGCGAGGCCGGCCTCGAAGGTCTCGCCGATCTGGTAGTTGAAGCGCGCCTTGCGATTGTGGGCGATCACGCGAACCTTGCTGTCCGATTTCGCGGCCATCCCGGCTCCTGCGTCGCTGGCGCAATGCCGGCCGCCATCGGGCAGGCTCGCGCCGGCGCGCACCGTCGGATAGCGGACCCAAGCCGCGCTGCCAAGGCGACGCAAGGAGAAATCGCAACTCCGGCCGCCGCTTGCTACCTTCCCGCGGCCGCCGAGACTTCTTCGATGTGCCGCCGAATGGCCTCGTAGCATTCGCAGGCTCTCGCCTCGAGGCCGCGCCGGTCGATGATTTCGATGTGCCCGCGGTGGTAGCGGATGAGGCCGGCCTGCTGCAGCATATTTGCGACGACGGTCACGGTCGTGCGGCGCACGCCGAGCATCTGCGACAAGAATTCGTGGGTGAGCTTGATGGTGTTGCTTTCGAGCCGGTCGCGGGCCTTCAGGCGTTTGCTGAACTTGAATCAGCAGCATCTCGCCATAGCGCACGACGATCCTGCAGACGGCTTCGCTGTCCTCGGCAACCTGGCGGAAGCGCGACGCCGCAATGCGCGAGGCTGATCCCCTCACCTGAACGACGGCGCGCGTGTGCGCCCGGCGCGATCCGAGTCCGGCGAAGGAGCCCACCGCACCCTCGTAACCGATCGTCGCGGTCTCGATGGCGTCGCCCTGCCGCATCACGGCCAGCAGCGAGACGATCCCATGGTGGGGGAAATAGACCTGGTCGATGCGCTCCCCGTGCTCCTGCAGGACCGCGCCCTGCTCGAGCACGATGTCTTTGAGGTGCGGAGCGAGCAACGCGAAGTCTTTCGCGGGGAGCGAAGCCAAAAGCAGATTGCGCCTGCCCGTGCGGGAGCGATCCAGTTCCACCCTCAGCCTTTCTCATCGTCCGAGCCGAAACCGCACCAACGCACGGCGCTCCGACAACGCGCCCGACCTGCCGGCGGCATTGGTAAGCCACCCGCGCGTGTTGTCTGTGCGGTAGCCGATAAAAATGCTGCAAAATGAGGGACTTAGATGAAATGCCCGCGCAGCATCGGCTCAATGGGCGCCGGAAAATTCATGTGCTCTCAACAACGCACCGCTGCCCATAAGGTTCCCTGCGTGCAAGCACGCAGCCTTGCTGCTCGAAAATTTTCACGCGGCGCGATCATTTTTGCTCGCGCTGCAACAGATCGCGGATCTCCGTGAGCAACATCTCCTGCTTGGTCAATGCGGGAGTCTTCGGCGCCTCGGACTGCATGACCTGATTCATCAGCTTGACCACGAGGAACAAAACCCAAGCGATGATGATGAAGTTGATGACGATGGTGAGGAAACTCCCCCACGCCAGAACCGCGCCTTGTTTCTTGGCTTCGACCAGCGAATCCGCGGTCACCTTCGAGGACAGCGGCAGAAAGTGATTGGAGAAATCAAAGCCGCCGGTAACAGCGCCGATGATCGGCGACATGATATCAGCGACCAGCGAGTTGACGATCGCGCCGAAGGCGGCGCCGATGATCACCCCGATGGCAAGATCGACGGCGTTTCCTCGCAGGGCAAATTTCTTGAATTCCTCGATCATGGGTCGCTCCCGTGTTTTGATTCAAACTGCGCCTGCGGCCGTCACTCCGGGGCGCCCCCCAATGACGGCGATAGGGACAATGCACGGGCGAAATTAGCTCTGAGGGGCGTACCGCGGCCAAGGGCATCGGGCCAGCAGGCCGTCGACCGACAAGGCCGCTGGGCTAGCTCAATAGATCTAGTCCAACGACCCTAGTCCAATGAACTAGTTGATCAGCCCGGCGTGGACCATGGCCTCGCGCACGGCGGCCTTCGTCTTCTCCGCCAGCCGCACCATCGGTAGCCGCACCGTGTCCGCGCATTTTCCCAGCACGGAGAGCGCGTATTTCACTGGCGCCGGGCTCGTCTCCAAGAACAAGGCGGTGTGCAATGGCATCAGCTTGTCCTGCAGCTTGAGCGCCGCCCCGTAGTCGCCCTTCAGGCAGGCATCCTGGAACTCGGCACACAGCCGCGGAGCCACGTTAGAGGTAACCGAGATGCAGCCGTGTCCACCATGCGCCATGAAGCCGAGCGCACTGGCATCCTCACCCGAGAGCTGGTTGAAGCCCTCCCCCATCGCGGTGCGCTGCTGCGAGACGCGCACGACATTCGCGGTCGCATCCTTTACGCCGGCAATGTTCTCGAGCTCGAATAAACGCTTCATGGTGTCGACAGACATATCGATTACGGAGCGCGCCGGGATGTTGTAAATGATGATCGGAATGCCGGCAGCATCATTGATCGCCTTGAAGTGCTGGTAGAGCCCCTCCTGCGTGGGTTTGTTGTAGTAAGGCGTCACCACCAATACCGCATCGGCGCCGCACTCCTGCGCATGCCGGGTGAACGCGATCGCCTCCGCAGTGGAGTTCGAGCCGGCGCCTGCGATCACGGGAACGCGGCCCTTCGCCTGCGCGACGCACCACTCGACCACCCGCCCGTGCTCCTCGTGCGATAGCGTCGGGCTCTCGCCGGTGGTGCCGACCGGGACCAAGCCGTTGGTCCCTTCGGCGATCTGCCAGTCCACCAGACCGCGAAAGGCTTTCTCGTCGAGCGCGCCGTTGCCGAAGGGGGTAGCGAGCGCGGTAAACGAGCCTCGAAAGCTCGTCCTGGCGGTCATGACACGATCCTCTGAGTCGTTTGGGCGGCCGTGCGCTCTGGCCCAACGTCAAGGCCCACTGCGAAGCCCAAGGCCGCAAATCTGCGTCTAAGCTTGCATCATTGTTAACGGGAAGCCGGCTACGAAGAAAGCCCCCAGCAGCGTCTCCGCCGCCTTTTTGCCGCGGTCGGGGATGATGGTCCGTAGGTATTAGGATCGCGGCGGGGACAATAAGCGGGGACGATTTGAGCGTTCACACGCCCACACGATTTTTGACCGGCCTACTGGCAGGAGGGGGCCTTGCTATCGTGCTGGTGATCTCTCCCGCGGGCAGCGTGCCGCTTCCCAAGCCACGACCCGAGAACGCGCCCGCGAAGACCGGCATGACGCCGCGCATGCCCGAGGCAGCGCCGCAAACCCCGGTCCGCTCCGCCCGGTCCACCCTTGCACCCAGCGACTTGCCGTCTGCCGCGGACATCGCTGCCTTGAAGGAGGCGATCGCGGCTGCCCGCAGGGGGAAGACGACGCAGGCCGCCGACCTGCAGAAGTCGATCCACGATCCGGTCGCCCGCAAACTCGTCGAATGGGCGATCCTGCGCAGCGACGATACCCAAAGCATCGACGTCAGCCGCTACATGGCTTTCATTACTGAAAATCCGAGCTGGCCGTCGACCGCCCTGCTGCGGCGCCGCGCCGAGGCGACGCTGTGGGCGGACCGCCTCGATCCAGCCTTCGTGCGCGCCTTCTTCGGCAAGGAACGACCTACCACCACCAAGGGAAAATTCGCGCTTGCCCGTGCGCTGCTGTTGCAGGGCGACCGCGCCGGCGCGCAAAACTTGGTGCGCGAAGGCTGGCGCAACGACAGCTTCTCGAGCGAGCTCGAGGACCCGGCCCTCGACGTCTTCCAGGACCTGCTCACCTCCGCTGATCACAAGGCGCGCATGGACATGCGCCTCTACGCGGAGGACGTCGACGGGGCGCTGCGCTCGGCCAACCGCGCCGGCGGCTATGCTCCCGTCATCGCCAAGGCGCGCATTGCCGTCATCACGAAGGCGGCGAACGCCGGGGCAATGCTCGATGCAGTTCCAGCGGAGGCGCACCGCGACGTCGGTTATGTTTTCAGCCGCGCCCAGTATCTGCGCCGCGCTGATCAAGCGCACGACGCCGCCGAGTGGATCCTGTCGGTGCCGCCCGACTCCGGCCAGACGCTCGATCCCGACCAGTGGTGGATCGAACGCAGGCTCGTTGCCCGCAAGCTGCTCGACCTCGGCGAAGCCAAGACCGGCTATCGCGTCGCGCGCGACGCCGCGATCCCGCACAAGGACAACTACCGCGCCGAGCATCAGTTCACCGCCGGCTGGATTGCGCTGCGCTTCCTCAACGATCCGGCCACCGCGCTCGCGCACTTCGCCAAGGTCGCCCAGGGCAACAGCAACCCGATCACGCTCTCGCGCGCGGGCTATTGGCAAGGGCGCGCGGCGGAAGCGCTGGGGCGACGGGACGAGGCGCGCGCGCATTACGAGGCGGCGGCGCGCTATTCCACCGCCTATTACGGGCAGCTCGCGCGCTCGCGGCTCGGTCACAAAGACATCGTCGTTCGCCCCCCGCCCGAGCCCCCCGCGGATCGGCGCGATGCGCTCGCGCGGCTCGAAGTGGTGCGCGCAATCGAGCTTCTCTACGCCATCGACGAGCGGGATCTGGTCGCAGGCGCGCTGGCCGATGTCGGCGAACGGTCGATCGACACCGTTGCGCTCGCCGCGCTCGGCGACGTCGCCGCCCGCCACAAGGATGCGCGCGCCATGGTGCTGCTCGGCAAAGCAGCGCTTGGACGCGGGCTTCCGCTCGATCACTATGCCTTTCCCAACGTCGGCATTCCCGAGTATCGCGCCATCGGTCCGGCGATCGAGCGCGCCGTGGTCTTCGCCATCGCTCGCCAGGAGAGCACCTTCAACCCGAAGACCGTTTCCAGCGCGCGCGCCATGGGTCTGATGCAGGTCACGCCCGAGGCCGGACGATATGTGACCAAAAAATTCGGCGCGGCCTTCGACGAGAAGCGGCTGCTTAGCGACCAGACCTACAACGTGCAGCTGGGGGCGGCCGAGCTCGGTGATCTCTACGTCGACTATCGCGGCTCGCATATCCTCACCTTCGCCGGCTACAATGCCGGGCGCGGGCGCGTGAAGGAGTGGATCGCTAAATACGGCGATCCCCGCGACCCGAAGGTCGATCCGATCGACTGGGTCGAGCGCATCCCGTTCTCCGAAACGCGCAACTACGTCCAACGCGTGCTCGAAAATCTCCAGGTCTACCGCGTTCGTTTCGGCGGCGGCTCGAAGCTCTTGATCGAAGCCGACCTGCATCGCGGGGGGATGGAGGCAGCGGCGCGCTGAACGCCGCGCGCGTGTCGCTGGGCGGAACCGCGACGGCGCGCAGGTTGATCGAACGAGGTGCAGGGTGACGAGCGCGCTGGCGTCGCGGTTGCTGCAGGACGGGCTGGACATGCACCGGCGCGGCGCCGTCACCGACGCGGCGGCGCGATATTCCCAGATCCTGAAATTCGAGCCGAAGAACGTCGACGCGCTCTGCCTCCTTGGCCTCGCCTATGGGGAGCTCACGCGTTCCGCGGAAGCCGTCGAGTTCTTGCGCAAGGCCACCAGGCTGGCCCCGAAACACGCGGTCGCCCACAACTTCCTCGGCGGGGCGCTCAAAGAGCTGGGCCGCGCCGACGAGGCATTGGCAAGCTTCGACCGCGCGATCTCGCATCGGCCGGATCTTATGGACGCCTATGTCAATCGCGCGGAATTGTTGATGGCGTTGAACAGGCCGGCGCAAGCAGTGGAGACCTACGACCGCGCGATCGCCATTCATCCGAATTTTTTTCAAGGCTGGTGCAACCGCGGTGTCGCGCTCGAAAGGATGAACCGCCTCGAGGATGCGATCGCAAGCTACGACCGCGCGATCGCATTACGAGCGGACCTCACCGCGGCGCACGCCAACCGCGGAAATGCGTTGGCCGCGTTGGGCCGCCACGAAGCCGCCGTCGACAGTTTCGACCGCGCGCTTGCGAGCAAGCCTGATTTCGCCGAAATCCATCTCAACCGCGGCAATTCGCTCGCGCGGCTGCGCCGGCACGACCAGGCGCTCGCGAGCTATGAGCGCGCGCTGGCGATCCGCCCCGATATGGCGGAAGCGCAATTCGGCCGCGGCATGGTGCTCAGGGAGCAGACCCGCTTCGAGGAGGCGGTGAGATGCTTCGATCGCGCGATCGCGCTCAATCGCAACGACGCCGTGCGCGGGCTGTTTCATTCGCACCGCGCCGAGGCGCTCAATATGCTCGGCCGCTTCCCGGAGGCCTTGGCTGACGTCAGCCACTGCCTGCAGGTCGCGCCCGATGACGATCAGGCCCTCTACGCGGTCTCCCTGGTCGAATTGCTCCACGGCCGTTGGCGCGAGGCGTGGCCAAGATACGAGCGGCGCATCGCGCTCAAGGTCGGCATCCCCGAGGGCTTTTCTCCCCCCGCTTGGCCGCCCTGGCGCGGCGAAAGCCTGCAAGACGAATTGCTCGTCCTGCGAGGCGAACAAGGACTTGGGGACCATATCCTGTTCTCCTGCTTCGGCGCCCATCTCGCCAAGCTCGGATATCGGATCGCGCTGTGGACCAAGCCGAGTTTGCAGCCGCTGTTGCGGACGGTGCCCGGCGTGGAGCGCGTGGTGTCCGACGTCGCGCTCCTGGCGGGGTCGAGCGACATCCGCTGGGCCTCGATGATGAGCGTACCCGGCATCCTGGGGACGACTCCCGAAACCGTGCCCCGGAACGGGCCGTTCTTGACGGCCGAGCCCGACCGCGTGGCCGCCTGGAGAGAGCGTCTCGGCACCCATGGCTTCAAAATCGGGATCGCCTGGCAGAACGCCGGCGCCTCTCATTTGGACAAGCTCCGCTCGATTCCGCTGCGCGAATTCGCCGCCCTGGGCGCAATTCCTGGCGTGCGCCTGATCTCGCTGCAAAAGGGGGCAGGCGTCGAAGACATTCCCGCGGCCGCCTTCCAGGTGGAGACGCTGGGAGACAGCTTCGATGAGGGTGGCGGCGCGTTTCTCGACAGCGCCGCGGTGATGATGAATCTCGACCTCGTCGTCACCCCGTGCAACGCGATCGCTCACCTCGCGGGCGCGCTGGGACGGCCCACATTCGTGGCGCTCATGCATGTGCCGGAATGGCGTTGGCTGCTCGATCGCGACGACAGCCCCTGGTACCCGGCGACCCGCCTGTTCCGGCAGTCGAGCGCAGGCGATTGGCCCGGTGTCTTTGCCCGCATTGTCGACGCCGTAGGCGCGCGTCGATCTCAGGCCGATTGAACGAACGCTTGTCGCCGGCCGGGTGCGCGCGACACCGCTTGAGGCGCGTGTCAACCCTCTCGCGCGAAGCGGTCGAGCTCGCCACGCAGGCGCTCGATCACGCTGTCCCAATCGCCGAGCGAAGGCTGCCTGAACAGTCGCGCGGTCGGATACCACCGGCTGCCCTCGCCCGCGAGCGTCCAGCGCCAGTCGGGTGAGAACGGCACCAGAATCCAAACCGGTCGTCCCATCGCACCCGCAAGATGCGCGACCGAGGTATCGACGGTGATGACGAGATCGACCAGGGCGACGACGGCCGCGGTATCGGCGAAATCGTCGAGCTCGGGTCCGATCTGCATCACGCGCGGCTCGCGCGTCAGCAATTCGGCGTCTTCCCCGCGCAGCTCGCGTTGAATGCCGACGAACCGGACCGCGGCGGCCGACCAGAGCGGAGCGAGGCGGGAGAGCGCGATCGAACGGTTGCGGTCGTTGACGTGCTGCGCGTTTCCGGACCAAGCGACCGCGACGCGCGGCCGCTCGAGCGCCTCAATGCGCGTACGCCACTTGGCGATGTGGGCGTCGTCCGCCCTCACATAGGGACCCTCGGCCGGGATCGTCGCCGGCTCGGTCTTGAACGCCAGCGGGAGGCTGCCCAAAGGGCAATGGACGTCGAAGGGCGGAAGCGGCTCGCCGCGCGCCACCACGCCGACCACGCCCTCGAGCTGCCGCAGCAGCGGCGCGAGCTGCGGCTGCACCTCCAGCACGACCTTGGCGCCCGTGCGCGCCAGCAGCGGGACATAGCGCGCGAACTGGATCGTGTCGCCCAGTCCCTGCTCGGCGTGCAGCAGGATCGTGTTGCGTTGCAGCGGATATTCTCCGAGCCAGAGCGGACGGCCATAGCCGCGGCCCTGCGCGGGCATGCCGGTTCGCCGCCACCTCCATTCGTATTGCTCGAAGCCGCGGCGAAAGTCGCCGATCGTCAACAGCGCAAGCGCCTGATTGAAATGCGCGTCGGCGTAATCCTTGCGGATTTCGAGTGCCTTGGAATAACTCGCCACCGCCGCGTCATGGCGATTGAGCGCCTGCAGCGCGAGGCCGCGATTGTTCAAGGCCTTTACGTGGTCGGGAGCAATCGAGAGCGCGCGGTCATAGGCCGCGACCGCATCCCCATAGCGATCCAAGCTGAACAAGCTTATGCCGCGGTTGTAGTGCGCGGCCGGATTGTCGGGCGGCATCGCCAACGCGGCGTCGAACTCGCCGAGGGCCTCCCCGTGCCGTCCGAGGGCCGCCAACGCCAGGCCGCGATTGAGCCGCGCTTGGGGATGACGGGGGGCCAACGACAGCACTTGGTCGATGGCGGATAGCGCATCCTGCGCCCGCCCCAGCGTGAGCAGCGCGTTGGCGCGCTGATGCAGCGCGTCGACGTCGCCGGGCTTCAACGCGAGCGCCTTGTCGAAACTCTCGAGCGCCTCCTGATCGCGCTTGAGCGCATGCAGCACGATCCCGAGATTGACCCATGCATCCGGCGCGCGGGGATTGACCTTGAGCGCCGCGGAGATGAGCCGGTAGGCCTCTCCTGCTTGTCCGCGCTGCGCCTTGATGGTGCCGAGAAGGTTGAGCGCGTCGAATTGATCGGGCAGCGCCTTGAGCACGCGGGTATAGATCTTCTCCGCCTCGCGCAGCCGTCCCTGTTGCTGCAACGTCACGGCCTCTTGCAGCGCCTGTCCGAGATTTGGCGGCGCGCGACGGGGAACCGGCATCGGCGGGGCTCGCATGTCAGCGGTGAGCGTCATTGCCGGGCTTGACACTGCAAGTCGGGCTTGTCCGACTTGCGGCGCTTAATATTTCGGAACTCGGGCAAGCCCGAGTTCCGTTGCAATCCATCCTCTTTGGAAAGAAGTCTTTACGCAGAGGATGGACCATCCGAAATCGGTTTAGCCGATTTCGGAGCATTTTAAGTGCGCGAGTCGGATAAATCCGACTTGCGTGGTCAAGCCCGCGGGTGACCGACGGGTTGGAGCGGATGAGCTTAATGACCGCGTCTATCACGTTCATGCCCGGCCGGAGCGCAGCGTAGTCCGGGATCTTGCCACCGCGCCGCATTTCTGCTGCGCTCTCAGCAGCTACAACCATCAATAATGGTAGCGTTTTCGCTTGGCCCGGGATGGAGGGCCTTCGGGCCCGCGGTAATACGGGTTCGGACTGCAAAATCCGCGGTTGCCAGCGATCACCTCCTGCACACACATTTCGTAGGTTGGCAGACTGCAATTGGAATGAAAGGAACGGCCCGTATTAGTGCCCGCGCACCACGGCATTTGAGTGGCTTGGCTGACGCGAAGGTCGAGCAACATTGCCACCGCTACGGTCACTACGATGAGCATGAATCGCATGGTCGCCTCCACCCGGATGACACGGGCCGATTTGTGCCTCGATCCCTCTCCTCACGGTCCAACGCCGTACTACCACCTGGCGGCAAATACAAGGATCGCGCGACCTTCCGTTGTCTGCCCGCCAAAAGTCTTGCGCAGCGGAAACGGTTGCGTCCACCTCGCACTTTAGGTCGCATCGACGGCGAAGCTCCGCGGAGGCTCGCCGCGCCGAGCGATCTCCCACATGGTCACATAGGCGCGCTCGATATCGCGCCGCAGTCGATCCGTATCGAACAACGGACATGTCTTGCGGTTGCCTTCGAGTCTTTGCCTCATCGGGGCGATCAGCGCGGGATCGGTCGCGAGCTTCAAGGCCAAAGCTTCGTATTCGTCGAGACTGCGAGTGACGAGTTCGGGTAGACCGACGGCGCTGAGCAGGCTCGCAGCCACGCGGCCGACGAAACTCTCTCCTATGCACGTGAGCACCGGCAGTCCGACCCAAAGCGCGTCGCTCGCCGCGGTATGCGCATTGACCGGAAGATTGTCGAGGAAAAGGTCGGCCAAGCGGTGGCGCGCCAGATGCTTGGATATCTCCGTCTTTGGCGCGAACACGAGACGTGAGGGATCGACGCCGCGGGCGCTCGCCTCATTGCGGAGGTTGCGCGTTGCCGCCTCGCTCGTCCCGAGCAACCACAATACGCTGCCTTCGACCTGGCGAAGGAGGCGCATCCAGACGTCGAAGAACTGCGGCGTGAGCTTGTAGCTGTTGTTGAGACAACAGAACACGAAGCCATCCTCCGGCAGGCCGGCAAGCCCGCGCGACGGCACGTCTTCTGCGACCGAGCGTTTGGAGTCGTTGACCCAGTAGCTGTCCGGCAGATGGACGATTTTTTCGCTGTAATGGTGCTGCTGATCGAACGGCAGGGCCACGCGGTCGGCCAGAATGTAATCTATGAAGTCCACGCCCATCGTCGCGGTGTATCCGAGATAGCTGACCTGGATCGGCGCTGGACGGTAGCCCAGGATTGCAGGCCGCGCTTGCTCAGTGTGGCCCTTCAGGTCGACAGCGATATCGACATCGAGATCGAGCAGAAGCTGGGCCACTTCGCGGTCACCGTGCAACGCCACGTCGTGGAACTGGTCGAACGCCTTGGCCAGCCGCGCACGGATCTCGCTGCCATCATCAGGACCGTAAGAGATGCCCAGCACTTCGAACCGCTGCCGATCATGGAGCTCAAACAGCTCCGCGATCTGCCAGCCCGTCGGATGGCGATTGAAGGACGACGACAGGTAGGCAATTTTTAGTCTGCCCGCTGAGCGCTCTCTTGGGACCGGGATCAACTGTGGCACCGCCGGTATGCGATGGCGCACGAACCGCCGCGTGTGGCGCAGCTGATCCGCCGGGCCGATGGGATAGGCGAGCAGCGTGAACGGCTCGACCACCGCCCGTTCGTCCTCAAGCGCGCGTTTGAGCTTGGTCTCGAACTCTTCGGCTTTGCTCCAATCGCAGAGCATGAGCCGATAAAAGGCGAGCGCGCCCAGTGCGTGCGGGTGGCCCGGATCGATCGCCAACACCCGTTCCCACGCGCTGACCGCCTCCTCGTACCGTCCGAGATTGGCGAGCGCGTGGGCGCGATGGTAGAGGGTTTCGGCGTCGTCGGGCTTGAGCGCAAGCGCGCGGTCGAAGGTCGCGAGCGCGTCCTCGAAGCGGCTCATCGCCAACAAGGCGGCTCCCCGATTATCGAGCACGCCGATATTCGCGGGGTCGATCGCGAGGGCCCGATCGAAGGTCGCTAACGCGTCGCCGAAGCGTCGCAGCTGCGTGAGGGCGAAACCGCGGTTGTTGAGCGCATCGACGTCGCGCGGATCGACCACCGCGGCGCGCTCGAAGCTCGCCAAAGCCTCCTCGTAGCGCGCAAGCTTGGCCAGGACGTTTCCGCGAGTGATCAATGCCGCGACGGAATTGGGATCGATGTTAAGGGCCCGTTCGCAGCTGGCGATCGCTTCCTCGTAACGGCCGAGATCCTTGAGCGCGATGCCGCGGTTGCTGAGCGCATTGACGTCGCCGGGCCGCGCCGTCAGCAGCTCCTCGTAGCAGGCGAGCGCGTCCGCGTGCCGACCGAGTCTCGCAAGGGCGTTTCCGCGATTGGTGAGCGCGCCGGGATGCGCCGGGGCCTTCTTCAAGACCGCTTCGTAGCAGGCAACGGCCTCGTCGAAGCGCGACAATGCGGCGAGGATGTTGCCGCGCTCGAACGGCGCGTCGACCGAACCGCCGTCGCGCGCCAACACCTTGTCGAACGCGAGCAGCGCGTCCTCGAAGCGCCGCAGACGAGACAGCACCACGGCGCGATTGTAGAGCGCATCGAGATCGCGGGGATCGAGCGCGATCAGCCGCTCGCTGGCGGCCAACGCCTCCTCGAGCCGACCGAGCGCGAGCAGCGCCGCCATCAAGATGGCCAATGCCTGGGGAGACCGCGGCCGGAGCTTGATCGCCTGGCTCAGGAGCTCGTGAGCTTCCCCGGCACGGCCTTGTTGATATCGGATGAGGCCGAGCAGATGCAACGCATCGAACTGGCGAGGGTCGCGCGCGAGCACGGAACGATAGATCGCCTCCGCCTCGGCGATCCGGCCCATTCGATGCAGCGCTTTTCCCTCGTCGATGGTCGGCATCGTAAAGCGGATGTCCTGGCGGTAACCGCCGCGCGCGCCCCTCTCGACAGATGATAGCAACCTCCGTAAGGACCGACACTCCACGTGATGGGTTGCGCAGCGATGCCGCAGAGCGCCAGCGATCGTCCCGACGACGGAAGCCCCGCAGCCGGCCACAGCCTGTTCGTAAGCGCGCAGGACGGGCTGAGATTGCACGTCCGTGCCTATGGCACGCGCACGAACGACGCCCTGCCGGTGGTCTGCCTACCCGGCCTGGCGCGCACCACCGCCGATTTCGACGCGCTGGCGGCGGCGCTTTCGAGCGATCGCGCGCACCCGCGGCCGGTCCTCACCCTCGACTCTCGCGGCCGCGGCAAATCGGACTACGACCGCAAGCTGGCGAACTACAATCTGCAGGTCGAGCTCGCCGACGTGCTTTCCGTGCTCACCGCGCTCGGCATCGGCCAGGCGGCATTCGTCGGAACCTCGCGCGGCGGCATCTTGACGATGCTGCTTGCCGTTGCGCGCCCGGCCGCGATCGCCGGCTGCGTGCTCAACGACATCGGCCCGGTGATCGACCTCGAGGGCCTGGTGCGGATCAAGAGCTATGTCGGCAAACTGCCGCAGCTCCCAACCTTCCCCACGGCAGCCGACGCTCTGAAGCGACGGTTCGGCAGCCAGTTTCCCAAATGGGGCGACGACGACTGGCTCGCCTTCGCGCGGGCAACGTTCAAAGACGCCGGCGGGCGACTCGTTCCCGATTACGACCCAAAGCTCGCGACGATTCTGGAGGCGATCGGGCCCGCGGAGCCATTGCCGACGCTGTGGAAGGAGTTCGACGTACTCGGCCGCGTACCGGTGATGGTCATTCGCGGCGCCAATTCCGACATTCTGTCGGCGGCAACCATCGAGGCCATGCGCAAGCGCCGCGCTGCGCTCGAGGTGGTCGAGGTGCCCGACGAGGGCCATGCGCCGCGGCTCGCGGGCTCCTTGACGATCGGCCGCATCGCCGCCTTCATCGCATCCTGCGACGCGACGAGCGCGGGATATCGAAGCTAGGCGTGTACTCATTGATGCACAGATGTCCGGTTTGCGGGCGAAGCTGAATTCTTGTGCGACCAGAGCACTACTGGTTTCGACCCCAACCGGACATGAGCGGCCCGCTTTTGCTGCGATCCACGGCTTCGACCTGCTATACTCGGCATAGTCCTTGGGCCTTGGGGTCATCGAGATGCAGCAGCGCGAGTTCATTGGCTTGCTCGGCGGCGACGCCGCCTCGCCTTTTGCGTTGGCCGCACGAAAAGACGGACTGGGAGAAGAACCATGCGCGCGATTGGTCTTGTTTTGCTCAGTATCGCAATAATGGCTTTGCTGCTTACCGACGCTGACGCCAAGCGCCGGTCGAGCGCGCAAGGGAGCCAGGCGGCGGGGGCCAGCAGAAGCTGGTGCGCGACCTATCCCGAGCAAGGCCTCAACGACAACTGCAGCTATTCGTCGTTCGATCAATGCTGGGCGACGGTGCTGGGCCGCGGCGGCTTTTGCCGACCTAATCCGTTTCCGGGCACGTCTTTCGGGACCGGCTACACCTGGGGTTCAGGTCCGATGCGCTAGAGCTGCGGCGGGTTCGCCGCCGGTGATGTTGCACCGCTCGGTCTGCGATCCGTGATTAACCTGAACACCGCGAAGGGGGCGAGGCTATTACGTGGGCGGCGCTGCGCGAAAGCGGACATGGCTGGCCGGGCCCGGTGATGTCAAGTCTCCCCGAGTGATCGTCACGCCGCCGAGCTCACGCTTCTGTCCGTGGTCGGCGCCGAGGCCGCCACGCGATGGCTGTCAGAAGGAACGGTGAGCCTATCTAGATACGCGTGGTTCGTCGGATGACGGCCACTGGCCGTGTAACGGCTTCACCAGCTCCACCGTCCGGCGACGGGACTTGGGGCAGTAGGGGCCTCTGTTCGGCCCACTTGCGTCTCGTATTCCTCCTTGATCAAGCCTGCGCTGCGATCGGCTTCGCTTCGGCCCAGCGGTACGTCGTGCCGTCAATCCACATCCGGTGCAGGATTATTCCGATCTTGCGAGCCAGGGCGACCTTCGCCCGCTTTGAACCTCGTCGCTTGGCGACGTCCATCCCCCAACGTTTGAGTTTTGAGAACCGCGTTATCCGCGACAGCAGAACATTGGCAGCTTCATAGAGTGCCGTGCGCACCATCTCATCGCCGGTTCGCGTGATCCCGCCGGTGACATCTTTTCACCCGACTGATACTTCTTCGGTGTCAGCCCGAACAGTGCTCCTACCGCCCGGTGGGCGTTGAGATGCCACGCTCGTTGAGGGCTCGAGCTGCAGGGCGGTGGGGCGGCTGTAACTCACTTGTGGCCTCCGCGAATGGGCGAGGATCGAATGTCCCTTCCGCAGTAAAGGTGTAGAGCGTTCCGTGCGCGTCAATTTCAACTGTTTCGCTAGAAGAGCGTCTGAACA
>Ga0318533_10000555_pt1 | contig 15721 bp, 13 predicted proteins | sample GRESIP053b4f27_FD_203675 | JGI IMG/M metagenome (GOLD analysis project Ga0318533, IMG submission 203675) | Tropical soil microbial communities from Luquillo Experimental Forest, Puerto Rico - GRE.SIPMG.053b4f27 | ecosystem: Environmental > Terrestrial > Soil > Tropical forest > Bulk soil...
GGTGCACAGGATCGCCTGCACTGTCGCGAGGTCGAGCGCTGGCGCGACGCAATAATGGACTTCCATCATCGGCTCGATGACCGTGCCGACGTCGCGCACCGCCAGCGCCGCCGCCAGGCTTTGCGATTCTTCGCGAGGTCGCGAGAGGAGCGCTTGCATTCCGCGGCGTGATGCAATCTCCGTGAGGTTCCGCGCCTCGCCGCCCTCCACATCACGCTCCGACCCGCTCGGATCGGACATCGGGGGTCCCTCGTTCGCGCCAAAAGGGAGCGGCGCGGTTCAGTCGATTGAGCCGCTGGCGGAGCTTTCGCTCGGCCTTCGCGAGTGCCTGCTCGTGCCACTCGAGCAGCCGCGCGCCGGCGCGGGTGACGGGTCCGTGACGGGCTCCTGCGCAAAGCTCGGGCAGAATGTCATGTGCGACGCGCACGTCGTTGGCGTAGCCGAGATCGTCCTGCAGGCGCTTCAATCGCTTCATGAACTCCTGCAGCTCGTCCTGGTCGAACAGGCTCCCGAGAAGCTCCATCGTATAGCGGAGTTTCTTGGCGGCGATACGCAATTTATGCCGTTGCGGCGCCGTCAATCGGCCGAACCGTTTGCTGCGTTTGCGCAGCTCGCGCCAGCGTCGATCGAGCAGGCGCGGGGCCAGCTCACTGATAGGCGAGGTCAGCAGGGCGGACCGCCCAGCCGACCCATCGCGCCAACCGCGCGCCTCGAACCAGTGCGAGAGGCGCAGCATTCCGGCGGCATGCCGCTTCGAAAGAATGGCCCACTCGATCCGCTTGTAAGCGGCTTTGCGCTCTCTATCGAGTGCAGCTGCCAGATCGCTGATACCCGCTTCGTGCGACAGCGCGGCTCGGGCGGGCTGCAACAAGTCGGTCCCGAAGACATCGAGGTTGCGCGCCCTTCCAAGAATATCAACGAGCCACGCCAGTTCTCTGGAGACCCGGCGGCGATCCGCGGCCGGAAGCAGCTTTTTGAAGGCAGAGATCGCCGAGCGGATACGGCGCACGGCGACACGCATCTGATGAACGCCCTCCGGCTCCATGGCGAGCGCCGCGGCCTCGTTGTGCAGCAGATGGGCGAGGCAGGCCCGGCCGATTTCTTGCAGGGCCGCCTCGACGGACATCATCTGATCGAGAGCGACCGACTCCGCGTGGACGACCGGCGGTGCGGCCTCCCCCTCCTCGCCGAGCAGGTAGCCTCGCTCCGACTTGCTGCGCGGCTCGATGCGGATCGATGCCACTTCGAGCAGTTGCAAGGCGACATCATACAGAGCGGCAGCGTCGCCGCTCTTGAGTTCCAGCTCGATCTCGCTGATCGGCTCGGTCCCACCGCCGTCAGCGGCGCGGATTTCGCCTTGGTCGATCGCAGCCTCGATGCGGGTTGCCGGAGCGGGTTCGATCGCAACAGTCGTACGCGTGACGTCGGTGGCGAAGAGCGGCTGCAGAACGCCTGCAATGCCGCCCGGCAGATGTTCGCCGCTCTGCGCTGCAGCAGGGTCGGGGCAGCTCTCGGCGAGCTCGTCCTCCCACTCTCCGCGGGTCAGGAAATCGCCGCCGGCAAGGTCTCCGCTTTTGACGGTTTGAATGAACCGGCCGCTCTGCTCCCGGACGCGAAGGCTCAGTCCTCGGCGCTTCAGCGCCAAGTCAGGGGTGTCATAATACGTGCTGATCAGCCGGGAATGCGAGCCGGCGGATGTGGGGGCCATTTCGACGAGCGCACGCTTTAGCTCGGGCAGGTCGGCTGCCGAAGCTGCAAGCTTGAGTTCAACTTCCGTCGAGATGCCGCGCCTCCCTCTTTTCAATAGATCGGGTCGCTCGCAGTGAACATCGCGAATCGCCGCGTGATCTGGCCCCTGCGATGCCGGTCTGTCGACTGCTGATCTTGCCGCAAGTTCGGCGAACCTGCGATACTTCAATTTCGCACAGTCGCCGCCGGCTTTCCAGCCGGCATGCGACAGCTGGGCGGAAGCGCGCATGGCAGGCTTGCGGTCGCGACCCCGCGTCTTGCGTGCAGCTGCTGCGCTAGGTTCAGGTTTTCCCTCTCCAAGTTCGGCCGGAAATCCACCGTGACGTTGACGGTCTCTAGGGTCAAATCCCGGCGATGGCTCCTCGGCGAGCCCGATTTTCGCCGGCTCCGGCTCATCGGGTTGGTGGTCTTCTCGGTGCGTTGGCTCGAAATGCTGGCGGTGGCGGTTTTCGCTTATCAGCGTACAGGCTCGCCGTTCGTCGTCGCGCTCTTGACCGTGCTGCGGGTGCTGCCGATGGCGCTGTTCGGCGCACTAATCGGCGCCGCTGCGGAGCGTGTGGAACGGCGCAGGGCGCTCGTGCTCGTCGTGGCCTTGATGCTGCTGTGCTCGATGGCCCTTGCGCTCCTCGCCTGGTCCGATGCCCTCGAAGTCTGGCATCTTGCGCTCGCCAGCTTCATCAGCGGCCTTACCTGGACCACCGACAACCCGGTGCGCCGCACGATGATCGGCGAGGTCGTCGGGCCCGAGCGGATGAGCGCCGCGATGTCGATCGATGTTGGCGCCAACAATGCGAGCCGCATGCTTGGTCCAACGGTCGGCGGCATCCTGCTCGCGACCCTTGGCATCGGCGGCGCGTTCGCGGTCAGCGTCGCCGGCTACCTCGTCGCGGCGATAGTGGCGCTGCGGGTGCGCCATCGCAATACGGCTGCGCTGTCGACTGCTGCAGGCGTGCTCGAGCGGATGATCGAGGGTCTCGTTCTCGTCCGGCGCGACCCGCGATTGAGCGGAACCATGGTCATCACCGTGATCTACAATACTTTCGGCTGGCCGTTCACCAGCATGATCCCGGTGATCGGCCACGATAATCTGGGTCTTGGTGCCGCCGGTATCGGCCTACTCGCCAGCATGGACGGGGTCGGCGCTTTCTGCGGCGCGATCGTGATTCCGCTTTATGCCAAGCCGCCCCATTTCGCGCGGCGGGGTCGCGATATATCTCGTATTGCTGCCGGTCTTTGCGCTGGCGCCCGATCCTCCCCTCGCGGGCTCCGTGCTACTGCTGACGGGGCTCGCCAATTCAGGCTTCAGCATCATGCAGGCAACGCTCGTCTATCTTGCGGCGCCGCCAGAGATGCGCGGCCGCGTCTTTGGCGTGCTCTCCGTCTGTATCGGGGTCGGCATGATCGGTTTCCTCCATCTTGGTTGGCTCGCCGGCATGATTGGTGCCACCTGGGCGATAATGACGATAGGGGCCCAGGGCCTCGTGGCGTTGCTGCTGACCCGGCGGTGGTGGCGCGCGGTCGGACCGTGACTATGGAAATCGTCGCCGCGACCGCGACACTCGATGTATCTTGAGCCCGTATTGCGGGAGAACAAAATGTCGTCGACCTCGCTCGATCTGCGCCGCTCCCTTCCGTCCCTCGATTATCTGGAGAGGGCGCGAGAGATCGCGCCGATGCTGGCGGCCGCTGCGGACGAGATCGAGGAGCGCCGCGAGCTCCCGGAGCGGGTGGTCGATGCGCTGATCGAGCGCGGCTTATTCCGCATGCTGCTTCCGCGCTCGCTGGGCGGCGCCGAACTGGATCCGCTGACCTACGTCCAGGTGCTCGAAGAAATCGCCAGAGCCGATCCCAGCACCGCCTGGTGCCTCGGGCAGAATTCGGGCTGCTCGATGAGCGCCCCCTACCTCGACCCGGCGGTGGCGCGCGAGATCTTTGGACCGCCGCGCGGCATCCTTGCTTGGGGGCCGGAGCTGCCCGGTGCGGGGCGCGGTGTGGCCGTCGATGGCGGCATCCGCGTCACCGGGCGCTGGGGCTTTGCCACCGGCAGCCGGCACGCCAGTTGGCTCGGCGCGCACGTGCCGATCTTCGAGCCGGACGGGAAACCGCGCCTCAACCCGAACGGGCGCCCGTTCGTCCGCACCGTGCTGTTCCCCAGGTCGAGCGCCGAGATCATCGACAACTGGCAGGTCATCGGATTGCGCGGCACCGGCAGCGACAGCTACCGGGTGGACGATCTCTTCGTCCCGCAGAAATACACCGCCGCGCGCGACAATGAGGCCGAGCGGCGCGAGCCCGGCCTGCTATATCGTTTCACCAGCGGCATGATCTACGCCGCGAGCTTCTCGAACGTGTCTCTGGGGATAGCGCGCGGTGCGCTCGACGCCTTTGTCGTTTTGGCGCGCGACAAGATCCCGCGCGGCGCCCGCGGCACCTTGCGCGAGAACAACGTAGTCCAGTCGCAGGTCGCGCAATGCGAGGCTCGCCTGCGCTCTTCTCGCGCCTTCATCCACGAGACCCTCGCCGAGATGTGGGAGGAGGCCGAGCGCAAGGGCGAGTTCTTGTACGAGCAACACGTCCGGCTGCGCCTCGCCACGACCTGGGCAATCCACCAGGCGCGGGACGTCGTCGCCACGGTCTATGGTGCGGCCGGCTCGACCGCGGTTTTCAACGAAAACCCGTTCGAGCGGCGGCTGCGCGACATCCACGCCGGGACCCAACAGGGCCAAGGCCGGCCAATCCATTTCGAGACCGTGGGCCAGGTTCTCCTCGGTCTCCCCCCGCAGGGGCGGATGTTCCGGTAGTCCAACGAACATCGGTAGTCTCGAGACCCGCGACCAGAGGAGCGCATTCGTAAATCTTTTCCCCTTCTGTATTGCTAGTCTGCCGCTATGCCGGCGCTTAGCGTCCGCCGCACAACGCTTTAATCTCACCTCCTCTTCGAAACAGCGAACCCCCCGGTCGGTACACACCCGATACCGGCTCCTGGCAACCGCCGATTGTACCGGGATCTCAGTGCCCTAAATCTGCAGCAAATCTGCAGCGAGGTCTCTCCTTTAGATTGAATTGTCAGCCAACCCGGCGCCGGACATGCCGGCAGCGGCCCGCAGGCATCGGTCGAAGCCGCCGTCGTGATGGCGTCGTTGCGGCAGCCCATCCGGAGCCGGGATTGCCGGATCCGCCCCCCCTTTTTGAACTGCCGCCGCGCTCCCGCGTCGGTGCTTTTAGTGGGAGCCCTGCCCATCGGCACATCCTTAGACCAATCAGCCGTAGGTTCAACATCCGCCATGTGCCGGGGGCATACGATGAAAAAGAGACAATTTTATGATGGTCATTATCGCAATGATCCTTCTCGGTAACCATGTAACAAAGCCCGGAGCTTGTTTCGCGCGCGTTGCGGGGGATATCGGATATGATTCCCGAGGGTTCAAACGCGTCGATCCCGTTCCTGAGGTGGATCTCAATTACGCTGAGGACTCCTCGCGACGGTCTCGTGCGCTGAGTGATGGGGCCGGAGTCGTGGTGACGTGGACGTTGCCGAAGTGACGGAACCAACCGGTCATTCTCACGTTAAAATTAAAATTATAGTAAAGAGCGAAGCAACCGCCCTCACGCTCCAAAAATCTCGAATGCTCTCACCTTATGGCCGCCCCGAGGATCGATTTTGTCCTCGCGATGGTAAATGGACGGTTGAAGGCGAATGGGGCTTCGACGCCCGTCGATTTGCTGGATCGAGGAAGGGGACCCGAGAAGATCGTTGAACGACTTGCCTCTATCATCGCGTTTGCGACAGCTCCCCGGATTGACCCTCGGTTGTGCGGGCGGGCGGGCTTCCCAGGCCCGCATCAATCGTCACCAAACCCCGGTCTGTCCGCTGCCTCTCGCCATGATCTGATCAGGAACGTCGACGACGTTCTGTATGATCCCGGCGGCGGCACCGACGGTGAGGAGCACCGTACCGCCCGGCGCATCGATGCGGCCTGTGTTCGATACCAGGCTCCTCAACTTCTGTCTAATCCCGGCGGCGGCATCGGCCGTGAGGAGCACCGTACCGCCCGCGCATTGATGCGGCCCGTGTTCGACACCAAGCTCTTCAGTGCCTGTCGGGTCCAACCGGCACCGTCGTCACCTTCGATCCGACATCGAAGGGATCAGGCCGTCGCCATAGAAGTCGACGGTAAATGTCTGGGCGCCGCCCAGGACCACCTTGGGCCGAGTGTCGCCCGGATCACGCCCGAATTCTCAACTCCCGGTGCGACCAGCGCGGCGAGGCCGCGCTTGGCGACGGTGATCGTGCCCTGGTTGACGACGGACGCCGCGGATCGGTCGACGACTTGCCGAACTTCATGCGCCCGGCCAAGAAGTTCGCATGCTGATATCGGTCGGCGTCGCGACGAGGCTGTTCACGTCGACGACCGCGCCCTTGCTGAAGGCGATGCCGCTCGGATTGATTAAGACGATCTGCCCGTTTGCGGTGAGCCGGCCAGCGATCACCGAGGGTTCGCCCGGCGGCACGCGGTTCAGGGTCACCGAGGTCGCCGTGGGCTGCTGGAAGTTTGTCTGCTCGTTGGGCGCGATGCTGAAGCTCGTCTGGCTGATGGCGGCCGAACCGACCGACACCTGGCCGCCTTTCGGATTGCCGTGGGCGGGACTTGCGGCGATTAACGCGGCGGCGACCACGGCAAGGAGCCGGGCCTGAAACACGCTGTGGAAGGAAAAGATCCGGTTCCCGGCATCAGCGGCTTGGCGCAGGCCGCCGATCTTGGTGTCTCGGTTCATCTTCCTCCCTTGCCGCCGGTCCTGTCGCTCCCCGCGGTCAGTATTGAATCGCCACCCGGGAGAATAGCACGTAATCGGACAGCCCGCTCACATTGGCTCCGTTCGGCTGCGTGACCAGGCGACGCACGCCGGCCAGGTCGACGAAAAGCCAACTCGCAGATTGCTGCGCGCGCCGATGCCGACCGAGGCGGCGGTCTGGTTGAACTCGCCCGGCGCGAGATTGTAAAACTGGCCGAAATTGTAGAAGCCGTAGAATTGCACATCGAGCCGGTGGTCGGCCGCCAGGATCGGCATGCCGGTGAACCCGGTATTGAGCTGCAGCTCCGCCGCCGTCCCGACCCCCCGGTCTCCGGTGACCTGCCCATAAAAGTAACCGCGCGACCAGCGCAGGCCGCAACAGAAGAATTTTTCGCCCGACGGCAGGATGTCGCCGGTGTACTGCCCGCCGAGGGACAGCTTGAGCGCGGTCCCGACCGTTCCGAAGGTGACGAGGTTCTGCACCCGCGTGAGCTCGCCCGCGAACCTGGTAAAGTCGGTCCGATTGCCGATCCTCGGCGGCATTGCGCTGCTCGCGCCGAGGCCGGGCAGGCCCTGGCTCGCCTTCAGGATCAGCAGGTTCGCCGCGGGCAAGTCGGCCAGGACGGCATCCTGGAAATCGAGCGACCCGCCGGCGCGGTATTCGCAGATGGCTCGAGTTCAGCTGTACCGGGATCCCATCGGCACCGTTCACGTCGATCGAGGAATCGTAGTGATCGAAAGCGATGCCGGGGTGAGATTGAGGCGGCGGCTGCGGATCACCGGGTAGGAAAGACCGAGGCCCGCGATCGTGTATTTGCCGACGAATCCGGTTCCGGCGAGAGCGCCACCCGGTAGGGGATTGCCCCCGCCCCAGTATCCCGCGAGCCTCAGACCTTCGGTGCCAAGAAAGGCTGTAGCGTCGAGTTGACCGAACAGCTGTTCGCGATTGAACGTGTTGAAGAATATCTCCTCGAATTGTTCCCCAAACCGGGTCATCGAATTGGTGGCGCCGCGCAGGAGCATTTCGTTCGGCCCGGCTTCGTTCGAGCCGAGATTGTCGTAATGAGCAAAGGCGTTGACCGGCGACAGCTGCACGACAAGATCGACAGCACCAGGTTCCGCTGCGCGGCGTAGAACGGCGTGTACCGAAACACCCGGGATGTTCTGGACGAGCAGCAGGTAACGCTCGAGATCGGCATTGTTGACGGGCCGGATCCAGGTCAGATGCTCAAGAAATTCGTAGGCCAAGGTTCCTGCCGGACCAATGTCGCCGTCGAGCTTGACGTCGGTGATATAACCTTCGATCGCGCGCAAAACGAAAATCGAGCGTCCGTTGATTGATTGGATCTCACCCCGGACGACGGTGAGAATGTAGCCGTCGCCTCTATACCTGGTTCGAAGATCCTCGATGACGGCGCCAAGGCGCGCTCTTGGTACGGTGGCGCCGACGAGATCGGCGTAGAGCGGGGCGATTGACGCCGGTTTGTAGAGGGTGACGCCCTCCACTCGAACGGTGTCGACCCTCACCGGCGGGCCTTGTGGCAACGGCGCCGCGGGCAGCGCGGGCGGTATGGGTACCGGCGGCGCGACTTCGGGCTGCGGCGGCGGCACCACGCCGGGCAATGGCGGCGATATCAAAGGCGGGATATCGACCGCCTGTCCACGAGCGGACGCGCAGAGGCCGAGCATCAGAAACAAGAAGCCGATCGCAACGCCAGAAGCGCTTGCCTGTCGACTCCGCCTCCACGAGTCTGTGCTGCTGGCGTCCACTGCTTGATCCCCCAGAACGAGCCGCTAATCGGGGGCCGCCGAAGTGTGCCGGCACGGCTGGACAATGATGCGATCCACCACCAGGCGCGCGAAGTCGTCGCCACGGCGTATGGTTCGGCCGGCTCGACCGCGGTCTTCAGCGAGAACCCGTTCGAGCGCCGCCTGCGCGACATACACGCCGGCGCCCAGCGGGGCCAAGGCCGGCCAATCGATTTCGGGACCGTCGTCCAGGTCCTTCGGCCTTCCCCGGCAGGGCAGGATGTCCTGTTAGCTTCAGAACGCTCGTACTATCGATGCAAAACGCCGGTTCGCGGGGCGATCGCCTAGTTGTGCCGTAATTTATCTTGATGAGCCCGGCTTGGCTCGCAAACCGAAAACTTACAATAACCCGATCTGGCGGTGTAACAGATCGCCGGCCGCCTGGCGCAGTCGCGTCCCCGCCTTTGGTCCGCGGCGGCGATGTTGTATCGTAGCCTCTATGAAGGCACTCTTGGGACGCCTCACCCTGGGCATTCAGGCGAGGCTCGTCATCCTTGTCCTCGCGACCGTGTTGCCACTGGTCGGACTGGCGAGCGCGACCATCCTCCGCACCGTCGATGACAATCGCGCGCGGATCCAGCGCGATGTTCGGGAAAGGGCGGAAAATCTGCTCGCCGAGGTCGACCGCCAGATCGCCAGCATCCAGGGCGAGCTGCAGGTTCTCGCGGTATCGCCGAGCTTGCAAATCGGCGATTACGCTGCCTTCGACCACCACATGCGCGAAGCGCTGAAAATTCGGGGGACATCGATCGCCTTACACGACACTAAGGCTCAGCAGCTGCTTAGCACCACCCGGCCGTTCGGCGAATCCCTTCCTTACGAGACCAACAGCGAGATGCTCGACCGGGTCGTCGAAACCGGCCAGCCGCAGATTTCGGATCTGATTATCGGGGCGGTGTTGGCTCGGCCGATCCTGACGGTGGGGGTACCGGTCTTTCGTGATGGGAAAGTTGCCTACGTCCTGGCGATGGGGCTTGGGCCGGAAATTCTGTCGGCGCTGTTGAACGAGCAAAATTTGCCGCCCGATTGGAGCGCCGGGATATTTGACCGAAACGGCCTCATCGTCGCACACAACCGGGGGCTCGACCGCTTTATTGGGCAACCGGCAATGCCGACCCTGCGCGCGCAGATTTCGAAAGGCCCCGAGGGCTGGTTTCCGAGCATCACGAAGGAAGGGATCCCGGTGTATTCCGCGTTCCGTCGGTCGTCGATCAGCGGCTGGACGGTGGCGATCGGCCTACCGAGAGAGTTCGTCGATGCTCCGCTCAGGCGGACGCAGTGGCTCGCCTTTGGCGGCGGTGGGGCGGCGTTTGCGGTGAGCCTCGTGCTCGCTTGGTGGATGGCCAGGGTGATCCGGCGGCCGGTCAAATCCCTGACTACGGCCGCCCACGCGTTGGGTAGCGAAGAGCCAGTTGGTCCACCGGTCGGCGGGGTCCGTGAACTCGATCAGATCGGCGACGCGTTGTGCGCCGCCGCTGTCGCGCTCGAACAGCGCACTCGCGCCCGAGCGCAGGCCGAGGCGGCGCTGCGGGCCAGCGAAGAGCGATTTCGCATGCTGGCCGAGTCGCTGCCACAGCTGGTGTGGACTTGCCTTCCGGACGGACGCGTCGACTATTTGAGCCGGCAGTGGCTCGACTATACCGGCATGTCGGAGGCCGAGCCGTTGGATTCGCAGCGACTGAAACGGGTGATTCACCCCGATGATCTGGCGGCCACAACGGCGAGCTGGGCCGCAGCGGCCGAGGGACGGGCGCACTACGATCTGGAGCATCGCATCCGCGCCGCGGACGGCACCTACCGGTGGTTCAAGACCCGCGGCACTCCGGTGACGGACACAGCGGGGCAGACGATCAAGTGGTTCGGTACTTGCACGGACATCCAAGACATCGTCGAAGCTCGTGAGACGATGACGCGCAGCCGCGAACAGCTCGAGATCATGGTGGAGGAACGCACGCGCGAATTGGCTGCTGCCAACGCCCGGCTCCGCACTGAAATCGGCGCGCGCGAACTGGCGCAAACGGCGCTGGTGCAGGCGCAAAAGATGGAGGCGGTAGGGCAGCTCACGGGCGGGATTGCCCATGATTTCAACAATCTTCTGACTGCCGTGTCGGGCTCACTGGAATTGCTCGAGGCCCGGACCTCGGACGAGAAAAGCTTGCGTCTCCTGCATACCGCGCAACGTGGCGCATCGCGCGGGACCAAGCTCACCCAATCGTTGCTCGCGTTCGCACGCAAGCAGCATCTCGAGCCGGTGCTGGCGGACCTGAACTCGGTCATCACCGAGATGAGCGAGATGCTGCGCAGCTCCGTTAGCGCCCCGGTCGACATTCGACAGTCCTTAGCCGGAGGCCTCTGGCCGGTCATGATCGATGTCAATCAGATCGAGTCGGCGCTTCTGAACATTGCCATCAACGCGCGCGATGCGATGCCGTTAGGCGGCACTCTTCTGATCGAAACGGCCAATATCAGCGCGGGGAGCGACGAGCTGCCGGATGAGCTGGCCGGCCGTGACTGCATCCTCGTTTCGCTGCGCGACACCGGAACCGGGATGAGTCCGGAGGTCATCGAGCACGCATTCGAGCCTTTCTTTACGACCAAGGAGATCGGTCGGGGAACCGGGTTGGGCTTATCTATGGTGTTCGGTGTCGTCCGTCAATCCGGCGGGGCGCTCCGTATCCAGAGCCGCATCCGCGAAGGGACGACCGTGCAAATCTACCTGCCGCGGGCGATTGAGGCTGCAGCACCCCGATCAGGACGGCCGACGCAGGCCCAACCAGCCGGAGGAGCCCACATTGTCGTGGTCGACGACGACCCCGATGTCCGCTGGGTCACCGCGGAATGTCTGCGCGGGATCGGTCATGACGTGACGGAAGCCCGTGACGGCGCCGCCGCGTTGGCGATCCTTGAACGAGGTGATCCCTTCGACCTCCTCGTGATGGATCTGGCGATGCCGGGGCTATCGGGAGCGGAGACGGTGCGGTTGGCGCGGCGCACACGCCCGGACCTCAAAGCGTTATTTTGCACCGGCTATGCAGACGTCTCCAGGTTCGAAGATGAAACCGGCGGCGACGTGTTGCTCAAAAAACCTTTCGGGCCGGACGCTCTGATCAAAGCGGTCCAGCGGGTTTTGCAGCAGAAGCCCGCTCGCCGGTCGGGAAATGTCGTACGATTGCGACGAGGTGAGCAGCCCCAATCTCGTTGATAGGGCCGCGCCGTGGCTCCGACTCATCGCTGCAACCGCTGGAAAAGAGCGAGCACCGCGAACAGCGCGACAAACCACAATACCGCCAGGGCCACCCAAACGACGATCTTCCACGGTCCATCCTCTTGCCGCGCGTCGCGGCGGCGGATCTCCGCCTCGATTTCTCGGTTCCATTCCCGGACGACGCGTTTTGGGTCGGACTCCATCCATCGTTCCCGGTTCCTGGCTTGTTCGGAGGCCATCAGTTCATGGTTGATCGAGCTTGCGACGCCGCCAAGTCACGCTGGAGTGTATCATCATTAATCCCGTCCCATCGGATGATTCATCCCACAGTCCGCTTGAGTGGGCTTGGCAAGACGGGAGTTATGGTTGAATATTCCCGGTTTTTTTCAACTTAATGCCAAGCAATTTTTGGTTTGCTTTTAAACCAACGTAAGGTTTTATAAGGATCGTCAACGAACCTTAACCGGCGTAGGGCCGGAATTAAAGACAGCGGCGGATCTTCTGCCGTCGCCAGCCCGGGGGACATCAAATGCGATCGATGGTGGCGCAGAGCCTCGCTTGGGGCGCTTGTTTCGTTGCCGGCCTGATGGCCCCCATAAAATCTTCGCGAGCAGCCAATTGCGCGCTTTATGCTCGCGCCGAAACCGGCGTGGCGCTCTATGGCGCGGCCGGCGGATGGTGGGATGAGGCTGCTGGGCGCTACGAGCGCGGGCAAATGCCCGCTGTTGGAGCGATCCTCGTCTTCAAGCGCACCCGGCAAATTCCGTCCGGTCATGTCGCGGTCGTCGCGCGGATAATCAGCGCGCATGAGATCCTCGTCGACCACGCAAACTGGTACCACGGAACGGTGAGTCGCGGCATGTCGGTGATCGATACGTCGCCCGATCACGATTGGACCATCGTCGCAGTCATCAACCCGCCGTCTGGGACGCACGGGCGTGACTATCCGGCGTATGGCTTCGTCTACCCGAGACCGGGTCCCCGGGAGATCGTCCAGATACGCGACAGGGGTGAGCTCGACGCTGATGTCGTAGACGAGAGTTCGGGACCAGCCCTGTTGCAATTTGCCGTAGCTACCGAGAATTGGCACGGATCGGCCACGACACGTCGAAATCGTCAACCCAAGGAAGCGGCGGCGCACCCGGTGCACAAGGCGTCAAGCGTTCACCCGCACAATCGCCCGGTGGCGCGCGCCAAAACTCCGTCACCCGCTCACCCATCCCATGCCGGCATCGCTCGACCGCCGACCCACCCCGTAAGGACCGCGGAAGCCAAACATCATCGGGCGTAGTTGCCGCCGGGTACACAGCCACGGCCGATTGACAGCGCGGGCGTGAGCGGGCGTATGCTGACGCTCTCACCCGTCTCGCCGCCGCAATCATGTCGCCATCCACCACCCGAGCGCCCCAGCTTCCGGCCCATGTCCTGTCGTCGGAGATCGGCGCCCGCCGCCTCTCGCCGGTCGATCTGGTCGATGCGTTGCTCGCGCGGATCCGCGCGGGGGACCCCAAGCTGCATGCTTTCGTCGAGGTTTATGCCGAGGACGCCCGGCTTGCCGCCGAGGCGGCCGACAAGGCGATCCGCTCGGGGCACGCGATAGGACCGCTTCACGGGATCCCGATCGCGCTCAAGGATCTTATCGAGATCGAAGGAAAAGTGACGACGGGCGGCTCGCTGGTCTGGCGCGACCGGCGGTCGACAGTAACCGCCACGCTGGCGCGGCGCCTGATCGCCGCCGGGCTGATCGTGATCGGCAAGACGCATACGGTCGAGTTCGCGATGGGGGGCTGGGGCACCAACCAGCACCGGGGCACACCGTGCAATCCTTGGGACCCCGCAACGGCGCGCACACCCGGCGGGTCGAGCAGCGGCTCGGGCGTTGCGGTTGCCGCCGGCTTCGCGCCTTGGGCGGTCGGCACCGATACCGGCGGCTCAGTGCGGTTGCCGGCGTCCTGGTGCGGGCTCAGCGGCCTCAAGACGACGATCGGGCGGGTCAGCACCTATGGGATTTTGCCGCTGAGCCCGACCTTTGATACGCCCGGACCGATGGCGCGCTCAGTCGAGGACGCGGCACTGCTCTACCAGGTCATGCAAGGGCCCGATGCGCTCGACCCGCGCACTCGCGGAATCACACTCAGCGACCCGTTGCCGATGCTGCGGCGGGGTGTTCGGGGCTTGCGGCTGGCCCGCCTGCCCGAGGCCGAACGTGAGGGCGTCGATGGCGAGGTGCTCGCCGCCTACGACGCAGCACTCGAGAGCTTGGCGCGGCTCGGCGCCGAGATCGTCATCCCGAACCTGCCATGCCGGTTTGCCGACTATACCACTCTGACCGGTCGGATCATCGGTGCCGAGGGGTATTTTCTTCTCGGCGATCTGATCGACGATATCAGCCTGCCGATTGACGAGGCGGTGCGCCCGCGCATCGCCGCGGGCCGAGGCATTTCAGCGCAAGACTACCTCGCCGCACTGCGCGATCGCGAGGAGGCAAAGCGGCAATTCGCGGCAGCGATTGCCGATATCGACGCGTTGCTGACGCCGACCACCCAGACGGCGGCCATCCCGCTCGATGCGGTCGACCAATCATCGACGCCGGCGCACTTCACCCGCTTCGTCAATTTTCTTGACCTCTGCGCGCTGGCACTGCCGAACGGCTTCACCACGGCGGGGCTGCCGATCTCGCTCCAGATAGTGTGCCGTGGCTATGACGAAGCGACCGCCTTGCAGATCGGCTGGGCCTATCAGCAGGCGACTGACTGGCACGAGCGCCGCCCGCCTGATATCTCGATCGGGGGCAAACCGGCATGAGCGCGATCGGTCGGGTCGAAAGCGTCTGGCGGTATCCCGTCAAGAGCATGCGCGGCGAGGCGTTACCGGAGATCTTTGCCGGATTCGCTGGTGTCTACGGCGACCGTATTTTCGCGTTCAAGAGCTCCACTGCGCGGGCGGCGTTTCCCTATTGGACGGCGCGGGAGCGGCACGAGATGCTGCTCTATCGTCCGCGCTTCCGCTATCCAGAGAAGGCTGCCGTGCCCGCTAACCTGGCTGAGGCGGAAGAGATTTCTCCTTTGCTCAACCCGGTGGCCGCCGACCCGGCCGACCTTGCGCTGGATGTCGAGACGCCGTCAGGACAGCTGCTGGCAATCGATGACCCGGCATTGCTGCGGCAGCTCGGCGCGAGCGCTGATGACCGCCATTCGCTGACTCTGCTGCGTTCGGATCGGGCGATGACTGATTGCCGCCCGGTCTCCCTCTTTTCGCTGCAGACCGCGCGACAGCTGCGGGAGGAGTAGGTTCCGTTCTCGACAAGCGGCGCTTCCGGGCCAACGTGTACCTCGATCTCGGAACCGCCGGAGGATTTTCGGAGAACGCGTTCGTCGGCCGCAAAATACGCTTCGGCTCCAAGGTCGTGCTGTTGGTCGTCGCGCGTGACCCGCGTTGCCAGATGATCACCCTCGATCCGGACACCGCGGCGCCGAACCCGGAAGTCCTGCGAAATGTCACGCGCGCTCACGATCGGATGGCGGGTGTTTATGCCGCTGTGGTGGCGGAAGGGGTTATCCGGGTCGACGACGCGGTTGAAGTACTGGATTGAGAGATTCTCCTACAGGCCCAACCCGAAGCGGCGGCCGAGGAAGTCGAGCACGTCGCCGGCACAGCGGTCGGGGAAGGCGTCACAGATGTTGTGCGGCGCGCCATCATAGACCTGCATCTCGACATCCCTGACGTGCCGGCGGAATGGCTCGTAATTGGCGGTCGAGCCGATCGGCTCGGCGCCGGGAACGACCACCAGCGTTGGGCAAGTGATGCGGCCGAGCTGATCGCTCCAGTCATAGCGCGCCATCAGCAGCACAAATTTGCCGATATAGGCAGGGTTGTTCGTGGCCGCTTCGTCGAGAAACCACTCGACGAGGCCCGGATCGACCTTGTCGAGCGGCAGCCGGTCGGCAATTGTTTCGGCGAGAAAGCTGCGCAGGCCCTTCGTCTCGATCTGCGGTATCCAGCTCGGAGCCTGGCTGTTTTTGAGGCCCGGCGTCGAACCGAACAGCATCAGGCTGCGCACCCGCTCGCCGTGGTTCATTGCCAGTTGCTGGCCGAGATAGCCCCCTGCGGAGTTGCCGACGATATGTGCGCTTGCGCAGCCGAGATGATCCATCAGCTCGGCGA
>Ga0318533_10000563_pt1 | contig 15663 bp, 15 predicted proteins | sample GRESIP053b4f27_FD_203675 | JGI IMG/M metagenome (GOLD analysis project Ga0318533, IMG submission 203675) | Tropical soil microbial communities from Luquillo Experimental Forest, Puerto Rico - GRE.SIPMG.053b4f27 | ecosystem: Environmental > Terrestrial > Soil > Tropical forest > Bulk soil...
CCGTCAACACCGTCGACGAGCATCTCGACATGCTGATGGTGTGCCATCACCTCGATCCGCACATCCCGGAAGATGTAGCCTTCGCGGAGAGCCGGATCCGTCGCGAGACGATCGCCGCCGAGGACATCCTGCACGATCTCGGTGCCTTCAGCATGATGTCCTCGGACAGCCAGGCGATGGGCCGGGTTGGCGAGGTCATCATTCGCACCTGGCAGACCGCGGACAAGATGAAACGCCAACGCGGCCCACTGCCCGAGGACAGCGATCGCAACGATAATTTCCGTGTCAAACGCTACGTCGCAAAATACACGATCAACCCGGCGCTGACTCATGGTCTGGCCGACCACATCGGCTCGGTCGAAGTAGGCAAGCTCGCCGATCTCTGCCTGTGGTCACCCGCCTTTTTCGGCGTCAAGCCCGATCTCGTGTTGAAGGCTGGGACGATTGCCGCGGCTTTGATGGGCGACCCTAATGCATCGATCCCTACCCCACAGCCGGTCCACTATCGGCCAATGTTCGGCGCCTTCGGTCGCGCGCTGTCGGCCTCGGCGGTCACTTTTCTGCCCCGTCTGGCGATCGACCGAGATGTGGCAAAGCAGCTCGGCCTACAGCGTTTGGTGCTACCGGCGCGCGACATCCGTGCGATCGACAAGGCCCGCATGATCCACAATGCCGCGACACCACACATCGAGGTCGATCCGGAAACCTACGAGGTGCGAGCCGATGGCGTGCATCTGATCTGCGAACCCGCGACGGTCCTGCCGATGGCTCAGCGCTACTTTCTTTATTAAGCGTCGATGCACCGGGCGATAGAGGTCCATCCGCCGGGACATTGGCCGCCAGAGGCTGCGCTCGACACCGTGACTCTCGCCTACGTTGACCGGCACCGGCGCCGCGTCCGGCTTGTCGCGGACTCCGGCGAAAGCTTTCTGCTCGACCTGGCCCGGGCGCATCATCTGACAGACGGCGACGGGCTCGAGCTCGACACCGGCGGCTTTATCGGCGTGCGCGCCGCGCCCGAGCCAATTTTTGAAATCGAGGCAGCCAATCGGGCGGCCTTGTTGCGGATCGCATGGCATCTGGGCAACCGACATCTGCCGCTACAGGTCACTGGTGAGCGGCTGCGCATTCGCGCCGACCATGTCATCGCCGATATGGTAACCGGCCTTGGTGGCCGTGTGACCCGCCTCCAGGCGCCCTTCGATCCAGAAATCGGTGCGTATGCCGCCGCCACTCATCACGAGCATGAATGACGTAGAGGAAAAACGGCTTGATGCGGGCCTTTATCGGTTGCTCGCATGGCTGTCGCCGGGCTTTCCGATTGGCGCATTCAGTTATTCGCACGGTCTCGAAGCGGCGGTCGAGAGCGGGGCAGTGCGCGACCTCATCTCGCTGCAAAGCTGGATCAGCGCCATCCTGGCGGCGGGAAGTGGCCGGATCGATGCCGACATTCTACGCGATGCGCATCGAGCAGCGGCGAAGGCTGATATCGAGGCATTGCTTCTCGCCAACCAGCGCGGCGTCGCTTTTCGCGCTACAGCCGAGATGGCCCTCGAAACGACGGCCCAGGGCGCAGCCTTTCTCGCCGCCTGTCGCGCTGCCTGGCCCGACCCGCTTCTCGATCGCTGGGCGGCGGCGATCGATGACGGTCGAGGGGCCGTGTGCTATGCCGCCGGTATCGGCGCCGCGACGGCTCGGGCTGGTATCTCTTTAGATTACGCGCTGACCGGATACTTCCTGGCGATGGCAGCCAATCTGGTTTCCGCGGGTCTTCGGCTAGGGATCATCGGACAAACCGATGGTCAGCGAATCCTCGCCGCTTTGGAGCCCGTCATAGGTGCGGCGGTCGCCGGCGCGCTGCAGCGCGAGCCGTGCAGCTTTGGCAGCGCGACCTTTGCCGTCGAGCTCGCCTCGATGGCTCACGAGACGCAATATTCGAGGCTCTTTCGGTCATGAGCAACCCTCTGCGGGTCGGGATCGGCGGACCGGTCGGTTCCGGCAAGACCGCGCTGATGGACTGGTTGTGCAAGAGAATGCGCGACCGCTACGGGATCGCTGCAATCACCAACGATATCTACACCCGCGAAGACGCCGAATTCCTGACGCGCAGCGGCGCGCTGCCGCCTGAGCGCATTCGCGGTGTGGAGACCGGCGGCTGCCCGCACACGGCGATCCGCGAAGACGCATCGATCAACCTCGCCGCGGTGGCGGAGATCAACCGCCTGTTCCCGCGTCTCGATCTGATCCTGATCGAATCGGGCGGCGACAACCTCGCCGCGACCTTCTCACCCGAACTCGCGGATTTGACGATCTACGTCATCGACGTCGCCGCCGGCGACAAGATCCCCCGCAAAGGCGGCCCGGGCATCACCCGCTCCGATCTTCTCGTCATCAACAAGACCGATCTCGCCCCTCTGGTTGACGCCAGCCTCGAAATCATGGACCGCGACGCACATCGCATGCGAGGCGAGCGCCCGTTCGTCTTCACCAACCTGAAGACCGGCGACGGAGTCGACCGGATCGTCGATTTTGTCGTAGCGCAGGGCGGACTTTAGCCGCGCGCCTCGGCATCGAGCAATTGAAGCGCCCTCTCCAACGCAGCTTGCCGAACCTCTGAGCGGTCGCCGGGGAAGACGTGGCGTTCGGTGCGGCAGGTCCCGTCGCGACGTGCCAAGCCAAATAGCACGAGGCCGATAGGCTTTGTCGGGGTCGCACCCCCGGGGCCGGCGATTCCCGCGACCGAGACCGCGAGGTCGACAGGGGCGCGCGCAACCGCTCCTTGCGCCATCGCTGCGGCGGTTTCGGCACTGACCGCGCCATGCTTCGCGAGCGTTTCTGCGGGGATACCGAGAAGCTCCGATTTTGCCTCGTTCGAGTAGGTCACAAAGCCGCGCTCGACGACATCGGAGGAGCCCGCGATCGCGGTCAGCGCTGCCGCGACCAACCCGCCGGTGCAGGATTCGGCGGTTGCGATGTGCCAGCCGCGGGCCCGGCAGGCATCGAGAACCGATTGTGCAAGGGTGAGAGTTTCAGCTTCGAACACCGATCACTCCGCCAATGGCCCGCACGACGGATAGTACGAGGAGAGCGTAGACCGCTGCCAGCAGATCGTCGAGCATGATGCCGAGACCTCCTTGGAGGTGACGGTCGGCCCAGCGCACCGGCCACGGCTTCCGGATGTCGAATATCCGAAAGAGGAGAAAAGCGAGGAAGTAGGAGAGGGGGTCAAGAGTTGCTCCCAGCAATACCAGCCACTGACCCGCGACCTCGTCGACGACGATCATGCCGGGATCCTTGATGCTGCTCGCTTTGGCGACTTTTGCAGCGGCCCAGCATCCGGCGCCAAAGATCGCCACGGTGGCGGCAACGAGACCGATCGCGCCCCAGCGGCTGCGGATCGCCCAGGCGAGCGGCAAGGCGACAAGTGACGCCCAGGTTCCCGGCGCCGCCGGGAGCAAGCCGACACCGAACCAAGTGCTGAGCAGCACCGCCGGATGCCAGAGCGGTAGGCCGAGATGACGGCGACCGGAAATCGTCAGAGCGGCAGGCGCACCGTGGCGACCGCTTGCGCGGCAATGCCCTCGGCGCGACCGGTGAAGCCGAGCCTTTCGGTCGTCGTCGCCTTGACGCTGACACGATCGGCTGCAATGCCGAGGATGGCCGCGACCCTCTCGATCATTGCCGTGCGATGCGGGCTGATCTTCGGACGCTCACAGATGATCGTGACGTCGACCGAGGCAACGATGCCCCCGCGAGCTCGAACCAGATCGACAGCATAACGCAGAAACTGGTCGGAAGCTGCACCCCGCCAACGGGCATCGCTCGGCGGAAAATGCACACCGATGTCGCCTGCGCCGATTGCGCCGAGCACCGCATCGGTCAGCGCGTGAAGCCCCACATCAGCGTCGGAGTGACCCGCAAGCGCCATACCGTGCGGTATCTTGACGCCGCAGATCCAGAGATGATCGCCCGGAGAAAAGGGGTGGACGTCGAAGCCCTGCCCGACGCGGATGTCGGCTCGCCGGGCAGCCATCAGCCGCTCGGCAGCGGCGAGATCTTTCGGTGTCGTGATCTTTAGATTGTCCTCGCTGCCCTCCACCATCGCGGGCGCGATGCCCGCCGCTTCGGCGACTGCGGCGTCATCGGTCAAAGCGCGACCGGCGGCAGCGCGGTGGGCAGCAAGTATCGCCTCGAAGTGAAACCCTTGCGGTGTCTGCGCACGCCACAGCGCGGAGCGGTCGATCGTCTCCCGAATCGATCCATCCTCGACGCGCTTGATCGTATCTCGCAGCGGCGTGCACGGGATCGCCGCGACAGCCCGGTCTAAAGCATCGATGATCCGGTCCACCAGCCGCACATCTGGGAACGGCCGTGCGCCGTCATGGATCAGGACCCGCTCGGGGCGATAGGCCGCCAATGCTTCGAGCCCGAGCCCAACCGTATCCTGGCGGGTCAGGCCGCCTGCAATGGGTGGAAGCACCTGTAGGCCGGCGACGGCGTTGTCGAACAACGCCCTGTCCTCAGGCCTGATCGCCACCAAGATATTTGCGATCCGTGGGTGCTCGGCGAGCGCAGCGACCGCGTGACGAAGCACACACACGCCTCCCAGCGAGAGGTACTGTTTGGGCAGGGTTCCCCCAAACCTGCTGCCCTGACCCGCCGCGACCACGAGAGCGTAAACCGACCCCATCGGCGAACCTTAGCTCGCGTTTGCGCTCTTTGCCATTGCGTGGTTACGGTTGATGTTGCACTGCAAAACGAAAGGATTTAACATTGTGCTCAATTGGTAGGCAAAGAGAACATTTGCACAAAAAATGGGCATATCGATCGATTCCATATCACTGGACGATCCTGTCATCCTTGCCCCGATGTCGGGCGTCAGCGATCTCCCGTTTCGGCGGCTCGTGAAGCGGCTCGGGGCCGGGCTCGTGGTCTCCGAGATGATTGCGAGCGAGGCGATGATCAGGGAAACCCGCCAATCGATGACGATGGCGAAGAGCTGTGCGGATGAGCAGCCAATGGCGGTGCAACTCGCCGGCTGCGAGCCGCGCGTCATGGCCGAGGCGGCCAAGCTCAACGCCGACCGCGGGGCTCGGATGATCGATATAAATTTCGGTTGTCCTGTGAAAAAGGTGGTGAACGGGTATGCCGGCTCGGCGCTGATGCGCGACGAGGCGTATGCCGCGCGCATCCTTGAAGCGACGGTGCGGGCGGTGGATCTGCCGGTCACCTTGAAGATGCGCACCGGATGGGACGAGCACAATCGCAACGCGCCTCGCCTCGCCAAGATTGCCGAAGCCTGCGGCATCCGCATGATTAGCGTGCACGGCCGCACTCGCTGCCAGCTTTATGCCGGATCCGCCGATTGGAAATTCATCCGCAAAGTTAAGGATGCAGTCAGCATTCCCGTCGGCGACATCCTCACCCTCGACGACGCCGATCAGGCATTGACCGAGTCGGGCGCCGACGGTCTGATGATCGGTCGCGGATGCTACGGAAGGCCCTGGTTCGTCCGTCAGGTCATCGAGTGGCTCAAGAGCCGGCTGCGCGTACCCGAGCCGTCGCTCGAGGTGCAGCTCGACATCGTGCTCGGCCATTACGAGGACATGCTCGTCCACTACGGGACTGAGGTGGGAGCAAGGATCGCGCGCAAGCATGTGGCCTGGTATTCAAAGGGTCTTCCGGGCTCCGCGGAATTTCGCGCGGCGGTCAACCAGACCGCCGATGTCACGTGTGTTCGGCGGCTGATCCGAGCTTTTTACGAACCGCTACTGGCTCGCGAGGCGGCATGATCAAGGCATCGCTTCGGCGAGCCGGCGCGTCCCTGCCGAGTATGAAACGGCGTTCGCCGGTTGGGGCCCAGCCTGAAGCGACGGTGATCCTTGCGGCGCTTCCCGATCCGGTCATCGTTATCGAGCGGGGCGGGCATATCCGGCTCGTCAACCCTGCCGCCGAACAGTTTTTCGGATCTGGCGCCGCCGCATTATGCGGCAGTGCGCTCGCAGATCTTGTCGCGCCGCACAGCCCCCTTTTGTCGCTCGTCGATTCGGTATGGCGGATCGGCAATACGATTTCCGAATACGACATCCTGCTCGAAGGGCCGAGATTCGACAGCCGCTCAGTCACGATACAAGGGGCGCTGACTGGCGAAGGGTCGGACATGCTCGTGCTGATCCTGCACGAGCGCTCGATGGCCGATATGATGGATCGTCACCTGACCCATCGAAATGCCGCTCGATCGATCACCGGGATGGCCGCGATGCTGGCGCATGAGGTCAAAAACCCGCTTTCCGGCATCCGCGGGGCGGCGCAGTTGCTTGAACAGGACGCCGATCCGGCGGGCCGCGAGCTGACCCAACTGATCTGCGACGAAACCGACCGCATCGTCGCGCTGGTCGATCGCATGGAAGCGTTCTCCGATCATCGCCCGCTCGAACGCGATGCCGTCAATATTCACGAGGTCCTGGAGCGGGTGCGAAAGGCAGCGCAATCCGGCTTTGCCCGTCACATCCGTATTGTGGAGGTATACGACCCCTCGCTGCCCCCGGTTCACGGTAATTTCGATCTGCTCGTCCAGGTCTTTCTCAATCTTGTCAAGAACGCTGCCGAGGCGCTACCCAATGCGGATGGCGAAATCACTCTGACGACCGCCTACCGGCATGGTCTGCGCCTGACGCGACCGAGCGGGGAAGGCCGCCAGCACCTGCCGCTTATGGTCGCGGTGACCGATAATGGAGGTGGCATTCCAGAAGACCTGCGTCCCCATCTCTTCGACCCGTTTGTCTCGACGAAGCGGAACGGTACTGGCCTCGGTCTTGCATTAGTCGCCAAGGTGATTGGCGACCACGGCGGCGTCATCGAATTCGAAAGTCAGCCGCGGCGAACTGTATTTCGAGTGTTTCTGCCGGTGGTCGCACAAGACGGTAGTGGATGATGACGTCGACGATCCTGGTGGCCGATGATGATCGCGCAATCCGGATGGTGCTCAACCAAGCGCTGATCCGGCTTGGGCATGATGTGAGGATGACCGGCAACGCCGCAACCCTTTGGCGATGGGTTGCGGATGGCGAGGGCGACCTTGTCATCACCGACGTCATCATGCCGGACGAGAACGGCCTCGACCTGATCCCGCGTATCAAAAAGCTCCGCCCTGAGCTGCGCATCATCGTCATGAGTGCGCAGAACACGCTGCTTACGGCGGTCAAGGCGACCGAACGCGGCGCCTTCGAATATCTGCCGAAACCGTTCGATCTCCGCGAGCTCGTCAGCGTTGTCGAGCGGGCGCTGACCGCCCCTCCTGAAGTCCCGGCATCGCTTGCTGAAGACGATGTCGAAGACCAACTGCCACTGATCGGCCGCTCGCCGGCGATGCAGGAGATCTACCGCGTCCTCGCACGGTTGATGGGAACCGACCTCACGGTGACGATCATGGGGGAGAGCGGCACCGGCAAGGAGCTGGTAGCCCGGGCGCTGCATAATTATGGCAAGCGGCGAAGCGGCCCCTTTGTTGCGATCAACATGGCGGCGATTCCTCGCGAGCTCATTGAAAGCGAACTGTTCGGCCATGAGAAGGGCGCCTTCACGGGCGCGACATCACGCGGCGTGGGTCGGTTCGAACAGGCGCAGGGCGGGACGCTGTTCCTCGACGAAATCGGCGATATGCCGATCGAGGCACAAACCCGGCTATTGCGCGTGCTTCAAGAGGGCGAGTTCACCGCGGTCGGCGGGCGTGTACCGATCCGCGCCGATGTCCGGATCGTCGCGGCGACCCATCACGACCTCCGGCAGCTGATCCGACAGGGACTGTTTCGCGAAGACCTGTTTTATCGCTTGAACGTAGCGCCCATCCGGCTGCCGCCATTGCGGGAGCGGACCTCGGACATACCGGCGCTCGTCAGGCATTTTGCGGCGCTGGCGGTTCGCGAAGGCTTGCCGATGAAGCGGCTCGACGATGCTGCGATGGAGCGGCTGCGCACCTATCGCTGGCCTGGAAACGTCCGCGAGCTGGAAAATCTGGTTCGGCGGCTGGCAGCCCTTTATTCGCAGGAAGCGATCGGCGTCGGAGTGATCGAAGGCGAGCTCGGTGACAACTCGACATCAACCGATCCGGCGCAGACGCCGAGCGGCGAGGGACTATCGGCAGCCGTCGAGCGCCACATCAAGGGCTATTTCGCTGCCCATAAGGGAGAGCTGCCGGCGGCAGGGTTATATGATCGGGTGCTTCGCGAGATCGAGCGACCGCTGATCGTGCTGACGCTCGGCGCTACCCGGGGCAACCAAATCCGGGCGGCCCATCTATTGGGCCTCAACCGCAATACGCTGCGGAAAAAGATCCGCGAGTTGGACATCCCGGTCGTCCGCGGCCTAAAATAAGCCCAGATCGAACGATACCAGCCCCTGCTCCGGCTCTCCCCGGTGGACACGGGGAGGGAGGACTCGCACAGCGGAAGGGTGGGGCCGCCACGCCATGAACGCGATCGGCCGCAAACGAGTTGACCCAGCGACATTACGACCGTCCGCGTCACACACTCGGCCGAGGTTTTGAATGAACCTGATGCGGCGGGTTCGCCTCTGGGCCGGTCGGATCGCTCTTGGGCGCAAGATTGCGATCGCGCTCGCGGTCCCGGCTCTCGGTTCAGGCGTCGCGACATATCTCGCTCTGACTGGGGCTCCGCCCTTCGGCCCAAACCCCGGCGCCGTCTTGTCGCTGTTAAATCTCGACCTCGTGCTGTTGCTGGCGCTCGGCGCAGTCGTCGCCAAACGGCTGATCGAGGTCTGGGCGGAGCGACGCCGCGGCCTCGCCGGCTCGCGGTTGCAAATCCGGCTCGTCGTGCTGTTCAGCCTGATTGCAGTAACGCCGACAATAATCGTCGCGGTTTTTTCTTATCTCTTTTTCAGTTTCGGAATCGAATCGTGGTTTAGCGACAAGGTCCGAACCGCGATCACCGAATCGCTCGCGGTCGCCGAGGCCTATCTACACGAGCACCAGCAGGCGATCCGCGCCGATGTCCTGGCGATGGCTAACGACCTCAACCGAGACGCGGTGAAGCTGGCGCTCAACCCGCAACATTTGGATCAGGTCGTCTCGGCCCAAGCCGCTCTGCGCGGGCTCACCGAGGCGATGGTGTTCGACCGCGCCGGCCATTTGTTGGCACGATCGAGCCTATCATTCACCCTCGGTTTCGAGCCGGTCGCCGACGAAGCGATGCACCTCGCCGATGCCGGGGATGTCGCGATCATGACCAATGACAGCGACGATCGGGTACGGGCTCTCGTCCGTCTCAATCAATTCGGGGACGTCTATCTCTACGTCGGCCGGTTTATCGAGCCCCGGGTTCTCAACCATATGGAGGAGACGCAGCGAGCGGCTGCTCAATATGAGCAGTTGGAGGGTCAACGTTCCGGCTTTCAGATCACTTTCGCTTTGATTTTTATGATGGTGGCGATGCTGTTCCTCGTCGCGGCGGTAGCGATCGGCATCCATTTCGCCACGCAGCTCGCGGTTCCGGTCAGCCGTCTCATCACAGCGGCCGAACAGGTTCGTGGCGGCGATCTCGCGGCGCGCGTGCCGGAAAGCGATAAAGACGACGAGCTGGCGTCGCTCAGTCGCGCCTTCAACCGGATGACTTATCAAATCGAAAGTCAGCAGCGTGAGCTCAGAGAAGCCAATCGCCAGCTCGACGAGCGCCGTCGATTTACCGAAACCGTCCTGACGGGCGTCTCGGCGGGCGTGATCGGTCTCGACCGATTGGGGCGGATCAATCTACCGAACCGTTCGGCGTCTTCCCTTCTCGGGGTCGACCTCGAGCAGGCGATCGGGCAGGACCTGGCCGAGGTCGCACCCGAAATTGCGGAATTGTTGGACGAAGCGGAGCGCCGGCCTGAGCGGCTGGCGCAGTCACAGGTTCAGCTCCTGAGCAGGAGCAGTACCCGCACGTTGCTCGTGCGCATAGCCGCCGAGCATAACGGGCACGATATCATCGGCTTTGTCGTGACGTTCGACGACATCACCGAACTGCTCTCGGCGCAGCGCAAGGCCGCTTGGGCGGACATAGCCCGCCGTATCGCTCACGAGATCAAGAACCCGCTGACACCGATCCAGCTCTCGGCAGAGCGGCTGCGGCGCAGATACTTGAAAGAGATCAAGAACGACGCTGAAACTTTCACAATTTGCACCGACACGATCATCCGGCATGTCGGCGATATCGGCCGCATGATTGACGAGTTCTCGTCCTTTGCAAGAATGCCGGCGCCGGTGCTGAAGCCGGAAAACCTGACCGAAATCGCACACCAGGCAGTGTTTCTACCGCGCACCGCCCACCCCGAGATCGTCTTCGAGACGGTCTTTCCAAGGCATCCAGTGCCGTTACGCTGCGATGCGCAGCTCGTCGGTCAAGCAGTGATGAATATCGTCAAGAATGCAATCGAATCAATCCAGGCGCAAATGGCCGAGCCGGGGGCGAGCCCGGCAGGTCATATCCGTGTAATCGTCACCGAAGAGATGGGTCAAGTTTCGGTCATTATCGAGGACAACGGCAAGGGTTTGCCACAGCATGGCCGCGAGCGGCTGACCGAGCCTTATGTGACGACAAGGGCAAAGGGCACGGGTCTCGGTCTCGCCATCGTGAAGAAGATCATGGAAGAACATCAGGGAGAGCTGGTCCTAGCAGACGCCGAACCCCAAGGGGCGCGGGTCAGTTTGGTCTTTGTCGCGTCCGAGACAAGCATCCCGCAACGTTCGGATGCATCCGCCGAGCCCATGCAATTGAACGCGGTCACCCATGGCGCATGACATATTGATCGTAGACGACGAGGCGGACATCCGCATGCTGATTGCGGGCGTGCTGAAAGACGAGGGCTTTGCTACCCGCGAGGCCGCCGACACCGCTCAGACCCTGGCTGCGATCCAGGCGCGGCAACCGACGCTCGTGATCCTCGACATCTGGCTTCAAGGGGGCGGACTCGAGGGGATCGAGATCCTCAAACAGTTGCGGGCCGAAATGCCGTCGGTACCCGTGGTTATGATCAGCGGGCATGGAACAATCGAGACGGCTGTCGAGGCAATAAAGATAGGTGCGTACGATTTCCTCGAGAAACCGTTCAAATCGGACCGTCTGCTACTGGTCGTCGAGCGGGCGATCGAAGCGGCTCAGTTGCGACGCGAGAACGAGGAATTGCGGCTTCGCGCAGGGGGCGACCTCGATCTCGTCGGCATCTCGTCGGCCGCAAATCAGCTCAGGCAGCAAATCGACCGGGTAGCGCCCACCGGCAGCCGAGTTCTCATCTCGGGCCCACCGGGATCCGGTAAGGAGGTTGTTGGCCGCCTTCTGCATGCGCGGTCGCGCCGGTCGAAGGGGCCTTTTGTTCCAGTCAATTGCGCGACGATGCGGCCGGAGCGGCTCGAAATAGAGTTGTTCGGAACCGAGACACGGATCGACGGCACACCGCGCAAGGTGGGCACATTCGAGCGGGCGCATGGCGGCACGTTATTCCTCGACGAAGTCGCGGACATGCCACTCGAGACGCAAGGCAAGATCGTGCGCGTGCTCCAAGAGCAGACCTTCGAAAGGGTAGGGGGGTCGAGCCGCGTCGAGGTCGATGTCCGTGTTGTTGCGTCTTCGAACCGTGAGCTCGGCGGTGAAATCAGCGCCGGGCGGTTCCGCGAGGATTTGTTCTATCGCTTGAGCGTGGTCCCGATTCGCGTTCCACCGTTGCGTGACCGGCGCGAAGACATCCCGCTGATGGCGCGTCACTTTATGGCTCGGGCGTCCGAGGCGGCCCGGCTCGCGCCGCGTGAGTTTGGCGAGGACGCGTTGGCGGCACTGCAGGCTTACACTTGGCCGGGAAACGTGCGGCAGCTGCGGAACGTTATCGATTGGCTCCTGATCATGATGCCGGGAGATGCGCGCGAGCCGGTTCGCGCCGACATGCTGCCCAACGAGATAACCGCGATCGCCCCGACCGTCGTCAAATGGGACAAGGGCAGCGAAATCATGACGTTGCCGCTGCGCGACGCGAGAGAGGTCTTCGAACGGGAGTACCTCCTCGCGCAGGTCACCCGCTTTGGCGGGAACATCTCCCGCACCGCGGCCTTTGTCGGGATGGAGCGGTCGGCTCTGCACCGAAAGTTGAAGTCCCTTGGCGTTTTTGGCAATGATCGTGCGGTGAGGATCGGGGCCTGAATACCCAGCTTTGACGCAGTTCACCAAAGAAGCTGGCGCCTACGAGGCGTGGCAGGTCGATCAGGAGGGCTGGGTGACCGAAGGGACTTGGACGAATGCCTGGATCGGCAACGCCGAGCGTACCGTGGTCACCCTCCAGGCGGACAGCGCGATCCTCAACGGGGTCACCCGCCTTGCGGTTGTTGATATCATTCGCCGCGAGGGTTACAGCCTCGTCGAGCGACCATTCACTGTGGGCGAAGCCAAAGCAGCTTCCGAAGCTTTTCTGACCAGCACTTGCGTTGATCTGCTTCCTGTTGTCAGGATCGAAGGCGATCCCATCGGCAACGGGGGGGCGCCAGGCCCTCTCAGCCGGCGATTGCGCGAGTTTTATCTGCTGCATGCGGCGGCCCCGTGAACTGCACGGCGGCAGCGCCCTTGGGCCTCTCTCGACCGCGCGCGATCTTATTTGACTGGGACAACACGCTGGTCGATAGCTGGGCAACAATTCACGAAGCACTGAATGCCGTTATGACGGTGATGGAAAAGCCGCTTTGGTCGTTGCAGGAGACCAAGGAGCGCGTTCGGCTCAGCTTGCGCGAGAGTTTTCCGCGCCATTTTGGCGATCGCTGGGAGGAGGCTCGACGGATCTATCTCGACGTCTTTCGTGCCATTCATCTCGAGCGGTTGAGCCCGCTACCGGGCCGTGGCGAATTGCTCCAAAGTCTTTTTGGGGAGGGCATATTTCTTGCGGTGGTCAGCAATAAGACGGGATCGCTGCTGCGGCGCGAGGCGGAGCAACTCGGCTGGTCGGACCTCTTCGGCAGCGTCGTCGGGGCAGGTGACGCGGCGGTCGACAAACCTCATGCCGCTCCGGTCACGCTTGCGCTGGAGCGCAGTGGCATTGCCGCAAGCGAGGCGGTTTGGTTCGTTGGCGACACCGGGGTTGATATGGAGTGTGCCCATACCAGCGGTTGTGTTCCCGTCCTGCTCGGCGACGGGGTACCCGAACAGGAATTCTCGGGTTGCGCCCCGCGCCTCGTCTTCCCTGACGGTGCGTCCTTGTTTCACTTTGTTCGGGGCTTGTGATTCGGCAGCGCGCGCCCATCTTGGTTACAGCACCTCGGCCTATTCGTCCGAGCGTTTTGTCATGAACTGGGACGGCTCCGTTCCAAGAAGGGAGTGGGGGAAGACCCATGACTCCAGAAAAGTCGCAAAATGTCCAAGATGTGTTCTTAAACCACGTCCGTAAAAACAAGACACCCGTAACCATTTTCCTTGTAAATGGTGTTAAGCTTCAGGGCATTATTACTTGGTTCGATAATTTTTGTGTTCTGTTGCGGCGCGATGCTCATTCGCAACTCGTGTACAAGCATGCGATTTCGACGGTGATGCCGGGGCAGCCCATCCAGCTATTCGAGCCCAATAATAATAAGGAGATGGCCGAATCCTGAGTCGGGCGAACAATACCGACATTGCGGACGGCGGCTCGACCGGCCGGGCGCTCGTTGTGCATCCGGTATCGAGAGTGCCGCCGAGACGGCGCTCGGCGGAAAACTCCAGCCGTTCCGTCGAGTCCCGGCTTGAAGAAGCCGTCGGGCTCGCCAGGGCAATCCGCCTCGATGTTGTGTGCGCCGAAATCGCCCGAATCGCACGCCCACGCCCAAGCAGTCTGCTCGGCAACGGCACTCTTGAAAATCTCGGCTCGCTGATCAGCGAGAGCGGTATCGGGCTCGTCATCATCGATGCCGCACTGAGCCCTGTCCAACAACGTAACCTCGAAAGACGCTGGCGGGCGAAGGTTATCGACCGCACGGGTTTGATCCTCGAAATCTTCGGTGCTCGAGCGCGCACCCATGAGGGCCGCCTGCAAGTCGAGCTTGCCGCGCTCTCCTATCAGCGTTCCCGTCTCGTGCGGTCCTGGACGCATCTCGAACGTCAGCGCGGCGGGTTTGGGTTTCTTGGCGGTCCCGGCGAGAGCCAGCTCGAAATCGACCGCCGGCTGATCGGGGAGCGGATCGCGCGGCTGAAACGCGAGCTCGATACGACCAAGCGAACCCGAAAACTACACCGCGAGGCGCGCCGCCGTGTGCCTTATCCCGTCGTGGCGCTCGTAGGGTACACCAATGCTGGCAAGTCGACTCTGTTCAACCGCCTGACCCGGTCGTCGGTCACCGCCGGAGACATGCTGTTCGCGACGCTCGACCCGACCATGCGGCGCCTCGAACTGCCGTCGGGACGCCAAGCAATCCTGTCGGACACAGTCGGCTTCATTTCCGATCTCCCGACCCATCTCGTCGCTGCTTTCAGGGCAACCCTCGAAGAGGTCACCGAAGCCGACATCGTCGTTCATGTCCGCGATGCGCACCACCCGGACAGCGAGGCACAGCGCGGCGATGTGCTGAATGTGCTAACTGAACTCGGCCTCGACGAGCCCGTCGAGCACGGTCTCATTGAAGCGATGAATAAGGCTGACCTCCTAGATCCGGCCACGCGCACAGCCCTGGGAAACCAGCAGCTGCGCAATTCGCAGAGCGTGGTCTTGTCGGCCGCGACCGGCGAGGGATGCGATGCGCTGATCGAACTCATCGATCGCCGGTTCGAAAACGAATACCGCGTCATGCGCCTCGATATTCCACTCACGGATGGCAAGACCCTGGCCTGGATCTACGGCCGGGGCGAGGTGATCGGCCGCCGCGACGACAACGAAGCGGCCCACATTTCGGTACGCCTGTCGGAAGAGGACATCAGCCGTCTGTGCCATCGGCAGCGCCTGCACTAGCTCTCCTCGCGCTTGACCTCCTGCCACAGCGCTTCTAGCGCTTCAAGGCCCGTATTGGTCGGGCGTTCAGCAACCAGCGCCTCGACACGCCGGAAACGCCTCTCAAACTTGCTGGTTGCGCGACGCAGCGCCGCTTCGGGGTCGAGTTCAAGCTTGCGAGCGAGATTGGCGACGGCAAAGAGGAGATCGCCTATCTCATCTTCCAAACGTTCGCTGTCGCCGCCACGGTCGAGTTCCGTCCTGAGCTCGGTGATCTCCTCCTCGATTTTGTCGAAGACCGCATGAGCTTCAGGCCAATCAAAACCGATACGCGCCGCGCGGTTCTGAAACTTGACCGCCCGCAGCAGAGCAGGCAGTGCCAACGCAACGCCATCGAGAACGCTTTCTGCCGTTCCCGCTTCCAGCGCACGACCGCGCCGCTCGGCCGCCTTATGCTCTTCCCAAGCCCGGTTCTGCGCTGCAACCGAGGCGATTTTGGCGGTGCCGAAGACATGCGGGTGGCGCCGCTCCATTTTGTCGGCGATCGCCGCAGCGACATCCTCGAAGCCGAACAGACCTGCTTCCTCGGCCATTCGGGTATGGAAAACGACCTGGAAGAGGAGGTCGCCGAGTTCGTCCTTTAACGCGGTAGGATCGTTGCGCGCGATCGCGTCGGCTACCTCATAAGCTTCCTCGATCGTGTAGGGCGCGATGGTCGAAAAGTCTTGCTCGCGATCCCAC
>Ga0318533_10000564_pt1 | contig 15653 bp, 19 predicted proteins | sample GRESIP053b4f27_FD_203675 | JGI IMG/M metagenome (GOLD analysis project Ga0318533, IMG submission 203675) | Tropical soil microbial communities from Luquillo Experimental Forest, Puerto Rico - GRE.SIPMG.053b4f27 | ecosystem: Environmental > Terrestrial > Soil > Tropical forest > Bulk soil...
TGTATTTGGCGCCGAACGAAATACTCGTATTTAAGATACAGGCCGGTGATCATCTTGGTGGTCGAGCAAAACCGCAATGCGCGGCGATGGATGCTTCGAGCATCGCGATGGCGTTCGCGTCGTCGATCTGCCCACCGTTCCGTTGGAGATCAAGTAGCGCGTTATACGCTATGGCGAGTGCGTAAAACTCATCGTCATCAGTCGTCGGGACTTGACGTAGAGCCCGCCGCACGATTTTGCCTGCCTTGGTCATCAGCTCGGGTGAAACCTCGGCATGAACCGGCGGGAGGCCGAGGATCTGCTTAAGACTCCATTGTAATGGGACGCAGAGCTTTTCGAGCGTCTCGATGGCCCGCCCCTGCACCGAGGTTTTCTGCAAATAAGCCGGGTCGAGTCCGCCTTCGAGCAGCACGCTGCGAACCGATTTTCCTAGCTCGCGGCAGCGTGCCTTAACGCGCGCTTTGAATGCCTCATCGTCCCAAGCCATCTTTGCGGATGCCGTCTACTCCCAAATCGCTCGAAGCCGTACCGCTGGGAGTTTCTGCTCGACTTTAGTCGAATGTATGAAAGTTTTCCACAGGAATGCAGAGCGTTTTTAGCGCGGCGGCGCAGCGCACGACCTCGCCCGAGAGGTTCGCGCAGGGACGGACTGCGCCGGTGCGCTAAAAACGTGTTGGACTAGACCGTGGCACGCTGGCGGCAGCTATGGGGATCGTATGGCTTGTCGCCGACGAGTGGAGGTAGTCGAGCGGGCTAGCCGCGTAAGATTTCTTGGCCGCAAGCGAGCAATCATTTGACGTGCACCGGTCTATGCGGTGTCAGTGTTGCGGCCGTGGCGGGGGCGCGAAGCGTTACTAATCGGTTTGGCCGCAACCGCCCGTGGCTTGGCGTGGCGGTGGCAAGCGGTTGCGTGCAAGGCATTGGAGCATCAGCGGCGGTCATGAAGTGTCGCAGACCGGGCGACATGGTTTGACGGGCCTGAGCACTTCGATGATGACCATGTGGCCGCGCTGGCACGCCGGGCATTCTGTCAAAGAAGCACCGGTGAGCTCCCGATATTGGTCACGATAATCCCGAACGGCGGCCTCATCCGTCGCCTCGGGCTGCGGCATGGCGAGAAGTTGACGACACCGCGCCAGTTTCTGCTCGCGGTGGCGGTTGGCGAGGAAGCCGTAATAGCGGATGCGTTGAAAGCCTTCGGGCAGAACGTGCAGCAGGAAGCGGCGAATGAACTCGTCGGCGGCAAGTGACATGGTCTTCTGCCGGCTGCCGTTGCGGTAGTCTTTCCAGCGAAAGCGGATGTTGCCCTGGTCGATGTCGACAAGGCGGTTGCTTGAGATCGCGACGCGGTGGGTGTATCGCGCGACGTAGGCCAGAACTTGTTCGGGACCGGCGAAGGGCGGTTTGGCATAGACGCACCATTCTGCTTTGCGGGCAGGAGCGAGGTAACGCTGGAAGGCACGGCGGTCGCGCAGGGGCTCCAAGGATCCGTAGAAGGTCAGCTTTTGGGCGGCGAAGGCCTTCTCGAGAGAGGCCAGGAACAGCCGGCGGAAGAGGCGTGCGAGCACGCACACGGGCAGAAAGAAGTTGGGCCGACAGGCGATCCAGCGACCGTCGTCGGGCGAAAGGCCGCCGCCGGCGACGACGCAGTGCAGGTGTGGATGATGAAGCAGGGTCTGGCCCCAAGTATGAAGAACGGCGAAGAAGCCGAGTTCCGCGCCGAGATGTTCGGGATCGGCGGCGATCGCGCGCAAGGTTTCGGCCGCGGCGTGGAACAGGATGTCGTAGACCGGTCCCTTGTTGTGAAAGGCGAGAGCGGCGATCTCTTGCGGCAGCGTGAAGACGACATGGAAGTACGGGACGGCCAGGAGTTCTGATCGTCGGTCGTCAAGCCACTGGGCCCGAGCCAGCGACTGGCATTTTGGGCAGTGGCGATTGCGGCAGAAGCTATGCGGGTGACCGGCGAGGGCATGAGATGGCGCAATCGTCGCTGCATGAAACCGATGGATGTGACCCATGAGCCAAGTTGATGACCTGAGCCGTTCCCTCGCCGCCTTTGATCAAAATACCACTCTGACGGTGGTTGTTTAGCTCAGTGAGGCGAGCTGGTTGGTGGCCGGATTGGTTTCCCGCCGTTGATCGCCGACCATTGAAGAAGCAGGAGCCTGATCCGAGGGCGCTGCTGCGGCTGCTCGAACGCTGGCGGGCGGAGGCAGCGAAGACTGGCCGGATGTGCAATCGCCGGATGCCGTCACGACGGTCCGGTCGAAGCCGGGGACGTATATGGCGTTGTACGCGACCGGCCAGGAGAAGCCGGGTCCGCTGTCCGCCCAGTTGATCGTCAGTAGGTAGTACGGCCACAACTCCACCTTGCCACGAGCCCGGCGGTCAAAGAATTGTCGGGCCGTGACAAAGCGGCCTCCCACTAAACCAGCCTAATTTGGAAGCTGGTCTGGATGCGCTCGTAAAATCCAAGCGACGGCTGCGTCGGTGCGCTAGTAATGATAAATCTCCGCAGAGATGTTCCACTCGTCGAGGATGTCCTCTATCCACCGCTCGGAGCGCGGATAATTGACACCGAACCAATCAGAGAGAACGAGGTGCTCATCGGCGGTGAAGAGATCCACCGCGGGCGCATCGGGACGGAAATCGGGCATTTGGTCCTCCTTTGCCGCAAGGGCCGCATCGCCAGAATGGCAACCACCGTGCCGGAGGGGACGGTTGGTGGCACCCCGAAATCGGGGCGCGCTCTTGATGCACGGCGCTAGATAGGAGCGCTTTTGGGGATCGTAAAGTCCCTCAACCGATTAATTCGTAGTTAATATCAATTTCTGCGGCCTACGTGAGCCGGCGATGAAGTGACACGCTCTGAGCCGGATAGCAGCTATATAGCTCAGGTAAAGGGTTTTTGCGTGGAGGGTCGACACGAGACTGTCCCCCACACAGGATTCAGACAGGGACGGTGCACTGTGGTTGTTGCCTGCTTGTGGCCAGCCCCAACGGGAGAGAATTGATGTCGGGTCCGCCCGCGTTTAGGCCAGCTGTCAATCGGCACGCAAGGCTTGCGTCGCGACGCCGTGTTCATTGGCAAGGACCGCCAGTTCAACCGCCGTTTTTCTGCGGATGTGCGGACATTACCTGGTGGAGCCAACGGCGTGCACGCCGGTGTCAGGGTGGGAGAAGGGCCAGGTCGAGAACCAGGTCGGGGCGGTGCGAGAGCGCTTTTTTACGCCGCGGCTGCGGGTGGCGAGTTATGACGAGCTGAACGCCTGGCTGCTCGACCGATGCGTTGCTTACGCCAAGGCGCACAAGCACCCCGAGTTGGGCGACCGCACGATCTGGCAGGCATTCGAGGCGGAGCGCCCGCAGCTAGTGCCGATCCGCGGCCGGTTCGACGGGTTCCACGCCCCCCAAACGGGGTCCCTTTTGCACGCCGATCCAGGGTCCGGATATGAAAACGACTGGACAAGAGACCCGCAATAAAGGGCTTATCTGGCGAGGCTTGGTGCCCGATACGGGTCCGAAATACCAACGCGGCTGGAGCTTTATTCTGGGCAGAACTCCGACCCGCCATCTCCGCCGCCATCACACAAGCCCGAGGAACCGAGCCAACCGAGCCGAAAAAACGGTAGCCCTCGCTAGCCACGGTCTCGAAGACCTGCCCGGTGCGGTTCGACAACAACAAGTACTCGGTCGCCGCGCGCGCCGTGGGGCGGCCGGTTGAGATCCAGGCCTGTGCCGATCGCATCGTGATCCGCCAGGACGGGGCGATCGTCGGTGAGCATCGTCGCCGCTTCGGCCGCAGCGAGACAATCTACGATCCCTGGCATTACGTGCCGGTGCTCGCCAAGAAGCCCGGCGCACTGCGCAACGGCGCCCCGTTCAAGGATTGGCCGCTGCCGGCCAGCCTGGAGCGTATTCGACGCAAGCTGAGGGGCTCTGATGACGGCGATCGCCAGATGGTCAAGGTTCTGTCTGCGGTGTTGACTGACGGTCTCGCTACCGTAGAGGTAGCTTGCGCCGAAGCACTTGGCGACGGCGCGCATGGAAGCCACTGTGGACATGGCGTGTCGCGCGGGGAGCGGCGGCAGGTCTTCAGAAGCCAGGCTCGGCCGTCACCGCAGCCCGGGCAGACAAACCCGTGCGGCCAGCGGCGCTCGAAAAGGTATTCCGCGCATTCGCTTTCGGTCGCAAAGCGTCCCTGGAACTCGATCAACGACTTTGGAAACCGGCCCTCGGACCCAGACATCGCCTTCCCCCGTCCATCATAGCCGGAAGGATCTTACCTCTCGGCACCGGACTCTCGTGCATAAGCCCTCAAGCCAGAACAACCGGTTCTAGCCCCTCAGCGCGATCGATTGTCCGTTTTGGACCGTCTAATGTGCACGTGGTGCGTGATTGTTGTTGCTGAGGAAGCCTCCAAGCCCGATCATGGCTTCAAACCCTCGGGATTCGGGCAGGGTCGCCCAGGGCGTCATCCTTTCGGCGATCTGCCGCGTACTATCAGAATTATTTATTAACTCAGAGACCGAACGGACTGGGTATTCAGCCTGATCAGGTGCTCAACCTTTTTAACGATCCATCTCCATCGGGGGAACAACTGGATCGAGTTCATGATCACATCACGAATTTCATTTCTGAAGCTAAGGAGACCGATCATCCAATACGAGATGTGCTGATTTACTATGTTGGCCATGGGAGTTGTGAGCAGGGGCATCTGCACCTTCTCGTTCGACATAGTTCTGCGGGTAGAGAAGAGCAGTCAAGTATCTCAATTTCACATTTAGCACAGGAATTGCGCGTCGCGGCACCTCGGCAGCGCCGATTAGTAATTTTAGATTGCTGTTTTTCTGAAGCGGCTGCGGCGGCCTTCGGTGCCATGGGAGCTGTCGACGAAGCACTGGCGGCAACGGCGTTCAAGAATTTAGAGCCTGGGATGCCGCCGCCGGAGCGCGGAACACTCCTGTTCTGCTCAAGCCCGCGACACAGCGTGTCGTTCGGTCCGCCAAACGATGAGGGGACGCTCTTCACCGGCGCATTATTGAGTGTCCTCCAAGGAGGATCGGTGTCTCGTCCTGAGATGCTTTCATTCGGTGACCTGCGTGAACTTGTTTACGATCGGATGTTGGAGAGTAGTCGCGCCAGAGTACCACCGCGGCCAGCATTGCATCAGACCGACCAACAGTCGGGTGATCTCACTGGATTGCCTGCATTTCCAAACGTGGCTTGGGCGCGACGCAAGGCCGAGGAGGAGGAGCGCGCGACGGAGGCGCGACGCAAGGCCGAGGAGGAGGAGCGCGCGACGGAGGCGCGACGCAAGGCCGAGGAGGAGGAGCGCGCGACGGAGGCGCGGCGCAAGGCCGAGGAGGAGGAGCGCACGACGGAGGCGCGACGCAAGGCCGAGCGCGCCGAGGAACAGAGGGCCGCTAAGGTCCGACGGAAGGCTTGGAACCGTTGGTTACTGATAGCCGGTATTCCGCTAGCCCTGGTCACTTGCGTGATCATTTACCTAATGCAGAGTCCGTCGGCTGTCGAGGCTGCGAGAAATGGCTCGTTGGCGGAACAGCGGAAAGATTACGCACAGGCGATGGATTGGTACCGCAAGGCGGCCAACCAGGGGAATGCCTTAGCTCAAACCCGTATCGGCGATCTCTATTACAACGGCCAGGGTGTAGCTCAGGACTATGCCCAGGCGATGGATTGGTACCGCAAGGCCGCCGACCAAGGAAATGCCCACGCTCAAGCAACACTCGGCGACCTTTACTATTACGGCCGAAGTGTGGCTCGCGATTATGCCCGGGCGATGGATTGGTACCGCAAAGCGGCGGAGCAGGGAAATGCCAACGCCCAAGCCAAAATCGGCGACCTTTACTACTACGGCTTCGGTGTTACTCAGGACTATGCCCAGGCGATGGTTTGGTACCGTAAGGCGGCGGACCAGGGAAACGCCGACGCGCGCGCGGCTCTGGCGCAGCTATACTCGACGACGGGGCGCACCGATGACGCCAAGAAGAGCTACGACGAGCTCCTGTCCGAGAGCCCAAGCGACGTCACCGCCCTTCTCGGCCTCGCGGAAGTCGCTGTCGCGCAAAGGAAGTGGCCGGAGGCTACCGACTATCTCACCCGCGCCCGCACCGCCGCGCCGAACAACCCGGCACCCGGGTTGTTACTCGTCAATATGTACGGGTCGCAGCAAGACTGGAAGCATGCGACATCGGCCGCAGCCGAGCTTGTCGCCCAATTCCCGGGAAATATCGAGGTTCTCAACGCACAAGGCTGGGTGCAGAGCGCAGCCGGCGATACGGTCGGCGCACTGTCGACCTACAGGCGCGCACACGAACTTGCGCCCGAATCCAGACCGATTTTCTCTCGCTACCTCGCTTTACTCCGGGACGCGAAGAAATTCGTAGAGGTGCGAACTGTGTTGCAAGCCGCGCTCGATCGCGATCCTAAAGATGCATCTTTGAAAGGCGACCTGATCCGAGTGGAAGCGGAAATTGGCGGTTTGGAGGCCGGCTTGGCAAAGGCGCGCGGATTCGCAAACGACGACCCAGGCAACAGGCTGTACGACGTGGTTTCGGCGGAGCTCTACGCAAATGGTGGGCGCAAGCGCGAAGCCATCTTGTTAGCAGATCAGGTCGCCGCGACCCAACCGTCAGACGATAACGTCACGCTTGCGCTCTTTCACCTGTATAGTCGTGTTGACGATCTCAAGGAGGCCGAGGGGGTGCTTTCCGCCCGACTGAAGGCCGATTCGAAGGACTTTACCATCCGCTCGGCCTTGGGGGCCTTTTATTTGGAGCAAAAGAAATACGACGCAGCGATCACCGAATATACGCGCCTTCTCGCCGAGCACCCGACCGATCCTACCGCGCTGAACAACCTCGCTTGGCTGTACCAGCGACAGAATGATTTGCCGAAAGCTCGAGAACTGGCCGAGCGCGCTTTCGCCGCCGATCCCGCGGCTGCCCAGATTGACGATACCCTGGGTTGGATCTTGTTGGCGCAGGGTGAAGCCGACAAGGCCCTCACACACCTCAGCGCGGCCAATTTTGCAGCACCTCGCAACCCGGACATCCAATATCATCTCGCGGTAGCGCTCCAGCGCGTCGGCCGGCCGACCGACGCTCAAGCGATGCTCGAGACCTTGCTCGGCTCGGGTGCTTCCTTCGCCGACAAAGCCGATGCGGAGAAGCTCCTCCAAGAATTGAAGCGCAGCTGAGCTCGGGTTAGCGGGCCGTTTCGATTTCTCGAAGAGGCTGGCGCCGCGTGCGGGCCAAGTTCGGCTCTTGACCCTTGCGGCGAGCGGCTCGATGGACATTGATATCGTATCGGCCAGCTCGCCTCTGCAAGAAACTCTTAAAGATTGCATCTCATGCAGTCATGCGCGTGTCAGGGTGGCGGCAGATGGCACCAATATTGGACTGCCGAAGATGTCGTCCGGCGAATTGCCGCTGAGTACGCCTTTATTCTGGATGTCGCTCCGCCCGCAAGGCGGCAATCTGCGCCGTAAGTTGATCCAGTTTGACATAAAGCCGACCGACAGTTTGATAATAGCGTTGTTCACAAGCAATAGCCCCGCTGCGGCGACGCGATTTTTCTAGCTCAGCTTGCTCAGCTTGCAGGCGAGTGAGTTCTTGCTCCTCAGGGCCTCAGGGCTCATAAATTATCTTCGTCGCAGGAGTATGCCTCTGTCTTCTCTGCGTCTGCTATAGCGGCACCTGCTTCGGCTGCGGACCAGTAGTTTTGGCCAATTCAATTGCCAGGACGCGTGCTTTGACAATTTCCTCCGCAGTCATTGGGTTGCGCTCGCTTTGTCGAAACCAAGGTCGGACTGACGCATCGATATTGGGGAACTCCTCAAGCTCAACACGACATTCCCATGCTGAGGGACTGGGAAGTTCGGTGATAGGCAGAGGAGATATGTAAGAAAGATGGACTACATTCGGGACCGCGCCCGCCGACGTTATCAATCTAGACGGCGAGAAAGAATGCCCGGCTATGGCGATAGGTGGCCGGCAATGACCCTGTGGGTTTGGCGCCGCGCTTGGACGACGCCGACGCGTCGCCCACAACTCCACAGGGTCCACAACAACAAACAAGCTTTTTATTGGAAAAGAAGGTGTCGGCAATCCCGTACCGGGAGCATAAGGCAACGGGAGCATCTCGATGAGGCAACGGGTGCTTGCTGGGGAACATTCTCCGCTGAGGCAATACGGCCTCTCAGCCTGCCCGCTGAACGTTTCGGCTGCACAAGGCACGGTGCGTTGTCGCGCGTCGCACAGTCCGCACAACGACGTTTTCAGGCACTCGCACACGCGCGGGGTCGCCACTCAGTTCGGCGCATGGCGCGCCCAACCCCGCCGGTGTGCATGCGGCATTCCGTGAGCACGCGAGCAGATCGAAAGTTTTGGCCATTGCATCCCTTAAGAGGCGACCGATACTATATCGATCAAACATTGACGGATCGGCTGTTCGCGCAGGGAACAGACCCCCAATCCGCCGTACGGGAGGATGCTATGAAACCGCGCATTTGCCTGCTACTCGCGATCGCGGCCTTTGTTTCCTGCTTTTTCGGCAGCGCCCAAACTCTCGCACAAAACGCCTACGTCACGAACTTCACCACACCCGGCACCGTGTCGGTGATCGATACGGCGACGCATGCGGTCACCGCCACGATCACCGTCGGCAAGTTCTTCCCCGGCGGCGTGGCGGTGACCCCGGACGGCAGAAAGGTCTACGTCGCGAACAGGTTCTCCTCACCGGGCACCGTATCGGTGATCGACACGGCGACGAATACGGTGACCGCTACGATCACCGTCGGCAACTCCCCCCGGGGCGTGGCGGTGACGCCGGACGGCAGCAAGGTCTACGTGGCGAACCTCGCCTCCAGAACCGTGTCTGCGATCGCCACAGCGACGGATACTGTGACGGATACGATCACCGGATTCACCGCGCCTGACGCCTTCGGCGTCTTCATCATTCCGCCAGACTTTGCCGGCATCCCCGGGTTTTCCAACTGTCACGGCCAGACTGTCGCGGCGCTGGGCCGGCGGTTTGGAGGTCTCAATGCCGCGACCGCAGCTTTGGGGGTTTCCGGTGTGTCGGGGTTGCAAAATGCCATCATGGCGTTTTGCGGAGGGTAATTACTTCGGCACAGTTGTTGTGGCGCTCCACAAGGGTTCAATATCTTGTGTTTCCGTGCCTTCGCGACCAGCGGTCACGTGGGCTTAGTCGAGCTATACTCGATCCTTTGGCTTTCGGATGTGTTTGAAAGCTCCGAGCCCAGACACCTGTCCGGTCCCGCGCGCCTCGTAACGTTGGTTGTGGGTCATTCGCGTCGATTCTGCGGTGTTTTCGATAGGTCCGGTTTACCCCCGATCACCGACTGATGCGCGGGTATCGTCGGTCGGCGGTTCAGTGCCAATTGCCGACATTCACAGGTCCGGTACCCTGCACGCAATCGAGGCACCGACCCAAGGCGGGCTGGGAGATGCTAACCTTGCCTCGATCATCTTGATCATCCGCCTCACCCGGCCTTGTTCGGCCTCCATCGGCCAGCCTGTTTCCTGCCGGGAGCCTCTAACAGGCTGCGGAAAAAGTCGGCTCTGCGGCCAAGCCAGACAAGATATAGTGGCCCATTTGGCTACGACGGCACTACGCATTGTTCCAAAGAGACTGACGCGGGACTTTTTCCGCAGCCTGCTCTCATGTTCGCTTTCAAGGGTCCGGATGCAACAATTTGTTCCGCAGCGGCGGAGGGGGCCGGCTCGGAGGTGCGCACGGCCGGAGACAGGACCCGAAGACGCCGGTTGAACAAGCTCTCATGCGCGGGTTGGCTACCGCATGACCGTGGTTTCGTCTCGGGGCTGCCTCGCTCTAAAGGACGAGCGTCGGTCCAGGGACCGGCTCATAACAGGGCAGGAGGGTTCCCCACCGCGGTCCTGTGGCCGGCGATGCGCATCAGCGGTATGTCTTTGGTTGTCGACCTCCCGGATTGCAGTAGGCGGGTCTGGTGGTTGTGGTGATGAAGCGCCGCGGTCAGTCGCGGCCGTAGCCGCGCGGTATGTCGATGGCGTACAGTTCCTCGAGATCGAGCTCGACGATGGCCTGCAGCTTGTCCGCCAGTCTCGACCCATCAAGACTGGCCGGCAGATTGTCGAGCCAAGCCCGGTATTGGTCCTGGAGGTCGATCAATGCCGCGACCGCCGCGGCCCAGCGCTGGGGTCGCGGCGGTGCGCGCCGCGCCGGCCGCGCGGATGAGGCGCAGTTGTCCCGGCGCAGCCGGGCACGCCGTCGCGCCTGGCGTTCGGCCGGGGTCATCGCTCGGCCGAAGATGCGGGGTCTAGGCATCCTCTCACCCCCCTGGGAATCGTGACTGTCACGTTTGCCAATTGAGCTGGTCGGCTGGCCAGGGTCGTGCGAAGCGGTCTTGGTCAGCCCAGGTTCGGCTGGGCGATACCGGCGATCGCCCAGATAAAACCGACCATCTCACGGGCGATCGCCGTGGTGACCACAACCTTCGGCTTGCCGGTCGCGGCCAGACGGCGATAGCGCGAGCACAACCGCATCTGGCCTTTCCAAGCGATGTCGCGGATCGCCAGCGGCAGCTTCTCGTTGCGGTCGTGCAGTTTGCGGCTGACGCGTGCCGGCATGCGGTAGGTCCAGGCGCCTTCGATCAGCACGCGCCGTGCCAGTGTATTGCCGGCCTTGGTGATGCCGCCGCGCCTGACGGTGGCGCCGGAGGAATGTTCGGAAGGTACCAGGCCGAGATAGGCCATCAGCTGTCGTGCATTGGCGAAGCGGCGAAAGTCTCCGACCTCGGCCACGACGGTGACCGCAACGACCAGGGCGACCCCGCGCATCGCCTGCAGCGCCGTGACCACCGGCGACATCGACCAGTTCGGCAGCAGCTCCTCGATTTGCCGCGTCAGCCGGTCGACCCGAGCTTCGGCGTCCTGGACGGCGTGAATGAGTCCTGCAGCACGATCTGCTGCGCCGGATGGGCAAACCGTACCGTGGTCAGCCAGCGCCGATAGGCCAGTGTCCAGGCCCGAGCCCCGCGATAAATCTGGTCGTGGCGCAGCAAGAAGCTTTGCAGATGCTGGCGTGCCTTGGACAATACTCGGGCCGCCGTCGCCCGCGCCCGCACCAGGTCGCGCATGGCTTCATGCGCCGCGTCCGGGATCCAGATCGATGTCAGCTCGCCCGCACGGTGCAGCTTGGCCAGCATCACCGCGTCGCGACGATCCGTCTTCACCCGGTCGCCCGCCTTGACCGGGATCAGCGACGGGGCCACGACAACGCAGTCATGCCCACAGCCGGTCAGCAGCCGGTGCAGCCCATAACCACAAGGACCGGCCTCGTAGCAAAAGCTCAGCCGCCGTCCCCCTTTGCTCAGTCGCGCCGCCAGCTTGACGAGAATCTCGGAACGGTTCTCGAACACCCCGATCTGGCGCACCTCACCGCCGCGGCCACTCTCGGCAAGCGCGACGCAAACCGTCGCCTTGTGCACATCCAACCCAACATAGGTGATATCATCCATCTGGCCCGTCTCCCATCCATGAGGCTCTGTGCCGCTCATTCGGCACAACCCTCGACATTCTGCACGGCGAGAGACGGGCCGCCGATCACTCAGCGAACATCGGGTCTAAATGACAATTCGCTCTTGATTTAAATCAATTTCACGCACAACATACCGAACAAAAATTGATTTGACGCTGACCCGATTAGCGGTGTTTTCGTCGATGATCGATTTTTGAAGGTCTCTGGCGAAAGATAATCGCTGGGTTGGAGCTTGGCTCACGGAGGTAGGGGATGCCTTCGAGCGCGGTCCGCACATTCACCGACCCAGACGAATATTTTGCGGGGATACGGAACCTGCAGATAGAAGGGCTCGTCCTGCAGCGCGGCGAGTTCCGTGCCGAGTCGACCCGTATCGACCTGCACCGGTTATTTTTGTGCCGCTTTGACGAGAATCTGCCTCGGATCATGAAAGTTTCGCCCAGCGGGGGACGGGCGGGGATTCTCTTCGCAGTCAACCCCGGCCAGCCAGCGATGCAGATCAATGGCATCGAGATAGCGGACGGTCAAATTTCCAGAACCGGGCTGGATTGGGAATGGTACCTCCTATCGTCGGCGCCCTGTAGGTGGGGTTCGATGTCATTGACCCCCGAGGATCTTGCCGCCGTAAGCGAGGCGATTATCGGGCTCGAGTTGGTGCCGGCGACTTTCGCCCGCAGCCTGATGCCTCCGGCCCGCCGACTGTCGCGGTTGCGGAAGCTGCACGAAGCGGCGGGCCATCTTGCCAAAACCGCCCCGGACATCCTCGCGAAGCCAGAGGTGGCGCGAGCGATTGAACAGGCGTTAGTAGAAGCGATGGTTTTCTGTATAGCAGATGCGCATTCGGACCATGTGCGCAATGTCCAGCGCCATCGCGCGAGAGTTATGCGTCGCCTGGAGGACGCGCTGATGGCGAACCCTGACGAACCCTTATACATGGCGGAACTCGCCGCACAGGTCGGCACCTCCTATTGGACACTGCGCGACTGTTGCCTGGAGTACCTGGGCATGAGCCCAAAGCGCTACCTCTGGCTGCGGCGAATGCATTTGGCGCGCCGGGCACTGCGGCGTGCGGACGCGGAAACGAAGACGGTCACCGAGATAGCCTCCGATTACGGGTTCTGGGAATTGGGCCGCTTCTCGGTTGCCTACCGCTCGCTGTTTGGTGAATCGCCTTCAGCAGCGCTGCGACGGCCCGCCTGACGGCCTTCAGCGATAGGGGTCGGTTGGTTTCGGAATCGCCAAAAACTGCATAGTCGTGCTGGTTCGGCTGATCTACGCTGCGCCATAGGCTGCATTATGCGCCCTTGATTCTGCAGGACGACAAATGCCGGGCGGTGGCACGCGCACGTTCCTGGAGCCCGATTACTACGAGGCGAGCCTTCGCCAGGCACAAATCGAAGCCGTTATCGTGCCCCAAGCCAAGTTTAGAGCCCGCATCACGTGGGTGGAGCTGCACCATTCGCAGGTGTTGCGGTGCGAGGAAGATTCCCCGCGGATAGCCTATGTGCAGCTGACCCCCGAGCTGGCCTTTGTAACGTTTCCTGCGGGTTCGGAACCGTTGCCGGTATGGCGCGGCAGAGAAATGCAGGCGGGTGACATCATGTTCCACAGCCGCGGGGAACGGCTGCATCAGTCAATGCCGGGACACTCCGTCTGGAACGTGATCGCGATGGACCCGGCGCAGCTCGAACATTATGGCCGGGCACTCTCCGGCGCGCCCTTCTCTTTGCCACCGGAGGGGCGAGCTCTGCAGCCTTCCGCGCGTCTTGCGGCTCGCCTGCGACGCCTGCACACGCAAGCCTGTCGCCTCGCCGAGACAAAGTCCAAGATCTTGTCGCATCCCGAGGTTGCGCGAGCCATTGAACAGGGTCTGATCCAGGCGTTGGTCACCTGTTTGACCACCGCCAGCGCCCGTACCGAGGGGTACGCCAAGCGCCATCATGCCAGCATCATGGTCAGGTTCGAAGAGGTCTTGGCAGAATATCTCAGCCGACCGCTGCACATGCTGGAACTTTGCGACCGGATTGTCGTGAGCGACCGGACCCTTCGGTCGTGCTGCGCCGAATTTATCGGCATGACCCCCGGCCAATATGTGCTGTTGCGCCGGTTGAAGGAAGTCCGTCTCGCGCTGCGCGACGCCCACCCTAACAAGGTTAAGGTCGCGGAAGTTGCCGACCGTTTCGGTTTCACGCAGCTGGGGCGCTTCGCCGGGACATATCGGGCGACATTTGGCGAGACCCCATCGACCACTCTCCAGCGTACCCCGCGAGTGCCGCTCATCGGCGCGTAGGATTCCCAATTTTTGCATAGTCAGCGAAGAAACCCAGGGTTTAGTCTTGTGCCGGCGGGCAGGGCTCGCTAGAGCGCCGAATGAACCAATCCGGAGAATCGTCCGCGCACTTTCCTAAGGAGGACCAGATGAAACGGCTCTACCTATTAGGGATTCCATTGCTAGCAGTTTCGGCTTGTGTCCCTCAAGTCCCTCAACCAGCGGCGCCACCACTTGCCGCGACCGGCTTCGCGGCCGGATCGGCGACGAACACGACCAGGGCCTTTGACGGATATTACGGTAATGCTGTCGCCAGAAACGTGAACCCCGGCTGTCCCGATTTTGTCACCGGTCAAAATTTGACCATTCGCAACGGTCTTGCCACCTTCCAGAGCGCAGCTCCTGCCACCGGTACCGGAATTCCTGGCACGGGTACTCTTAATTTTCAGGGCTATGTCAATCCACAAGGTGGATTGGCGATGGTCAGCCAGACGGGTGGTCAGACGTTCCAGGGACAAATCGATCCCAATTTTGTGCTGACGGGTCGAGCGGCAGGTCCAAACTGCCTCTACGACGCGAGTTGGACCCGGATCCAGGCATTTTAACCGGGGCTTGTATCAGGACGCGCTTAAAAGCGGCGCGAGAGATGATCGCAATCGCGCCGCCGTCCTGGCGCTGCGCCACTGTCGCTCGATATGGTCGAGAAGCAGCAACAGATGAGTAACACGCCGCCCGGGACGATCTCCCCGGGCTAAACAACGGAGGAGCCTATGCCGCGCAGCTTTAGCAAGGCCACGAGAACCTTACAGAAATGGGCCGCTGTTCTGACTCTAGTAGTCGCGGCGGGGGTCGCCAATATGTCGGCCGGACGCGCCGATGAAGCAGACGCCAAAAGGCTGCTAAAGGCCATGTCTGACTATCTTGGCGCGCAAAAGGCAATGTCGTTCGATTATGATGTGAACCTCGAACTCGTCAGCACACAACAGCAAAAAATAGCGTTGGTGAGTTCCGGCACGTTGTCGCTCAATCGCCCCGATAAGCTTCATTTGACCCGCACCGGCGGATTTGCGAATGTCGAGATGGTCTTTGACGGGAAGACGCTGACATTGTTGGGCAAGAACAGCAACTTATATACTCAAATCGAGGCGCCCGGCACGATCGATCAATTGGAAGACGTATTGCGGAACAAGTACCACCGGCCCGTCCCAGGAGCCGATATGCTGATATCGGATCCTTATAAGGAGCTGATGTCGGAGGTCACCGATGTCAAGGATCTGGGAGCCGGTGTGATCCGTGGCGTCGAATGCGATCACCTTGCGTTTAGGACGAAGGACGTCGATTGGCAGATCTGGATCGCGCAAGGAGCCCGCCCTTACCCGTGCCGCTATGTCATAACGAGCAAGAAGGTTACTGGGTGGCCGCAATATACTCTCGATACCTGGGGATGGAAAACGGGTGCCGAAGTCGCTTCCGACAGTTTCAAATTGGAGATTCCCGCCGGTGCCAAGAAATTGACACCGGACGAGGTCCCCGAGCTTAATGACATACCGGCCCTTTTCACTGCTGCTAAAGGAGCAAAGTGATCATGTCAAAGCGCATCATTGTTGGTCTACTGGCGATCATCATCTACGGTATCTGCTTGGAGATCGGTGAGCGCTTCGAGATCCCGGGCGTGCACAGCTTTGTCTCTACCGCAGAAGCTATCATCGGCCGTCCCCTAACGCCGATGAGTTATGCCGGCGTCGCGCGACGGACCGCGCGACGGTGTGCAGTGGGCGTCTACTACTGCTAGACCCAGGCGGCCCCCGAGGCTAGCCAC
>Ga0318533_10000566_pt1 | contig 15642 bp, 28 predicted proteins | sample GRESIP053b4f27_FD_203675 | JGI IMG/M metagenome (GOLD analysis project Ga0318533, IMG submission 203675) | Tropical soil microbial communities from Luquillo Experimental Forest, Puerto Rico - GRE.SIPMG.053b4f27 | ecosystem: Environmental > Terrestrial > Soil > Tropical forest > Bulk soil...
ATTTCGGATAGCACTTTTCGCAGTGCGCGATGTAGCGAGATCGCAATCGCCGCGAATGGTGCGGCGAACGCGCCGACCATTGGCGAGGGGACACGGATCACGATGCCTGGCCAAGGGATATCGGCGAATTCATAGCATTTGCGTACTCCAGCTTCCCAGGTGGCCCATTCCGATTCACTGAGTGATTCAGTGCGCCAGCCGTACTCGATCCACTTTTGCGCGAATCCAGGCATCGCGTCGTGTTGGGCATCTGTGAGTTGAGTGAGTTTCTTACGTGACATCGGAATTTTCTCGCCTCTCGAAGGTGGTCAGTTCAGAAGGGCGGTTCGTCCGAATCGTCGGCCGCGGCAGCGGGTTACGGGTGGCACTGCTGGCCAGAGCTATACGATTACGGGCACTATCACTACCGCTGATGGACGTATCGACCAACGCACTACAAACTATCAACGTGGTGAACCTGTGAGCTACTGGGGGTTACACTGACGAAATCAGGCACTTGACCTTGGGCCCTTCGGTTCAGACCCCCAACCTAAGAGCCGCTTGAACCGCTCTTATCTTGGAGGTGTTAACATGGTGGAGTACAACTACATGAAATGACCGCCGTCATCTACACGCGCAAGTCCACGGTGTCTGACGGCAAGTCAACACAAGACCAGGAACGCGAGTGTCAAAACTGGTGCGATACCAACAAGATTCGTATCGCGAAGACCTTCAAGGATGAAGGTAAGAGTGCATCACGGTATGGCAAGAAGGCCCGTGACGCATGGGCCGACCTCAAGGCATACCTGCGACCCGGCCACATCCTTGTGGCCTGGGAAGCATCCCGTGCCACGCGCGACATGGCAGAGGGCGCGGCACTTATCAATCTCTGCGCCGAATTGGGTGTGCCGATGGCATATAACGGTCGGGTGCTCGACCCCACGTCTGGTGACGCGGAAATGTACGCCGCCGTCGAAAAGGATCGGCAGCGCAAGATCGCTGACCTGCGACCACAGAGCGCCCCTCGGGAGAAGCCTTTACTCACCTACGCGACATGGCCCGAAGGTACGGTGCGAGAAAAGCGCGAGACCGTGCGGGCATTACTGGACATCAGCATCCCGTCGATCAAACACCTTCGCCGCCGTGCCACTGAGGATGACATTGACATCACGCCGAGATAGGTTCGGACCTGTCCTCGTACATCCACTTCACCGCATTCCATTGTTCTGGGGTAAGGGGTGCATCCCATCTCTCATCCCAAACATCATCAGGTGGGATCATGCTACGTCGTCTGTATCATCCAGATACAGCCCGTCCGCATAATACACGGCGGCTTCCCACGAACAGCCCTCGTCCTGGCGATCCTGAGCGTCGGACAGCCAGTGGACCTCATTGAGGTCTAGGGGCCAGCCGTACTCTTTAGCGACATTCTCAAAGGAACTGTCACCCAGAAAATCACCGCCCCAGCCTTTATCGATCAGGCCGGCAGCCCATAGGCCGTGGCCGACAAGGCAACTTGGGGCATCGTCTCGGATGTATCTGCACCCACCGAACTTCTCGTACACGTAGTCGGGTCGCTCCGCGGCAGCTGCACGCACACCCTCTATGATCTTCTCACCAAGCTCGCTCATTTGTTCCTCAATTCCAATGCCGCAGTTAAAACATCACGAAGGTCTTCCACGCGATCCCATGTCAACGGGAACTCGGGCATACCACCAATCGTCAGTAACATGTCGTCGTCATAGACCGGGCCGTAACTATGCTCCCCAGATACGAAGCGCTCACGTTCATCGTATTCGGGGTAGTATTCGTCAGTAACCTTAACTGTCATCGCTACCCACGGGAATGACATTGATCCTGAATCCATACCCGTAATAGAACGGGTTGCCACAACTCCACCCGACAGTCATCTTCAGGACATCGCCGGCATCGGCATACACATGCCACGTCTGATACTCATCAGTGGTGCCAACCCCGGTAATGATGTTGTCAATCTGGTCGACGTTCAGAAGAAAGTCCTCAAGCCGGGTGTAGGCGCAGCAATCACCGTCGTCCGTAAGCTCAACCTCGGTGCCATTGTCGAGGGTGATGACGAACTTCTCATCGGGGTAGTACCCGGTTGGTTGAGGGCGACGTTCTTTCTTGGCCGAAACAATCTTGTGACCAACGACGGCCGCGGAGAAGTCCGCGACGTTTTCCACCATCGTGCCGTCATCGTCATCGTCAGCCAGTAGTTCGACCGGGTAACCCTCCATCACAACCTCACCTCGTTTACATTGTTGTCGTGATCAATTGACAGAAGAGATTCACTTACCACATGTTCTTTTCCAGTGGCGTCCACCGCAACATGCCGAAAGGTGTAGACGACGCCCTCCTCCATTTCAAAGGTGTCCATCAGAAATCACCCTCCTGCACCTGTAAACACTTAAGCCCAAGCTTGCGCCACATCCGTACAACCTGATCCCGATCATCCAAAACGAAATGCACATCGTAGTCGTACCGAATGTGGTCGTTGAAGATGCCATACTTGACTATCCAGTCAGGGATCTTGTTGCCGCGCCCATCCTTGAGATCGGCATTCCGCATGAACAACTTGTCATACTGGACATCATTCTTGTTAAGCCACGCCAGAGTGTCCCTGCGGCATGTGTGATCGCGGCCTGAGACGATAAGAATCTCGCCGCGGGGATGGACGTATTTCCAATCATCAAGGATGACGGCTATCGTCTGATCGAGATCGTCTTCCAACACCTTGGTGTAGTCGTAGGGCGACCGCCCATTCATGTGGGCTAGGGTGCCGTCAATGTCAACGATTATGGCTACCGGTAGCGGGCCGGGGTTAGGGTATTCGTAGGGCTCGATCGCTATCGGCTTCACAGCCGTGACCGCGGGCCATTTGTGCATGGGGAATCGTTTAACCTGCTGATCGATTACCGAAGCGCCAACATGCCTCACGCCGGCCAGCATTCTGACGTGATCACGGCGCTTGCATTCATCGATGTCGGTGATGACATCGACTACTTCAAAGTCGGCTCCAATTCGAGTAGCAAGTTTCGCCCATTTACGCAGATATGGAGGGTGAAGATGGGTTGCATCCACAACCACGTTATGGCCCGCCCCCAGGAGAGATGTAACCTGCGCTTCCTCGGCAACGGTAACTCGATCCTCATCGTTCTGTTTCCCCGTCCAATACGATCCCAGGAGCATCATCCGCAAGTCGTCTCGACAGATCACCACGGCGCCCGCCTGATTGGCTATCTCCCTGGCCTTCGTTGATTTTCCCGAACCCGACCATCCGCGCATACAGGTTATTTTCGCCACGACTCCTGGCACTCCATTCAACGAAAAGGACCGTAAAGAAACTTATAGGGATAAACCACACGCCCACCCACAGGGCCGTTAACAAGTCACCTAATCCCATGTCGCCCCCTGCATAACCACCTGATCCACCGACTCATACCTCCGAAACTCGGGACACGGACAATCAAGGCATCGCCCTTCGGGACCGTCGTGCATGTGGTAGTCGCCGCAGCGGCAACGGTCCAGCTTGGGCGGCAGCAAGGTATCGTCGGGGCCAAGTAATGCCCATAACTTATCTAGAATCACTTGTGATTGCATATCCATCCAGACAAGGCTTCAGCGGGGTCCAGGCCTGTAGGTGGCACACGCCGAGTTCATTGCCGTCACTATCGAAGGCAACGCAGTAACTGTACATACCGTCGAGGTGGTCGAATTCCACCCAGCCATCAGGGTCGGCAATTAACCCATAGATTTTCGGCCGGGGGTTTTGTCCCGCCGGCAGATCATAGAGTTTCATCGCGGTCATCGCTTCGGAATCGAATAGGACAAGCAGCGGTCGCCACCAACATGGCAGCCGGCGACAACCTCTTTACTCTCCCAGGAAAGCCGGGGGTGAGTATGCCTATCGCCGCAATGCGGACATTGGACAATGATCTTATCCCTGACCACCCTAACGACTTTAGCTACGCCGAACTGCCACATCGTTTTCTCCTTTTTAAGGGCTAGCCTTCTTTCGACTAGCATTCACACCCCTCTTGAGGGTGCTGACATGTTCCCCGACCACCACCACGGTGCGCGGATTATCCGCATCTAGTTCGGCAATGCCCATGATCGCAGTACACTGCGAATCGTCGGCCCAGAGGATACCGTTAGCGGAGTCGCACACATGCTTGAGCATGTTGTCTGTGTCTATGCGCTGTTTGTTAGGTCGGTAAAATACGCAGGCCAATCCGACATTGCCAGGGAAGGGCTCTCGAATGTGAGCGCGAAGGTGGGCGGCGGTTCTCTTCTCCGCTTCCCTGTCGGCCGGCTTGCTGTAAGCGTGCCCACTCCTGGCGAATCTTGGCCGGGACTTCGATGGGGGTGCGCCTAGGATCGTGACCATGATTAGCTCATCACTGGCGCCTAGGGCGGCGAACATGCTTAATGCCCGCTGGGCATCACTTTCTCTATCCACTTACGTGTGAGTAAGTATGTAAAAAGTCAGAACAAAACATAGGGCGATCAGCAGCCAAGCCCAGATCATTCGCGCCACTCTCCTGTGATATATACGCCACGCGGTGCATTAATTAAGTTGTCGGGCACGTCAAGACCCCAGGCGTGCCTGATGGCCGACAAACATCAACGGGACAACCCCAGCCATCCCCGAACGGTTCTTAGCGATCACAATGTCGACGGTGCCGTCTTCCTCTTCCGGCCTGTGCAGGAAAAGCACAGCGTCAGCGTCGGCTTCCAGCGCACCGGATTCCCCGAGGTCACTCAGGACCGGCAAGCGTGCCTTACCGGTCTTGGGATCCACGCTCTGCCGGTTCATCTGCGCGGCCAGGACGACCACCACATGCAGTTCCTTCGCCAGCGTCTTCAACGTGCGGGTCACATGGGCGACCTGCTCGTTACGTTTAGCGCGTCGGTCGGTGGCCTTCACCAGTTGGGCATAGTCGATCACCACCATGTCTAAGTCTTTGATGGCTCGGCATTCCGCGGCGATCTGCTCCACGGTCAAGTTCGGCTTATCCACACAATAGAACCTCATGCCAGCGTTGCGGGAGTAGTACTCCTCAATGCGCTGGGAGGTTTCCTGTTTGACCTGCCGGCGAATGATCTGCTGAAAGCTGACCTCCGCGCCGGATGCCAGGAGTCGACTCATCACCTCGTTCTTCGGCATCTCCAAGCTGAAGACGATGGCACTCTTGTCGTGATGCGCGGCGTGCGCGGCGATGTTCAACGCCGAGATCGACTTGCCCTGGCCAGGACGGCCCGCGAACACGTACAGCCGGGACTTGTACAGGCCACCGCTAAGTATCTCGTTGACCTTGTACCACGGCGTGGGAATCAGATCATCAGCGATGTCGGATTCAAGCCAGTCATTCCATTCCCGGTAGAGATCATGGAAGCTCAACGTCTTTTCCTTGGGTAGGTTGACTTCTTTCAGGAACTGCTCGGCCTGAGCGATCACCGTGTCGATATCCTCGGCGTCACCCTTGTGGGCTAACTCCTGGCAGCGAACCCCGAACGCCAATAAACGGCGGCGTGTTGCCTTCTCGGCCACAATGCGTGCGTACGATGCCCCATTGACCGCCGTGGGGCACGATTGTTGCAAGGTGAGCAGATACGGTGCCCCACCGATAATGCGGGCCTTGGAACGTCCCTCAAGCTCAGCGGCCACGGTGACGGCATCAACCGCCTGACCACCGCTGAACAAGTCAGCGATGGCTCGGAAGATGGCTTCGTGCGCCGGCCGGTAGAAGTCCTCCGGTTTGACCTCGGCCACAATCTCGCTGATCGCGCTGCTGGATATCAACATGGCGCCCAGCGTCGACATCTCTGCTAAGAGATCCTGGGGTGGCTCCTCAGTCACCCATCTCTTTCTTCAGTTGTTCCTCCCAATTAGATATAGCTTCCTTACGGGTTTTGTCGTCAGCCTGCTGCGCCCGACGCCGCCTAATCACGTCCGACAGGATGTGCGGCAGAAACGCTGGCGGGCTACCCGGCTTGTTGTCCCACTCTTTCAGGGCGTCACGTATCAGATCCCTAGCGACCTGCTCCCGTAGAAGCTTTCTGGTCTGCTGCGCCAACTGATTACGAACCACCGAAGGATGCGCCGGGTCAACACATTCATTGACCAAACCCATCGGATCGTCACTCATCACTCATCCATTCACTGACGCTGCGGCGCATGACGATAAAACGATCCCCGTCAGCAGCAGCCTTGAGGGCGTGGTCGCGGTCCTTGCAGATGACAACGGTGCCGTTGGTTTTGTCATACACACCGTACTGGCGCTTAACGATCGGCAGCTTCCGCTTGATCAACTCACTATCAGGGACGAGCTTCCCGGCGAGGACTACGCAGGGACCAGGGCCGTCAGTTTCTCCCACGTCTCATACCCCTCCCATTGAACAAACGCCTGTGCGGGAACGCCATTCGCGGCCGGTGTCACGCGCAGGATCTCGCCGTAAGCCCGTAGTTGTGCAAAGGGCTCAGCCGGTTTCGTCTTGTGCCGGCACCTCGGCCCGTATTCCTCGTAGCTCCCCGTCGCCGGGGGCCAGTTCTCCTCGGTCGCCTTCATATTCGACCTTTCCATCTTCAGCTAAGAACGCCCAAAGACCGCGATACTTAACGGCGATTGCGGCGGGATCCTGCCAGGGTCGGACGTGAAAGCCCTCCCATTCAGCATCGTTCGGATTATGCTCGACCCAGGAATGGCAACCATTGGGAGTTGTGCCGTGGCCACATAGTGCGACACAATTCACAGGCGACCAGGCACCGCCCTGGCTGCGCTTACGACGATGGTGAAGCGTTAGCCCGCGAGATGTATTCCCACAGCGTTCACACATCTCATTAGCGCGTTTCCGGACCAGCTTCCGGCACTGTGCCTCATTCATGGATTGTTACACAACCGTAAAGCACGACGGGCAGGTTGGGCGGGGATGGCTTCACCGGGTTTGAGGCTTCGTATCCTGTCAGCCAAAGATCACCGGGATCTCAGCATGACGAGCCTTCGTAGCGCAGTCCATCGTGCCGCGGGCCTTACCCCTCGGAAACGCCAAAACCACATCGACGCCGGCCGCAATCATCACGCTATTACGAATAGGCCCAGCCGCCTTACCGAAGCTTTTCCAGTCGGCCGGATATTTCTCCTCAAGAACCTCATACACCTTGCAGAAATTCTTGGCGTGAGCGTCAGCGCCACACGCATCCCCGTGAATCACGGTGATCTTCGTCAGCCCGCCGGCAATCTTCGCTTGTGCCATAAGGGCTTCCCATACCGGGGTGCGGTCGGTCAGGTCGCGGGATCCAGTGACGAGTACACGTCGCACCACTTCTCCTCTTCCGTGACTACTGCTTGGGCCAGGGTCAAAATCTCGTAGATGGCTGCGATAGTCCTGGTGGGATCGGTGCCGGCAGAAATACAGTCCGTGAAATCCCGTTCCAATGCATTCAGTGTCTTCGCAAGGACCAAACGTCTTGGCATATCAGCGATCCTGGAGACACTGGCGCTGATCGCCTCAAGGTTTCGCCTGGTTTCGACCACCCCGGTAAGCCATTCACGGTCGTACCTCATCGCGATATCCCCATCTCCGAAATCATCAACTTGGCTTCCGTTTGTAAACCAGACAGCTTGTTCTTCAGGGCATCTGCGAGATCGCGCGCATACTTATGCGCCACATCCGCGTCATCCATCGCCACCCACAACTCCCTGCAATGTGGCAGCGCCTTATCCGTGCGCTCAGTCGGCGTGCCCTGAAACTCCTGCTTCTTCTCGGCCAGGGCGATCGTGTACGCCCGTTTAGCCGTCAGGTAAGCGTCGTAAGCTTCGGCGATAACCTTCGCGGACTTCTCCAAGCGGTCGGAGCTGTCGCGAATCGCGTCCGCTATACGGACCGGATTCCACTCGGTCAAATCCGCACCGCCGTGAAGAACTCGTCAACCGTGAAGAACCTCTGCTTGCAGCGATTACAGTCGATGTACCCGTTGGCCGAAAGATCACCACGAAGCAGCGCGACGAACTTCATTGTGTGGTCGTCGCAGGACTGAGCCCTCACGCAGCCATGCTGATTGCCCCACCACTCAACAGGATTGGGGCAACCCTCAACAACACAGGGAACCGGCGGATCTATCCAGTCATCCCACTCGGGGTCCTTGTTGCCGGTGTCGCGCTGCTGTTCCAGTTCCTCTTCAACCAGAGGAGTCACGCTGGCTCCGGTTCCAAATTGAACAGGCCGGCCTTGATCCCGTTGACGAAAGCCAACAGGTCATCATTCGGGGCGGTCTTGGCTTCCACTTTGAAATGGGCCTTGAAAAGGCCCGCAACAAACTTCGGGTCCAGCGCCTGGTTGTCACACAGGTCGCGGAGCGCCTGCCGGCCAGCTAGGTTATCAACCACGTTCTCGGGTGCGGTGCGGTTACGGACCTCTTCACGTGAGACGATTCGCTTCTTGGAATCAGCGGCACCGACCGCGATAACCGCTCGGCCCCACGCTGCGGTCTCAGCGTTCTGCAACTCAGAGTTGTAGACATAAGGGTTCTTGGCCCCCTTGGGGGTTAAGCCGGGGATGAACTCGTATGCCGTGCCCTGGCCCGGTCGAGGATCCTCGGGATGACGGTAGGCCGAAGCCTTGACGATCGCCACCCAGCGGTCATCGATCTGAGCGAACTGGCATTCAGACTGGAATGACCCGTCAGGGTACTGCGCGAAGAACTCAGCCATACGGGCTGCAACGTCAACGTAGTCATCCAGGTCGGGGGCGTTAGCCACCCGCTACCTCAAACTTGATTGGTTTACCCTTTTCTGATTTGTAGTAATTGATCATGGCACCGAGGCGGTTGTTCAGCTTCGCGGCCTCAAGGCCGACATGCATGTCTACCCAGTAGAAACTAACTTCGGCGTCTCGCTCAGCAATCGGGAAATGCACAATGACTGCCCATCGGGCACTGCAATTTGGATGAAGCGGCGACCTTCTGTTAGTCGCCTGATCATAGCGTGCTCCGAGACCGTACCCGGCCAACTGAGCAGATACTCCACCGGGATAGTCAATATCCCATTTTCCTGTTTTAAGGTCACCGGCAACGACGAGTTCATCATGGTATTCCCCATCTGGTGTGGTCACATCCGACAACTGCATCAGGTAGTCGATCGACCCGGCGCGTTGAATCTCGTCATTGACGATCAGGATCTCTTGCGCCAGAAACTTAATCGGCTTAACGCGTTGCTTGTAGTGTAGCAGGAATTCTTTGAGGTGCTCCTGCACGATTCTGGGTTGCTGGCCCTTGTTGATCATCTCGCCAAGCTTGTGGAACTCGGTACCGCGGCTCGACGCGGTGTCGGATCCGGCCACCTTGCAAGCCAACTCGACCGCATCCAGCAGTCGCTTCTTGCCCGACCGGGTACCGCCGTCGTCGCCCTTATAGTAAGGGTCGCCGTCGTACTCGTTGATCAGATTAACAACCTGGCTGCGGGCATCATCGGACATCAGCACGCCGATCGCCGCCATCGCGCTCTTCCAGTTAGCGAGGCCGTCACCACCACCCTTGAGATTTTCGCCGGCCTTACTGGTACGGGCGTAGGCCATCGCTTCCTTCTGGCGTGGCCGGAAGTAATCCTTGCCATCCTTGGACACCACCCAAGTGCCGTCCAGTGGTTCAGCATCGGGTGGCATCACTAGGACTTGCTGTTTATAGTTCCTCTTGACCTGGTAATCTGTTATAGCGGATGTCCGATATTGCTCATGTCCACCTTTCGCTGAAAGCTTGAGCCCGATATTTGTATCGCACGTCGGAGCAAGCGTGCAACCCCTATCGCGCCTGGTTAGGGCGACCATGCTACCGGTTGAGTGACGCCACCACGGCAGTGTGAACCTTCGCCGGATAGGGGGATTTTGCCGGGAGCTATCCGGCAAGTTCAAAAGATCGGGGGAATCACCCGATGATGTTGAGCTAGCCGCTGTCGGATGTCCTCGAAATCCGCGAGGAGATCGCGCGCCTTGACCGCGTTAGTTCGGTTAGCTTGTTCGCTAAGCAGTCGAAACTCACCGCGAATACTGTCTGCACGCGCCACAAGATCGTCCACAACGTCTGCACTTTTCTTCTCGCTCTCCGACTTGCGAAGGTCCAAGTGAGGAACCTTCTTGAAGCGGTAATGGTGTGTCTTGCGCCGGAACAATCGAACGCCCGAGATCTTCTCCATGTCGCGGATCGCGTTAGGCCAGGAGTAGAAGCTGCCGGGTGTACAGGCAGTGGTGTATCTGGTGCCGGTCTCTGGGTGGAAGAACTGAAAATGACCGCCATTGCGTTTCTGGCCGCGATACTCGAAGCCAAGAGCCCTGGCGTCAGTGACCAGCCGGCGAAAGTCGTCGGACATTATTCGCAGATAAAGACGAGGGCGGCCGCAACCGTAATCACCACAATCACGGGAACAAGCAGGCCAGCCCCGCTAACACTGACGCTCAGCATGTCACCTAAAGCTAGAAGCATAATGTCTCCCTGATACGATTCTCTATCTCACCAGCCAAACCGGGTTGCTCAACTAGATACTGACGGGCCTGTTCCTGGCCCTGCCCCAACTTAATCGGATCACTCCCATCGTCTGTTGGTACAGACAACCAAGAACCCGACTTCTTAACAACGCCCGTAGCCACACCCATGTCGATCAATTCAATCTCACGACTAATCCCGGTGCCCCAAAGAATGGAGAACTCGGCCGTCCTGAACGGCGGCGCCACCTTATTCTTGACCACCTTGACCCGCGTGCGAGCCCCGGTAGCCTCATCCTTCTGCTTCAGCGTCTCAATCTTCCGAACATCAAGCCGCACAGAGGAGTAGAAGGGGAGTGCCTTACCGCCTGGGGTGACCTCGGGGCTGCCGAAGAACACACCCACCTTGTACCGCAGTTGGTTGATGAAGATCAACGTGGTGTTGGACGCCGCGGTAATACCGGTGAGCTTGCGAAGCGCCTGCCCCATAAGCCTGGGTTGAAGACCCACATGAGCGTCACCCATGTCACCTTCCAGTTCCGCGCGGGGAACCAGGGCGGCAACGCTGTCGATCACAATGACGGCCACATCGCCTGAGCGAACCAGGATGTCAGTGATTTCCAACGCCTGCTCGGCGTGGTCCGGTTGGGACACCAGCAGGTCGTCGGTGGCGATGCCGAGGTTGGCGGCGTACTTGGGATCCAGCGCATGCTCGGCGTCGATAAAGGCGACATTGCCCCCGGCTTTTTGGGCGTTGGCTAAAACGTGCAGTGCGACAGTGGTTTTCCCCGACGATTCGGGGCCGAAGATTTCCACAACCCGGCCGCGGGGCAGCCCGCCGACGCCTAGGGCCCCATCAAGGGCGATCGATCCGGTGGAGATCGCTTCGATTTCCTTGGGCTTGCCGCCGAGGCGTTGGATGGCGCCGACCCCGAATTGCTTTTCAATTTTGTCGTACGCGACCGCGATACTCATGTGGTGACGTATTTCGGTTCGCCGTTGTCGGCCCAGTCGACGGCCACACCCCAGGAGCGTCCACTGTCCTGATGTTTCTGAACGTCGGCCAGCCACTTGCGCTCATCCAAGCCCAGTATCAAATCAAGCTCATGCACAAGGGTTAGGAACGGGCTATTGTTCTGTCCACAATGCTCAAAGAGGGCGCCAATCAGGTCGGCGCCCCACAGCGCATGCCCGAGGAGACAACTGGGCTGGCCATCGCGCACATACGCGCACGGGATGAAATAGCCGTTGTCGTTACGCGGACGCGGGTACACGAAATCAGGGTTCTCCGCGGCCTTGGTGCGGACGATCTCGACCAGCTTCTGGCCCAGCGCGGTCACGGGTTCGCCGCCCCTCTCCATAATTGGTACGAGGCCAGATGGCGGTCGGCTTCGGCCACGGCCTGACCCCAAGATTTCTTGGCGTCCTGGGCATCCTGGACGAAGGACAGCCAGACGCGCTCGACCTTGCCCAACTCCACGCCGAGGTCGCCGATGATGGTGGGGAGGGTCTGGCCGTTGTCCACTTGTTCTTCGTAGGAGGCATCGATCAAGCCGGTCTCGACCAGGGCGTGACCGATGATGCAGTCGGGCTGACCGTTGCGGATGTACTGGCAGTAACCGCAATTGGGTTGGCCGTACACGAAATCGGGACTCGCGCCGGCCTTACGCCGCACGATCTCAATCAGCTTTTTACCGATCTCGGTCATCGTCTTCTTTCTGTTTAATGTGCTAGATACGGTTATCTTTTGTTGCTCTACCCGTCTGAGCTACAGGGCGCCACCCGAAGATGACCCCCTGGTGGGATTTGAACCCACGACCGACAAATCCGTTGATTAGTTGCTGTTCGTATCTGTTTATTGCTAGGCACTGTTTCGATGGGGGAATTGAACCCACAACCTTTGTAAGGTTAACCAATATGATCGAATAATTGCTGTAAGTGCCTGAAAATGCTAGGCTCCGGTTTACCAGGGAGTGGAGGTAAATTGGATTGCTGTAGGAGCCTGAACCCCCGAGGGCTAGGTAGTATGGCCAGGCGCGTATCACTTCTCAAAAGTTGTAAGTAAAATTGCTGTTAGCGCCTGAGGTTAAACCCAGAAGGTAGGGGTGGGTGCAGGTCGAAAATCCCGTGGGAAATAGGCCGACTTCATTTGTCGTTGTTGTTTTGAAGCGGGATACCTGACCCTACCACTGGGTAGTCTTATGCGATCTTCGGTTGCAATTGGATCGGCCAGTAGCGCTGGCCATGCACAACCTTATCCACCAGTTCGCGAGGAGACTTCCCCTCAACCACCTGGGAGAAGGTGATGGGCGACAACCCAGATACCAGCGACACATGGCCGTCATGCGCGAGGGCCGGTGCCTGATTCTGGCGAGCCTCCACGTTCCAGAACACCACATGCGGAAGCGTCAAACCCGCCGCAGCGAACTCGGCCTTCGCCGTCTCAAAGATGCTGTGGACGGGATCGAGGATCGGCACGTTGACGACCTGGGTTTCGATCTGACCTGTCCACGAGTTTCGGCGTGCCAACATCCGCTTCTCGTACTGAGGGACGGCAGGAACCGCAGCATCAAACTCCATGTCGGAGATCACGTACAGCACCTTCGGGGTTTCCTCCGGTGCCACACGCGCAGCGGTCAGAATCACCCTGAACGCCGCCAGCAGGTTCGTGTTGGTGCTGTCGGTGTACCGGGTGATGTTCGCCATCCGCTGGGACAGCGAGGAGCCACTCACCTTGATCAGCTTCGGCTCCGACGAGAACGACATGAAGTAGCCCTTGAACGGACCCGTGTTACGTTCCGCGAAATACAAGGCCAGGGACACTGAGGTCGCCATCGCGCGAGCGTGGTTATGCCAGGTCATCGACGCGCTGGTGTCAGCCATCACGAGAGCGTTGGCGCCGCGGGTGTAGTCGGGCAGGTTCTCCCACGCAACGTTGGCGTAGTCGGTCTCACCCTTCTGTACCATGTGCCAAATCTCGTAGGGGTACACCGCGTTCACGTTGATCTTCTGCTGGCCCTTCTTCACGCTGGCCAGGTACTCCTGGTAACGCTCGGGAGTGTGCCGCACAAAAGCCTTGGTGTGCCGGCGATGGGCCTGCGACGGCAGCTTGCCGTAGTCAATGAACTCCCAATCGTTGGAAGACATCTGCTGTTCCAGCAGCCGGATACGAGCACGCAGGGCCGAAAGCGTCTGCCGGTATTCGACGGGCAGCAGCCCAAGGGCTTCGGCCAGCTCGGCGCCCAACGCCTTGGTGACCGGTGAAGAAGCGTTCTCGCTCGGCAGCCACTTCGCCAACAGGGAAACCGACTCGCCCGCATTGAGGGCGTCGATGTCAGCGTTCCATTGCTGAAGGATCAACTCCTTCGCGAGGTACTTCACACCATCGTGGAGAACGTCGTCCCAGCGACCGTAGAACGGGACATATTCAAGCACACTGGCATAGTCCTCGGGGGCAATCTCAGCCAGCCGGGACAGGCATGCCTTGAACACGTCGCGCTCGCCCTGGCCCCCGCGCACGTCGCGGAGATAGAACATCGTACGCACCGCGGTCAACGGTTCCTCGGCATAGGCCTGCGCGAACAGATCCGCGGCGGCGTTGGGGCGGTCACGCATAGCACCGGCCAGGCCGAAGAAGTCCGCCACCGCGTCAAGAGATGACTTGTTGGTGACGGCTCCGTTCTCCGTAGTGGTCAGGTTGAGGACCTGATTAAGAGCCGTCAGAAAGGTATTCACCGTAGTCCTTCAGGGGGGCGCCGTTGAGAACGTCTTTAACCATCAGTTCAAGCATGTGAGAGGTGTTAGCGGGGGTGAACAGATTACTCGCCTGCTCATAGGTGAGGCCCAGGAGTTTCTGGGCGGCGATCCAAGCCAACTCAATGGTGCCATCGGGCATGTACACCGCCGCGCTGTTGTCGGTAGCCATCACAGGCTGGTACCCCGCCAGCAGCAGGGCGCGACCAGCGAAGCACGCCGTCATGCCCAGCTCGCCGCGCTCGAAGAAACTCGCCTGGTTGTGCAACTCGGGATTGCTCCTGATGTGAACCATCGTGTTCTCAAGGAGAGAATAGTTCGGCTCCACTACATTCCTTTCCACTTGGGCGCGGCGGTCACCTGATGGCCGTCGACACAACCGTTGCTGCCGCGGGAATTGCGCCAGCTAACGTCCTTCACCCGCTTGGGGTTGTTCTTCTTGAAATACGTGCGCCGCATCTCACCCAGAGCCTCGGCGTAGCTGTCCAGCTTGTCGGGGAGTTGCATTGCCAAGGTCAAGATCAAAAACAAGAGCCCGAATTCCTTCGGATCGCAGTCGTCCAACCGTGGCATGCCCGACCTCCATCTAAAGTTGTATTCAATACGCGCACACGCCCGACTCAGACGGGCTGTCCAATCAAAAACAAGGAGGTGTGCATCCTGACAGTTTTGAAAGTCTCGCCTCCCACCCGAGGTGGGGTGTGCGGATCGGGATCCGCGTACCGCTTTCATCTGTCGCTTCACGATTTTGAATGCTGATCTGAGTCCACATAGGCAAGCGGTCTGCAACCGACACACAGCAGCGTTTGTTACTTACACCCTACAGTAGGTGTACGGTGCGTCAAGCGCATAAGAGATGTTTCTTCCGTTACGGCCACGACGTATTCGCCGATCTGCCGCAACGAACGCTTCGCTTCGGGCACGAATGCCGCGGCGATCTGGAAGACATGGATCTGCCCCGGCCAGATCACGACCTCCACTGGAACGCCGAGGGCGGTCAGCCGTTCCTGGGCGAGGCGGGCGTCGTGCATCAGCACCTCGTGGCCCGAGACATGGATCAGCGTGGGCGGCAGATCCTCGGTCAGGTCGTCCAGGGGCTCGTAGGGCAGCCCGCCGTTGGCCCGCTGGATCAGCGAGGCGAGCGCGTCGAACGCGACGGGGTGGAACATGGCGTCACAGTGACGGTTCGGATGTTCCTGCTTTCCGGTGGGGTCCAACTGCAATAGCGGCGAGAGCAGCACTGTTGCAGCCGGGGTCTCTAGGCCCGCGAGGTGGGTGGCCACGGCGAGGGCGAGGTAGCCGCCCGCGGAGTCGCCAGCTAGCACGATCTGTTCGGGTTTGTAGTGGCGGCGCAGCCAGACGTAGGCGTTGAGGCAGTCTTCGATGGCCGCGCCCAGCGAGTTGGGGATCATCCGGTAG
>Ga0318533_10000571_pt1 | contig 15592 bp, 25 predicted proteins | sample GRESIP053b4f27_FD_203675 | JGI IMG/M metagenome (GOLD analysis project Ga0318533, IMG submission 203675) | Tropical soil microbial communities from Luquillo Experimental Forest, Puerto Rico - GRE.SIPMG.053b4f27 | ecosystem: Environmental > Terrestrial > Soil > Tropical forest > Bulk soil...
CCACTGCGACGATCGCCGCGGTCGGGGTCGGCCAGACCCTGGTGCACGGCGCCGACCTGGCAATCTCGGTCATCATCGAGGCTCCCCGGCTCGTGCATTTGGTGGCCGATTTCTCGCGAGCCGTGATCTCAAAGATCCCGGCCGCGGCAATGGCGGCGATGGTCATGCTGGGGCTCACCAGCCCGACAGACCCGCCGGCTCCTCGTTTTGCGCCCGCGATCGAGACGCCAAAAAGTGACGTGGTCGACCCACCAGCTGCCCCCGTCAGAGTGACCGGTCAGGTTGGTAGGGAACCAAGCAAGATCGGCGACCCGGATTTCTGCCTCGCCTCGGGGAACCTTATGGCAATGGAAAGGTGCCTCGCATGGACGGCTGCACTCTCACGGCGCTGATGCCGAGCGCCGATCAGATCAAGACCGTGCTGTCGGTGCTCGGCTCTGTGGTGATCAGCGCCTCGCTGGTCACCTCGCTGACGCCGACGCCGGCACCCGGCACAAAGCTCGCACGGATCTACCAGTTGATTGAATACGCGGCACTGCTGTTTGGCCGCGCCAAGCAAACCGGGGTGCTGCCCGCCACACCACAACTCGACAAAGCGCTCGAGGACGCGCTCAAGATCGCCAAAGCACCTTAAAGCGCGGTCTCCTCCCCCGCGCACAAACCCGGCTCGGCTCCCGCAATGGAGTCGAGCCGGTCTTTTTTTTTGCCTGCGATCAGCCGGCGGCGGCGACTTGTTCTGTCGTGGGCGTGGTCGCCGGGGTCCGGCGGGCGCGCGCTGCACCGATCGAGGTCGGCTCTTTTCTGACCGCGGTAATCCCCTGCGGCGTCGCGCTAAACGGCCCGATCTTCGGCGTGCCGGTGATCATACTCGTCTTTAGCAGACGGCCGAGACAGGTGCCGAGAATGTTCGCCTGCATGTTGCGCAAGCTGGCGCGTTTGCGCAGCTGCTCGGTGCTGATGTTCGGGTTTGAGACGATCTGATTGAGGACCCTCGAGTCGACTTGTCCGAGCTGGCCTGGCGGTGTCCTGACCCGCGGAGTGGTCGCGCTCGCGGCCCTTCGAGTGGTCGCGCTCTCGGCCCTTCGAGTGGCCGCGGCGCCGGTGCGCCGCTGTGTGGTCTGTGTGTAGGTCGCCGGCTGCTGTCCCGTGCGCACCGCGCGCACCGCGGTGGCGGCAGCGTACCTCGCCTGCAAATAGGTGTTGTAGATCGTGTTGTAGGCGGTTTGCACTGAGGTCTTCTGCTGCTCAGTCAAGTTCGGCTCGGTCACACACCACTCGCCGACCGAAACCATGCACGGGCCGTAACTCTCCGTGCCCGTCGTCACGCCCGTCGTTGTCGATTGCATTTTCTGCCTCCGTGGAGTTAATCGGGTATCGACGCGGGCAGCGTCATTGATGGCTCAACTGACGTTGCAAGGTCAACCTGCAGTGTCAGTTGGGCCGTCTTAGCCGATATCAGACGACACGCCGCAATTTTGGCGGCCGCCCGCGAACCTCCCGTTGGATCTGCTGCACCACAGGGTCCTCGTGTCCCTGGTGTCCGGGCGGCAGTGGGCGCAGGCTCAGCGGTTCGCCGTGGTATTGCAAAACCGCCGCGCACCACCAGCAGACCGCGACGTCGCCCGCTCCTGGCGGTTTGCGCTCGAGATCGGCCGGCACATAGCCACCCATCATATCTGCGCCGCAACCGGGGCAGCAGATATGTTTTGAGCCTTCGAGCTGGCCGATCAGCTTGGTCATGGCTCGCATACTCGCGCAGGTCGATCGCGAGGGCGAGAGGTTGTCCGGGTTAGGCACTGACCTTCTCGTCGTTCTCGTGCTCAAGCGAGAGTTGGTGCAGCTCCTCGACCAGGTCGGCGAACCCCTTCACCGCCGTAGTGAGGGCGACGAGGATCCGCAGCTCACAGGCCTCCCGCTCGATCCGTGGCAGCCCGGCGAGCTGCTTGCGGATCACCTCGATCGAGCCCATCAGCACGCACGGCTCCCCCGCGGGAAGCACCTTTGCGAGTGCTGCTGCCAACCCGCGGATCTCGGCGACGGCATCGTCGAGGGTCCGCGTTTGGCGGCCGATTTCGACGTGCTCGAGGTGATCTTCGACACCGTACAGCGCCTGCGCGACGTTGCCGGTTAACGCGATGATGTCGACGAGTCTCATTGGGCCAGGACCAGTTTGACGCGGTAGCCGACTTCGGTCCGCCGGATGACCTCGCCGCCGGCATTCAATTGATCGAACTCCTCCTCGCTGAGCACGAGCTGCTGCGGCGGCAGCATTTCCCCTTCGAGGGCGAGGGTCGCCAACCCGGCGATTGTGCCCAACGCGATCAGCAGCGGGCCGCAGGCGGGGGTTTCGATCCGCTCCTCAGGGTGCATGCGGCCGATCAGCCCCAGGTCGCGGATCGCCATCAACAGCGCGCGCAATTCGGGTTCAGTCATCGCTCAATTCCTGTTCCGCCGGCTTGAGGAGGTAGCGAGGCGCAGCGCCGCACGCCGCCGACGATCGCGCGGGTGTCCATCTGATAGATCATCCACACCCAGATGCGGTCGCTCACGGCGGCTCCCCGTCCGGCAACAGGGCGCTGCGCAGCACGACGTAATGCTTGTGGTTTCGCCCAATCATGACCTGCTCATCGATGGCGTACCAAGTGATCGGCCCGATCTTCATCTCGGCGATCCACTGCTCGGCCTCGGCGCGCGCGCGCTCTTTCGTCCAGTGCACGCGCTTGCTGGCCTGCACCGCGCCCTGGACCTCGCCTTGCGCGGGAAAGATCATCGCCGCCCAAATGCGCCTTTCCTTTTTGTCCTGCGGTCCTCTCATGCCTCGGGAAATCCTGTATCCGGGTCGCGCGCAACGCTCGCAAGCCCCCCCGCTCGAGCGAACGTCGCCAAGAGTGAAACTCCTCAGAGCTGAGGGCGTATCGCTCGCAGGCAGCACGCAGGGTTATCGCGCGGCCGATCACCGCGACGACCACCGCTGCTTTCTGTTTGGTTGTCCAGCGAGCGAGGTCGGGAGCCGGCAGGTTCGCCCGCAGCTCAGCGCGGGAAGTCATCGGCGGTCATCGGCGTCGGTGGGTGCGAGTTGTGCGCGCAGATCTGCAATGTTCTGAGCCAGCGCGCGGTCAAAGAACTCGCGCGCCTCCTCGTCGGTGCCGAGGATCACCGTCGCCGCGGCGACCGCCAGCGCATTCAGCACGACGAACACATTCTCCCTGCTCGGCGGACGGCTCGCCAACGCGGTCAGCACCGGGCCCATGATCCCGGCCGTTAACTGCTCGGCGCGTCGCCGATCGACCGCCTCGGGCGGGTCGGGTTCCGGCGGCGGGGCAAATTCGATTGCCGCAAGCTCGGCCGCAAACCGTTGCGCCACCGCGAAATCATGGGTCTGCGGCGAGATCGCGGCGACCAGGGCGACGACCGGGGTCCCGTCCTCATGGTTTCCTTCCCAACGACGCGCGCGCGCGTCGCCGACCGCGCCCAGCTCAACGATGATCGGCGTGCTCTCTAGCGTGACCCGCACTCACGACTCCTACGTTCCGCACGACTCCTACGTTCCGTGAAACCGCGACAGCGCGTCGGTCGCGAGGGTCAGCGCCCCGCGGAAGACCTCGCCCCGGTCGGGGGGGTGGCAGGCCTCGACCAGCGTCCGCAGCGGCAGGGCGAGCTTGTCGAGTTCCCAGGCGATGTCGCGGATCAGCGCGTTGCGCTGCTGGGCGGCGGCCGGCGATAGCTGGCCCGGCGCGATCGAGCGTGCGACGACGGCCGAGGCGCGCACCAAGGCGTGGGGTGTCGGCTCAGGTCTCTTCACCCGACCAGCTTCTCGATCTCGATCAGGTTCTCGAAACACACCAGCCGCACCGAGACGATTTCCGGCCGCAGCGCGGCGTCCAGCGCATGGCGGAAGTAGCTCTCGATCCGCGCGCGATCGCTGCCGATCAGCGGCAGCGCCACGCCGGCGCTGACAACTGCCGGGATCGCCTCCGCGCCATCCCGGCGGGTCTCGATCCAGGCGTAGAGCTTTGTGATCTTGTGCGGCTTAGGCATTGCTCCACGACCACAAGCCCTGTGCACCGCGCGCCGGCACCGGGACGTCGAACCGCTCTATATCGCGCAGCGGCCACGCCCAAGCCTGGTGCTCGACGCGGTCGCTGTCGGGATAGGTCAGCGTACCCGAGCTGAACAGCTGCCGGCACTCGATCGGCTCGCCAAGCACGGCGGTGCCCAGCACCGCCGCGAGCGGTGCCAAACCCGGGATCAGGGTCAGCTGCACCAGGAAGGGCCGTGCTGCCTCGCTGACGCGGCTGTGCTTGCCGTTCATCCGCTCAAGCAGGTCGAGGACCTCCTTGTTGTGGACCGGGCGGGCGCCGGCATGGATTGCGATGCGCTGGCCGACCAGGTCGGGACGCCGCAGGCGGTAATCCCACTTGCGAAACTCGTAGGGCTTCCAGCCCTCGATGATCAGCGAGGACCAGGGCGCCCATACCGTGAGGGCGTATAGTCGCCGAGGGCTCGCCACGGCGGGCCCCTTACGGTTCATCGCAAAATGACGGCCGGGGATTGGGACCAACCCGGCCGCCAAGTCTGAGGGAAATCACGGGCGGCAGGGATGTCGCCCGCCTTCGCCACATTCGGGCGAAGCTCGGGTTGCCCCACGGGACAAGCCCGTGGGCTGAAGGCCAACGATCCCGCAGCATCACAGCATGAAGCGATGCGCCCAAGGCAGTCATTGGGGCAGCGGGTGACGGCGCCAGTTGCGGTGATCACCATGCCGGGGATCGGGCTAAAGCGGCAAGTCTCGCAATCCATTCAGCGTATTTCCGGCAGGGCGTCGATCGTCTTCAACGAACATCAGCCGTCTCCTGGGCGCAGCCCATCAGCGGTGCCTCCGTGGCCTCTGAGCGCCTGGGCGTGGAACATCGCCATCGCGATTTCCATCGCATCGGCTGCTTTGTCCACGTCCGGCGCATAACAGTAGTGTGGCGCGATCTGGGTGAGCATGCTCTCGAACACCACGCGCGCCGCTTCCGGGTCACCGATGCGCACCTTGCTCCAGATCGAGACCAGGAACGGCGCCATCGCGTCGCGGTCAAGCAGGCAGAAGATCTCTTCGTTGGGCCGGGCCTTGCCGTAGCAGTCAAATCGGCCCGGATGCAGCTTTGTCGCCATCAGTTGTCCCCTCAAACGCTAGGCTCCACGAGCGACGAAGCGCCCCGTGTTGGGATGCCGGACATTTGCACAGTGACGCAGATCCTCGCGTGCGATCGGCCCTCCCTGTTTTGGCCGGCGCTGACCACGGACAACCCGCGATATATGTTGAATTGCTACTTCAAAGCGTTCGGCCAGACGCTCCATCGTGTAGCCGCCCTTCGCGTAGGCAAGGCGGATCTGCGCGATTTCGTTGTCGGTCAGTTTGGCGGCCGGGTTGTTTTGACCATGTTGGTCGATCAATCCGCCTGCATGCGCATGTTCTACGTTCTTGTCGCTGGTGCCACAGAGGAGGTTCTTTGGCCGGTTGTCGTCCTTCAGGCCATTATCGTGATTGATCTCCTCGCCGCGCGGGATATCCCCCTTGAAGTGCTGCCAAACCAACCGGTGCGCAGCACAATGAACGCGACGGCCATTGATCATCGCCCGTATCTGCAAATAGCCATCCGGGGTTCGGTGTTCGGCGCGCCGCCGCTTCACTCCGACGATCTGGACGCCGCCCGCTTTCAGACCCTTCTTCATAGCGAGGCGCCACATCCGGCCGTCGGCATCGATCTCCAGTTCGCCCTCTTCGACGAGTTGGATCAGGATGCGTTCATTCAGATCGGGCTTTCGAGCCATCGCCTACCATCCAATTCGGGCGTCGAGATTTTCCGACCGCTCACGGCATGCTGCTTCCAGAAAAACGCCACGCCCGCCGCGGAACATTGATCGCGGAGCGCGCGAACCCAATCGAGATCGCAAGCGCGAGCGCCTGGGCCACTTTCTGATCCAGCCACCACCCAATCGAGGCGCACGCCGCCGACACCGCCAAGCGGGACGGCAAGATCGACCGGCCCAAGTAACGGCTCGGCGCTGACCCAGCGCACCGCCGCCGGCGTCCCGAGCAGCAGCGGGATCCGCTCGTCGGCGCGCGGCTGATCCTCGACCGAGACGCCGAGCCAGACGTTGGGGAGCGGGAAATCCGGTGAGGGGCCGATGTCTTTGCCGGGGCCAAGCACCGCGGCGGCCGCGTATGCCCAGCGCGCGCCCAAATTGCGATCCTCGCGCGCCTCGAACCCCGCCCTCAAATAGTCTCGCATGCGCTCGGCGCGCTTGGTCAGCACCTGAAATCTGTGATGCTTGCACACCGCCATGACGCCAAAGATCCGGTCAATCCACGCGTCGGGGATCGACTGGTGGAACAGATCCGACATCGAGTTGACAAAGATCCGCCGCGGCGTCTTCCAGCGCAGCGGCTGGTCGAGGGCCTTCTCCCAAAACCGCATGTCGCCGTTCCACACCGGTCCGGCCTTGCTCGGCTCGGTCAGCCCGCGGTACTTGCGCGAGGACCGCAGCCGCCCGCCGGCGACACCCATCGCGTAGCAATTGGCGCAGCCGGGCGAGGTCACGCTGCAGCCGGCGATCGGGTTCCACGTCGCCTCGGTCCACTCGATCGCCGATTTATCACCCATCAGAGCAGCGCCGGTTGTCGCACGTGATCGGCGTGGTCGGGACAGAAGTCGATGCCGACGCCGCCTGGGGTGTGATGCCGCCGGCACAGGTGGCGATCGCAGGTCCGCCGGCCGACCGCTGCATCGCACTGAAACTCGGAGGGTGCGGTGCAACCCGGCGCCGAGCAGCGCGGGCGGCGACGACGCGGTCCGCACACGATCGCCGCACCGCCACCGGGCAGCCTTACGGTTTCACAGACCATTCCCCCTCCTAGCGCCGCCACCAGCGCGGGCGGTGTTCCGACCACCATTCCTGCCAGCGCTCGCGATACTGGGTTTCCCACAGGGCGCACAGCATGATGGGCACGAGAGCAGAGGCCACGCCGAGCGTGAAGATCAGCACGTAGACGGGCGCGGTCATCGCATCCTCGCCACTGGAACAGGGCGCGAACGAATTCCACGGATTTTCCACGTCTCCACGGATTTTCCACGGGTATGTTCCCGGTTAGTTTTGGTTAGAGGCGGCCAGTGGTGGTCCGTGGCCACCACTGAAAATCCAGGTCTTTCAAGATCTTGTAATGGAGCGGGCGAGGGGATTCGAACCCCCGACCCCAACCTTGGCAAGGATGTGCTCGGCGCTAGATACCGATTTGATATTACAGGGGTATTTTTAGGCATAGCGAGCCGGCCACGGATTTTCCACGGGCGGCGTCGGGGTGATCTCCGGCAGGCTGTCGATGGCGTCGAGCAGCGGCTGGCGCGGAACGTGCGCATAGCGCCGACCACTGGCGGTCGAGCGGTGCCCCAAGATCTCATCGCGCACCTGCTCATGCACGCCGGCGACGGTCAGGCGTGTGCCGCAGGTGTGCCTAGTGTCGTGCACGTGGAGATCTTTGATCCCGGCGCGGTTACAAACCCCGCGCCATGCACTTCTGATTTGCCCGCCGCCATAGTCGCGCTTTTTATAGGCCTTGCCGTTGGCGGTCGTGAACACCGGACCCGTCCGGTGATCGCCCGGCAAGCTGCTGAGTGCGGCGATCAATTGGCGATGCAGCGGAATGCCGCGATCCTCACCCGGCTTGTCCTGACCGCGCTTGTTGCGCTTGGTGTTGTGAAACACCGCCCAGCGCGTCGCCAGATCAACATCGGACCAGTCGAGCTCCAGCGCCTCGCTGATCCGGCACCCGGTCAACAACAGAAAGAGGATCAGGGTACGGAAATAAGTCTGTTGCCACTCGCGGATGTTTTTGGCGGTGCAGGGCTGGGTCGCCACCGCTGCCGCGACGAGGCGACGGCACTCCTCTTCGCTGGCCCAGCGTTTGCGACGGTCATCAAAATCGAGCTTCTCGAATTCCGGGCGATCGCACCATTTACGCCCAGGCTTCGCCGCCCAATTGAGCACCTGCGTCAAGGGCCCGATCAGATAACGCTGGATCGTCCCGGGAGCGCGCCCGGCAAAATGCTCAAGGATGGCCTCGTCGACCGCTGTCTGATCGATCTCCTTGACCAACCGCGCGCCGAAATAGGAGACAAGGCACGGCCCCATCTTACCGTCCTGGCGGATGCGTAGAACAGCATCCCGCTGTGTGCTCTGCGCTTTGCTCGCTTCGAGATAGCCTAGCGCGGCCTCTTCAAAGGTATGACTTGCGAGCTTGGCGGTGCCGTCGAGCTCGGCGACGAGTTCGCCGTAGATCTCCTGTTCACGGACCTTGAGGACTTGGCGGGCGAGTTTCTTGTCAGAAACTCCTGCACTCTCAAAGATGGTCTTTGACCGATTGCCGACCTTGAGCGTGCCGCGGATCCCGTAATTGGGGGTTTTGCCGGGGCGGGGATCGACGAGCGTGAGCGGCATTTGCGGCGAGCCTCCCGGATTTCGAGGTAATCGGCCTCGGTGAACAGCGGCCCTTTGCCACCCTGTATCGCACGAAAGCCGATGCTCTTCAAAAATCGCTTCAATGTCAGCGGTCGCAGCTGCAGACGCTTGCACACATCATCGAGCGTCAGTTCCTGTTCCCGTTCTTCCATTGGCGTTCCCTTGCCAGTGGTCAGCCTTGTTCACGTAACTCCCGCTCGCCGGTCACCGCGTCCACCGCGATACCACGACAACGTCGGCCGTCTCGAGTCGCCGGATGACCTCTTCGGCGACGATCCGGCCAAAGGTCATCGGATCGACCCGGTTGCGGTTCTCGAGGTAGCGAAAACGGTTCTGCACGACATCGGCGATGATCGTGTGGAGCTGAAGCTGCTCGTTATCCACTGCCGGCCTCGCGGCTGGCGATTAGGTCCTTCAGTTGGCGGTCGCGGTCACCGAGGTGGTAGGAGACCGTCGCCCACAGCTGCTTGTCGCCGATGCGCATCAATTCGAGCGTTTGGCGATTGGCCTGCATGAAATTGCCCTCCGGCGCCGTGTCGGCGCGATCGTCGAGTCCCTTGATCCGCGCCAGCATGTCCTCGCTGGTGCTCTTCCAATCGGTCCGACTGCCGGCCGCTTTGCGGATCGGCACCACAAGCTGCGTAAGATCCGCCGCTTTCACCGCTTTCTGCTTTGGTGCGACCACTTGCTGCGGTTGCCGCTGCTCGACCGTTGGCTGCGGTTGTTGCGGCGCCGGCTGCTTGTCAAAGGCCGCCAGTGCCTCGGCATAGGCGAGGTGCAACGGCTCGGCACCATCCTCGATCGCCTCGCCGATCGCGGTGATCGTGCCCTGATTGCTTTCCCACAAACCCTCGAGCGCCGGCTTGCCGCGTTGCGCCGTCTTGGCGATCTGAGCGAACAGCGCCTCGCGGGCCTCTTCGGCGCTGTCGCAGGCGAGTAGCTCGCCATCAAGCTCGACAATCTCAAACGCCGGCTCCTGCTGATCCTCGCTGACGATCACGACGTCGCTCTGATCGGCACCGTTGGTCAGCGCGCGGAACTCCTCGCGCTGCGGGCGCGGCGGGATTTCGCGCACCGGCGAGTCGGGATAGGGATGCGGGCGTTCGTCGTCGCGGGCAAACAGCCGGTCGAGCTCCGAGCCGGTTGGTGCCGCCTTGGAGCAGCGGCGCAGCACGGTCTTGCGCCACATCTCCCCTTTTGAGGTTTTCCATGGGCTCTTTGGCAGGTCGTAGCCCCTGGCAAAGGTGCGCATCACATGCTCGATGTCATGCCGCCCCATGACCTCGCGCAACACTTCGCCATTGGCCAGCTTGATGATCGCATAGGCGCCGCGCATCTCGCCGCGATCGGCATCGAGATCGTCTGGCGGGATGTGCACGATCTTGGGGTCGTCGCCATGCGCGCGGTGAAACTGGTCGGCCGCGAAAACCACCTCCGCGTCGGCCGATAAGACCTCGCCGGTGTTGCGCATGCGTTTGCGGATACCGGCGATCATCGGCAGGTATTGCACGAGATCGACGTAGTATTCCTTTTCTATGTATTTGCCGGTTTTGCTGTCGCGCAAGAACTGGTTGTTGTCGCCTTTGACGCGGCGCTTGACCTTTGTCTGATAGACGACGAGTGCGGCCTCGCGGCCATCGGGGTAGAGCCCGTCATGGGCGCATTTCGCGCAGGCGGTAAACAGGCTGCGGCGATCGGCAGTCTGCAGATCGGCGTTCTGATTGACCGCGGTGATCAGGACCCGCTTAAAGCGCTCGAGCGGGATGTGATCGGGCAGCGCCGCGGCGAGATTGGGTTCCCATTTGTCGAGCGCCTCGGTAAACGGCAGATCCTGTAGCTCCCGGTTTGACAGGGTCACTTGGTTGCCGCCATCGGCCATCAGATTTCCTCCTCATAGACAAAGCACCCCGGGATCTCCCGGACCCCGGAGCGCGCATCAAAACTGGCGAGCCGGTTTAGAACCTCGCGGATTTCCGGGCACGCGCGGTAATGCCGGAACGCCTTGTCGAGATCGACCACTTCCGCCTTCCAGATCTTGCTGAGCGAGCGGGCCCGCCCGCCCAGGATACCGCGCGTCTGCGCCCGCTCCGGGATCAGCCGCACGCGCGCACGCGCTTGCTTGGCCTCGACCTGGGCTTCCTGGGCGGCGATCGCGTTGGCGAGCTTGGCGGCACCGCGGCCGGCCTCGGCTTGGCGGGCGAGTTCCTCGGCGCGCGCCCGGGCTGCCTCGGCCTCGCGCTGCGCTCGCTGGCGCTCTTCGTCGAGGCGGCGCTGCTTTAGTTTCACCCAGGCATCGTGCAACGGCTTGATCGCCACGCGGCACGTCCACAAGCGGTCGAGGCGCGGCTTCCACTTTGCCTGGACCGCCGCGACGGCATCGTCATGCGGCTTTTTCTCGGCGTGGCGCTGCTTGTCGAAAAGCCGCCACGCATCTTCAAGCTGCTTTAAAAAATCGTTGCAGTCGGCAGCCGCTTTGTCATTCTCGATGACCGGGCAGTGCTCGGCCCAAAGCGTCGCCGCTTCGACCAGCTTTGCGACCCGCTGATCGACGATCTCATCCTCATCAAGCTCGCGATCCTCGGCCTCTACCAACTGTTCATCGGGCAAGAGCGCGTTGCGCGGGTCGTCATCATCTCCGGCCGGCCGCGGACGCAACGGGATCACCGTGTCAGTCATTGCTCGGCCCCCACACCCGGCGGCAGTATCGGATCGATCTTTGTCAGATCGACCGGGCGGCGCGGCCTGGCCAATGGCTCGTTGGGTTCGTGCTCGGCCATGTGTTGCTTGAGCGCCACCTGATAGGCGTATTCCTCCTCGAGGCTCAGCCCGTCTTTTGGCACCAATGGCTCGCGATCGCGGCCATGCCACACATAGACCGGATCGACCGCGTCGCCCAAGATCTCGCCGGCGAGAAACGGCTGGTCGAGTTTGTTCTCAGGATTATCCGGCTCGTGATCGCACCACCAGATCTTGGCGGCGGCGACGAGCGGTCGGTCGCGACCCAGTCTGATGACATAATAGCCGGGCTCGATCAGCGAACGGTCAGCAGCGTCGGCAATCGACTCGTGCACGGCCTCGCGGAACAATCGGCCGAAATTCGGCGTGTGATAGGCAGGATGGTCTTTGGCGATCACTCGGGACATTGCCCCTCCGATAAGGGCCCCCTTGTCAACCGCCCGGCAACGGCAACTGGTCTCGGTGCACTCGGAGTTTTCGGCTCCACTGACGATTGTAATACATTGCGCGCCAATGTGCAACCATTGCGCGGTCAGTGACCGTGCAGCAAACCCCACATATAGGTGACGAAATTGCCGAAGCTGACCGCCGCCAGCACGGCACAGGCGATGACCACTGCCCTGCTCCAAAACGCGGCGCGCTTGTAGGCGGCTTCGACCTCGAGATGTGTCTCTCGGGCCTTCTGGATCTCTGCCTCGTGCGACTCCAGTGCGCGCGTACAGTCGCTGATCGCGGTCGACAGCATGTAGAGCGCCATCGCGTCGGGCAGCACTCGGTTCGACACATAGAGCGGCGGGCCGCCGATCGGGTCCGGGACGAACCCACTGCGCGGGTCGAGACCACCATGCTCTCGAACGACACGCGCACGCTGCCCGTCTTCGGACATCTCGATCCCGAGTGTCACGCTGGCGCCGGGCGGCAGCACGACCCCCGACAGTGCCTCGGCGATCGCGTCTGCCAGCCTCCCCTTGCCAATCTTCATCGGTATGCTCCTTGCCGAGTGCGCGCGCAGCATAAATGCAACGCGTTCCGGCGATCATCAATGCCCGGTGAGCCATCGGATCAGCGCCACCAGCCCGGCCCATAGCACTGCGCTGATCAGCACGATCACCAGCAGCGCGTAGCCCGGGTGAACGCGGTCGCGCCGCGGCCCCGGCGCTAGTACCGAGGCGACACCGTAGGTAACCGAGCCGCCGAGCGGCAGGCGCTCGGGGTGGAGCATTCGTTCTCTGGCCATTTCATCCCCCCATTCCGATCAGAACCAGACACACCTCTTGACTAATGCGGCCGCGCTTTTGCCAACACCGCTAGAGCCCGCTCGAGTGCCGGGAGCCCGCGCGGGGCAATACCGGCCTCTTGCATCAGCGGGCTCGATAGGACCGCGCGCATATCGTCGATAAGATCGCTGAGCGCGGTTTCGAGATCCGGGGCGGCGGCGAGCTGGTTGCCGATTGTGCGCCACGTCCCGCCGGGGTCATTGAGCCGCCCGGCGAGATGCGCGATTGGACGGCCGCGGGCGTCGATCAGCACGCCGTTGTCGTCGACCCGCCAAGGTGTCGGCACGCGCTGCTCCGCCGCGACCATCGACATGATCTCATGAATGTCATCAAGGGGATCATCGCCGGTCATCGCAGATAGCCCAGCAGTTCGGCGAGGTAGGCGTCGGACGCCTCGGGATTGAGGGATAACTGGTCAAACTTCATGAGGGCCCCCTCTAAATCGGACCCTAACTTAATAGGTTATTCCCTATTCGTCAAACCTCGGAAAACCTCGGTTAACTACAAAGAGTTATCTTCGTGGACCTTCACGATTTCGTGATCATCCCTCTTTAGGGTGAGGGGTGTGCGCGCCACTGACGCGGTTGCGCCGAATCACCGTCAATCAACCGTCCAATGGTCGCTAACCATTGTTCGGCGCAACTGTCCGCGGCTTGACACGTTTAATGGTGATTCGGTCCTCTCAGCAAACCGTCACCAAGTGGCGGCGAGTGGAAAGCACGGCCCGCCTGGTGAACAGCGGGCAGACAGCGCAACGACGGGGACGCCTGCGAGCAAGGAACCTGGGATGACGCAAGCGATCATGGACCTCGAGGTGGGTGCGGTTGAGCTGACGGCTGGAGTTACCGAAGAATTTCGATGGTTTGCGGCCGAGGGCGCCTTTGACGGCGCCACTCGATCCGATGTGGTGTCCTACGTCGCGCGCGAGGTCCCGCCCGTCGCGAGCAAGGCCCCCTCTGACGACTTGATGCAGTCGGCAACGTTTGCGCTCGTCCTGCTCGCTGGCGGGGCATTGCTGACTGATCTGGGCGCCGAGTTCATGTCACGGCACACGTTCTTTCCCAAGCCGTCAATCGCGTCATTTGCCGCCGTCGCCCTCGCCGGAATGGCCGGGCGGCGCGCGGCTTTCATCGCCGCTCTCGCCGCGTTGCCGGTCATGGCCTTGGTATTTGGTGTAAGAGTACAGGGCGCGCGCGACCTGCTGTTGTGCACGGTGCATACGGCGGCGACACTGGTTGGTCTGATGGTTGTTGCCTGGCGCTGCTCATACCCCGCCGATCCGATGGAGCAAGCGCGTCGGGCAATCGCGCGCCGGGCCCGAGCTGCCCGCTTTGGCTGGTTAGCAGGGTTCTTCCGGTGGCGGTTTGGCGGGCACGGTTTGGCGCAGGCGACGGGCTAACATCTCGAAGAGCCGCAACGTCCTTTCGTCATCAAGCAGTTGCCCCCGAGCAAGTAGTGTGTACGCCACGACAGCGACCGCGTTTCGCTTGGCTTCGTCCGCCGGATCATCGCCCAGGATGAACCGCGCCGCATAGGTCGCGCGCGCGAACAAATCCATATCAAGGATCTGCCCGTCTTCGGTGCCGTCAGCAATCCGGTATTCCAGCGGTTTGAACTGATCGGGATCGACCCGAAAATATTGACCGAGCGCGCGGCGCACCATCTCGGGCAGCACGGCTGGGGTGCGTCCGCTGATGAATTGCGACAGATACGCTTGGTTTCGCCCGATCGCTTTGCTGACGACATGGAGTGCCGTGTCGCGCTCCTTACACAACCGCAGAAGCAACTGACGAACCGGATCTGAAGGCGCTTTGCTGGCTCTCAACGTAAAGTGCGGCCTTTAGTGGTGCACCCCCATTATATGCAGCAAAAACCGAGAACCTCCAATTGGAATTGATCACTTGACGCTGAGGCTAAAGCCTCTGTAGGTTGCCTCTCCGCCTTTGTCCGGGCGGGTCCGGTGCCCACAGGCTATGGCAAAAGCAAAGACATCAAGACCTGGCCCGCCAGGGCAACAGCGGGAGAGCTCCGCGGGCGCCAACCAGTGGCGGCGCGCCCGAATGGGCACGGGTAAGCCGCGCCACCCGCTCGTCGCCGACATCGAGAGCTTTCTCGCCGAGACCGGGATGACCCCGACCTACTTCGGCAATGGTGCGATGCGAGACCCTGCTTTTGTGTTTGAGGCGCGCGGCGGCCGCGATCTGCGCGGGACGACCGAGCACAAGCTGCGGGTGCAGATGGCCTTTTACCGGAGGCGTGGACAGTTCCTCGATCCGGGCTCGGTCACCGACAGGACCCCGGCGCGCTGACCAGCAGATAGGGGGGAGCCATGGCACAACGCGCCACACCCGGCCCGCCGGGACAACACGGGCAAGACCCGGCCCGCCGGGGCAACAGCGGGAGCTCATTGCGCTACTCCCGGCCCGCCGGGGCAACAGCGGGAGGCCCATTCCTCGCGGCACCGGACCCGCCCGGACAACAGCGGGAGAACTGGTGCGCCGAGCGCCACACCCGGCCCGCCGGGGCAACAGCGGGAGTAAGTACCCCAGCTCAGCCGGGGCAACAGCGGGAGCGCAACACATCCGGTGCGCCAATCCACACACCGGGCCCGCCCGGGCAACAGCGGGAGCCACCTAAAAAGGGCGCGCGGCGTTATCTCTTTGCTCTCTACCCGACAGCGGAACAAAAGGCGGTGCTGCAGCGGCACAGTGAGATGCTGGCCGATCTCTGGAATGGGCTGCTGCAGCGCTATGAGCACATCCAGCGGACGACGACGCAGCGCCAGGTCTGGTTTGACACGGCGGGGCGACACAGCGGGGTCAGCTACCACCGGCTGACCTGGGGTACTTACAGAAAAGCCGAGCGCGAGGCGGTAGTCATCGAGCCGGGCGCGAACGGCCGGCCAAAGCCTTTCACGGCGTTCGACATGCAGAACGAAATCACCGCACTGCTGAACGAACTGCCCGAATGGAAGGAAATGTCGGTCTGGTGCTGCCACCGTACCGCGACAAAGCTCAGTCTGGCGATCGAGGCGTTCTATGCCCGTGCGAAAAAGGGAAAGGGCGCCCAGTCGG
>Ga0318533_10000583_pt1 | contig 15540 bp, 14 predicted proteins | sample GRESIP053b4f27_FD_203675 | JGI IMG/M metagenome (GOLD analysis project Ga0318533, IMG submission 203675) | Tropical soil microbial communities from Luquillo Experimental Forest, Puerto Rico - GRE.SIPMG.053b4f27 | ecosystem: Environmental > Terrestrial > Soil > Tropical forest > Bulk soil...
GGGATGCTCTCCCAGGAGAACAGGGTCAAGGTGACATTGCTGATCTTCATTGGGTCTTCTCCGGTTTCTAGCCAATAGAATGTAAAAGTGGAGCCTCACTGAAATCCTCACCCCTCAACGGCTTCGGGGACAATCAGGCACGAGTGTGGATCACGCCTGTTCCAGAGTGGCGCACGATATTGAACTGGCCGTAGCTCTCATTCAGTTCGAGAGCGATTGGGCCGGTCGCTTTGGTTGATGCGCTGCCTATTTCGGCAATTTCGAACTCGATGCCGTTAGGGATGTCGATCCGTACTCTATGCTGCTTGCCGATGGCAGGGCTCACGATCGGCCGGCCGGTCGATTCAATAAGGCCTGGGATCGACACTCGCGCAGTGCGCCTTTCGATATCGACTTCGAAGTCAATCGGCCTGAAGATCGGCTCGTGGACAGTCGTCGACATGGCGTGAAAGACCCACCAGTGGTTCCTCGCCTCCTCGGTCTCCCCGCCATAGAGCACTGTCGTGCTCGCCCCGAGTTGCTCCTCGTTAGCGCGTTCGTCAATGACCGCCTGCATCATGCCGTTGCCTTCGTACACCGCCCCCGGCCACGCGTATAGGAGGACGTAGCAGAGGTCATCGAGCGTGACGCCGCCGAAGTGACCACTCTTGATGCGACCCACCTCAAATCCCCGGCAATTGCCCCGAGTGGCCCTTTGCTCGAACTGGCACGGACAGCCGTAATCACGGTTGCAGTTACCGAACGATACAGCCTCTATGCTCCAGTCGAGCATTGCTTCGGTCCTCCTATGGATCGCCGTCGCGGTTCGCGCCTAACCAACGATCACCGCCTTGCCGATGACCTGGCGGTCGATCAGCGCCTGCACCGCCTCGGCCACCGCCGCCAGCGGGAAGCGTCGCCAGAGGCGCGGTTTGAGTTTGCCTTGCGCGGCCAGCTCAAGCAGCGCTTTGCTGTTGGCAGCGGCGATCTCCGGGTGCGCTTCATTGAGCCCGCCGATGCGCACCCCGATCGCCTCGATGCCCTTGATCAGCAGATAGTTGGTGCGGGCGAGCGCCGGCGGACCACCAAGAAACCCGAGGATCAAGATACGCCCGCCCCATGCCAGACAGCGGAGCGATTCCTCGAATGTCGGACCGTTGACCGGGTCGTAGACAATGTCCACGCCGCGGCCGTCGGTCAGCTCCATGACCCTGTCGCGAAACCCGCTCTGGTAATCGATCGCGTGGTCTGCACCTTCAGCGAGGCAAACCGATCGTTTTTCGTCGGTGCTCGCGGTAGCGATGACCTCGGCGCCGAACAGCTTGGCGATCTGGATCGCCGGGATGCCTATGCCGCCGGCGGCCCCATGGATCAGCACCCGATCACCCTTGAGGAGCCGCCCTCGCTGCAACAGCGCGTGATAGGCGGTACTGTAGGCGCCGCGGAACACTGCGGCGTGCTCAAGGCTCAGGCCGGTCGGAATGGGATCGCAATGCTCGGCGCCGGCATTGCCTAGCTCGGCGAAGGCACCGAGCCGATGCCGGCTCATTACCCGGTCGCCAATCTCGAACCGGGTCACATCGGGACCGATTGCCACCACTTCGCCAGCCGCTTCGCTGCCCGGGACGAATGGCGGCTCCGGCCGGAACTGGTATTTGCCGGCCAGCATCAGGACGTCGACATATTGCGCGCCGCGCGCCCCGATCCTGACCTGAACCTCGCCGGGACCCGGTGCCGGCGGGTCCGGGACCTCGCGCAAAGCGAGCACCTCAGGGCCGCCGAACGCCTCGCAGACGACCGCCTTCATTTGGCTCTTCCCTATTCGGCGGCTTCGGCGTGAACTGGTGCTTGATCTTCCGCGCGCGGCTTCTCTATGACCTCCCAATTGGTGTAACGGGTAAAGCCGTTCTCGTCGAAGAACAACACGGCACCGGTGCAAATGAACAGATAGGTCGTGTCCTCGAGCGCGGTGGTCGCGTCGTGCAGGATGCCGGACGGCTCGTAGACATAGTCCCCGGCATTCAAGACACCGTTACGGACTTGCAGCTTGCCCGAGATCACATAAGCATGGGCTCCGGCGAGATGCTTGTGCGGCGGTGCGGTGTAGCCCTTTTTCCAATGATGCAAAGACGCCCAGGTTCCGGTCTCGCGGCCGACCCAAAGCACTTTGACAGCGGACATCGGAGATTGCTGGATCCACGGCGCCTCGGACCGCACGAGCGTATCCTGAATGTCCTGAAAGACGGGCCTGATATCCTGCGGAAGCGGCATGTCTGATCCTATCGTCTCGACGGAAATGGTGCCGAGCACGATAGGCCCTCGTGACATCGCCCACAAGGACGGCTGCCGCCGCGGAGCCGGGTTGTTGTCACGAACGCAAAACCGGATTACGGCTTTCGCTCCGCAGGCCCGCATCTCGAAGAAGAGGTAGGTCATGACGTTCAAGGTCCAGGTCGGCCCGCCGCTGATCTCGATCCACCAAGGCCAGACGGTGCTGATCAGCGAGCCGGACGGCCAGATCAATTGGCCCAGCGAAAAGGGTCTCTACTTCTTCGACACGCGGGTTGTCAGCAGTTGGGCCATCTACGCCAATGGGGAGCCTTGGGAACTGCTCAATGGCGGCGCCATCAGCTATTACGCGTCGCGCATTTTCCTGACCAATCGGAGCTTCCTCACCGAAGACGGCACGATTGCGCCGCGCACACTGGGATGCACGATCAGCCGATCGATAAGCGGCGGCATGCACGAGGACCTCGACATCACCAACAACAGCATGATGCCGGTGAGGTTTCAGCTAGAGATCGCGCTCCGCTGCGACTTCGCAGACATCTTCGAGGTAAAGTCGGGGCATATCGTGCGCCGTGGCCGGATCACCACGGACTGGTCCGAACCGCATCAGCAATTGCGCACGACCTACCTTAATGGCGACTTCGGGCGTGCCGTCACGATTTCTCCGACGCGCTTGCCGGTTAGGGCGGTGTACGCCAACGGCCGGCTCAGCTTCGAGGTTGCCCTTGAGCCCGGCAAGGCATGGCATTGCTGCCTCCTCTATGAGCTGGCGGACCGCGACCGGAATTTTGCCGCGCCGCCCGACTGCGTCGGTTACAGCCACCAGTCACACCACGCCGAGACGATGGCGGACTGGTTAAAAAACGTTGTCGAGATCCGGACCAGCAATGAAGAGTTCTATCGTCTGTTTCGCCAGGCACTCGAGGACATGGCAGCACTCCGCCTACCGATTGCGGGCACGGATCACATGGTGTTCCTGCCGGCCGCTGGCCTCCCCTGGTTTGTCGCCCCGTTTGGACGCGACAGCCTGATCGTCTCGTTGCAAAACACGCTCATTTATCCGGAGTTTGCCCGTGGAGCATTGGAAATACTCGGCTCCTTACAGGCGACGGAAGAAGACAACTACCGGGATGCCGAACCCGGCAAGATCCTGCATGAAATGCGCTACGGCGAACTTGCGCATTTCAAGCTGATCCCGCACACGCCCTATTACGGCACGGCGGATGCCACGCCGCTCTACCTGATCACGCTGCACGCTGCCTGGCGCGCGACCGGCGACCGGGCACTCTTGGAGCAGCATCTCGAGACCGCAGAACGATGCTTGTCCTGGATCGACCAATATGGCGACCGCGACGGAGACGGGTTCCAGGAATACCAGACACGCTCTCCGGTCGGGTACGAGAATATGGGCTGGAAGGATTCGGGAGATTCCGTCGTCTATCCCGATGGCTCGCTGGTCAAAGGACCAAAAGCACTCTGCGAACTACAAGGCTATGTCTACAGTGCCTGGATACGAATGGCCGAAGTGTTCGATGCGCTAGGCAAGCCGGACCGTGCACAGACGATGCGCGCCAAAGCTTCCGCCTTGTTCGACCATTTCAACGAAGCCTTTTGGGACGAAGAGCTGGGCTTCTACGCCTATGCGCTCGATGGCGAGAAGAAAAAGGTGCTGAGCGTCTCATCCAATGCCGGCCATTGCCTTTGGTCCGGCATCGTACCCCCGGAGCATGCGAAGAAGGTCGTGGAGCGGCTGATGGCGCCGGATATGTGGACCGGGTGGGGCATCCGCACACTCTCCGCCAATCATCCGGCGTTCAATCCGTACAACTATCAGACGGGCTCGGTCTGGCCGCACGACAACGCCATCATCGCCATGGGCTTCAAGCTCTATGGTTTCGGCGCGGAAGCGGCACGGATCGCCCACGACATCAGCATTGCGGCAAGCCACTTCCTGCTCAACCAGCTGCCGGAGCTGTACACTGCGTTCGAGCGTGACGAGACCACCTTTCCAGTACAGTATATCGGCGCGAACGTGCCGCAAGCCTGGGCAGCCGGTTCCGCCTTCATGCTGACACAGGCTATCTTGGGATTCCTGCCGGATGCGCCGCGCAATAAACTCTACGTCGACCCGTCGCTTCCGGAGTGGTTGCCCGACCTTACGGTGCAAGACCTCCGCGTCGGTAGGCACAAGCTCGACATCCGCTTCTGGCGCGAGCGCGAGCAGACCGCGTTCGAAGTGACAAAGGGGGACCCCAAGCTGGTTGAGCGCTGCGATATCGTCTCCAAGGTCGAGCGGCTAAGAACTGTCTCCGATCCGGTCTAGCGCACGGTGATCGTAAGGGGTCCTGCCGCCATATCACACGGTCAGCCACGCGCGAGTAATCCCTTGTTCCTGATTTGTGCTAGACAGGTGCCGTAGGGCATCCACTTGAACCACGTATGGTTAAGACGACTGCAGGACGAAGCGGGAATACTGGAGCCCTTCAGCGGCCTTTACCTTAAACTGTCCGACCCGCTCACGAATCCGCACCCTTTGTCGCAGCATATCCCTCGCGAACTCGGCGGCATCCCCGGCGAAGCCTCTGCAGAGGCGCTAGACTACTCCTGGCACCGCGCTGACGCGCACCCGAAAAGCGAGCCTATAGGATCAGGCCGTGGTACACGCAGTGGGCCACCATCGCTAGTGACAGCATCCTCGAACCATACCTCGACCGGCAATGAGACACGTGTCGGCTTAGCGTCATGACCAAATACCCTCAGCGCGCACTGCCGACCGATTGGGCGATCCTTGACGATCGGCTGATGCTCCGTCTGATCGGCCTCCTGTCCACCTTGGGGTTCGGGATGGCGAGGTCTCTTTACGGCACATTCCACTGCGGCTCTTTTGCCAGCCGGCTTTTTGCGGCGCGCACTGAGATTTTTGGAACCGGCTGCCGGCGGCACGCCCGGTATTGTCGCGAACTCTCGCAGCATATAGCCGCATCCCCGGACAGTCTCGATGTAGCGATTTCCGCCGGTTGCTCGGGCGAGCTTTTTGCGCAGGGTGCAGACCAAAATATCAATTATTTTAGGCTGCGGCTCGTCCATCCCCCCGTAAAGGTGATTAAGAACTCCCCCCTTCGTCACGATAGTTCCTTTGCGCAAGCTGAGTAGCTCGAGGATGCCATATTCCTTCGGAGTCAAATGCACTGGGTGGTCGTCGACTGAGACAACGCGGGTGTCGAGATTGACGGCCAGCTTGCCCGTCCGGATCGTCGATTCGCAGTGGCCTTTGGAGCGCCGTACGATCGCCAGGATGCGCGCAACCAATTCGCGACGATCAAACGGCTTGGTCAGGAAGTCGTCGGCGCCGAAACGAAGAAATTTGACTTTCTCGTCGAGTCCTCCGCGGTCCGAGAGGATTAATGTCGGCGTTTGCACCTGGGCTGCGCGTAGCTGCTGCAATAACTTGTAGCCTTCGATGTCGGGCACTTTCAGGTCGAGGAGGATGATGTCGTAATCGTAAAGCCTGCACAGCAGCAGAGTGTCCTGGCCGAGGTCGGTCGCATCACAAATTAAGTTCTCTTTCGCCAGCATCGCCCGGATCCTCGCTGCCGCGAAAGCATCACCTGAAGCAATAAGCGCGCGCATGCGAGCCTCCTACTTTTAGCTTCCCGTTCCAACCAACAATTATTCGAATTTACTATTCGCCGCAGGGAGCTCAGTCAGATCCGGGTCGCGTAGCCTGTAGCCGCGGCCCCAAATAGTCTCGATGTAGTGATTGCCGCCTGTTGCCCGGGCCAGCTTCTTGCGCAGCTTGCAGACGAAAACGTCGATGATCTTCAGCTCAGGCTCGTCCATTCCGCCGTAGAGGTGGTTGAGGAACATTTCCTTCGTAAGAGTAGTGCTTTTTTGCAGGCTGAGCAGTTCGAGAATGCCGTACTCCTTGCCGGTGAGGTGCACCGAATGATTGTCGACGGAGACCTCCCGGGTATCGAGATTGACGACCAGCTTGCCCGTCCGGATGGTCGATTCACAGTGGTCCTTCGAACGCCGGACGATCGCCTGAATGCGCCCGCTCAGCTGGCGGCGATCGAAGGGCTTGGTAATGACGTCATCGTCGCCAAAGCCGAGGCCTTTGATCCTGGGGTCGAGCTCAGCGAGCCCCGCGAGGATCAGGACGGGTGTCCGTGGATGTGCCTCGCGCAGCCGCCGTAGAACCCCGTACCCATTGAGGTTCGGCATGGTCAGATCGACGAGAATGACGTCATAATCGTCAAGCTTGCGGATCTCCAAGCTATCCTCTGCGAGATTGGTCGTGTCACAGATGAACTTTTCTTCTATCAGGATCGTCTTGACCCTGGCTGCAGTCGCTGCATGTTGCCCAATCAGAAGCACCCGCATGACATCCTCCAGAATTTTTTGGGCAAATGACGGCGGCGCGTTCTTGGTTCTCCAGGTTTTCCACAGCAGGTTGCTCAATAACGCGGCTTTGCATGTTTGAGCGCAGGATCGTCACGGTAGATTTGCAGTCGGGTGGTCCGTAAACCGGCGACGCCGTGGAGTTCGATCCCTTGCTCCCAAGCAAAAAATTCTTCCTCCGAGAGGCGATAACGACGGCATGCTTCCTCTAGGCTGATGGCACCGCCACGTACCGCAGCGACAACTGCGGCTTTCCGTCGAGGTACCCAGCGTTTTGTGTCTGCGGGCGGTAAGTAGGCACTAGGTGGCAGCATGATTCACCGAAGCAAATAATTGACGTTTTGCTCTTGCCTATATCGAGGAGAATTACCCGAAGTCTCCAGACACACCTCGAGATTCCATCGAAGCTCCTCATCGAGTCCGAAGTAGTGGGAACCGGTCCGCGCTGCTTTTAGGGAGCTCTTTCTGGCTGTCACTGAATCAATCGCGTTCGGAAGGGATCGTCTCAAAAAAATTCGAAAATTTTAGGGAGCCGCTTACAGATGCTGCGAGCTTTGCGGAGCTCGAGCCGCCGCGACGACAGGGAACAGCTGGATCACATGCAAACCCGTCGCCGACCGACCGAGCCGAGCGGCAAAATTTAATATATGCCCGGCAAGATGCGTACGGTTCTCGCGCGGTAGGCTAGATATTCGGGGAAGGTATCGGCCAGTATGACTTCCTCGTTCCTCATCCGCCGCAGCTGAAAACCGATTTGCACGGCAAGGATCGCGGCCGTCGAGAGAGAGAAAAACTGCATCACAATGCCGATCGCCGCGATCTCCTCGGCGAGATAGAGCGGGTGGCGGACCATTCGGTACACCCCCTCGGTGACGAGCTGCCGTGCCTCGGCCATTATGCTGAAGGACTGGCGCAGCTGCGTCAGCACAACAACCGCAAAAGTATTACCGCCGAGCGTCAGCACGGCCGACACGAGCCCCGCGAGCATCGATAGATCGCGGCGAGGGAACACCACCACGACAGTCAACAGAAACGTCCCGATCAAAGCCGAAATCCGCGGCTCGACACCGCGCGCCTTCCGCGCCGGCCGCATCCGCACCACAACAGTCGCTGCGATCACCACGAGGTAGACGATCACCGACAGACGCATAGCGATGTTGAGGATGTAGACAACGACGGGGAGCCCGGGGTCGGCTTTCCGCACATATTCTTGGAGCACCACCACGCTCGCGAGCCCGAGGAAAGCCGACCAGATCAGCATCGGCAGCCGCATCAGGACGTCATAGAGACGCGATTGCTGCAGCGTGACAAAATCCCAGTCGGCGAAGCGCCACGCTTGCCGCCGCGGACCTCTCACGCTACGCGGCCTTCAGTCGGGCGGGAGGCCGATCGGAACGGTGATTTGGCCCATCAAGGTGTAGGTACCGACAAACTTGAACCCGTACAAGGCGGACAGGCTGCAGCTGGTGGCGGTGCAGCTCGCGCTGACACAATATTGGCCTGGTGCGGGAGTGCCAACGCAACTCGGCGACGCACCGGGTAACAGCGTCGTTAAGGCGCTTATGGCACAGCTGGTGGCCGAACCGGCGGGGGGCTGGCAGCTCGCCGATGCCGAACCCGGCGGCGGATTAGGAATGTTCGTCTGGACCATGACATACCGGCTAGCTTGTCCGACGACAAGCTGCAGCGTGTTCCAGATGAAAAACGCCTGGGCGAAGTCGATAATGGTCAAGACCACGCCGACGAAAATGGAGAGGACGAGCGCCGCTTCGGCCGCGGTTGCCCCGTCCTCCGAGCCACGAAGCCCGTGTTTTCGGCGCGTGACGGGGGTAATCGTCATTGGGTGCGAAGGACCGTCCTCGCATTCACCGACCCCGGAAAGTTCCAGGTTACGGATACCAGTGGCGTATAAGGCTGCGACCCGCTGACCGCGACATGCTTCAGGACCCGTATGTCTCCATTGGCAGGAGGAAACGCCGCACACGGGTTGGCGTCGCCCGTCCCCGGACAGGCCACCGGCGTATTATCTGCGCAAGTGCAGAAGTTTGACGTGGGCGGCGTGAACACCGCGGCCGGTACACCCAGCAAATTCTGGAGATCGGCTGCGGCGGGCAGCGGCTTACCCTGGACGACCTGGCCTCGGGCATATTCGGCCGCGCCGCGAATGATGGCAGCCAGGTTCGTCCACTGCCCCATGAACTCGCCGTAGTCGACGATGCCAAAAGCCATGATCGTCAGCGGCACGAACGCCATCAGCAGCGCGAACTCGGTCGCCACGGCGCCGGCCTCCCGCTCGCTTTTTTTCCTTCGATCTCGAATACGCTCCATGTTCGTCGCCCACCAGCCTCACATCACCAGATCCGCCAGATAGACTTGCTGAATCTGCGCCTGGTTCAGAGTAATGCCGACAGCCGAGCAATTGGTGTCATCGAGCTGAAGATTGCCGCTGAAGGTGAAGGATTGAGCGATAAATTCGGTGCAACCTGCAAAGTTGGCGAAGGCATTGCCCTGCAGATTATCTGAGCTTGCCGGGGTGTAAATGGCGCCGTTCAACGTCACGTTCGAGGTGCCGCAGCTGGGATCGCTCGCGCCGGTCGTAATCGTGTTGCCCTGAGGGCTGCTGGCGGTGGGGTCCTGGACGAACAGCAATCCCTGAGAGGCCGTCGCCGAGGGTTGAAGCAGGCCGTTACCGGTAGTAGGGCCGTTGAGTGATACGGTCGCGCTGCACACTGCGCCGGGGTCGATATCGATGGCGCCGGCAGAGTTTCCCGGCGCGATCGCGGTCAGGACGATCGTGACCCCGGTGCCGCTGATCGAGGCGGCATTGCCGGCGAATTGAATCGTGTCCTTCTTTCCGACGCCACGGTTGACGACGGGTTTGCTGATGAGCACCGTCGTATTTGTCACCGCGGTCACGGTCGTGCCCGGCTGGATCGCCTCGGAATTGGCGGGAGTGATATCAGTGACGGTCATGCCGACATAGACGCGGCTGGTGCAGCCGTTGCAGAAATATAAGGTCTTGGTGCCGATGGACGTCGGATCGGAGGTGAAGAGCATGGGCGAGGTGGCGCCGACCAAACCCGTGATGCTGAAATTCCCTCCATCAATGTAATATAGCCCTGGGTTGAACGTCACCTGAGCCTCACCGCTGAAGCTCATGCTTCTATAGCACCCCGGGGAAAGATTGGGGTTCACTCCACTGATGCTCACGTCGCTGCCGGCGTTGCATTGAGCGGCGGTCGGCAAGGACCCGCTTAGTGGGTACTTCGTTACACTCTTATACGGATCCTGTAGCGGGAAATACGTAAAGGTGTGGGGCGGCGGACTGCTGCCGTCCGTCATCTGCACGTTTCCCGCGGTGGCGATCGCTGCGGCGTTGATGGCAGGATTGCCTGCGCCCGGCAGCTGGATCGAATTGCCCAGTATCGACAGGCTCGCTAACGTGCAATTGGGCAAATTAAGGGTTGCGCTGCCGCCCACCGATAAGGTCTGCCTGCTGCCGACCGCCAGCAGGCAAGTTTGGCCGCCCGGCAGCATCGGGAAGACAGCGATGGCGGTTGTCCTTACGTTGACTTGATTGACGTTCGGCCCCCAGATCGCCGTCACAAAGTTCGCAAAGGCCGCATTCAACGGCTGCGTCAGGACGACTTGGACCGCATTGGGGGGGATCCCATCTGAATTCGATGTATTGCAGGAACTGCCGACCATGAAGCGATAGCACGGGTAGAGGGTGAGCGTGCTCGACGCACTGCTGGGCAGGGGGCAAACCGCGTTCGACGAGCTGGTGCTGGTGCTGAACAGGTTGCAATTCGCGGCGGTGGTCGCCGCTGCGGTCGGGTCGGTCGTCAACCCGGGCTGTTCGTAGTATTGAACGGCGTATTCGAGCGCTGTGGACAATGCCGCGGCATCGGCCGCCGACTGATTCTGCCGCTGCACGGCAAACCATAGCCCGACTTCGATGCCGATCCCGGCAAATCCGACCAACACTGGGAGGAGCACGGCGAGGGCGACGCCCACGACCCCCCGCCGGTCGCGTAAAAACCCCGTCCAAAACGACCGGCGCAAAACCACCGCTGTACTCAGCGTCACATTACGGGACGCCAATCAGCTTGCCTCCGACTCCGGAGCCTCCGGCGACTGCTTGCTGGAGAAAATCAACCATGCGCAATATCAGAGGCGTACCGACCACGATCATCATCGAGGGTAGGATAAACCCCATCAAAGGGAGAGCCAGCAGGACCGGGAGGCGCGCCGCACGTTCTTCGTAGCGCGCCAGGCGCTCGGTACGCATTTCGGCGGCGAGCACGCGCAGCGAATCCGACAATGGCGTCCCAAACCTGATCGACTGGTTCAGTGTCGCGACGATGCTCCGTAGGCTTGCAAGACCTGCTCTCTGCGCCAGGTTTTCGAGCGCTTTGCTGCGATCCGGCAACACGCGCATTTCGGCGGCTGCCGCGGCGAACTCTCCGGCGACATCAGGGCTCGAAGAGCGGAGATCCCGAGCAACCTGTTCAATCGCCTGGTCGAGACTGAGCCCGGCCTCGGCACAAAAGACGAGGAGATCGAGCGCATCCGGCAACCCCTGCTCGAGGTGGCGCTGTCGCCGCGCGGCAAGGCGGGAGAGGACCACATCGGGCATGCGCCAGCCGAGGAAAACAGCAGCAGCCAGCATGACCAGCTGCATTGTCGTCGAGTCGGCAAAGAACCCGCGCCATTCGAGAAGCAGCCCGCCGGCCATCAACAATGCCACCGCGCTGCAGCCTTTGGCGGCAAGCAAGCTGGCCAGACGGCCATGCCCCCTGATGCCGGCGGCGGCAAGCGCGGACAGCAGAGCACGCTGCTCGGTCGTACCGATGATCGGGGTTCCTGCAATCGCAGTGCCTAGCCGATGGTACCAGGGCGAGCGTTGCGGGCGTGTCGGCTCTGCACGAGTGAGCGCCGTGCCGCGAAGCGCGTCGAGGCGCTCCTGGAAGTCCTCCCGGCGCCCGATGCGCGAGAGATTGAGCGCCGAGACCAGGGCCCCCGACAGCGCCAGGATCAGGATGCAGGTGTCACGCGCGCCGAGCCGGACTTCGCCAGCGTGGAAGGCGAGGTAGGTCCGCGCTGTGTCGATTAGCCACGCGATGCTGAATGTCTCGGACATCGCTAGCGCAGGGTTCTCCTGATGATGGCGCTCATCGTGGCAATACCCAACAGGAGGCTGACAATGGCCATCCCCAGCATAAAACGGCCGCGATGATCAACGAAGAGCAGGGACATCATGTCGGGCTTAACCAAATAGAGGCCCGCCCCTGCTACAAAAGGCATGATCGAGATGATCACCGCAGAGGCTCTCGACTCGGCCGTCAGTGCACGCGCTTTCAGGCGCAGCGCTCTGCGTTGGCGAATGAGGGTGCTCAGATTGAGGAGGGTCTCGGCAAGGCCCCCGCCGGTCCGCCGTTGCAGTACGATGCTTGCAACAAAAAACCGGAAATCCGGCACACGGACACGGTCGGCGGCGTTGTTCAGTGCGTCTGCCATCGCGATTCCGATGCGCGTGTCGTCGAGCACTTTTTGAAATTCGGTGCCAACCGGGGCGGCGACCTCGCGCGCGGCCACTTCGATCGCATCGAGTGCCGGAAGACCGGCCTTGACGGCGCGGACGATCAGATCGATGGCATCCGGGAAAATATCGAGAAACCGCCGCTGGTAGCGGCGTTGCGCGAAACGCAGCAGGAACCTGGGTGCTGCCACGGCAGCCGCGCCGCCGAGCCCGATCACCAGTACCGGATTGAATCCCATAAAGCGGGCGGCGAAGCCGATAGCCGCGGCCGCAGCAATCCCCGTCAAGACGAGCTGCGGCAGCCTGATACGATTGCCCGCCGCCGCGAAAGCGGCTTCGAGACGCACCCACAGCCCTGCCGGAAAGGAGAAAAGTGCGCGCACCCTCCCACCACGGGGGATCGGCCTGCGGAGCGACGAACCGAGCATCTCGTCGGCCGGCGCATTCATAGTGATGGTCTTCAACCGCTGCTCGCGGCGCTCTCTGTGGTGCTCTACGCGGAATGCTGCCCAAAGCCCCGCGCCGAGTAGCGCGGATGCCGCGAGGACCATCAGAAGGAACTGGTCCCTCACCTCACGCTCCGGCAGATGGCGACCGCCACATGCGACCTGCGACCACAATGGCTGGTGTGGAGGTCTTCACCCCCTGCCTCCAACAATTTCCATCGCGTCGAGCAGTTCCCTGTCGAGGTTGAACTGCGCCGCGCGCGCGAGGAAATCGGGCCGCATCCGGGTTGACACGAATTCTCCGTCGATCGTCCCGTCGCGCCGCTCGCCGCGAAACTGGAAGGTGAAGAGCTCACGCATCGTGATGGTTTCACGTTCCATGCCGGCCATCTCGGAGATGTTCTGCACCCGGCGGATGCCGTCGCGCATGCGCTCGATGTGTACGATGAGGTTGAGCGCGCTCGCGACGTGCATGCGAATCGCCCGCAGCGGCAGGTTGAGATTCGCCATGATCACCATATTTTCCAGGCGGTAGAGCGCATCGCGCGGCGAGTTGGCGTGAACCGTCGACATCGAGCCGTCATGCCCGGTGTTCATTGCCTGCAGCATGTCGAATGTCTCTGCACCCCGCACCTCGCCGACGATGATGCGGTCCGGGCGCATGCGCAGCGCGTTGCGGACGAGCTCGCGCTGCGGGATGTAGCCCGCGCCTTCGATGTTGGGCGGGCGCGTTTCCATCTGCACGACGTGCGGCTGCTGGAGGCGCAACTCGACGGCGTCCTCGATCGTGATCACCCGCTCGTCGCGGTCGATGAATTGTGAAACCGCATTCAGCAATGTCGTCTTGCCGGAGCCGGTCCCGCCCGAGATCAGAATATTCAGGCGCACGCGCGCCGCGATCTGCAGCAGGCGCGCCATGTTGCGGGACAGATTCTCCTGGCGCACCATTCTGTCGATCGTCAGGTTTCGCTTCGGGAATTTTCGGATAGAGATGGTGCCGCCGTTGAGCACGAGCGGTGGCAATACGATGTTGACGCGGCTGCCGTCGACGAGCCGCGCGTCGACCATCGGGCTCGCTTCGTCGATGCGCCGCCCGATAGCGCTGGCGATACGCTGCGCGATGTTGACCAGATGCTGGGCATCACGAAATCGGGCGATGGTCTTTTCGAGCTTGCCGTGCCGCTCGACATAGATGTCGAACGGCCCGTTCACTAAGATATCGGTGACGTCGTCGTCATCGAGGAAGGGTTCGACCGGCCCTAAACCGACCATGTCGTCGGTCAGCTCCGCGGCGATGGTGCTCTCCTCGGCCTCGTTTAGCTGCACTCGCTGCTCGGTAGCGATCTCGCTCACCAATTTCGCGACTTCGGCCTCTAACGTCATGCGCGAGATTCGGCCGGCTACGGAGGGGTCGATCCGCGACATCAAAACCGTTCGGATCTGCTCTTTCAGCTCGCCGCGGCCGGAAAGATCCTCGGCCGGACCCCGCGGCGGGAGGCCAGGAACAAGAACGAGCTTGCGGCCGCCCGGCGCAGCGACCCGCCGCCCGAAACCGGCCGATTTCATCTCGCCAGACCCCACCAGCGGCGCCGCTCGGGTGAGCGCCCCGAAAGCTCGAGCACGAGAGCGGCAATCCCGTCGGTGAACTTGCTGCGCCGCGCAACCGCAACGCGCGTGCCGTTCGTCGCCGCAGCCAAGACGCTTGGCAGAAATGGGATCACGGTCCTCGGCTGCAGCCCGAGGACGTGGTGCATCTCCTGCAAGGTCACCGCATGGCGCCCACCCTCGCCGTAGCGGTTGACGACGAAACCATTGCGCTGCTTGCCGTCACCCTCACCGAGCACTTCGCGGAGCCGCACGATGTCGCGCACCGACCGAAGCGTCTGATCGCCAACGATGATCCGGAAATCGGCGATGTCGAGCGCTCGCCGATAGACCGTCGCGGGAATTCGCGGCACATCGACGATGATGTAGTGAAACTGTTCGCGCAGCGCGCCGACGAGCGTGTCAATCGCCTCAGTGGTGATTTCCAGGTCTTCGTGCAGCGGCTCCTCGGAGCTGAGTACGAAAAGGTGGTGCCCGACAGGCGTCATCACCCGTTCGAGCAGCGTGCTGTCAATGCGCGTCGGGTTGACGAGCGCCTCGCGCAGCCCTGGGGTCGGTTTGATATTGAGCGCCAGCGCGCAATCGCCGTTCTGCAAATCGAGATCGATCAGTGCTACCCGGCGGCTTTGCCGGTTGGCGAGGTGCCAGGCCAAATTCACCGCGATTGTCGTCGTTCCGACGCCGCCCCGTGCGCCGATCAAGGCGACCATGGTCCCGAGCTTTTTCTGGATCGCGCCGGCCTCGCGCGGACCGGTCCCGTGGTTCAACGCCCTCGCGATAAGTTGCGAAGTCAACGGCTTGACGATGTAATCGGTCACTCCGGCCTGCAGTAGATCGCGGTACAGGCCGATCTCATTGCGATTGCCGATTGCAATGACGGTGACACCAGGCTCGCAGACCTCCGCAAGGACATCCACTTGCGATATCGGAAGGTCGATGCCGCTAATGTCGACGATCAGGATGTCGGGTGAGCGCTCGGCCCCCAGAGTTTCGATGGCCTTCGCGATACCGCCACGCACGATCATGCCGTTGGCGAGGGACAGCTGCGTCAGGCATTCGCGCAGAACTTTCTCGGTCGCGGCATCGGAGACAAAGGCCAACAGCGGCGCTCGGCCGACAGGCAACCGGTTGGCGGTCTTCTCGATCGGCGCAGGCATCTCGAGGATGCTTCTCACTGCGTGATTCCCTCTGCGATCGTGCGGACCGGGCTAATCGACGCCGGGATTCTCGTCACTGCGGTTTGACGCTTTCTGTTCCTTTGCTGCCGCGAATGATTTC
>Ga0318533_10000603_pt1 | contig 15378 bp, 17 predicted proteins | sample GRESIP053b4f27_FD_203675 | JGI IMG/M metagenome (GOLD analysis project Ga0318533, IMG submission 203675) | Tropical soil microbial communities from Luquillo Experimental Forest, Puerto Rico - GRE.SIPMG.053b4f27 | ecosystem: Environmental > Terrestrial > Soil > Tropical forest > Bulk soil...
GCGGTAGCCCAGCCCCCAACTCCGGGCCTCCTACGACACGCCGCACGCGGGCATTTTTAAATGAGGCAACGAAAGGGCTACGCGGGCATTTTTGATGAGTCAACGCGCTTCCCCTGCGCGAGAGACGTGTGTGGCGCATGTGGCGGCGGTCCGTACGTCACTGTCGCCCGGGTGCTGTCAATGCTTAGGTCGGGATTGTGAAATCCCTAGTTGTGTTGTTGCGCGAAACTGTTGCGGTCCGGATCTTGGTCGCCGTGGTGCTCGGAGTGGCCATCGCTCTCGCGGTGGGCAACACGCTCGGCTGGCGATTCGCGATTGTCGGCTGGATCGCAACCGCCGGGCTGTATGTGGTGTGGACGCGGCTCCTGCTCGGCGGAATGGACGCCGACCAGACCCGCGAATTTGTGACCCGCGAGGACCCCACCCGATGGGTGGCCGACGCGGTCGTCGTGACGGCAAGCATCGCGAGCCTTGCCGGGGTCGGCTACGTGGAGGCCGCCGGGTCGCACTCCGGCGCCAAGGCCCTAGTAGCCGCCCTGGTCGGGATCCTGACCGTCGCGGCGTCCTGGTTCGCGGTGCACACGCTGTTCACCGTTCACTACGCGCGGCTCTATTACTCGGGCGAACCGGGTGGGATCAATTTCCACGACCCGGAGCCGCCGCGGTTCCGCGACTTCGCGTACTTGGCCTTCACCGTCGGCATGACCTTCCAGGTGTCCGACACGGAGATCGGGTTGACGTCCATCAGAGCGACGGTGCTGCGCCAAGCTCTGCTCTCCTACCTCCTCGGCGCGGTTGTCCTGGCGGTCACGATCAATTTGATTGCGGGGCTGGGTTCCAAGTTTTAGCGCCGACTAGTCTGGCTGGCATGGCCATCGAGTCCACCATGCTTGCCCTCGGCACTCCCGCGCCTCCGTTTTCGCTGCCCGAGCCGGCCACCGGCGCCACGGTCAGCCTCGACGAGCTCACGGGTCCCGCGCTTGTTGTCACCTTCGTCTGCAACCACTGCCCATACGTCAAGCATGTGGCCGCCGGGCTCGCCGCGCTGGGCCGGGACCTTGCCCATCAGGGCGTCGCGATGGTCGGCATCTCCAGCAACGACGTCGTCACCTACCCGCAGGACGGACCCGAGCAAATGGTCGTCGAGGCCCGCGGCCACGGCTGGACGTTTCCATACCTCTACGACGAGACCCAAGACATCGCCCGCGCCTTCTCCGCGGCGTGCACGCCGGACACGTTTGTCTTTGATGGCGAGCGTCGGCTCGTCTACCGCGGCCAGCTCGATGACTCTCGCCCGGGCAACGGCCTGCCGGTGACGGCCGCGGACGTCCGGGCGGCGGTTGACGAGGTGCTCGCGGGGCGGCCGGTCGACCCGAACCAGCGGCCGTCGATCGGGTGCGGCATCAAGTGGCGTTGAGCCGGGCTGACGCCGCCGGTGCCGGTTTGCGCCGATGAGATTTGTGCTGGCCGGCTACGGAAGTCGCGGCGACGTCGAGCCCCTTGCCGCCCTGGGCCGGGAGTTGCTGCACCGAGGTCACGACGTGTGCATTGCGGTCCCCCCGAAACTGCTCGGCTTCGTCGAGTCGGCGGGACTTGCCGCGGTCGCGTTCGGATCGGATCCGCAGGAGCCGGGCGGCGAGGATGTCGCCGCCGACACGAACATCCAGAATCCGATCAGCGTCGCGACCGAAATTCTGCAGCGGCTCGAAGAGGCCTACGCGGTATGGGGCACGACGCTGTTGGAGCTGGCGAATGGGGCCGAACTGTTATTGACGGGCAAATGGGAGCAAGGGCTGGCGGCGAACGTCGCGGAGTATTACGGCATCCCGGTGGCCGCGCTGCACTTCTTCCCCTTCGAGCAGTCGCACCTGGATGGCTTGGCCGGACGCATAACGAAGGACGCCGAAGACACCCAACGCCGTGCACTGGGCCTGCCGGAGGCGACCGGGCCCGCACACGAACCGTTGGAGATCCAGGCCTACGACGAGCTGTGCTTTCCCGAACAGGCAGCCGAATGGGCGGAGCAGGGGCGGCGACGGCCCTTCGTGGGTGCGCTCACGCTTGAGTTGCCGACCGAGGCCGACGTCGATGCTCTGTCATGGATTACCGCGGGAACGCCGCCGATCTACTTTGGCTTTGGCAGCAACGTGCGGCTCCCCTCTCCCGCCGAGACGGTTGCCGTGATCAGCGCCGCCTGTGCGCGACTGGGCGAGCGGGCGCTGATTTGCTCTGGCACAAGCGATTTCGTGGACATCCCGCATTTCGACAACGTCAAAGTGGTCGGTGCGGTCAACCACGCGGCGATCTTTCCGGCTTGTCGCGCTGTCGTCCACCAGGGAGGCACCGGCACAACGGCCGCAGGCATGCGCGCCGGGACCCCTGCGTTGGTCCTCTGGTTCTCGCTCGAGGATCAGCCCATCTGGGCATCCGCCGTCGAACGGCTGAAAGTGGGTACGGGACGGGCCTTTTCGGCCAGCACGTTGGACTCGTTGGTCGCGGACCTGCATTCCATCCTCACCCCGGAATGCCGCACTCGAGCCCGTGAGGTCGCTGCCCAGATGACTACAGCCGCCAAAAGCGCCTCCATCGCCGCCGATCTTCTGGAAGAAACCGCATGCCAGGGAGTTCCGGCTGATGAGTGAGAAGGGTTGGCGGCGATGAAAGTTGTGGTTGTCGGCTATGGGAGCCGCGGTGATGTCGAGCCCTGCGTCGCCGTCGGGCGGGAGCTGCTGCGACGGGGTCACGACGTGCTCGTGGCTGTTCCACCCAACATGCGTGGCTTCGTGGAGTCAGTGGGGCTCATTGCGGTCGCCTATGGACCGGACTCGCGGGAGGAGATGAACCCAGCCTCGGAGTTGTTCCGCGACTTAACGACGAAGATGGACGACACGGTCAGCGTGTTTACCGAGGTCGTTAAGCACGTCACGCAGGTCAAGTCGGATAAGAGCTCGACGCTGACGACGGCGGCACAGGGTGCCGACCTGCTGGTGGCGGGCTTCAACGAACAGGGGCTGGCCGCCAACGTCGCGGAGTATTACGGCATTCCGGCGGCCGCACTGCACTTATTCCCCACCCGAATTTTATCGTCCACGTCGATGGTCCCGATTGTCACGAAGCAGACCGACGACGCTCAACGCCACGCACTTGGCCTGCCGGAGGCACTCCGACCGTCGGCGCTAGAGCCGTTGGAGATCCAGGCCTACGACGAGCTGTGCTTGCCCGGGCCGGCGGCCGAATGGGTGGACCCGGATCGTCGCCGGCCGTTCGTCGGCGCGTTGACCCTGGAGTTGCCGACTGATGTCGATGACGAGGTCTTGTCATGGATTTCCGCGGGAACGCCGCCGATCTACTTTGGGTTCGGGAGCACGCCCATCCCATCCCCCGCCGAAACCGCCGCCGTGATCAGCGCGGCTTGCGCGCAGTTGGGCGCGCGTGCCTTGATTTGCAGCGGCCCCAACGACTTCACCCACATGCCGCATCTCGACAACCTCAAGGTTGTGGGTGCGGTGAACCACGCGGCGATCTTTCCGGCGTGTCTCGCGGTCGTCCATCACGGGGGCGCAGGCACCACGGCCGCGGCCATGCGGGCCGGAATCCCGGAATTGGCCCTTTGGTTCTGGCTCGACCAGCCGGTGTGGGCGGCCGCGATCGAGCGGTTGAAAGTCGGTTCCGCCCGCGCTTTTTCGGACAGCACGCTGGATTCGTTGGTCGCGGACCTGCGTTCCATCCTCACCCCGCAATGCATTGCTCGAGCCCGCGAGGTCGCCGCGCAAATGACCAAACCCGCCGAAAGTGTCGCCAGCGCCGCCGAGCTTGTGGAGGAGACTGCCCGCCTCGGGTCTTAGCGCCCTCTGATTCCGCTGTCGACGACTTTCACCGGCTTATGCGGATAACGGCGTTCGGCATGGGCCTTGGCCCGCGAGTTCGGCAGCACGTACAGCGTCTCTTTCTTGTCCTGCAACGGTTTTAGCACCGTGTCCATGAAGCCCTTGCGGTCATCGAGGTACGGCTCGATGACGTCCTCCCCCGCTGGACACACCGCCAGGCAATACGCGGCCTTGTAGTTGGGCTTGAACGACAGGCTCTGCCACATCGAGGCGTTCTCGGAATCGGTGACCCGCGAACGGAAGTCGGCCGCGTCAGCGCTGTCGGCGATTGTCTGGGCCCGGTCGGTGAACCCGCCCATGAATTCGCGATAGTTGTGGACCGAGCACGAGACGAAGTCGAAATCGCCGTCCTTGCCGATCGCGCCGACGGGACAAGCCGCGACGCACAGCTTGCATTCGAGGCACGGGCTGTAGTTCAGGGGCTCGCCGTAGCCGTTGATTGGCGCGTCCACCAAGATCGTGCCGAGGAGAATGAAGTTGCCGAACCTCGGGTGGATCACGTTGCGGTGGATGCCCATTACACCAAGGCCCGCAGCCACGGCGACTGGTTTGTGCGCCACCACCCAGATCCGGCCGGGGAATTTGTCCATTTCCATCGGGAAGGTTGCCGACGGGTTCAGCGCGCGATAACCGGCGTCCTCGAGCCGGCGCACGATGCGATGTGCCGCCTCGTTGAGCAGCTCGCCGCTGCGATGAAACTCCTGGTTGGCGACGCTGCGCGCTGTCGAGCGGACGTTGTCGCGGTTCATCTTGACGACCAGCGAGATGTAGCTCTTCGTTCCGGGTAGCGCCGCCTCGACATGCTCGAGCTCGGAGGCCAGATCGGGGTTGTCGACGCTGGCGAACGCGACGTCGTCGGCCCCGGCGGCCAGGCATATCTCGCGCAGCCAATCGGCGTCGAGAACGCCGGGTTTGTGCCTCTTGCGCGACCGCACCTTCAGCACCGTGGGATGCTCGGCCAGCCGACCGGGAAGTTTTTCCGCCATGCTGAGTATAGTACACGATACTCAGAGTGACCGCATATGGCGCACAGTCTTTTTGCGCTGTCGGTGTATGGGCCGGCGCCTAGGACCCGAGGGTGACGCGGTCGCCGACGCGGACGACTCCCTCCGTCACCACGCCGAGGTATGCCCCCGCGCACGGCTGTGCAACGGAACCGCTTGCCTGCCAACGATTCTCGGCTGCCGGTACGCGCAGTGCCTGCGGAGCCCGCGGCAGTGACCCGTGCTCGAGGGTAGGCACCACGCACCGTGTCGTGGCCGCGAGGACCCGCAAGCGCACCTCGCCGACGGTGAGTTCGCGGCCGATCCAGTGGTTTTCGGAATAGGGCGGGTGACCCGCCGGCGTCGCGATCACCAGGTTCGGCCGGTAGCGCAGTGCCTCGACGCCGATGTGGTCGAGGGTGGCCGTCGTGATCGCGTGCAGCGGGGCATCGTCGGTGAACGAGTCGCCCGGGGTCGCCTGAGCGATCTCCAGAATGCGGCCACCGACCTCGATGGGGTCGGCTTCCAGCCCGAGCTCCAGGAGCTTTTCCGGGTCCGGGCGTTCCAGCGTTGCGCCTTCGGGCCGCTTGCTGATCAGTTGGACGCTCCGTCCCAGCAGCCGCGAGAGCAGTTCGTCGACGTTAGGATCGTCGGACGCAACGTGGGTCCCGTCCGGCAGGCCGATGCTCACCCGCTCGGCCCCTGCTTTGGCAGTGCATTTCAGCAGGCCGCGCCATAGTCGGGCCTGCTTAGCGCTGGCCACATACCCGGTCAGGGTGTCGACGAGCGCCAGCCGCCGGTCTCCTTCGGCGCCTTCCTCATCGACGAACATGCTGTTCACGGTTTCGCCGAGCATCGACTTCACCGGGTAGCGATGCAAACTCTCCACCCGCATCGGCTTCTCCACTAACCATCCCCGCTCAGGGGGACACTGCACACACGGTCAGGAAAACAGTATGTGCTCACCGCTGCAATCGGGCTTGCGGGGTAACGAGTGAGCGGTCAGTTCGACCGCGGGCGATTAGCCCGGGCAGTAGGTCGATTCAGCCGCGCTGACCCAGCCTGTCATGTCCGCGAACGAGAAACCCTTCGAACTCATGCTTGAGTGCAGGTCGGCGGCGATTGCATCCGGCGTTTTGCCGGCCATCCGGTCGGCGCAGACGGCATGCCCCATCGCGATCATGTCGGAGTCACTCGACGAGGGCCAAGTAAATCCCAGGTTGTGCAGTTTCGCGATGTATGCGTCGTCGGTGGCGTCGGCCGATGCAATCGCAGTGCCAGCGGTTAGGGCAGCGCCAACCATCACGGGGATAGTCAGTTTCGCCAGCCAGCGAGGTGCAAACATTTCGTGCCCTTCTTTTGTCGTCGGCGTCCAGGGTGTCGTCAGTATATGGGGATGCGGGGAGCCGAAATATTAAGGATGGCGAAACTTGTGAAGAGCTGACCGGCCAATCTCGACGGCCACAATTTGTCGGACGGAAACCTCACCGCCGCTCTCATGTCATCTGGTCGATGGCGTGATGCGCAGGACGACCCGTGGTTTGCGGCCACGGGCTGCGATCGTTTCGATGAGTGTCACCACCCGAAACTCCGCGCCGTACTTGCGCTTGATGAGCGATTCGGTTCGGGCGACGCTCGCGGGGTCGGTGATCACCTCGGCCGTTCCGTCGAAAGTGGGCCGGCCGGCCTTCACTTTTCCGGTCCGGCCGCAGGCGGTGAGTGTGACGCGCGGATCGCGCCGAACTCGCGTGACCTTAGAAGCGTCCGCCGGGGTCCACGCCAGCAGCTGCTCACCGTCGCGGACGATCCACATCGGTGACGCGATGGCGTCCCCGTTGCGCTTGAAGGTCGTCAATGACACGAACTTTTCGTCGCCCACGTGCGGGGCGATGCGTTCGCTCATGCTGTCGCCAACTCAGCTGGTTGCGGCGGTGACGACGATCGAGTCCTCGCCGGTGTGCCAGGCCCTCGTGAAGGTGGTGATGGAGACCTGCTCGTCGGGGTATTCGACGCCGGGGTCATTGAGGTGAACGATCTCTTTGTTGGTGTCGATCCCGGTGACGACGAGGAAGTGGTCGGCCTTGGTGCGCTCGTCGTGGGTGTCCCAGATAATTGCGGAGTTGACCCAGGCGATGATCTTCCGGTTGTTGCCGAGGTATTGCTCCAGCGCCGGCAGTCCGGTCTGCTCGGGGTGCTTGTCGTAGTACATGGCCGATTTGATGCCGTAGTGGTCGAGGAGCACGACCTCGTCTGCCATTTCGATGCCGCCATTGCCGTTGGTGTGGCTCGGGTCGTCGCGGGGAGCGTAGATCGGACCCGGGTTGGTCCCCGACGGCGTGTGCTGGGCCAGCTTGATCATCTGCCGCTCCGTAGGCGCATTGCCGGTGATCTCACCGACGACGTCGGCCACCGCCATCAGGCCGCAGTTGTCCTCGAGCGACTGCTCTTGCCAGTACTTGGCGGCCACGTCCGGGTCGCCGTAGACGCCGCTGGCGGCTGTCGCCGGCGGGCTACCCGTCGCCGCGACAACACAGGCCATCCCGATGCACGCGGCGGCCACTGCGGTGCGCGCCGCACCGATCCGGGAATTGAACATGCCGACTCGCGATGATCAGTCTGAGATTCGAATTTCGTGCAAACGGTAGCACCTTCGGCATGCGAGTTTGGCGGAAAACCGCACAGCCCGATCGTCATATTCCCCGGTTGGCGAAGGGCAATTATTGCCCTGTTCGACAATTTGCTATGGGCTCAATGAGCCAGCAGACGCTTTTTCTGTTCGGTGAATTCCTCGTCCGTGAGGATTCCTGCGTCGCGCAGGGAGGCCAGTTCACGCAGCTCGGCGGCGATGCTGATGAGCGGGCCACCGGCTGGGCTCTCCGGAGGCTCCGCCGTGTCTTTGGTCTTCCCGCTAGTCGTGGGCGCCCCGATCCGCTCCCGGCGGCCCGGAGCACCGCCTGCGCCACCGGTACCCGCCATCGCGCGCCCGGCCATGCCCGCCAGGGCCATCTGGCTGAACAGGCTGCCCATGCTCCCGGCGGAGGCTTCCGCCGCGGCGGTTGTTGCCGGCAATGCGACGGCCAGGGGCCGTATCATCGTGGTCTCGGCGGTCCACGTCGGCGGAACCGACAGTGCACCAACAGTTTTCGCTTCGGCCAGGCCCGCAGACACCGCCGATCCGCCCGCCAAATTGGTGATCACGGGGAACGGCGAGGGCGGCACCGGCGCCGTGCCCGGCCACGACTGTATCCCCGCCCAGCCGCTCACGATGTCGTCGGTGTGAACACCGATGTAGTAACCGCCAACGTCGTAGGGAAGGGCGGTTGTCCCCAGCGCCGTGTCGACACCAAGACCCGATGCGCTCAGCTCCGGGTCGACGAAAATTCCGCTCAGGCTGCCCAGGAGGTTGATCAGGCCCAACGGTGTGACTTGGGCGGGGGTGGCCGCAAGGCTGTTCAGCGCGGCGGGTACCGCGGACATCGCCTGCGGGGTGCTCAGTACTGTGCTTTGCACGTTTCCCGCGGAGATGCCGGAGGCTTGTGCCACCGCGGCGGCTTGGTTGGCCGGCCCATCTGCATTGGTGTTCCGCGGCGGTGGCAAGAACGGCGTCAGCACCGTCGCGAGCGCCGAGGCAGCGGCGTAGCCGTACATGGCGCCCGCGTCTTGGGCCCACATCTCGGCATACTGTGCCTCCGCGGCTGCTATCGCCGGGGTGTTCTGCCCAAAGATGTTCGTCGCGACCAGGGCCAGCAGCAGGCTTCGGTTGGCCGCGATCGCCGCCGGCGGCACGGTTTCCGCGAACGCCGTCTCGTAGGCGGCGGCCGCGGCTTTGGCCTGGTTGGCGGTCTGCTCGGCCTGCGTGGCGGTCATTCTCGTCCACGCCACATAGGGGGCGGCCGCCGAGGCCATCAGCGCCGATGCCGGGCCCAGCCAGGGTCCAGCGGTCAGCGCCGCGATCTCCGACTGGTAGGAGCTCGCCGCCGAATGGATCGCGGTGGCCAGTCCCTCCCAGGCCACCGCAGCGGCCAGCAACGGTCCCGAGCCGGGACCGGCATACATCCGTGCGGAGGTGATCTCCGGCGGCATTAGTGCAAAGTCCATGTCGTTCCTCCGATCGATCTAATGGGCCGCCAGGGCATTGGCGGCTTCGGTGACGACGTACTGGACCCCTCTAGTACTACATCTCCCGCGATCACATATGGCCGATACCGCGCCGAACCGACCGGTCAATCCTCGGCTCCGGAGGGTCCCCACCGTGCAACGACGGATCGGGTCGTGTAGAAGAGTCTGGTGGACGAGCCGCCGCCCAGACCGTTCGATCGGTCGATGTTGCGCGAAGCGATGGTGCGGCGGATGCATCGCCGAACGATGGCCGAGGGCCAGATCAGGGTTCCGGCCGTTCCCGGATTGATCGACGAGTACACCCAGCTGTGCAACACCATCTGTGCCGGTCTGGGCGTTCCGTACACGCCCGAACAGTCCATTCAGCTCAGGAGGGTGCTCGAAGCCGAATTGGCCAAGGCCTTCAAGTCGTCCCAGCGTTCGGATGTCCTCATTTCGTTCCAGGTCCCATTCGGGACGGGCCTGAACTACCGCGTCGAAGCCGAGTGGCGGACGATCGAAGCCGACTACGACAATTGGGTCGTCACCCGCCCGCCGCCCCTGTTCGGCACCGAACCGGACGCCCGGGTGTCGGCGCTGGCTGCTGAAGCGGCCGACCCGACGACCCATCGGGTGCTGGACATCGGCGCAGGAACCGGCCGCAACGCTCTGGCCCTCGCCCGGCGCGGTCACCCCGTGGACGCGGTCGAGATGACGCCGAAGTTCGCCGACATCCTTCGTTCCGAGGCCGAAAGCGAATCGCTCGATGTGCGCGTCATCCAAAGCGACGTCTTCACGGCCATGGAAGGTGACCACGAGGAGTACCAGCTGATGGTGCTCGCTGAGGTGGTGCCCGACTTTCGGACGACCCGGGAGTTGCGCGGCGTGTTCGAACTCGCCACCGAGTGCCTGGCTTCCGGCGGGCACTTGGTGTTCAACGCCTTCTTGGCGCGCCCGGGTTACACGCCCGACAGCACCGCACGGGAACTCGGGCAGCAGTGCAACACCATGATCTTCACCCGGGACGAGGTGGCGGGGGCGGCGGCCGACCTGCCCCTCAAGCTGGTTGGCGACGACTCGGCCTACGAGTACGAGAAAGCCCACTTGCCCGAAGGGGCTTGGCCGCCTACCGGTTGGTTCGAGGGCTGGGCCAGCGGCCTCGACGTCTTCGACCTCCGGCGCGAGGACTCCCCGATCGAGTTGCGCTGGCTCGTCTACCGCAAGTCGGGCTGACGCTTTCGAATAATCGTTGATTCGGGCGGCCATGGGAGGCGCGTGATGGGCGACATGGAATCGAACCGGCGATCGCTGCTCCTCGCGGCGCCGCTGCTGCTTGCGGCGGTTGCGGGCGGCGACAAGTCCGACAAGACGGGCAAGCCCACAGACATCAAGTTGTCGCCCGCGCCCGAGAGTGGCCCGGACCCGGCCGAAACGTTCGTGCCGCCGTACGACCAGATCGGGTTGCAGCCGTGGGGCAACCTGCCGCCAGGCAGCGCGAAATGGCCATGCTATACGGCGATTTCAACAAGCCCGGTCCCTATCTGGTCATGATGAAATGGAATCCGGGCTGGTTCAGCGCGCCACACACCTAAGCAACCGACCGTATTCAGGTGGTGGTGTTCGGCACGTGGTTTGTCAACAGCGGCAATGACTTTAGGCCCCAAGACGCCGCCCCGGTCGGTCCGGGCGGTTACGTCAAGCGCGCCGCGCGCACCCCGCACTACGACGGCGTCCCGACAAGCCAGCCCGACCCGGCGGTGATCGCCGTCTTTGGGATGGGACCCGTCGACATGCGGCTGGTCGACCCTGGCCAGCCTTCGTGGCGTCAGGTTTGAGGACCGGTCTATCGCCCGTCGGACAACGGAGTTGCTCTTTGGCACAACGTGGTTCGGCCTACCTTGCGTGAAGTTCACCGCATATTCGTGGGCCGTCCTTCTGGCGAAGTCTTGACTGATTCCAGATTAGTGGCATATTGGCACTGTGTCCTCGACGGCGGCGGAGCAGCTCCGAATGGCCGATCTGCGAGTGACGCGGCCCAGGGTCGCCGTCATGGAAGCCGTGGAAGCTAATCCGCATGCCGACACCGAGACGATTTTCGCTGCAGTGAAACTCGGCCAGAACGATGTCTCCCGCCAGGCCGTGTACGACGTCCTGAACGCGCTGACCGCCGCTGGTCTGGTTCGGCGCATCCAGCCATTGGGTTCGGTTGTTCGCTACGAGTCCCGAGTCGGCGACAACCACCACCACGTCGTGTGCCGCTCCTGCGGGGTCATCGCCGACATCGACTGCGCAGTCGGCGAGACGCCGTGCCTGACCCCGTCGGACAACGACAACGTTCTGGATGGCTTCCTTCTCGACGAGGCCGAAGTCATCTACTGGGGCCTGTGCCCCGACTGCTCGAGGGCAGGTTCTTGATCACAGCCCGATTCACCTAACACCGAAAGGAATGTTGTGTCCGATAGCGAAAGCCCGGTAATCCCTTCGCCCGAACCGAAATCGCATCCTCCCCTGACCAACCGGGACTGGTGGCCCGACCAGATCGACGTGTCGACGCTGCACCCGCACCCCGCGCAGTCCAACCCGCTCGGCGAGGACTTCGATTACGCGGCGGAGTTCGCCAAGGTCGACGTCGAGGCGCTCAAGGCCGACATGATCTCGCTGATGACCACCTCGCAGGACTGGTGGCCCGCCGACTACGGCCACTATGGCGGCCTGTTCATCCGGATGAGCTGGCATGCCGCCGGCACCTATCGCATTCACGACGGCCGCGGCGGCGGCGGCCAGGGTATGCAGCGCTTCGCCCCGATCAACAGCTGGCCGGACAACGTGAGTCTGGACAAGGCCCGCCGGCTGCTGTGGCCGGTCAAGAAGAAGTACGGCAACAAGATCTCCTGGGCGGACCTGATTATCTTCGCCGGCAATGTCGCCCTGGAGTCGATGGGATTCAAGACCTTCGGCTTCGCTTTCGGCCGTGAGGACGTCTGGGAGCCCGAAGAGATCCTCTGGGGAGAAGAGGACGTGTGGCTGGGCACCGACAAGCGCTACTCGGGCAAACGGGATCTCGCCCAGCCCTACGGCGCCACCACCATGGGTCTGATCTACGTCAATCCGGAAGGCCCCGAGGGCCAGCCGGATCCGATCGCCGCGGCGATCGACATCCGCGAGACGTTCAAGCGGATGGCGATGAACGACGAGGAGACCGCCGCACTCATCGTCGGTGGCCACACCTTCGGCAAGACCCACGGCGCCGGCAGCGGCGATCTGGTCGGTCCCGAGCCGGAGGCCGCCCCGGTCGAACAACAGGGGCTGGGCTGGAAGAGCTCCTACGGCAGCGGCGTGGGCAAGGACGCCATCACCAGCGGCCTGGAGGTCGTCTGGACGTCCACCCCGACCAAGTGGGACAACACCTTCCTGGAGATCCTGTACGGCTACGAGTGGGAGCTGACCAAGAGCCCCGGCGATGCCTGGCAGTTCGTCGCCAAGGACGGCGCCGGTGCGGGCACCATTCCCGATCCGTTCGGCGGGCCGGGTCGCGCGCCGACGATGCTGGTCACCGACATCTCGATGCGTGAGTCCCCGATCTACCGCGACATCACGCGCCGTTGGCTGGACCACCCCGAGGAGCTGACCGAGGCGTTCGCCAAGGCCTGGTACAAGCTGCTGCACCGCGACATGGGACCGATCAGCCGCTACCTGGGGCCGTGGATCGCGGAGCCGCAGCTCTGGCAGGACCCCGTTCCCGACGTCGACCACCAGCTGGTCGACGAGAAGGACGTCGCGGCGCTGAAGAAGACGGTGCTCGAGTCCGGCCTGTCCGTTCCGCAACTGGCCAAGACGGCCTGGTCGGCGGCGTCGAGTTTCCGACGCACCGACAAGCGGGGCGGCGCCAACGGGGCGCGTCTGCGCCTCGAGCCGCAGCGAAGCTGGGAGGTCAACGAGCCCTCCGAGCTGGACAAGGTGCTGCCCGTGCTGGAGAAGATCCAGCAGGAGTTCAACGCGTCGGCGTCCGGCGGCAAGAAGATCTCGCTGGCCGACCTGATCGTGTTGGCGGGGTCCGCGGCGGTAGAGAAGGCGGCCAAGGACGCGGGCCATGAGGTCTCGGTGCCCTTCGCGGCCGGGCGTACCGACGCCTCGCAGGAGAACACCGACGTCGATTCGTTCGCGGTGCTCGAACCGCGCGCCGACGGGTTCCGCAACTACATCCGTGCCGGCGAGAAGGCGCCGCTCGAGCAGTTGCTGGTGGAGCGGGCGTCCCTCCTGGGCGTGACCGGTCCGGAGATGACGGTGCTCGTCGGTGGCCTGCGAGCCCTGGGCGCCAACCACGGCGGCAACAAGCACGGCGTGTTCACCGACAAGCCCGGCACGCTGACCAACGACTTCTTCGTCAACCTGGTCGACATGGGTAACGAGTGGAAGGCGTCGGAGTCGGCGGAGAACGTCTACGAGGTAAGGGACCGCTCCTCGGGCAAGGTCAAGTGGACGGCCACCGCCAACGACCTAATGTTCGGGTCCAACTCGGTGCTGCGTGCCTTGGCCGAGGTCTACGCCCAGGACGACAACAAGGGGAAGTTCGTGGAGGACTTCGTCGCCGCCTGGGTCAAGGTCATGAACGGCGACCGGTTCGACCTGAAGTGACACCCGGACGGATCAAGACACCCCGCGGGCAACCGGCTCGCGGGGTGTCCTTCGTCGGGTCAGCGCGCGAAATCCCACTGGCCGAAATCTGACGCGAGGACCTCGTCCACGTCCACGTTGATGCCGCCGAGCAGCGGACCCGGGTTCGACGGGGTGTTGACCACGGCCTGATACAGCACCGCCATCGGTTCCCGCTCCCCGTTCGACCACGCTTTCGTCTGCCACGCCCACCGGTGCCCCGGCGTGCTCGAGTTCCCGATCACGCCGTCTCTGATCGCCCATCCGCACACCTGGGCGTCTCCATAGACGCCGGTGCGGCCCACGCCCAATACCGAGTTGATGCCTCGAAACCATTGCACGGCAACGGTATTCCAGGTATTGAGGTCGATATTGTCATCGACGCTGAAGAAGATCGGGGCCGAACCCGGGCCCCCGGCGGCACCGTGCAGCCGCTGGGCCGTCTGGGCGTCTGCCACGCCGCCGTCGTACCCGCGGGTGTAGTCCGAGGGGTCGGCCCAACCGGGCTTGCCGTACTGGAAGTTGCTGACGATCTGAAGGCCGGCCGCGCGCAGGGCGTCCGCGTACTCGCGGGTGATGGGCTTTGCCTCGAAGTTCGCACCCGGCCGCGACTCGGACACGTAATTCACGACCCCGCCATAGCCCGCCGCTTTGATCTCGTCCGGCGGGATCCTCCGTTCGGCGAAATCGATCAGCCGCAGGTCGGCGGCTGACGCCTGCCGCCCACCGACCGGTGCGGCCACCGCCGCCAGGCTCAGGAGAACCGGCGCAGCAGCGAACTTGAGGACGTCGCGTCGCGGGACCGGTCGCTGGCCGTGCACCGCGCGATGTTAACAAAAACGGCTGAGTGTGCGTCCTCGGCGGGGAAAATCGAGGGAATCAGCGCCCTGGAGCTCAATGTCGCCTCACCCACCTGAACCGAAACGACCGACCTGCTCAGCGACACCAGCAGCGGGCCGCTATATGGATTGTCGGCGACTGCCTCTTGCTCGTCATCGTTTGGCGGCACTTCATTTGCGGGCGCAGATTGGCGGCTGCTACAACCGCTCAGCCGCTACCGTGACCATCCGTCAAGCCTTGCCGCTGGCGGCGGGCTGATCGCCGCGTCCACCGGCACCTCAGGTGTCTTCGGTGCCGGCCAGGTTTGATATGCGCTGCGCGGACTGCAGACCGACTTCGATTGCGAATGCGTCGTCAGCGGGTCCGGCCGGTGACGATCTGCTCACCCGGCTGGCCGCTGGTGCGTTGCAGCACCCGTAGCGACCCGGTGGCCGAGACCTCCCGAAACTGACCGGAATCGATAGCCCGGCAATAGATTTGGTAAGGTGCCCGTCCGCCGTCGCGTGGGTCTGGGAACACGTCGTGGATGACGAGCGCCCCGTCGACGGTCACCCACTTGGCCCATCCGTCGAAGTCCTGGGCGGCGGCGGCCTCGGTGTGGCCGCCGTCGATGAATAAGAACTACAGCGGTGACCGCCATGCTCGGGCCACAATCGGTGACTTGCCCACGATGGCGACGACGTGGTCGTCCAGCCCGGCGGCATCGAGCGTGCGGCGAAACGTCGGCAGCGTGTCAAACAGCCCGGTGACTTCGTCGACCAACGAGGCGTCGTGGTACTCCCAGCCGGACTGATGTTCCTCCGAGCCGTGATGATGGTCGATGGTGTAGAGGATGCTGCCGGTCTCTTGCGCGGCTGCGCCGAGCAACAGGGTGGATTTGCCGCAGTAGGTGCCGATTTCGACACCGAGGCCGCCGT
>Ga0318533_10000625_pt1 | contig 15206 bp, 11 predicted proteins | sample GRESIP053b4f27_FD_203675 | JGI IMG/M metagenome (GOLD analysis project Ga0318533, IMG submission 203675) | Tropical soil microbial communities from Luquillo Experimental Forest, Puerto Rico - GRE.SIPMG.053b4f27 | ecosystem: Environmental > Terrestrial > Soil > Tropical forest > Bulk soil...
CAGGAACTGCGCGCGAAGCAGATCGGCCGGGTCATCTTCGATACGACGGTGGACCGGCCATGGTCGCAATATTTCTGCTGCATGCTCGCGGGCAATCGCGAGTTCGTCCGGCGGCATCCGGTTGCCACCAAGCGGGCTATGCGCGCGATCTTGAAGGCGACGGATCTGTGCGCGAGCGAGCCGGCGCGCGCCGCGCAGCTACTCGTCGATGGCGGTTTCACTGCTAGCTACGAGTATGCGCTGCAGACGCTAAAGGACGTTCCGTACGACAGATGGCGGGAATACGACGCCGAGGACACGATCCGGTTCTACACGCTGCGGATGCGCGACTCCGGGTTCATCAAGTCGACCCCGCAAAAGATCATCGCCGACGGTAGCGACTGGAGCTTCCTCGAAGAGCTCAAACGCGAGCTGAAGGCGTGAGCGCCAAACAACAGGGAGATTTCTGATGTCTATTATGCAGACCCGCCGCCGCTTTCTGACTTTGGCTTCAGCGGCCGGTGCGGCCAGCCTCGTCCGCGCGCCGCGAGTGCTGGGCGCCGAAGGGGCCCTTGAAACAACGACTCTGCGCTTCACTAGAACACCTGCTCTCTGTGTCGCCCCTCTATACGTGGCCGAGGAGCTCCTCCGCGCCGAAGGTTTTTCCGATATCCGCTATGTCGATACGGGGTCGGCCACTGAATCCGCGAACGCGATAGGGGCCGCTCAGGCGGATCTCAGCTTCGACTTTGCGTCTGCGTATATCATTGGGATCGATTCCGGCCAGCCGATAACGGTCCTGGCCGGCGGGATGGCGGGCTGCGTCGAACTGTTCGCCAAGGAAGGCATCAACACCGTTGCCGACCTTAAGGGCAAGAGGGTCGGATTGCGATCTCTGGGCGCGACGCCGCATGTGCTGGTGTCAATCATGGCCGCCGAGGTCGGTCTGGATCCGGTCAAGGATATCGATTGGGTGGTCAACCCAAAAACTGCTCCAATCGAGCTTTTCGCCAGCGGGAAGGTCGATGTGTTCGTCGGCAACCCGCCCGAATCCCTCGACCTGCGGGCACAACGCATCGGGCACGTGATCGTCAACAGCACGGTGGACCGCCCCTGGTCGCAATATTTCTGCTGTATGCTGGCGGGCAACCGGGAATACATCCGCAAGAATCCGGTCGCGACCAAGCGCGCGATGCGCGCGATCCTCAAAGCGACGGACGTCTGCGCCAGCGAACCCGAGCCCACGGCTCGGCGGCTCGTCGATCGCGGCGTCGCTGCTCGATACGACTATACGCTGCAGACGCTCAGGGAAAACGGCTACGACAAATGGCGGGAGTATGATGCCGAGGATACGATCCGGTTTTATGCTCTTCGGCTCCACGAGACGGGCTTTGTCAAATCGAGCCCGCAAAAGATCATTGCCGACGGCACCGATTGGCGGTTTCTCAATGAGCTCAAACGCGAGCTGAAGGCGTGAGCACACCACAGGGAAGATTTAAATGCAGATATTGCAAACACGACGCTACTTCCTGAGCGGCGCGGCGCTGGCCGGCGCTGCGGCCCTGCTGCCGGCTCGGCGCGGGTCGGCGGAGCCGGACCTGGAGACCACCAGCGTCAGGCTGGGCAAGACCCCGGTGATCTGCTTTGCCCCGCAATATGTCTGCGAAGACCTACTCCGGATGGAGGGATTTACCGATATCCGCTATGTCGACACCAAGGCGTCCATCCAAGGCCAGGACCTGGCAGAAGGCAAATACGATTTCGCCAGCAACGTTACGGCGCAGAACGTCGTCTTCGTCGATTCCAGCCTGCCGATCACGCTGGTCGCGGGCATCCATGCCGGGTGTTACGAGTTGTTTCCCAGCGACGGCATCCGCAATATCCGCGACCTCAAAGGAAAGCGGGTCGGTACGATCGCGGCGACCGATCTGCTCGAGATGATGGCAGCTTTTGTCGACCTCGACCCGAAGAAGGATCTGACCATCATCGACGATCCGGAAGCAAAGCCGCTGGAACAGTTCATCCAAGGCAAGCTCGATGCCTATATGGCGCTGCCGCCGGAGCCGCAGCTGCTGCATGCGCGCGGCTTTAGCGATGTCATCGTGCGGACGGCCACCGATCGTCCGTGGTCGCAGTATTTCTGCTGCACGCTGGCCGCTCGGCGCGACTTTGTGGCCAGAAACCCGGTTGCCACCAAACGAGTGATCCGGGCAATGCTGAAAGCTGCGGATCTGTGCGCCAGCGAGCCGGAACGGGCTGCCCGGCGTCTGGTCGATGGCGGCTTCGTCGACAATTATGAATACGCGCTGCAGACGCTGAACGATAACCCCTACGCCCACTGGCGCGACTACGACGCCGAGGACACGGTGCGGTTCTACGCGTTGCGGCTGCACGAGGTCGGTGTCATCAAGAATTTACCGCAGCGCATCATCGCCGATGGCACCGACTTCCGGTTTTTCGACGAGCTTAAACGCGAGCTGAAGGCGTGAGCACCATAAAGGGAGGACTTCTGATGTCGCCAACCCACACTCGGCGCCAATTTCTCAGCACTGTCTCGCTGGCCGGCGCCGCCGGCCTTCTCCGCGCGCCGCCGGCACTGGGCACAGGGACCAGCCTCGAAACGACCACTGTGCGCATTGCCAACGTTCCCGGCATTTGCATTGCCCCGCAATATGTCGCCGAGGAATTGCTCCGCGCCGAGGGCTTTACTGATGTCCGCTACGTCCGCTTGGCGCCGGGCCATAACACGCCGGAGGGGATTGCGAGCGGCGAGGTCGATTTCGGATCGAACTTTGCGTCCGTGCTCGTCGCCGGGCTCGATCGCGGCATAGAGCTGACGGTGCTCGGCGGCATGCATGTCGGCTGCTTCGAGCTTTTTGTCAATGATTCCACTCGCAGCCTCGCCGAGCTGAAGGGCAAGCGGGTGGGAATCACCTATCTGGGATCGCCCGCCCACTTGTTCCTTGCCGCCATGGCCGCCCATGTCGGCATCGACCCAGGGAAGGATCTCCACTGGGTCGCGAGTGGGAAGCCCGTCGCGATGGACCTCTTCACGAGCGGCAAGGTCGATGCCTTTCTCGGCTTTCCCCCGGAAACGCAGGAGTTGCGCGCCCAGAATATCGGGCGAATCATCGTCAACAGCACCCTCGACCGGCCGTGGTCGCAATATTTCTGCTGCATGCTCGCGGGCAATCGGGCATTTGTCCGGAATTGCCCGACCGCGACAAAGGGCGGTAGTGCGGGCCATGCTCAAAGCCGATGATCTCTGCGTCAGCGACCCCGCGCGAGCGGCGCAACGGCTTGTCGATGGCGGTTTCACTACGCGCTACGATTATGCGCTGCAGACGTTAACCGAAGTTCCTTACGACAAATGGCGTGAGTACGACCCCGAAGACACGATCCGGTTCTATGCGCTGCGTCTGCACGAAGTCGGGATGGTCAAATCGAGCCCGCAGAAAATCATTGCCGAGGGCAGTGATTTTCGCCTTTTCAATGAGTTGAAACGCGAGCTGAAGGTGTAAAGCTTCGAAAGCAGAGGGAGACTTTTAATGTCATTGACGCAAACACGACGCCGCTTCCTCGCAACGACAGGGTTGGCCGGCGCTGCCGCTCTCATCCGCCCGCCGCGAGCCCTGGCCGCTGAGGGGCCGCCCGAAACCACTTCGGTGCGGCTTCCGAAACTTCTGGGAGTCTGTGTCAGTCCAACGTACATCGCCGAGGACTTGCTGCGTACCGAGGGCTTTACCGATATTCGCTACGAAGAAATGGAGTCGGCTGGGATAGTCGGCGCTATCGGACGCGGCAAAGTGGACTTCGGTTTGGTGTATTCACCGCTGGTCATACCTGCAATCGATGCAGGAGAAGCGGTGACGGTGCTGGGAGGCATTCATGTCGGCTGCTTTGAGCTGTTCGTGAAGGAAGAAGGCGTCCGCAACGTCGCTGACCTCAAAGGAAAGAGCGTAGGTGTGCAAGACTGGGGGTCGACCACCCATGTTCTCGTGGCCTTGATGGCCGCGCATGTCGGGCTCGACCCGGCCACGGACATCCACTGGGTTGCCGATCCTTCCGTCAAACCGATCGAGCAGTTCGTCGAGGGAAAAATCGATGCCGTTCTGGCCTTTCCGCCGCAGCCGCAGGATCTGCGCGCGCGGCGTATTGGTCACGTGATTGTCAACAGCGCTTTGGACCGCCCGTGGTCGCAGTATTTCTGCTGCATGCTGGCGGGCAACAGGCGATATGTGCAGAGCCATCCTGTTGCCACCAAGCGAGTGGTGCGCGCCATCCTTAAGGCAACGGATCTCTGTGCCACCGATCCGGCGCGGGTCGCGCGCCGGATTGTCGATGGCGGTTTCACGCCCCGCTACGATTATGCCGCGCAGGCCTTAGGCGAGCTTCCCTACGACAAATGGCGAGAATACGACCCCGAGGATACCGTACGATTCTATGCGCTGCGCATGCATGATGTCGGCTTTATAAGGTCGAGCCCGCAGAAGATCATTGCCGACGGCACTGATTGGCGCTTTCTGAACGAGGTCAAACGCGAGCTGAAGGCGTGAAAGGCCGGTCTTCATGAGAGTGAAAGCGCCCCTCACCCCAACCCTCTCCCCGCAGGCGGGGAGAGGGAGGGACCCGCGCAGCGGGAGGGTGAGGGGAATTGCGGTCGTCCTAGCGCTCCTGGCGGTGCTGGTGCTGCCGGTGTTGCCGCTGGCACAAGAAGCTGGCGACAAGCGGCTGCCGGTGATCGGGCCGGCGCCGGCTTTTACGCTGACCTCGCAGGACGGCGCGGCGGTGTCGCTTGCGTCGTTCCGCGGCAAGGTCGTGGCGTTGACCTTCATCTATACCGAATGCCCGGACATCTGCCCGCTGCTGACGCAAAAGATGGCGCAGGTGCAGGACGAGCTGGGAGCGGATTTCGGCAAGAAGATCGCCTTTGTTTCGATCACGCTCGACCCCGCGCACGATACGCCGGAAGTCTTGAAGGACTATGCCCAGTTCTGGGGCGCCAAACCCGAGGGCTGGACGTTCCTGACCGGCGCGCCCGAGGCGGTTCGTGACGTGACGCACCGTTATGGGGTATTCTTTTTGAAGAAGGAGGACGGCTCGGTCGACCACACGCAGCTCACCACGCTGATCGATGCCGACGGTCAGATGCGCGTGCAGTATCTCGGCACGCGCTTTGATCCTGAAGAGTTCCGGCGCGACCTGGTGAGCCTCGCGGACAAGGAATGATGCGGTTCAACAGCCTCCTCGTCGGCCCGGTTGCGCGCCTGCCGTGGCGCGTCCAGACGAAACTGCTGCTCGCGTTTCTCGCGATCGTCGCGTTGCTGATCGCGCTCGGCGCGGTCGGACTTTACACCCTGAGCGGCATCAATCAGCGCACCGAAGAACTGATCAGGAGCGAGCGCAAGATCGCCGCCTACCGCCAGGTCCAGCATGATACGACGAGCCAGCTCTACAGCGTCTCCTCGGCGCTGCTCGAGAACAACCCGCGGACCTTGGACAGCGCGCTGCGGCAGCTGAACCAGTTCGGCTATGACCTCGAGCGGCTGCAGTTCGTAGCCAAGGACGAAATCAAGCTGCTCGGCAAAGTCCGGGAGGAGTACGACCGGTTCATCGCCGTCGCGACCCGCGTTGTCGAGCTGATCCACGGCGGCCAAGTCGATGACGCGATAGAGATGCAGACAAAGGAGGCGCGGCCGCTGGCGAACCGCCTCGAGCGGCTGACCAACGAGCTCGTCAACAAGGCCGAGGCGGATGTCGTTGCCGGTATCGAGGCGAGCGACGCGGCCTACCGGACCTCGCGGGGAATTGTTATCGGGTTTGCCGTCGCCGCCGCAGTGCTCGCCCTGATCCTCGGCCGCACGATCTCGCTGTCGCTGATCGGCCCGATCCGCGAAATCGACACGAGGCTGAACGAGATTGCTTCGGGCGATTTTACGCAGCGTGTAGCGGTCGGCAACCGCGACGAATTGGGCGCGCTGGCGGCCAACGTCAACCGCACCTCGGAGCAGCTCGGCGATCTCTACAGGCAGCTGGAAATGGCGAGCGAGCACAAATCGGCCTTCCTCGCCAGCATGAGCCACGAATTGCGGACGCCGCTCAATGCGATCATCGGCTACAGCGAGATGCTCTACGAGACCGCGCAGGATGAGGGGCAGCAGGAATTCCTGCCCGATCTCGCCAAGATCCGCGATGCCGGGCGGCATCTTCTCGGGCTGATCAACGACATCCTCGATCTCTCGAAGATCGAGGCGGGCAAGATGGATCTCTATCTGGAGGAGGTCGATCTTGCGGGTCTCGTCGAGGAGGTGCGCTCAATCGTCGAGCCGCTGGCCGCGGCTAACGCGAACCGTTTCGAAACTATCTGTCCAGCGACGCCCGGCACGTTGCACACCGATCGCACCAAGCTCAAGCAGAGCCTCCTGAACCTGCTGAGTAACGCCGGCAAGTTTACCCGCGAAGGCCGGATCACGCTCGAGGTCAGGCCCGCCGAGGGCGAAATCTCGTTTATCGTCCGCGACACCGGCATCGGCATGACCGAGGAGCAGCAGGGCCGGCTGTTTCAGGCCTTCAGCCAAGCCGACGCGTCGACCACCCGGCAATATGGCGGCACCGGGCTGGGGCTTGCGATTACTAAGCATTTCTGCGAGATGCTCGGCGGCAGTATCGCGGTCGAGAGCACCCCCGGGCACGGCTCGGCCTTTACGATCACATTGCCTGATCGCGGACGCGCCGCGTCTGCTGCGGCGGCACTTCCCGAGGGCTCCGAAAATGCCCCATTGGTGATGATCGTCGACGACGATCCGAACGCCCGCGATCTCCTCGTCGCAACAGTGCGCCGGGAAGGCTATCGCGTGATCGAGGCGACGGATGGGGAGAGCGCGCTCATGCTTGCGCGGGAGTGGCGCCCCGACGCCATCACCCTCGACGTGCTGATGCCGCGCATGGATGGCTGGGCGGTGTTGACCGCGTTCAAATCCGATCCGCTGCTCGCCGAGATCCCGGTGATCATCGTCACCGTACTGGCCGATCGCGGCATTGCCGTCTCGCTCGGCGCCGCCAAGTTCCTTACCAAGCCGGTCGATCGCGCTCGGTTGGCGGCAACGATCCGTCAGCATGTCTATGGCAGCGGTGTTGTCCTCGTCGTCGACGACGAGGCCGAGGGCCGCGAAATCGCGCAGCGACACCTCGACAGGCTCGGCTGGGAGGTTGCCGAGGCGGAAGACGGCGCCGGCGCTCTTTTATGGCTGTCGCAGAACCCGCGCCCGGCCATGATCCTGCTCGACCTCCTGATGCCGGGCATGAATGGTTTCGCCTTCCTCGAAGAGATTGCCAAGCATGCCGAGTGGCGGGAGATCCCGATCGTCATTCTGACGGCAATGCCGTTGGGCGCGGCCGAGCGTGAACTCTTGGCGGGGCGCACGCGCGAGGTCATTGCCAAGGGCGCCGATGACCTTGCCCAGGCGCTGCGGCAGGTATTGCTCCGGCTTCCGAAGGCGGTGGAAGTCGCCGCGGCCGGTTGAGGGGGGTTACAGTATGGCCAAGATCCTGATCGTCGAGGACAACGAGATGAATCGGGACATGCTGTCGCGCCGGCTTGCGCGCCGCGGTTACCAGATCATGATGGCGGTCGATGGCGAAGAGGGCATCGTGGCAGCAAAGCGCGAAAACCCTGATCTCATCTTGATGGATATGAGCCTGCCGGTCGTCGATGGCTGGGAGGCGACGCGCCGGCTGAAGGCGGATACCGGTACGCGGACTATCCCGGTGATCGGGCTGACGGCGCACGCGATGGCGGGCGACCGCGACAAGGTGATTGCCGCCGGGTGCGACGATTACGATACCAAGCCGGTGGAATTGCCGCGGCTGTTGCAGAAGATCGAGGCGCTCCTCGCCCGCGCTGGCGAGCGGTCGTGAGCGGCGGCCGTTTCGAGCGTGCGGCCGCCGCCTTTCTGCGGCAGGAATTCGGGTCCTCCGTTGCCGCCGTCCTCGGGTTCCTCGACATTCTCATCGAGGATGCAGAGCGGGAGAATCTGGAGGGATTCATTCCCGACCTCCAGCGGATGCGACTGTCGGCTGAGCAGCTTTCCAAGCTGATCACAGAGGTTGTCGCCTCTTCGCGGGGCGATGACGGCGACGCGGGCCGGTTGCGTCATGAGCTCCGCACTCCATTGAACGCAATCAAGGGCTATGGAGAGCTGCTCGTCGAGGAGGCGCGCGACAGCGGGCGCAATCCTCTGCTCGGCGATCTTGGCAAGGTACTCGACCTCGCCGACCGGCTTCTCAGGGAAATCGACCGGATGGCCGAAGTTGCCGCGGCGACCCCTGTCGACATCATCGGCCATGTGCTGCAGACGATCAAACCCCTCGGCGACGTCGAGGCTGGCGACCCGGCCGGCGCCGCGAGCCATATTCTCGTCGTCGACGACAATGCATCAAACCGCGATCTGCTGTCGCGCCGCCTGGCGCGCGCGGGGCATCGCGTGACGACGGCGGAGGACGGAGCGTCAGCCATCGCGGTGCTGACGGCAGAGAACTCCGATCTTGTGCTCCTCGATCTAATGATGCCTGGGATGAGCGGTTTTGAGGTGCTCTGCCGCCTTAAATCCGATGAAAGCACGCAACATATCCCGGTGATCATGATCTCGGCTCTCGACGAGCTCGACAGCACCGTGCGCTGCATCGAGGCGGGGGCAGAAGACTACTTGCCCAAGCCGTTCAACCCGGTGCTGCTGCGCGCGCGCATCAATGCGTCATTGGAGAAAAAGCGTTTGCGCGACCGCGAGCAAGCCATTCTCGCGGAACTGCGTGCCGAAAAGGAGCGTTCGGAGGCGCTTCTCCTCAACATTTTGCCGCGCCAGATCGTGGAACGTATGCGGCAAGGCGAAACCGTGATCGCGGATCATGTGAACGCGGCCACCATCCTCTTTTCCGACATTGTCGATTTCACGTCGCTCAGCGCCGAGCTCCCGGCCGATGCTACGGTGGCGCTGCTCGGCGAGGTGTTTTCGCGCTTTGACGCTCTTGCTGCGCGGCAGGGCCTCGAAAAGATCAAAACGATCGGCGACGGCTATATGGTGGCGGGAGGGGTTCCCGAAGCGCGCGACGATCACGCTGTGGCCGTGGCGGAGATGGCGCTGGCGATGCTCGATGCGGTTGAGACTATGGGCCTTGCCCCCGCCGAGCTGCTCCAGCTGCGCATCGGCCTGCACACCGGCCCGCTGATTGCCGGCGTGCTCGGGACCCATAAATTCGTCTATGACGTATGGGGCGACACCGTGAATACCGCCAAGCGCATGGAGAGCTACGGCCAGCCGGGCCGCATCCACATTTCTGCGGCCACGCGCGAGGCTCTGGGCGAGGCCTTCCGTTGCGAGCCGCGCGGCCTCATCGAAATCAAAGGCAAAGGAGCGATGGACACCTATTTTCTCTGTCGTCGCGACTGAAATCCTGCAGGAGCCGATCAATCCGTCTTCGGCGCGCTCTCCGCCCAGCGGTTCATCACCGTGTTCGAAGGACGGGCTTCGTCGAGGAGCTTCTTCGCGGTATCGACACCGGAGACCGGCAGACCCCTCGGGTCGAGCAGCCCGATTTGCACGAGCACGCTCGCCTGATCCCAGTAGATGTGCTCGTGATAGAGCTTGTCGCCGCGGAAATTGACGATCGCGACCGTCGGCACTTCGACATACTTGCCGGTCGGCGGCACACCCGGGAGCATCCAGTCGATCTCGAGATCATGCGTAAAACAGACCAGCATCTCGTCGACAAGACGGTCCGCGCCGACAGTGCGCGAGATTGGTACCAGCCTGAAGTCGGCCGGGCATTTCGGGATGAAATGATGCGCGTAGAAACGCGCCAGCTCCTTGCTGCCGACACCGCCGGTCATGACCGGGATGTGATTGACATAAGGCTCGGCCACCATCGTGCGCATCGTCGCGGCAACATCGCGAATGCCGAATTCGTAGGTCGTGTGCCTTTCCCAAAGGGCTTCGAGGTCGTAATGCGGGCCCATCGCCCGGCGCAGCAGCGCGATCGAGCGCGAATGCGCAAGACCGGCCGCCGCTCTGTCATAGCTCGCCCGGCGCCTACGATCGAAGCCGGGCGCGACGCCCGGATAGACATAGACCGCGACATCCGGACGGCCGGCAAAGGCTTGTTGCAACCGCGCGACCGCATCAGGCGGGATCTGCGGATCGTTCTCCGCGAGATGGATGGCCAATGGACAGCGAATGCGCGAGGCGAGATTAAGCCCGAATTCGGCGTCGAGGCCGTAGTAGGAAATTGCGCAATCGACCCCCGCCTCGGCCGCGGCCAGATAGGCGAGCTCGCCGCCGCGCCCGAAGCCGAGCGCACCGACTTTGCCCGTGCATTCGGGGCGCGAGCGCACTGCCGCGACCGCCATCGCAATGTCTTCGGCCCCGTGGGCAATATCGAACCCTTTGGGACAAAGCACGACATAGCCTTCCTCGGCATAGAGATCACCGAGCTCCCACAGGTCCTGATCGTCGTCAGCGATGTCCTGCAACAGGACGAGCCCGGGTCCGCTCCCCGCGGCGGGAACATGGAGATAGGCTTCTATGCTGCGGCCGTCTGCGGCGGCGCTAGTAATCAACTGCCCGCTCATCATCTCCCTCCCCGCCGATTGGGGCCGAAAATCTTGCCGTTAATGGGGGCCTGAAACGACATCGCCCGGCCGAGTTCGGGTTGCAACGCTCGACGAGGCCGGCGGCAGGCCCTGACTGCCAGGGCCCAATCCGGCTCGCTCCATCCGGTCACCAGTGGTGACCGCTGCAGCTGTCGGCGTTCACGCGAGCTCAAATCCAGGAAGCCTCAGCGCCTTTCGGTCGAATGTAATAGTAGAGGTACATCCGGCTTTGGCGCCGAGCCCGCCAATCAGCGCATCGGCAAAGGCGCCATGCCCCTCTTTGAGCGCGATCATCGCTGTAAACACCTCTTGCTCGCTCTCAACGACGAATACATCGGCCTGAAGCATGCGCTCGATCGTGGTGGCGATATCCATGTTCGGGAGTTGGTAAACACGATCGAGCACCCACACTGTCTCGGCCATTGCCACGACGCGGATGAAGCCCGGATCTTGCTCAGTCAGACGCTTTTCTATGATTTCGGTCGCTTTGGGTGATTGGACCGGGTCGTCTTGCGCGAGGTAGCGGACCAGAACGTTGGTATCGAGCCCGATCAACGCCGTCTGCGGGGCGACATATTTTCGATGGCCCCGGCAGCGGCGGCCTCGCCGATGTCGTCCGTTGTCGGGGGGTGCAGACGCGGCGGCACGAGGCCGCGCAATGAGGCGACCGGCAGCTTTGGCAAAAGCACGACGCTCCCGTCCGGATGCACGAAAAACTTAACTCGATCCCCGGGCTTCAATCCAAGGTACTCGCGAATCGGCTTTGGAATTGTTGCTTGGCCTTTAATGGTTATTGCCGACTCCACCTGCTACTCCATTACATTCTTCCGAATGTAATACCAGCATCGGACATGCGCGTCAACCCGTAAGCCTATGCGAACGGAACGTCAGTGTTCCTATGTGGCGAGTGCCTTGATCGCCGAGTCCCAAGAGTCGCGGGTGTGGCGGACGTCCTCCGGCGTATGGGCGAGCGATACGTAGTATTTTTGCTCGCCCTTCAAGACGCCGCGTTCGCGCAGCAGTGCATTGAACCGCCGCAGCATCCCAGCGTCGCCGCGCAATGTGCCGCGATAGTCGCGCACCGGTTCGGGGCTGAACACGACGTCGAACAGCGGCGGCTCCCCGGTCACCTGCGCCGCGATCCTGTTTCTCTGCAATAACTCGGCGAGCGTCCGCATCAACTCCCGCCCGGTCGCAAAAAGGCGCTCATAAGCGCCCGGCCGCTGCAGGATTGCCAATGTCGCCAAACCGGCCGCGGCAGCGACCGGGTTGCCGGACAACGTGCCGACCTGCATCATGAACCCGTCGTCGCCAACAGCGCCGCGGTCGAAATGGGCCATGATATCGGCCCGGCCGGCGATCGCCGCCAGCGGGAAACCGCCGCCGATCACCTTGCCGAGCGTGCAGAGATCGGGGACGACGCCGTAATACTCCTGCGCGCCGCCATAGGCCAACCGGAACCCGGTCACGACTTCGTCGAAGATCAGCAGGACCCCATTCTCCGCAGTGATCCTGCGCAGTCCTTCGAGAAAGCCGGGCGCCGGCGGAATAATGCGCTGCAGCGGCTCGAGGATCACCCCGGCCAGCTCCTGCCGGTGCTCGCGCACGAGGCTAGCAGCCACCTGGAGGTCGTTGAACGGTGCAATGAGGATCTCGTCGCGCAGGCTCCTCGGGATACCCGCGGAATCAGGAACAGGCTGCGGGAAGTTCCCGGGCCGCTTCGGGGCGAGGCTCATTAGCGAATAGTCGCTCATGCCGTGATAGCCGCCCTCGAATTTGAGGATTTTGTCGCGTCTGGTGAACGCCCGTGCAGCGCGCATCGCATAGAGGTCCGCCTCGGAGCCGGTGCTAACGAACCGCACCTGCTCGGCACAGGGGACCGCGGCGACGATAGCCTCGGCCAGCTCGATGCCGTACCGGTTGTTGGCGAAAAACGTCGTGCCGTCGGCGATGCGCGCCTGGGCGGCGGCGGTGACCTCTGGGTGGGCGTGGCCGACCAGCATCGGGCCGGAACCGAGCAGGAAATCGACATATTCCTTCCCGCTCTCGTCCCATACTCGCCCGCCACGGCCTTCGCGGATCACAATGTCGCCCGGAAAATTGCCGAAGGTGCCGCCCGGCAGAACCCGCTTCGCGCGCTCGATAATCCCGGATTGGGGATCAGACGTCATCGTCTCGCCTCCAGTCTTCGTTGCCCCTCACCGTAGCCCTCTCCCCGCCTCAGCGGGGAGAGGGAATCCTGCTCCCTCGCCCTGCCTGCGGGGAGAGGGTCGGGGTGAGGGGCTTACTGTGCCGCGTGGCGTTGGGCTTCGAGATCCTCCTCGTGGGCCGCCGGCTGGATCAAGAGGCCGAGCGGGCTCGTCGTGACCCGCACGATGTCGCCGTCGCGAAGCTCGCCGGCCAGAATCTTCTCGGCAAGCGGGTTCTGCAATTCGCGCTGGATGACCCGCTTCAACGGCCGGGCGCCGTAGACGGGGTCGTATCCCGTGTTGGCCAGCCACTTTTTCGCCTCTGGATCAAGCTCCAACGTGACTTTCCGCTCGTCGAGCAGCTTCTGCAACTGGGTCAGCTGGATATCGACGATACCCACCATGTCCTCGCGCGACAGCCGGCGGAACAGCAGAATCTCGTCGAGCCGGTTGATGAATTCCGGCCGGAACGCGGCGCGCACCGCGTCCATGACCTGGGCGCGCGCGACATCGACGCTCTGGCCCTCCGGCAGGCTCGCGAGGTACTCGCTGCCGAGGTTCGAGGTCAGCACAATCAGCGTGTTGCGGAAATCGACGGTGCGGCCCTGCCCGTCGGTCAGGCGTCCGTCATCGAACACCTGCAGCAGCACATTGAACACGTCGGGGTGGGCCTTTTCGACCTCGTCGAACAGGATCACCTGATAGGGCCGTCGGCGCACCGCCTCGGTCAGACTGCCGCCCTCCTCGTAACCGACATAGCCGGGAGGCGCGCCGATCAGCCGCGCGACCGAGTGCTTCTCCATGTATTCCGACATGTCGATGCGCACCAACGCGCGCTCGTCATCGAACAGGAACTCGGCGAGCGCTTTGGTGAGCTCGGTTTTGCCGACACCAGTTGGACCCAGGAACAGGAAGGAGGCGATTGGCCGGTTCGGGTCCTGCAAGCCAGCGCGCGCGCGGCGCACCGCCTGCGAAACCGCCGCGATCGCCTCGTCCTGGCCGACGACGCGCGCCTTGAGCGAGTCTTCCATGCGCAACAGCTTGCCGCGTTCACCCTCGAGCATTTTCTCGACCGGCACACCGGTCCAGCGCGACACTACGGCGGCGATCTGTTCCGCGGTCACCGCTTCCTCGCCCATCAAGCTGCGTCCTTCTTTGGCCTCGGCGTCGGCCAGCCGCTTTTCTAGGTCAGGAATGATGCCGTAAGCGAGCTCACCGGCACGCGCCCAATCGCCACGGCGCTGCACCTGCTCCAGTTCTATGCGCGCCTGGTCGAGCTGCTCCTTCAGCTTCTGTGCGCTGGCGAGCTTCTGCTTTTCGGCTTCCCACTGCGCGGTCAGCTCGGCCGATTGTTGCTCGAGATGGCTCAGTTCCTGCTCCAGCCGCTGCAGACGCTCGCGCGACGCGGGATCGCTCTCCTTGCGCAAGGCCTCGCGCTCGATCTTCAACTGCACGATGCGCCGGTCGAGCTCGTCCAATTCCTCGGGCTTGGAATCGATCGTCATGCGCAGCCGCGCCGAGGCCTCGTCCATCAGGTCGATCGCTTTGTCGGGCAAAAAACGGTCGGTGATGTAGCGGCTGGCCAATGTCGCGGCGGCGACAATCGCACTGTCGGTGATGCGGACGCCATGGTGCAATTCGTATTTTTCCTTGATGCCGCGCAAGATCGAGATCGTGTCCTCGACTGACGGCTCGCCGACATAGATGGGCTGGAAACGCCGTTCGAGCGCAGCATCCTTCTCGATATTCTTGCGATACTCGTCGAGCGTCGTTGCGCCGACGCAGTGCAGTTCGCCGCGCGCCAAGGCCGGCTTCAGCATATTGGACGCGTCCATCGCGCCTTCGGCCTTGCCGGCGCCGACCAGCGTGTGCAGCTCGTCGATGAACAGTATAATGCCGTCAGCGCCTGAGGTGATCTCCTGCAACACTGCTTTGAGGCGCTCCTCGAACTCGCCGCGGTATTTCGAGCCCGCCAGCATCGCGCCGAGGTCGAGCGCCAAAAGCTTCTTGTTCTTCAGGCTCTCCGGCACGTCGCCGTTGACGATGCGCTGCGCCAATCCCTCGACGATCGCGGTCTTGCCGACCCCGGGCTCGCCGATCAGCACCGGATTGTTCTTGGTGCGGCGGGAGAGTACCTGGATCGTGCGCCGGATCTCTTCGTCACGGCCGATGACCGGATCGAGCTTGCCTTCACGCGCCGCCTCGGTCAGGTCGCGCGTGTATTTCTTCAGTGCGTCGTACCCTTCCTCGGCCGTCGCGCTGTCGGCTTTCCTTCCCTTGCGCACGTCTTCGATCGCGCGGTTGAGGCTCTGCGGGTCGACGCGCGCGGCAGCGAGCGCCTTCGCCACGGCGGTACCGGCCGCCGCCCCCAATGCCAGCAGCAACCGCTCGAC
>Ga0318533_10000640_pt1 | contig 15146 bp, 14 predicted proteins | sample GRESIP053b4f27_FD_203675 | JGI IMG/M metagenome (GOLD analysis project Ga0318533, IMG submission 203675) | Tropical soil microbial communities from Luquillo Experimental Forest, Puerto Rico - GRE.SIPMG.053b4f27 | ecosystem: Environmental > Terrestrial > Soil > Tropical forest > Bulk soil...
ACATCGGCCAGATCGCGTACAGAGTAATTGGGTTCGGTCCTCTGCATCTGGCGGACTGCATCGGCAAAGGGCGCGAATTGGTCCGGCGTGGCCGACAACTGGGCATAGTCCTTGGTGTGCCGGCTGACACAGCGGCGGAGGACTGGACTGGGCTCGATATCCTTTAGGCCGCTGGGATCCATTTTGCAGGCAAAGAAGAAGACACCTGCACTCCGCGAAGCGGCATTCCTGGCGAGGACCAAAGCGGTGCATGCGCCGTCGCTCCAGCCCACAAAGGCTGCTTTTTCCAGTTGCAAGTGGTCCATCACGGCGAGAACGTCGGATGCCATCAACTCATACGTGTACGGCCGCTCATCGCGCGTACTGTGGCCATGGCCGCGGCTATCGATGAGCACGGCCCGATAACCGGAGCTCGTCAGGGCAGGAACCTGATAACCCCAATTACCGCTGTGGCCGAGACCACCATGCAGCATGATCACGGTAGGGCCCGCCCCAAAAGTCGCGTACCAGATTCGCGCGCCCTGATGGTCCACATAGCCTTGGTCGCTCGTGACCGGCAGGGCCGCGGCACCGTGCGCTTCGAAATTCTTGAGATCGCCGTCGTGTAATTCCATCCCGATCTGTCTTAAAATACACGCGGCCCCTCAACAAGAAGCCTGCAACTGTCTCTGGCGCCGTCGAAGCCGAGCAAGGGGGGAAACGCCCTCTTTTCGCGAGACATCGTAACCTGAACGATCATGTGGAAGAAGAGCGCGATGAACACCATAAAGATCGCTGAACCGTTGCCGATCCCGAAGATGAAGATCGCCACCGGCAGCCACGCGATCGGCGAGACCGGGCGAGCAGGGTCACGGTCGGCAGGGCCAGATGCTCGATTAGGCGGAAATAACCGATCGCCACGCCGAGGGCGACGCTGACGACAGCATCCAGACCGAGCCCGGCGAGCACCCGCATCGTCGAGGACAGAATCGTGATCAGCACCGCGATCCACGGGCTCGGTCCGGCATCGGGTCTGACCCCGATCTGCCAACACTGAGCCGTGTTGAAGAACCGCGCTTGGCTCGTCAGATCGCTGAGAAAGACGTGCGGCGGCGGAAGCAGCCGGGGATCCGCCCATCCGACATACCACAAGACTTCCCAGATGGCGGTGAAGAGACCGACCGAAACCACGTCCAGAGGAGTTGCGGCAACGATCGGCGGGCGAAAGCGGTGAGGCGTTGCCAGCGCGGCGCAGCGGCTGCCGTCCGGATCTTCCCCCTCGCCCCGCTTGCCCCTCTCGGCGTGCGCGTGCGCGCGCCTGCCGGGTGGCGCATCTTCGATGCGCCAGGAGGGCTGGGGTGAGGGGCTATATCAACGCGTTCGGCCAATTCGAGCTATCCCCCTCACCCGGGACCCGCGCTTAGGCGCGCGGATCCCGACCTCTCCCCGCAAGCGGGGCGAGGTAATTGACCGGCGACGGTTATTCGCTATTTATTCACGCCTCATGCCGCTTTGTTTTGCAGCTGCGAATAGACCTCGGGCACCTCCTTGATCGCCTGTTCGAGGAATGTCCAGTCGATCGCGTCATGCCCGGGCTTGTTCTTGATGTAGCCCATTTCGATGATCGACTCGACGCGGCCGAGGATGTACTCGGTCTGGGCACGCTGGTCGACGCAAGGCGGCTGCTTTTGCGCCCCGATCCGGGCATTTTCGAGCGAGGTCTTGTCGTGGGGACCGACGAGTTCGCCGAGGAAATCTTCAGGGTGCTGCTCGATCAGGCTGCTGCGCGCCGCCAGCACGCAGTCTGTGTAGCGCGGGCGGTAAATGTCGCCGCCGTTCGACAGCATGACCGAGCCCTTGACGTCGTTCAGGAGGCTCGAGGCGTAAGGCTCGATCGTGCAGATGAAATCGAGGGCTCCGGCCTTGAGGCTTCGACCGCCTCGGGCGTGTTGCCCATGTAGCGGACCGTGATCTCGTTGAAGGCCACGTTCTTCTTGAGCCAGTCGTAGGGCAGCACTTCGAGGGTATCCATCTGGAATGTGCCGAGCGGCTTGCCCTTGAGCCTTGCCGGTGTGTCGAGCCCGGGCTGGGCGACGATCACGCAGCTTCGATGCCGCTGCCGCCCGCGATTTTGACCGAAGCGCCCTTGTCATAGAGCCCGATGAAGCTCGTGTAAGGGAGCACGCTTACATCGACCATCCCGGCGCCGAAGAACGTCACCATCTCGGCAAAAGTCGGGGTGTTCACAAATTCGATGGTCAGCCTGTATTCCTTGCCCAGCTGGCGAGCGTGGGTGATGAAAAACGCGCTGTTGCAGAAACCCGAGCCGTGCGTGCCCTTGAAGGTGGCCGCGGCTTGGGCCGAGGACCCGCCGCCGAGAATCCCGAGGGGCCAGCCGATGGCGATGGCGCCGGCAGCGCCGCCCGACAGGAATGCGCGCCGGTCGATCGAGCGCGGGACCGGATCCGGTCCCGGCATAGCCGCCGTGATGGTCACACATGACGTTCCCTCCGCTGAACCGTTCGCTTTCCGGAACGGCAACTTCCGTGCCAAGGCCCTGGTAAGAACCGCCATTTCGGCGCCAGAATCGCGGCGTATGGTGCAGGCCAGGATCCGGGTATCGAGGAGGACGCTCCTCCCCTGTTGCCCCCCTGTTAGCCGATTTCGGCCCCCTGCGAGCGGCAAAAAAGCACCCTGCTCGAGGTTTCGAGTTTAGTTTATTAAGCGCTTGATATTAAAAGCGTAACTCGTGATTATTTCGCTCAATTTCCGGTCTCGAATCGATTTTCCCCCTGTTATCCCGGTCCGAACAGGGTGGACGATCGGGGGTCGGGCAATTGGATGTCGAGACCTCGCGACGATGGAGGGCCCGTTATGAAGACCGCGCTTACCCCCACTCTCGAGATCGCCTACGAGGAAAGCGGGCCGGCGGGAGGTCCGCCGGTCGTATTGCTGCACGGCTTCCCCGACGACGTGCGCGCCTATGACGGTGTCGCCCCGCCGGTCGCCGCGTCGGGCTGGCGCGTGCTCGTGCCCTATCTGCGCGGCTATGGGCCGACCCGGTTTCTCGACCCAGGCACACCGCGATCGGGCCAGCAAGCCGCACTCGGCCATGATCTCAAGGATTTTCTCGACGCGCTCGGCCTCGATCGCGCGGCACTCGCAGGCTATGATTGGGGCGGCCGCGCCGCCTGCATCGTCGCGGCACTGTGGCCGGAGCGGGTCAGTAGTCTGGTCTCGATCGGTGGCTACAACATCCAGAAGATCGCCCGGTCGGGAGAGCCGGCTACGCCCGATCGCGAGCATCGCCTGTGGTACCAGTGGTACTTTCATGGCGAGCGCGGTCGCGCCGGGCTCACGGCAAACCGGCGGCCGCTGTGCCGGCTCTTATGGCAGCTCTGGTCGCCGAACTGGCGGTTCGACGACGCGACCTTCGAGCGGACGGCCGCGTCCTTCGACAATCCCGATTTCGTCGAGGTGGTGATCCAGTCTTACCGTCACCGCTTCGGCCTCGCGCCGGGTGATCCGAGCCTGGAGGCGATCGAGCGTCGGCTTGCGGCACAGCCGCCGATCACGGTGCCGACGATCGTCCTGCACGGCGCCTGCGACGGGGTGTCCCCGCCGCAGGGTTCGGAGGGGCATGCGCGCTTTTTTACCGGGCCTTACCAGCGCCGCGTCGTACCGGTCGCCGGACATTTCCTGCCGCAGGAGGCGCCGGCCGCGGTGGTCGAAGCGTTGTCGGAGCTGCGCAAGCCCTGAGCCGGTGCAGCATTCCCTTGCGAATCGCCGTCGTCGGCACCTCCGGCTCGGGAAAGACGACGCTCGCCAAGGCGCTCGCCGGGCAACTCGCGCTCCCGTGTATCGAGCTCGACGCGCTGAATTGGCAGCCCGGCTGGCGCGACTTGTCACGAAACGACCCCGATGAGTTCGTTCGACGGGTCACTCTCACCGTTGCTGCGGACACATGGGTGGTCGATGGAAATTATGGCCTCGTCCGCGATTTTGTCTGGCGACGGGCGACCCATCTCGTCTGGCTCGATTACGACCGAACCATCATCATGTACCGCGTCATCCGCCGCTCTCTGGTCAGGGCAACGCTGCGCACGGAAATGTGGGCCGGCAACCGAGAGAGATGGCTGCACATGTTGCGGCCGAGCCATCCGATCCGTTGGGCCTGGAGCACTTGGGAGCGGCGCCGCCGAGAATACGAAGAGCGCATCGGGCGGAGCGATTATGCCCATCTCGTCGTTCTGCGCTTGCGTCGGCCGCGCGACGCGGAAGGCCTCCTCCGCCAGCTTGCGCAGGCCTCCGGCGCGCCGGGGCTGAGCGGCTTGACAGGCTTCGAGGCGGCCTCCTAAATGCGCCCTACCGAGCGGGCGCGTAGCTCAGCGGGAGAGCACACCCTTCACACGGGTGGGGTCACAGGTTCAATCCCTGTCGCGCCCACCATCGCGCGATAGATGGCAACAGGCGCGTAGCTCAGTGGCAGAGCACTCCCACCACATGGGAGAGGTCAGGGGTTCGATTCCCCTTCGCGCCTACCACCGCGTCGATCCGCGGCCGGCCTTGCGCTTCGACCAGTCACACCACAAAATCATCGTGTGAGCGACGAAAGAGCCGATCTGATCCTCGAGCATTTCCGGGTTATCCGTAGCGATATCGCGGAGATCAAGACCGATTTGGTCGAGATCAAGCAACACATCGGCTTCCTCGAAGGTCAGTATGCCAATCTGTCGAGCCGGGTCGACCGAATGGGCGGCAACATCGTCCTGATCAAACGCCGGCTCGATCTCGTCGAAGCTTGAAAAAGGCGCCGCTATCGACCTCGGCACCGCCTCGGCGTACCCTTTCGATGGAAATGAATGCGGAGGGGAAGATGCAGTCGACGCGCATCGGCGAGTTCGAAGTTCATCGCGTGGCCGAGTTCGAGGGGCCGTTCTTCCCGCCGGCTGATTTTTTCCCCGATTTCGACCCTGAGGTTGTTCGGGCTAACGCCGACCTGCTCGGGCCGAGGCTGATCGAGCCGGCAAGCGGCAAGCTCGTCTTCAGCTTCCACACCTTTGTCGTCAAGACCGGCAAGCACACGATCCTGATCGACTCGTGCCTCGGCAACGACAAGGAGCGCCCGACGCGGCCGCAATTCCACCGGATGCGCTCACCCTATCTCGCCGATCTCGCGCGCGTCGGGGTCAAACCCGAGGACGTCGATTATGTGATGTGCACGCATTTGCACTGGGACCATGTCGGCTGGAACACCCGGCTCGACAACGGCCGCTGGGTTCCGACTTTCCCGAACGCACGTTATGTGATGGCCCGCCGCGAGTTCACACATTGGCAGAGGCTGCACGAGGGCGGCGAAGACACGCCGCATCGCCGCGCCTTCGAGGACAGCGTCCTGCCGGTCGTGCGCACCGGGCAATCGGAATTGGTCGACGACGATTATGCCTTCGAGGACGGGCTGTGGTTCGAAGCTGCCCCCGGCCACACACCGGGAAATGTCGTGATCCATGCCCGCTCGCGCGACGCGACCGCGGTCTTTATGGGCGACGTGATCCACCACCCGCTGCAATTGTTGAAGCCGGAATGGTCGACGCTCGCCTGCACCGATCGGGAATTGTCGCGCAAGACCCGCACGCGCCTGATCGAGGAACATGCCGAGCGCGGCACCCGCTTGTTGCCCGCGCACTTCCCGGCGCCGACCGTGGGCAAGATCGTCCGGCAGGGTAGCGCCTACTGGTACGAATTCGAATAAGGGCGGAGGGACCGATGGCGAGGATGACGGGCGGCGGCGCGTTGGTCGAGATGCTGCGCCGGCACCAGGTGGATACGATTTTTGCGCTGCCGGGTGTGCAGAACGACGCGCTGTTCGTCGCCTTCTACGATGCCGGCGAGGCGCTCCGGGTGATCCATACGCGTCACGAGCAGGGTGCGGCCTACATGGCCTTCGGGTATGCCCGGGCGAGTGGCAAGGTCGGTGCCTACGCCGTGGTGCCGGGACCGGGCATGCTCAACACCACGGCCGCACTCGCCACGGCCTATGCGACGAACGCGCCGGTGCTGTGCATCAGCGGCCAGGTCGCCTCGGACCTGATCGGCCGCGGCTTCGGCCTGTTGCACGAGATCCCCGACCAGCTCGGGATTCTACAGCGCCTGACCAAATGGGCGGCACGCATCGACCACCCGACGCAAACCGGCAACCTCGTCAACGACGCATTCCGCCAGTTGCACGACGGCCGCCCGCGCCCGGTTGGGCTCGAGATCCCGCCCGATGTACTGGCGCTAGAGACCGAAGTAACGTTGCCGGCGGCCGACGCGTCGCCGGAGACGACCGCCTCCGATCCCGAACTGATCGACAAGGCGGCGGCATTGCTGGCCGAAGCCAGAAAGCCGCTCCTTTTTGTCGGCAGTGGTGCGGTCGGTGCTGCCGAGGAGGTGCTGGCGATCGCCGAGATGCTCGAGGCACCGGTTGTCAGCTTTACCGGCGGCAAGGGCATCGTCAGCGACCGCCATTATCTGGCCCAATCGGCGCTCGCGGGCCATGAGCTGTGGCGCGAGACCGATGTGGTGCTCGCGGTCGGCACCCGTCTGCATCAGCCGCAGGTCCGCTGGGGTGTGGACCGCGATTTGAAGCTGATCCGCATCGACATCGACCCCATCGAGATCACCCGCATCACGAGGCCGGCTCTCGGCATCGTCGCCGACGCCAAGCTCGCGCTCGCCGCCCTCTACCGTGCGCTCGAGCCGCGCAACACCCGGCGTTCGTCCCGTAAAGACGAGCTCGAAGCATTGAAGGGCCGTACTTTGGCAAACCTCGCCGAGAAGCTCGGCCCGCAGTGCGAATACCTCAAAGCGATCCGCGCCGAATTGCCCGATGACGGGATCTATGTCGAGGATCTGACGCAAGTCGGGTATGTCGGGCGGATGGCGTTCCCGGTCTATCGCCCGTGCAGCTATATCCACAGCGGTTACCAGGGGACCCTCGGCTTCGGCTTCGCGACCGCCCTTGGCGCCAAGGTCGGGCGGCCCGATCTGCCGGTCGTCTCGGTCTCGGGCGATGGCGGGTTTATGTACAACGTCCAGGAGCTCTCGACAGCGGTCAAGCACGGCATCGACATCGTCGCGATCGTCTTCGCCGACGGCGCCTACGGCAATGTCCGGCGCATGCAGAAGGAGGATTACGGCAACCGGTTAATCGGGGTCGATCTGTTGAACCCGCAATTTCCGAAGATGGCCGAGAGTTTTGGTGCGGCTGGGGTGCGCACGACGACGCCCGAAGGGCTCGGCCGCGAGCTCGCCGCGGCTCTGAAGCGCCGCGGGACGAGCTTGATCGAGGTCGCGGTCGGCGAAATGCCCGATCCCTGGAAAGTCATGCTGCCGCCGCGCGTCCGCGGGGGACGATAGATCAAGCCTGATGTTCGACAAGGCGAAGCTCGAGGCGCTGCGCGCCAAATATACCGGCGTCAAGGAGACCGAGGTTGCGCCGGCCGAGTTTAGAAAGGCGCTGTCGCTGGTATTCGGCGAGAACTACCGGCGCTCGATGCCTTACGCCGGCTTCTCGACTCTGTTGGACCTGCCGTACCGGCCGGAGGCGCCCGATCTGCCCGATTTCGGCGGGATCGAGGTCGCCCTTGTCGGGGTGCCGATGGATCTCGGCGTCACCAATAGGGCAGGGGCCCGCTTTGGGCCGCGGGCGGTACGCGAGGTCGAACGCATCGGTCCCTACAACCATGCCCTCGGGGTGGCGCCGCGCGGCGAATGCCAGGCGGCCGATATCGGCGACGTGCCGATGCGCTCGCGCTTCAGCCTCGACAGCTCGATCGAGGATATCGCGGCGTTCTACGCGCGCATCCATAAAGCCGGTGTGCGGCCGATATCGGTCGGCGGCGACCATTCGATTACTTATCCGATCCTCCAGGCATTGGGGCACGAAGGCCCGGTCGGTCTCGTCCACATCGATGCCCATTGTGACACGATGGGTGAGATCGAAGGCTCCAAGTTCCACCACGGCGGGCCGTTCCGCCAGGCCGTGCTCGCCGGCGTGCTCGATCCGGAGCGGACGATTCAAATCGGCATCCGCGGCCCGGCCGAGGTGTTCTGGGGGTTCTCCTACGAATCGGGGATGACCGTGCTGCACATCGAGGATGTCGACCGGCTCGGCATCGAGGGTGTCGTCGAGCGGGCGCGCGCGATTGTCGGCGACGGGCCGACCTATGTTTCCTTCGATGTCGATGGGCTCGACCCGACTTTCGCGCCGGGCACCGGTACGCCGGAGGCGGGTGGACTGACCCCCCGCGAGGCGCAAGCGATCCTGCACGGCCTCGCGGGCATCGACATCGTCGGTGGCGATGTCGTCGAGGTGGCACCGCAATACGACGCGACCAGCAACACCGCGATGGTCGGCGCCCAGATGCTGTTCGAGCTCTTCTCGCTGATGGTACTCGGACCGCGTTTCAAGCGGTCCGCGGCTTAGAGCGCTACGTTCGCCGCGCGGCGAGGAGGTCGCGGATCTCCTCGAGCAATACTTCGCTCCGTGGTGGCGGCGCAGGTGCCGCTTCTTGGCGCACGTGCAAACGCGTCAGCACCTTGATCATCCAGAAGACCGCGAAGCTGACGATCACGAACTGGATCACGGCGTTGAGGAACACGCCGAAATTCAAGGTCACGGCACCCGCCTTCTGCGCGTCGGTGAGCGTCGGCGCCGATGGTCCTTTCAGCGTCACAAAGATGTTGGTGAAGTCGATGCCGCCGACGAGAAGGCCGATGATCGGCGTGAAGATGTCCTTCACCAAGCTGTTCACCACGGCGGTGAAAGCAACGCCGATAATGATGCCTACGGCGAGGTCGACGACATTGCCCCGCATGATAAAAGCGCGGAACTCCTCGATCCAAGCCGGACGCCGAACGCTTATCGGTGAAGTAGTTCGTTCGCTCATGGAAACCCCCGATTATCCAGGCGTTTTCTAGACCTTGCGCACCTCGTCGGCGAGCGCGTTGATCTCGGCCGCGGCAGAGGTCGTGTCGGCGCTTTCGAGCACACCGAGACCCGAGGCCATCGCGCGCACAAAAGCGATGCGATTGCCGATCCGGTTCGCGGCGACTGGTGTCCCGGTCTCAGCGAACTCGGCGGCAATGCGGTCGGTCAAGCCCGAGCGCGGCGGCACCCGGTTCAGCACGATGAGCGGGCGTCTCCGTTCGTCGCGCGCCATTTTGAGCGTCGCCTCGGTCGCCCACAAATCGAGCGGCGAGGGCTGAACCGGGATCAATACAAGCCCCGCGGCACGCACCGCGATCTGCGCTTCGGTCTCGGCATGGGGCGGGTTGTCGATCACGACGAGATCGGCGTGGCGTGCTCGATCCTCGATCCACTGGGACGCGCGCCATCCGGGCAAGGCGGCGAAGTCGAAGCCGATGGCATTCGCGTCGAGCCGCGCCCGCCGCAACTCGACCCAAGCGGCGAGGCTACCTTGCGGATCGATGTCGAGCACGGCGACCCGGGCGCCTCGGCGCCCCCAGGCAACAGCGAGTTGCGCTGCGAGCGTCGTCTTGCCGGCGCCGCCCTTGCGCTGCGCTATCGTGATCACCAACCCCGGCATCGTCCCCGCTTTAGCAGAGGTCGATGCGCGAGGTCATCCTCCGGGTCGGGAGTCCCCACCGGTACCTCCGCCTCAGCCCTCCCCTGGAGCCCGATCACTTCGGCCCGCCGTGACGTCGACCCCTGCAAAAGCCGGAAAACAGGGTGAATAATCGATTCGGCCCTGAAATTTGGCTCCGGTTATCCGCGATAACGCCATCTATATCATTGACTTAGAAGCCGGTGTCCGGTGCGTACGAACAGGGGTCCCGACTGCGCCGACCAGGGGAAGAAATTGGTCTATCAGGGGGGTAACAGGGAGACGTCTTGCGAAGGATCATTATGATATTGAGCGACCAGAAGCCTCACATCGCCGTGGCGCTGCGCATATTGGTCTTCGGGTCGCGCTTCTGCGTGCGGATTAAGCCGGGGAATTTGTCGGGGTCTTGCACGAAAAACCGGCGTGCTGTTGCCGACCGGGTCTCAATTGCCTTCCCCCGTGTAGAACTTCATCCCAAAGCCGCGTACGTCGCGCTCGGCGTCGGCAGCCCCGCTCGCCGGCGACGGTCGAGAAGCGCCAGAAACATTCGGTCTTCTTGCCGACCTCGCTGAACACCTTGGCCTTGGTATAGCGTCAGGGCGGCGTTTCAAGTTGTTTTGAAACGCTGCCCCGATTGTTGTCCATGGTATTCACCAGCTTCCAGGGTTTCCACAGGCTTGCGTAGGATTCGCTTAGCCTCGATCTGCTCCTGATCACCCCGTGCTCGGTCAGGGCTGCACTCTGGAAGCCCTTGAAGACCTTTCCGCCGGGATCAGGATACGCGCTCCTCACGCGCTGTCAGTGAAGCCAGAACGCGCTTGGTCGTCTGGCGCAGATTTGCCTGGATCGCCGTATCGAGCGGCAACACCGCATCAAGGTCGTAGCGATCAAGATTCATCACCTTGGTCCACGCAGCCACAAAGTCTTTCACAAACGCCCCCTTCGAGTCGTCACATGCATAAACTTCCGCGATGGCTCGGAGCTGGGAGTTCGAACCGAAGACGAGGTCGACACGGGTGCCGGTCCACTTGAGCTCGTTCGTCGCGCGGTCGCGCCCCTCGAACACGCCTTCGGATGCAGGGGACGCCTGCCACTTCGTGCCCGTGTCGAGCAGGTTCACGAAGAAGTCATTGGTGAGCGTCCCGGGGCGCTTCGTGAAGACGCCGCGCGGCGACTGTCCGACGTTTGCATTCAGCACACGCATACCGCCGACGAGAACCGTCATCTCAGGGGCGGTCAACGTCAGGAGTTGCGCCCGATCGACCAGCATCTCCTCTGCCGAAGTGTATGCGGCCTTGAGGTAGTTGCGGAACCCGTCCGCGGCCGGTTCGAGCACCGCGAAGGACTCGATGTCGGTCTGATCCTGCGACGCATCCGTGCGGCCCGGCGTGAAGGGTACCTGTACATCATGCGCGGTCTTGTTCGCAGCCTGCTCGACGGCGGCGCAGCCACCGAGGACGATCAGATCGGCGAGCGAGACTTTCTTCCCTCGCGTCTGCGCGGCGTTGAACTCCTTTTGGATAGCCTCGAGGGTTTCAAGCACGTTCGCCAGTTGGGCCGGCTGGTTGACCTCCCACTCCTTTTGCGGTGTGAGGCGGATGCGCGCCCCGTTCGCTCCACCACGCTTGTCGGAGCCGCGGAAAGTTGCCGCCGACGCCCAAGCGGTCGAAACCAACTGGGAAATGGAAAGACCCGATGCGAGGATTTTGCCCTTGAGTGCGCGGATGTCCTGCTCGTCAATCAGTTCATGAGTGACGGCCGGGACGGGGTCTTGCCACAGCAACTCCTCCGCCGGGACCTCCGGGCCGAGATAGCGCGAGCGCGGGCCCATGTCGCGATGCACCAGCTTGAACCACGCCTGGGCGAACGCGTCTGCGAGCTGATCCGGATTCTCGTAGAAACGCCTTGAAATCTTTTCGTAAACAGGGTCGACGCGCAAGGCGAGGTCGGTGGTCAGCATGGAGGGCCCGCGACGCTTCGACGGGTCGTGCGGGTCCGGCACGGTACCGGCGCCAGCGTCGCCCTTCGGCTTCCACTGATACGCACCGGCCGGGCTCTTGGTCAGTTCCCATTCGTAGCTGAACAGGTTCGAGAAGAAGTTGTTGCTCCACTTCGTCGGCGTCTGGGTCCAGATGACTTCCAGGCCGCTGCCGATCGCGTCATCGCCTTTGCCGCTGCCGTAGGTGTTCTTCCAGCCGAGCCCTTGCTCCTCGATGGAGGCGCCTTCGGGCTCGGGGCCGACATACTTGCTCGGATCGGCAGCGCCGTGGGTCTTGCCGAACGTGTGTCCGCCGGCGATCAGCGCGACGGTCTCCTCGTCGTTCATGGCCATGCGGTTGAACGTCTCGCGAATATCGCGCGCCGCGGCGAGCGGATCCGGCTTGCCGTTCGGCCCTTCCGGGTTCACGTAGATCAGACCCATCTGCACAGCGGCGAGAGGATTCTGGAGATCACGGTCGCCGGTGTAGCGCTCGTCCGCCAGCCATTTGCCTTCGGGACCCCAGTAGATGTCCTCTGGGGGCTCCCAGACATCCTCGCGTCCGCCGCCAAAGCCGAATGTCTTGAAGCCCATCGACTCCAGCGCGCAGTTGCCTGCGAGGATCATCAGGTCGGCCCACGAGATCTTCTTGCCGTACTTCTGCTTGATCGGCCACAGCAACCGGCGCGCCCTGTCAAGGAGCACGTTGTCCGGCCAGCTATTGAGCGGCGCAAAGCGTTGCGTGCCCGAGCCCGCGCCGCCGCGGCCGTCTCCGATGCGGTAGGTGCCCGCGCTGTGCCACGCCATCCGGATGAAGAGCGGCCCGTAATGTCCGAAGTCGGCCGGCCACCAGTCTTGCGACTCGGTCATCAGCGCATAGAGGTCGTTCTTCAGGGCCTGGAAGTCGAGCTTCTTGAACTCCTCAGCGTAGTTGAAGTCCTTGCCCATGGGATCGGACAGGAGAGAGTTCTGCTGCAGAATTTTGAGGTTCAACTGGTTCGGCCACCAGTCCCGGTTCAACCTGGCCCCGGCCGCTCTATGCCTGTGATGCCCGCTCGACACCGGGCACTTGTTTTCGTCGGTGACCGGGATGCCGGCGGCGCCCGTCAGGGTGGGTTCGTGGTCCATTTTTCGTCTCCTCGGCGCAGTTGGCGCGGATAATTAGAATTAATCTAATCTAGGGCGCCGAGGCGGGATGTCAATCGCCGCCAAGCGAACGCGCTCGCTCGCGACTGGTTCCTTCTGCATCACCATGTGATTATCTGCTTGCGTTGAAATCCGACGTAGGCCACTGCATCGCGCGCTTCGGAGTGACCGCCCCCCGAAAGCGAATGAGGAAGGTAGGAGTGATGGCCACGCTTGACGACATCGTTTCAGCGGCCGCCAAGGTGTTCCGCACAAAGGGCTATCACGCCGCCACCGTCCGTGACATCGCCGATGAGGTCGGGCTCCTCAAGGGAAGCCTGTACCATCACTTCGACAGCAAAGAGGAGTTGCTCTACCTCGTCGTCAAAGAGCCGATCGCGCAGATGTACCGGAAAATGGCGGAGATCGCCGCCGCCGACGGGCGAGCGGCCGACAAGCTGCGGCTGGCGATCTCAGCCCATCTGGAGGCGTTCGACCGCCACTATCCGCACCTTTTTGTCTATCTTCGCGAGCGCGAGTCGGTGAAGCGCCGCTTCCGCGAAATGATCGGTTTTTCCCCGAAGGACTACGAGCGCTGCTGGCAGCAGATCCTTCGTGAAGGCGTCGAGAGTGGCGAGTTCCGCACCGATCTCGACATTCAGGTCGCGTCCTACGGCCTCTTAGGGATGCTGAACTGGCTCTACAAATGGTACGACCCGCAGGGCCGCCTCAGCGTGCAGGAGGTCGCGGGCCAATTCACCTCATTGGCGCTTGCCGGCCTTGCCGCCGATAAGTCGCATCCCGGTTCGGCCCCGAAGCCAAAGCTCAGTCGCGGCAAACCGGCTCGCTGACACGGAGTCGGGCGTCGCCGCACACCGGTCCGGCAACGCCTGGGTTACGCTGCGAGTTGCTTTTGCAGGAACACGCTGGTGGCGACGGCCTGAGGTGCCATTGTGGCGTAGGCGCCAAATGCCGCGCAGGGTTGAAACCCAGCTCGCTCGTAGAAACGGAGTGCCGCTACCTGACGCACTCCCGTCTCTAACTTGAGCAGAACCAATCCGCCGTCGCGCGTCTCTCTCTCAATTCGCGCAAGCAACGCCTGCTCCACCCCGCGACCGCGAGCGACATCGCGAACATACATGCGTTTTACCTCGGCGAAGTCCGCGAAGAATGCCACCCCGCCACATCCCACCGCTACACCATCCGAGCGTGCCAAGAAGAACCGGATATCGGGCGTGAAGATGGCGTCCAATGCCAGACCATGCCGCTGCTCCGGCGTATATTCTGCCGAAAGGATGCCATCGAGCTCGCCGATCAAGGCGCGCACATCGTCGGTTGCATCCGGCACCAATTCGACGGTGATTTCATCAGCCCTCACGAGCCCCTCCAGAGCCAATCGTGCGAGCCCCACTACTAGCGTGTGACAGGTCGATTGCGCCTCATTTTTCGCCGTCGATGACCCCGGTCGGGTTGACAGCCGCCGGTCACCGGCTTAGCGTCCCAATAAACCAAACGGGCGTTTGGTTGCCGGGTTCGCCATTTACCCGAAAGGAGCTGGGTCATGGGTCGCGCCTACAACGTGATCGATTCCGACGGGCACATCCTCGAGCCGTTGAACCTGTGGGAGAACTACATCGATCGGGCGTTTCGCGATCGGGCGCCGCGCCTTTTTATCGACGAGGACGGCAAGGAGCGTCTACGCATCGATGGCAAGGCGTTTGGCGGGCGCAAAGGCTTAGGAGCGCTGGGCGCGGTTGGCGCCCGTAACGGCGTCGTCTGCGACGACACGATGACGTACAATGAAGGTAAGAAGGGCGGCTTTGACCCCCACGCACGCATCCCCGACATGGATGCCGACGGCATCGACGCGGCCTTTCTCTATCCGAGTATCGGATTGTCCTTGGGCGGCCTTGAGGACCCCGAGCTCGTGCATGCGCTCTACCATGCGTACAACCGCTGGCTGGCGGATTACTGCAAGCCCTATCCGGATCGTCTCTTCGGCGTTGCCATGCTGCCCTTGCATTCGGTTGAGCTGACAATCCAGGAGATGCATTTTGCCTGCAAGGAGCTCGGTATGCGCGCCGGCTTCATCCGGCCAAATCCTTACAACAACAAGATGCTCCACCACCCGGATTACGAGCCGTTCTGGAATGCCGCGGAGGAGCTCGACATGGCGATCGGTATTCACGAAGGTTCGAGCCTCAATATGCCGACCGTCGGGGTCGACCGCTTCGAGGGCCGCGGCGCTCAGCACATCATTTCCCACACGATGGAGATGATGCTCGCCTGCATGAGCGTGATCTGGGGCGGCGTCGTCGAGCGCCATCCGAAGCTGCGCATCGGCTTTCTCGAATCGGGTGGCGGCTGGGTGGCACCCTGGCTCGATCGTATGGACCGGCATTTCGACGATCAGGGCTTCAATGATTCGGGGCTGAAGACCCGGCCCAGCGAAC
>Ga0318533_10000646_pt1 | contig 15089 bp, 13 predicted proteins | sample GRESIP053b4f27_FD_203675 | JGI IMG/M metagenome (GOLD analysis project Ga0318533, IMG submission 203675) | Tropical soil microbial communities from Luquillo Experimental Forest, Puerto Rico - GRE.SIPMG.053b4f27 | ecosystem: Environmental > Terrestrial > Soil > Tropical forest > Bulk soil...
AAGCGCTACGACCGCTTGGAGACGAAAGGCTATATCAAGCGCTCATCGCAATCCCCCAGCATACAGGACATGCTGTACGAGATAACCGGCGCCGGGAAAGTTGCGCTGAGAGCTGCGGGTGGCGCCGCGGGTTGAAATAAGAACAAGAACCGTCTGGTTTGTGCCAATCCGGTTTGCGCGTGAGCTATGTCCCGACAGTGGCGTGGACTAGAGGGGACCGGTTTGCGCTCGGGCGCTTGGGCTACTAAGTCGTCGAAATAGATCGCGTCCGTCAAAGAGCTATTCGTTGGCAACGCGGCGGCAGGGTTGCTCTGATGCGCATTAATATCTCGATCGTCCTCGCTGTCCTGCTTGCGCTCTTGGCCACCACGCGGCTCTTGCAAGATCGGCATGAAACGCAACGCATCTGTGCGGATGACCCGAGCGCCTCGGTGTGCGGGCGGTGAGCTTGCCCTTCACGCTCGGCGCTTCGATCCGCGCCTTGCCTGATTTGTGCTTTGGGATAGTATTGGGGACGTCTAGAGCACCTTGCCCTAGGTGTTTCACGCAAATCTCCTGTTTAGAAGCCCCGGCACGTCTGGGGCTTTCTTTTTATAGCTACAATTGGGCGTTTAGCGCGTTCAGCCAATTCTGCGCCTCGGTTGCAATCCAATGCTCGGCGTCCTGCAGTGACTCAAAACCGCTAATGTACTGAATCCGGCCGCTTGCCCACTGGATGAAAACACGCCAGCCGTTGCCGGCTTGCGCCGGCACGGCTTTCAACATCATTATTTCACTCCCCCGCCCCATCTGATGCGGACTTAGCTCCGGCTTGGCGGCAGAAATTGGGTGGGGACGCAACGTGGCCGAATAGATAGAATGGTCACTAGATATTGGCATCCACGGGGCTATCGGCCTAAATGTGGGCAGCGAACCCCAAAGCCACGTTGAAGCGCCGAAAAGGCTCTTTCGACTCTCCGCTGACGCAGATCGGTTGGCCGCAACCTGTTCGCGCAGCCCTCATCGCGGTAAGAATAGGACATTGCGCGACTCGATGTCGGTCCCCCAACTCGTATTCTTGCCGAGGGCGGAGATCGCCGGCAATGCCGCGATCTTTTCGCCGCGCTGAACGATGAACGCCTCGTAGCCAAAGCTCTCGCAGATCGCTGCCGTATCGGCGGCAGGATTCTCATGCGTACCGGACAATAGCTCGAGCAGAATTATGGGCCGGTCGCGTGCGATGGTTGCTCGAGCGCCGTCAAGGACTTCGCGCTCGCCGCCCTCAACGTCGGCCTTTACGAAACGCACGCCCGCCAAGCCGGCTTCGTCGAGCGTGCGGATTTCAACATCATAGGTCTTGATATTGCGAAACTGGACGTGACTTCGCTTCAGGCTGCCGGCGAGGTGGAGCAGCATCCCCTGGTCCGAAAGTGGTACGTATAACGTCCCACGGCCGGACGCGTCGGAGAGCGCAAGCTCGCGCACCTCGGCGCGACCGCGCAACATCCAACGTGCGAAGAAGGCGTAGTCGGGGTTGGGTTCGAAGGCGAGGACACGATCAGCGATATCGGCGAGGGCGTAGGCGAAGAATCCAATATTTGCACCGACATCGACGGCAATACCGCCGCGCGGCACCAGCTCGGGAAGGAGCCCGAGCTCGGGCTCACCCGTGCGGACCTCTTGCGCGATACGCTGTCGGTAAAAGACCGATGGCGGTATCAACATCGTGAGCCGTTCCCGGAATGACAGCGGCATCAGCATCCCTCAGAGTTCATCACGCTTGGCGGATCAATCGCCGGCTCGAGGCAAGGGCTACGATCATCCCACTGTCAGAAGGCGACAGACAAGGCCCGTGGTGGCTTTGTCGGTAACACCGCTCGAAGGAAAAGATCAAACTAAAACGATTGAGCGGGCAGTTTTGCTAACGGCGTTTGCAATCGGTACACACAACAGCCGGGCGAAAGCCAACCGTAGGAAAAGACCGGAGGCCGCTTGCGCGCCGGCAAGGCGAGGTGCAACGCCAGACCACGACTCAAATAGCGAGACTGACCGTTGCACTGGCGCGCACTGCGAGCAACGCTAACTGCATTGCGAGCAATGCTATAACTACTGAGTCGTACAGAATTGACTGGATCGGTCTGCTTCGGTAGTTCATCCTCAGGAGTACCTGCATTCCAGCACCGCCGTGTGGCACTTATTTCCGTATGAATTCAAATCTAGCATCGATCCGTGATGCTAGGGGATAGAGCGTGAACATCGCAAATGCACATACCTTTATATGACCGGAAAGCTCCCGTTCGGATGATCCAAGATCATTTTCCCTATTGCTAGCAAGGCAGCGGTGCAGGCCCCGGCTATCGAGCGAAGCCAGAATTTGGTCGCCGATCGGACCGAGGATGATCTTCTGGAGACGATCGTTCGACGTCCGCCAAACGATCTCCGCAGCTCGAAAGTTTCCTATTAAATTAGGTCGGAGGCTCACATGAAGATAGCAGGGCAATTCATCGCGGCCACCCTAACGGCGTTCGCGGCCTGCTCGCTGTTTTTTTCATCAGCCTTGTTCGCTCAACAAGTCTCTGATTCGCTCGGCGAGCTATTGGTCGGGAAGGCAGCATTTGGTGATTGGCGCGCTGATGCTCCCTTGGTTCGGCGCAAGATCACCGAGCTGCCCGCACCATACGCCACCCGATCGGCGTCAAATTTTCCTCAGGTGATTGCGAAACCGGTTTCCGCAGCGCCGAAGGTGCCGCCGGGCTTCCAGGCCGAGCTGTTCGCCTCCAATCTCCGCGATCCTCGAGTGGTTCGGGTCGCGCCGAACGGCGACATCTTCATCGCCGAATCAGAGCCGGGACGGATTCGGATCCTGCGCGCCGCCGATGAAGCAGCAAAGCCCAGCGTTAATGACGTGTTCGCCTCAGGCCTCGACCAGCCGTTCGGTATCGCGTTCTATCCGCCCGGATCGGATCCGCAGTGGATATATGTCGCCAACACCGGATCTGTGGTTCGCTATCCCTATCGCAGCGGCGACCTCAAGGCGCGCGCGAAAGCCGAGGTGATCGTGCGCGATCTTCCCCACGCACGTGGCCGGTCAGTGCAGCGCGGGCACATTACGCGCGACATTGTTTTCTCCAAGGACGGCCGCCAGATGTTCGTCTCTGTCGGATCGGCATCGAATGACGGGGAGGGTATGGGCAAACGCGATGCCGCCGCGATCGCGCGTTGGGAAGCGGAGCATGGTCTGGGGAGCGCATGGGGTAACGAGACCGATCGCGCAGCCGTGCTCGTATTCGACGCGGAGGGCCGGAATCGACGGGTGTTCGCAAGTGGGCTGCGAAATTGCGTTGGGCTCGCCGTGCACCCACTGACCGGCGATGTCTGGTGCTCGACCAACGAGCGCGACGATCTCGGCGACGATCTCGTCCCCGACTTCATTACGCGTGTGCGTGACGGCGCCTTCTACGGCTGGCCTTGGTACTATCTGGGTGCCAACGAAGATCCGCGACATCGGGGCGAACGGCCAGACCTAAAGGACAAAATCATTATCCCTGACGTGCTGATCCAGGCGCATTCGGCCTCGATGGGAATGATCATCTACGATGGCGACCAGTTTCCCTCGGAATACAGCGGGGATGCGTTCGCGGCTCAGCACGGCTCTTGGAACCGCGCGAAACGGACCGGCTACAAGGTGATCCGCGTGCGCCTGAAGGACGGGATACCGACCGGCGAATATGAGGACTTCATGACCGGCTTCGTCGTGAACGACTCCTCTGTTTGGGCGCGTCCCGTGGGCGTGGCGGTGGCGCATGACGGCGCTTTCCTCGTCAGCGAGGACGGAAACGGCACGATGTGGAGAGTCACCTATCGCGGCGGCCCATAGAACGCGTTCATGCTGGGCTCGCTGTCGTTGGCTCACTGAAATTGCCGCAACGTTTTGGTCGGGGGGTTCTGATGCTCAGACGCGGAAGGGGCGAACGCCAATCAGCGACCTGCTATCGGTTCGATCTGCGAACTCTGGAACTTCACGAAACCATCAGAGCGGCTAAGCGACCCCGACTTGATGGAAGCGGCTCTGTGCGGCGCTATTCGTCGGGTTCTCTGACGACCGCCGGTTCTTCGTCCTGGTCCTCGTCCTCTTCGTCTTCTTCGTCCTCGTCATCGTCGTCAGGGTCTCGCGGTGGCGGCGAATTGCGGACGAGGTCCCGGTTGACCAACCAAGTGGAAACGTCCTCGGGGATGCGCGGAGTCATGTCGGCTCCTATTGGATGTCGCGACATTTACGGACGGATGTAACGCCCTACCGGCAAGCCGGTTCCCGTTTGGGACTGGGAAAATGCAAAAAGACGCCAGTGTGCCGAGTTGCAGCGACGGGCTGCCTGAAGGATCTGGGGTGCGTGTTAGCCACGGTGTCAGAGTGCTCTACGGCCTAGTTGCGTCCGCCTGCGGCATTGTGCTCGCGACCGCGGAGCACCATGGAGATTACGGCCAAGGGCCGCCGAGCGCATCCATACCACTCGGCCATCACATCTCCGCAATATAAGCACACTGCTATGTGATAAGTCTGGTTACCTCGACGGCGAACCGCCATTTCATAGAGTGCTCCACAGTAGGGGCAGGTGTGCTTGGAAGTCTTCCTGTCCACTCTGTCACCAAAAGGTAGGCTCAGAACAAGAGGAATCATCTCGTTCCCAGGACATGCCGTATAATTCGAATCTTCGTCGTATTGTTCCGGCGCTCCATCCGAGCCGCCCGCAGGTGCGGACGGCGGAGCGGCGGCGAGTCATCAAAGTCTGTATCTGTTGTGATTTTTGTCGACGAGACTGTGCACTCGATGCCGCGACCGCTTTCTTACGACAAGAGCGAAATGAGCCATGAGAACTAAACGCATCCCCGCCTTGGCGCGCCCCTCTACGCCCCCACCCTGTTCACAAAACCTACGGAAACGACCCCGAACGCGGAAGCAGTACCCGGCCGCCCCGGCGCCGATCGTCACGCCTTGCCGATCGAGCCCGCCCAATGGCCACCCAGCCCACCATCCATGAGGATGCTGGATTTGTGTCATTCTTGGACAGTTGCACCATCATCGCCATTGATATCATTGGCTTTTCTAGCGTCTGTCTGGGTGCCCCCAAACATCGTAAATTCGCCAGTTGAATGACCCCAATGTCAGTGTGTCTGACCCGATGGTTCCGAACTGCCGTTGCCGACAGCGCCACCATTGAGCCGGCGCAGAGCTTCCTCGCCTCCCAATTCGCCGACCAGATTATGCGCGGCGCGCTCGGCGGCCGGTTGTTCATCGGCAATTCGCATGATCGCGTCGCGGATTTTTTCGTGCTGTGTCGGCTCTTTGGTAGCCTGTACCTGAACAACATCGAGCTTCTGTGGGCTATCGAGGCCGAGCAATGCGGCTTTCCGTTCGAGGATCTTCACGACCAACAGCCCGGCCTGGGCATCAACCTTCTCGGTCGCGCGATTGAAGAACACTTTCAACAGCTCGTCGAGGCGATCCAGGTCAAGCGCAATGATGCGCCGCTTCGCATCGTTTGTGATCTTGGGCAGCGTACGGTCGAGCGATTCGTCGATCTCGCTAACGGGACAATGCAACTCCTTACCGATACTGCGCGCAGAGCGACCATTCAGCCGTTCCTGGAGAATGAAATCGTCTCGGGCTTCATCGGCCTTAGGACAATCGCTCATCGCTTTCCTCGCTTCGCTCTGCGTTCGAGATCACGGATTGTAGCACGGAGCAAACGGGAAATCTCTACCTGCGCAATCAGCGATTCACGCGCGAAAGCTCGCTGGGGCAAGCCGGCTACTCTTCTGACCCTATTCACCGCCGGGAGAGCCCTGTTCCTATGTCGTCCTCGATAATCGTAACCGCTGCAAAGTCTACAACAGACAGAGTTACCATTCTTTTCGTGAAGCATACGACATCTACGATCACAGGTAGGACAGCGAAACCAAGGACGTCGTCGCTGTTTACGTCCAAACGTCCATTCCTGCTCCAGCTGGATAGCCTGGGTATGACCATTGACGGTGACAGTAACCTTAGTCCCGCGAAGACCACCGACCCGTAGCATCGGATGGTTTTCCAGGAACTGACGATCAGACCATTTCGGTGCCCCTTGAGCGCTTCCGAAAGCTCCAGCCATCTACGTGAAAAGAACCTATCATTTGACGCAGGCTTAGACCCATGACGGCGAAAGCCGGTCAGTGTGGTCAGTCAGGATTCAGACTTTTCTCCATATTCTATACCACCAATTTTCTCTCTTTTTTTAAAACACAGGATAGACTCTATAAGCCGACTGACCACACTGACCGGCGTCAGTCGACGTCAGTGATGTCACTGGCTTTTTCATCACATCCCTCTCAAAAAACCACTGACATCACTGACTAGCGTCAATGGTTCAATCTCCTCTGGTTTTCGCAGTAAGCTTGTCGCGGTGTGCCTCGGCGGTGCCTATACGTTGATCTGGGGGCGTATCGCTATGGACGTAGATCGCCTGTCGGCGCCCATTGATCTTCCACAGACCGTCTTTGGCGTCGGGATTTTCGATCATGACGTATCCGCAGTCCGCGATTCGGTGTCCCGTGACTGTGCGCTTCGTCAGGTCGCGTAACCATTCGAGGGCGGGGGCCGTCACCATCAATTCGTTGATCGTTAGTGCTTGTGGGTTGCCGAGCGCGTCGATCGCGTCCGCCAGCTCGCCGTAAGCTGCGCCGCGGCTCGCTGTGACCATGTAGCGGAATGCGGGCGTCTTCGGCGGCTCGGCCTTGGGGTCGAAGTTCGACAGGTCGTACTGGTAGAGCAAGGCGGCAACGTGGGCGAAGCCGCCGGTTTCATACCAGCCCCAGAATTCGTTCCAGAACTCCTTCGGGAATTCTTCGCCGCGCCGCTCGGAGAAGCCGACATAGTGCCGGCGGTCGTCGAACGGCAGTTTGAGTGCGTCACGGTAGTTGGTGGTGATAACCATCACGGCGAGGTTCAAAATGTAATATTCGTTGATGTACTTCTCGTTGATGCGCAGCGTGTCGGGTGGGGTCGCAAGCATATCCTTCATGTGGTCGTTGAGCCGGTAGAGGTCGACAGCGCCTTGATCGCTTACATCGCGGACCTCGTTCAACCGCACAATCAGCGATTTAAAAAATTCGTTGTTCTTACTGACCAGATGATTGAGCTTGATATTTTTAACGTTCCACGTGCCGACGGTGCGAACGACCGCCTCGAGCAGTGTGTCCTTGCCGATCTTGGGCGCGCCGCCGAGCACCAGGGCGTGATTGATCTTAATCCCCGGGTATTGCACGCGGTGCGCCAGCCACGCGATGATGTGGTCAGCGTCGTTGGGGTAGAGCAATTTCCAATGGTCAACCCAGCGCGCGGCCTGTGCGGGATCACCGAGCTTGATGATGGGTGGTGGGCGATAGTAGTTGAGCGTGGTGGCACCCGGCTTATCGATGTATCCGCCATCGACCACCACGCAGTCGCGAATGAACTCCGGCTTGTTGGGATCCCACGTCAGCGCCACGACGCTGCGGTCCTTCGCCAGCCGCACGCTAGCTTTGATCATCACCACCTTGCCATTTTTAAGTATAGGGGTGCCGGCGGGCTTGAGCAGCGGCATCGGTGGCAATCGATCATCGATGCTGGCGTTTGGCCACATGGTCTTGCACGGCAGATAGATGCACATGCGGCTCGGCGCGTAAGAGACAAAGTCCTCGAACGTGCACGACGATGGTAACGTGTCGTTAGGTGACTGCGAGCTCGATTGCGAGCTTGGCTGCATCTCTTCGATGTCGTCCTCAAACGTACTCATACTTTCTTCCCGAGCACGACGTCGTTGAAATCCCATCCCTTCTGTTTGGGAATTAGCGGCACCGTCGTTCGGTCCGCGGATTTCCAGATGCGCTGACAGCGTTCGGCGGCCTGCTGGCCTTCGTAGTTCTCATCGTTGTCGACCAGTAGGATGAGTTGTTTGATATTGGGCAGCGCCGGCAGGCGACCCATTCCGCCGCTGTTCACGGTCGACCACGCTGGTGTTAGCGACGCGCCGCGATAGGGAATGCGCGTGGCAGCGGCGAGCACGGTCTCGATGCCCTCGCCGACAACCAACTGCTCGCTACCGTTCGCCGGCCACAGCTTCACTACACCCATGCGGCCAAGTGCCATGCGCCGGATTCGGTCGACCTTGCCGTTCACCTCCACCAGACCGATGCGATGGATCCCGACCGGGGCGTCGGTGAGCGCGTCGCGCATCAGTGCCAAGACACAGGGACGGCGGACGTCTGCGCCGAAGGCGCATTGCGGATGGAAGCGCAGCACGTCGTGGATCGTTGGCGGCAGCTTGCCAATATCGATGCCGCGGGTGTCGGCGAAGTAGTACTCACCGATGCTGCCAAGGAGCGGCTCGGCCGCGTTCCAGATTTGGCGCGCAAAGTCGACCCGAGCTTCGATATCCTGCCGCGGTTCATGCAGTATCGGACCGGTCCAGTCTTGTAAGGCGGCGATCGCCTCGGCCTTGGTCAGACCGTCGACTCGCATGAGCCAGTCGATTCGATCGCCATGCACGCCACAACCGTAGCAGTGGAAATGATCAGGGTGGATTTTGCAGCTCGGCTGCGGATCGTTATGGAACGGACAGGACACGTGCCCGCTCGAATCCATGGGCAGCAGCACGAAGTCAGTGAGCGGGGCAACCATATCGCCCAGGCTGGCGAGGAAGTCTTCGTCGGCGACGCGGCCGATCGCTTCATTGGGCGGCGTGCTGGCGACGAAGACGTCGACCGCGTGCTCAACGATCTCTTCCTCGGTCTCCAACACTGGCGGCTCGGCGGTCTCCGGCGCCTCCAGATAGAGCTGTCCGCTATGTACCTTGCCGCCGAGGGAGAGACCGGCCGCCCAGGCCGGCGGTTCAAGCAGGAGCGCAAGCACCTCGGTCTCGGAAATCGTGCCCTCCGGGGCTTCGATCACCAGCTCGTCGTGGCAGTGGAAGACGACCGACCAGCCGCGTGCCTCGGCGCGGAGGATCGCGGCCGCGAGCAGGTCGCGTGCGGTGCCCTGGACAATATTCTCCACGAGCATGCCAAACCACGCTCGCGCTGGCTTCCATTGCCCGCGCGCATTGTCGAAGAACTCGATGTCCGGATCCGCGCCCTCGAACTTCGTGTTCGGGGTCAGACAGGCACCGGGGTAGATGATCGTGCGCCCGGACGGCAGCGTGATCGACATGTCGACGCCGTCGAAGGTCACGGTGAGCGGCGGCTGCGGCGGGGGCGCAACCGGGATCGGCATGCCGGTATGAATCGCGACGCGGGCCGCTTGCGCCACCTCCCGCCAGAATGTGCGGGTCGCCGGATGGGCCTCGCGCCATTGGCGGATGATCGCCAGCACCTCTTCGTCGGATCGCACATCGGCATCGTGGGCGATGCGGCGCCAAGCGCCGACTGAGCCGCCGAAGCCGCAGGCCAGCTCAGCGCACTTCCCCAACTGTCGTTCGGCCGGGGTGATCTCGCTGACGGGGCCGTTCTTGTGCAGCATGCGGTGGGCGGTGATGCGATAGGGGTCGAGTTCCTTGTCGCCGGTTGCATCGAAGCGCGCGAAGGTCTCCAATTTCCATGTCTCTTGGGCGAGCCACGCGGTGATCCTCGATTCGATGGCGCCGAAGTCGGCGGCGATAAGCGTATGCCCAGGGGCTGCGCACAGCGCCGCGCGAGAGATGCCGCTGATTACCTTGAGCGGATTGCCCCAGCGCGCCAGCTCCGTCCGGTCGCCGGTGATGAGCGCAGTTACCAGCGATGAAGGCAGCTTGGCGTCGTTGCGCGGCAAGTTGTGCAACTGGGCGCCGATCGAGGACCACCGCCCGGGACTGGCGCCGTGGAAGCGCAGCGAACCGCGAATGCGATGATCCACTGAATCGCTATAGCCAAGAAGCTTTTTGAACTTGGTCGTGCTGGCGAAGGCGCCGCGTTGGCGCAGCTGCAACAGTTCCTTGACGAAGCCCGTGGGCTGGTGCGCCAAGGTGGCTGCGACCGAGCGCCGATTGAGCGACGTCATGTCGTGGCCCTGGGCGTTGATCGCCTCCATGATCCGCGCCACTTGATTGACGGAGGTGACGACGCCGGCGGTCAGCTCGTTGAGCCTGCCATTGATGGCGTTACGTTCCTGGACCGCGAAGGTCTGCGCCGCTTGCAAGAACGATACGTTGGCGCAGATGCCGCGCGCGTTGATGCGGGCATCGGCCAGCAGCACCAATCGTTCTTCCGGCAGGTGCGGGCGCACACGCGGGTGGGCATAAGCAGCGCGTGTTGCCTCCACATCGCTCTTGCACCGCCCCAATAGCAGTTCGAGATCGCGCTCATGTGCATTCGGGTCGACCGGCTGCTTGCGCTTTTTCGCGGTCTGTGGGCGTGATAGGCGCAGCATCGCTTTGCGCGCCTCAAGATCCTTGCGATAGGGCAGGCTGAGCGCTTCACAGCGCAGACCGAGCTCGGCTGGAAAACTGCTCGCCAGCGCCAGCCGTTGGGCGCAATCTTGGTTTTCGAGCGGGATCGACGGGAAGCCGTAGCGCGGAACCAGGATGTGCGCGTGAATGGCGCGCTCGAATTCCCAGTTATCGGCGATGAAAAAGTACGCGGACGGATTTGCGAATGGTTCCGGTGGCGGCTCCCCGGGGCGCCATGTCTGCACCTCGCCGTCGTCGATGGCGTAGCAGAAGAAGTGCACACCGGTTGACGGATTGTTGGCGTAGTTGTGGGCGCCGACCTCCTTCAAATTGGCCTGCGAATATGTCTCCAAATCCCAAACCACGATGGCCATTGCCGCCTCCTGTACGTAGAAAGTACGAGGGGCAATGCGCCCCTCGCGTTCTTGTCGAGCTGGGCGTTACCGCCAGCCTTTGTCGTCCTTCGGCGGAGCCGAATGAGACGGCAACTCATCGGCGATGGATTCTGCGACGGTGATCGGCTTCGCCGCCGGCTTAGTGCCCGCGAGGAGCGGAGCTTTCGCCGCGATCGCAGCCGCTGCCTTCGCCGCCGCGGCGGCTGCTGACTGCGCGGCCGGCGGATAAGCCGGAGCCGGGGCCGGGGCCGGAGCCGGAGTCGGAGCTTCCCACGGCGGAGGTTCGTCTGCCGTTTGCGTCGGAGCCGGCCCCGAGAGTTGCGGAGCTGGTGTCTGCTGCACCAGATTTCCGCCGCCTACGCGTGGAGGTTCACGCCAGTCGATGGGTTCCAGATGCGGACGCATCTGCATCCCGTATTTTGCCGACTTCCATGGAGCCTTTTCGAGTTGCACGATCGGCATCACAAACATGCCTGTGAGCCATTGCTTCACGAAACACTGTTCCTTGATTGCCTCGTAGCAGAGCAAGGTCCCGTAGGTGTCGTGCGCAAACGTGTGCAACCGACCCGTGGTCACGTTGACCAGATAGAACACGTAACAAAGCTTCCACGGCGGAGTGGGATGACCCGCAAGGTCAAGCTCCCATTCCTCGACCGGGATTGCACTGTTCAATGTCTCCGGATCGAAAAGCGGGCTGTCAGTGTTGTAGTAGGGCCGCTTGTCCTTCCAGCGCCGCAACACTATGCCGAACCCGAGCAATAGCATTGGACTTGGAAGCGGCTGGCCTTCGCGCGTGATCCAACCAGTATTTTCGGACCATCGTGCGATCACGCCGTGGGTGACCTGACCAGTCAACAAGCTCGCGAGAATTCCGCCATCGGGCGGTCCGATATTCGCATTCATGTTGTACTCCTATGAACTGCGATGATGTTTATTCAGGCCGGGCTACGCCCCGGTGGGCGCCCCATTCGGGGGAAACAGGATCGCCTTGATCAGACGAAACGGACTTTCAGGTTCATTCGGCAATGAATCGTCGATCGGTTCCAAATCGCGTTCCACGCGGAACGCGGTGATGGCGTTGTTGATCTCATGCAGGACCGTGAGCCTGACGGCGTAATTGACATCCGCCCAATTGATGCTTTGCACAAAGCCGATGAGCTGCGCCGGCGTGACGTGCTGGATGTTCGCGAACATCCGGAACAATTCGCTCAGCACGGCACCATGCGGTCCGGCAAGCACGGCTTCGCGCTGCTCGCGGTGAAATTTTTTCCAGGCGCGCAAGAGACGTGCGTTGTCGGCGAGTTCTTTTTCTTTTTTAGTTTTAGAGTGGTTCGCATTCATGTTTCGTCTCTCGCTTTGAGCTGTGCGCGTAGATCTGCCACGCGATCCTGGGCGAGTGCTTCGATCTCGTCCGCCATCGCGTTGGCCTTCTCCGTCTGAGAACCCAAGCAATCGCCACGCTGAGGTCGATACTGACGGCGAGCAGGACCACGCCAGAGACGAGGATCAGAAGCAGGATGTCGGTCACGGCCGCCCCTCCTCATGTGGCCCTTCAACGCTCACCACGCGGTAGCCCTCTGTGCGATCCGCGGACGCGGATTCTCTGGGGCTGCAACAGCCGGTTCAACTGATGGATGTGAACGTGAATAACCTTCGGATTTTCTGGGCCACCGTTGGGATTGGTGGCCCAGACCTGGCCTCGAAGCGCCTCAGCGTCGATTCCCGGATGCCGCCGCACTGCATCGAAGATGCGTCACTTGATCGGCGGCAGGACAAGATCTTGCGGGATCAATCGCTGTCCGCAGCAGGGACAAATGGGGAGATCGGTCATGCTATTTCCTCGGTTCTCCCGGAACAAAGTGCTCATGCGGCCTTGTCCCCTCGACATGCGGCCTCGCCGCGGTCGATCGTCATGCACGCGCCAAGCCCGCTCCGGCGCAGCGCCGTGCAGGCGACAGACCCGGCACCAATCAGGACGATGCCGGTGCCCGGGCGGATCGAGCCGTCGGGGCGATGAAATTTCGTCTTGCCGTTGGGGAAGCAAAGAAGCTCAGCGTTCGGGACGACGACTTCGTGAAACCAGTCCGCCGACGTGCGCGCGGCGACCAGGGCGATGCCATTCGCGTGCGTGAAAAATTTCCGTAGCCAAGGCACATGACCGCGCCGACCGCCGAAGGGCGGGTTCATGAACACCCGGCCCACCCATAGTTGCCGCAGGCCATCGTCGCCCTTTGTGTATACTAATCGCGCTGGCACCCAATGATCCGGTCCGGGCGAACATGGATCCAAATCGAATGTCACCTTCAGCGCCGCGAAGATCTCCGGCGGCGTAAACCAGTCGTCGCTTAATCCAATGGATGGCTCATGCTCGGCCATGGCGCGCCCCCATCGCTTCGACATCGTCCGAGAGTATTTCGATCTGGCGCTCAGCATCCCTGAGCGCGCGCGTGAGTTTGGCGTTTTGCTTGGCGTAGTCGCACGCAGCCTCGATCGCGGCAGCGAGCCAACGTTCACAGTCGACGTCATCACGTAGCCGGAATAACCGGGCAGCGAGCTGCGTAGCGCTCAGCGGGATCACGAGCTCGTCGCGCACGCGGTCAACGAGCTCGTCGAGCGTCGGTCGCGAAGCTTGACCGGTCCGAGTCGGTCGATTATTTAATGCCTTGTCGATCCGCATCGACAGCTTCCTTGAAGGTCCGCGAAGTTGGTGCCCGGCCGTCGCCTCAGGACGGCCGGGCTCTCGCGTTGTTTTGCCGCTTCATGAACTCACCCGCGCCGCGGTCCGCGTGGGCAAGGCTTCGCCGTGGCCGGAAATGATTCCGGCGAAAAAACTTCAGCTCTGTTTTGCTTCGATTACTCGGCGGTCACGAGCGCGCGAAGTTTCCGGCGCGAGCCGGCAAGCGTGCGATGGCCGAGCTTCTTGACGGCGCCATTGAGCGCGCCGATCTTCAACAGATAGTAGAGTTGGCTGGTCGTCACGCCGAGCTCGGCGGCGATTGCTTCCCCGCCCCAGACGAAGTCATTTTCAGTGGTGGCGCTTGATGTCGTCATCGGCATGCCCATAGTTGTTGGTGCCGATCTAACCTATCAATTTCTGAAAATGCCGCTAGGCCAAGATCGGGCCAAGATCGGCCCCAGATCGGCCTGAGCGGCCAAGTTCGGCCCCGAGCGATCAAAATGGACGCGGATGCTTGTTGCGGTGCGCTTCTGCTCTTCGCAACGTTCGCTCGGATATCGGCGCACCGGCCTGCTTGCTCACCAGCTCGGCCAATTTCGGTTTCAGCATTCCGGTGAGCACCGCGCCTCGGCCTTCGAGTTCGTCCAGCGCCAACACCGCTGCCTGGACACGTGCCTTCAGGCCGTGGAAGTCGGGCTCATCAGTTCGTTTTGGCTGCTTCCGCTCGCGCCGTTGTCCTGGCCTGTCTTGCTCCCGGGCGAAGGGCGGCGGCGCAGTCAGGAGGTCGAGCGCGCGCCGCGCCTCGGCGTCGTCGTCGCGTTCCCGGGACGGAAACACGGAGCGCCATGCCGACATGAAGCGATCATCGTCGACCCATTCCTGCGCAGGCGGTGTCGGCACGGGCGTCGGCTCAGGGCGCGGACACGCGACGCCATCGCGTCCGGGGTGCCGGCGTGACCTTTTTCCGCGTGGTTTTCTTCGTTGCACGCACGAGCCCATGTCGCGTCTGTGTCGCGTCCACTCAACGCTAGCATGAGCGGTCACTTGAAAACACCAAGGAATTTGTCGCGACATGTGCGACATGGAAGAGGCCCACCCGAACTAACTAAGTATTTGATTTCGCTAGCGGTCCCGACAGGACTCGAACCTGTGACCTTCGGTTGGTCTATCCGGACTGCTCGGTGATGATCGATTCCGGATTGGACAAGGCGACGCACGACTCCTTCAGCCCGGAGAAACCCGAGCCGTATTTCGCCGAGCCATTCGCCAAGCTCCAACGCGCGCTCGCAAAGGCGCGCCTCATCGTGCTCACCCACCACCACGCCGACCACGTAGCGGGCGTGCTATGCGCGCCGAATTTTTCCGAGCTTGCGGCCAAAAACCATGATCACCAGGCAGGTGGCGGATTGCATGAGGAATACGCCGCACCGGCCGCACCTCAAGCTCGCTCCGCCGGCGCTCGAGCGGTTCATCAGCCTCGATTATCCGCAATATTATCCGGTCGCGCCGGGCGTCGTGCTGATCCGCTCGCCCGGCCACAGCCCGGATTCGCAAATGGTCTTCATCCGCCTGCAATCCGGGCGGGAGATCCTGCACAGCGTC
>Ga0318533_10000649_pt1 | contig 15079 bp, 16 predicted proteins | sample GRESIP053b4f27_FD_203675 | JGI IMG/M metagenome (GOLD analysis project Ga0318533, IMG submission 203675) | Tropical soil microbial communities from Luquillo Experimental Forest, Puerto Rico - GRE.SIPMG.053b4f27 | ecosystem: Environmental > Terrestrial > Soil > Tropical forest > Bulk soil...
GCACCGCGATCTCCAGGCATTCCCGGATCAGGCCGATGGGAACAGGTTTGGTCAAATCGAGACGTTTGCGCACCGAGCGGGTCGTGGTCAGCAGTGCGTCGGTGGACAAGTCGACGATGGGGTAATTGCTCACGACCTGGGGCGTCCTTCCTCGTGGGCAACCGGATCCTTTGGGGGCGCGGCGATGACGACGACGTCGGTGTCGACGCGGCGGGCGGTGGGCTTGGCGTGCGGATCGCTCATGCCGGCAGGATGGCGGTGACTTCGACTTCCACGCGCAGGTTGGGCCACACCAGCCCGTCGATGATGCTGAGATGGGCGGCGGGTTGGTGGTGGATGATCTCTTTGCCCACCGCCAGGTAGGCGGACACATTGTCACGGCTGGTGAGCCATTGGCGCATGTAGACAATGTCGGTGAGCTTGGCGCCGGCCTTGCCGAGCGCTTTTTCGACGTTGGCCCAGCACTGCCGGGCTTCGTCGGTGAAGTCCTCAGGCGGGGTGCCGTCTTCGCGCAGCCCGGGCGTTCCGGACACGAAAATCTGCGTGCCGCCGCCGGATACGGCGACGGCGTCGGCGTAGGTGCCGATGTGAGCGGCCACTCCGGAGAGGATCGGGGTAATGGTGGTCATCTCGAGACTCCTAGGTTGTGTGAGGTGTTTTCGGCGTGTGATGGCAACTTCATGAGATGTCTTTCGTGATGACCACTCCGCTGGACTCGTGGCCCGCGACGACTTGTGCGAGGGCGTGGGCGGCCTCATCCAGGCTGCAGGAACGCGGGGTCGGCATGCTCAACCAATCGGAGTCGAGTAGCGCGGTCAGGCGGCCGAGTTGAGCCCCGTCCGAACGGACGTAAACCGCGGTCACGCTGATGCCGCGGGCGGATGCAGGCGGGTCGGGGGTGATGGTGGCCAGCCGGCCACCATCGGCAAGCGCGGTCATCGCCGCAGCAGCACCCCCAGGGGTCGCGTTGGCCACGGCGTCGATCGAGCCCTTCGCCAACGCAATTGCGTGTTGCGGCCACATCGGATCGCGGTAGTCGATTACTTCGCGAGCGCCATACCCGCGGACTCGATCGGCGCTGCGCCGGCTGGCCGTGGCGAGCACATCGACGCCGCGCAGGGCGGCCAGCTGGACAATGAGCCCGCCGGTGATTCCACCCGCGCCATTGACGAGCAACGTCTCTCCACCGTGAAGGGCCAACGCCTCGCCGACCACTTGCTCGGCGGTCAACGCCGGCACCGGAAAGATCGCTGCGGTCTCCCACGAAATCTCGAGCGGTTTGTGGGCGAGCGATCCGACGGGTGCGATCAGAAACGGCGCCCACGTGCCTTGGTCGCGCAGCGGCACAGGGTGGCACAGTACCTCATCGTCCACACCGAATCCGCTCGGGTGGGCGCCGACAGCCTTGATGACCCCGGCACCCTCGACGCCGAGCGCCATCGGCGGCCTCGTGCCGACGTCCCAACCGCCAGTGCGAATGATGTTGTCCCAGTTGCCAACCCCGGCGCTGCGAACGTCGATGAGGACCTCGTCGGCTGCTAACGGTCGCGGCTCGTTCACTTCGAGCGTCTCCACTTTGCCGCCAAACGTGCGGACCCCCGCTACAAGCATGGTCACAGTGAGACGACCGTCCAGTCGTCCACGTGCGCCATAACGTTGCCGGAGCATGCATCATGCTCGACAGGGGCGAAGTAGGTCATTGTGGTTCCTCTCAAGGATCGAGGTCTAACAGGTTTGATAAATAAGGCGATTCGCTTGAGTGCTCTTCTCTACTTTCTGCCCCCCGTTTTTCGGTAACGGGGCAAGTTCAGACTCTTGGGCGAGTAGCAGATCCCAGACCTGATTGACCGTCGGATGTGGCGCGACAGCATGGCGTAGGAGACTGACTGGGACCTTCGCGACGATGGCCAGGGTGGCCGCTTGAACCAGTTCCGAGAACTCCGGGCCGACAAATGTCGCTCCGAGCAGTGTGTTGGTCTCGGCGTTAATGACCAATTTCGCCCATCCTTGGAAGCCATCCCTGAAAAGGGCCAGGAATGACAGTGTGCCGGGGTAACGGGCAGTTCGCGTCCGTACCACGAACCCTTCTGCTCGGGCCTGACTTTCCGTGCGCCCCGCCCAAACTACTTGAGGCTCAGTGAAGATAACCTGCGCAAGACTGCCCGCATCACGGGCAGTCAACTCGTTCTCCGACAGTTCTCGCCCCGCGGCCCGGGCCGCGATGATGTCGGCCACGACATGGCCGTGATACGTGGAGATATGAGACAGCCGCGCACGCCCGGTGGTATCTCCCAGGGCGTAGAGCCAGTCGCCTGTGACGTCGACCGCCTGGAGATGGTCGTTCACAGAAACGAACTCGCCGCCTGGCAGGCCAAGGGTTTCCAGTCCGATGTTGTCGGTGTTAGTGCGCCGTCCGGCGGCTACGACGACCTCGTCTACCTCGATGGTCTGGCGGTGAAAAGTTGCGGTGACGGGCCCGCCCGCCACGGGGCGGGCTACCGCTGACAATTCTGTCTCAAAGTGAATCGTGACGCCTTTGCTTCGCAGTGACTGCGCGACTAGCTCGCGGGCTTCGGGTTCGCAGTTGCGAAGCAGGGTGTTCCCACGTACCAGAAGTGTTACCGCGGAGCCCAAACCGGTCAGGATGGTCGCGAACTCGACAGCGACGGGGCCGCCACCCACCACCAGCGCGCGAGGTGGCACTTGTGTCATGGTCGTTAAGTCCCGATTGGTCCACGGGCGTGCTTGCGCCAACCCAGGTATCTCCGGCACGTTAGGACGAGTGCCGGTGGCCACAACGACCGCGTGGCGTGCAGTCAAGACGGCTTCGGTGTTATCAGCGTGCGCCACGCGCACAGTTCGTTGGCCGCTCAACCGGCCGAACCCGTGAAACACTGCTATACCAGCTTGCCGCAGTGCTGCTGTTCGGTCTTGGTCCGAGAGGTGCTCGATGATCGCGTCGCGTTTCGCGAAGACGGCCGCAACGTCCAGTCCTTCGCCCGAAATAGCTTCTCGCACACCAGGAACCGCCTTCGCGAGATTGAACACCTCGATCGGGCGAAGCAGTGTTTTGCTCGGGTTGCAGCCCCAGTAATGACACTCCCCAGCGACCAGACGATCCTCAACGAGCGCTACCGAAAGGCCTGCGGACGCAAGCTTCCGCACGGCGGCCACACCGCCCACCCCGCCGCCTACGACGACCACGTCGAAGTCTTTACTAGCTTTCATCTACCCTCACTTCCGATGATCGGTACGTACAGCTGTGTTTGGGTGAGGCTCACCCATTACAACGAGCCAGCTCACGTCGGATCGCCATCAGTCGGCTTGCGACGGTTCCGAGTGTCCGGACTGGGTAAGGCGCAAGGGGTGTGTGGTGTCAGTGGTGTGTGGCGGCGATGTTGTGCCAAGTATCACGTAGGCCGCGGCTGCGCTTGCCGCGGAGAAGACACTGTAGCTAAGCGGTGCTTCGATACCGAGGGATACAGCCATCGCGGTTCCAAATATTATGAGCACCAGGCAAGTCGCCGCGCCGACGAGTTTTGGCCGCCAGCCGGTCAGCAGCAAGACTCCCAGGGTCGCTTCGGCGGCGGTGGCAGCCCACACAATGACGGTCAATAACCATCCAGAAGCAAACGGAACAAGCTGATGGGTATAACCGGCGAAGGCACCCATACTCCCCCAGCTACCCTGCCCAAACGGCTCCCACCAACCGAATCGGTCGGCAACAGCGGACAGAAAGGCCGCCGCAAGCGACAATCGTAGTGCTATCCGGACAACCCGCATCGGATCAGGCGTGTGCATCGTGCGGAGGCTCATTTTTTCGGGTTGTCGTCCGTGGTGAGCGGGCCGTCTCCGGTATCGAGCAGGAAGACCGCGAGTAATTCAGCGGGTTCGGTGGCGCTGGCATTTTCACTGATCGTGTGGTGCGCCCCGGGGGCTTCACTCCACGTCTCACCGGCGTGATAGACGCGTGCGGGCTCACCTTCGACTTGGCTGCGGATCGCTCCGGAGATCACGTAGGCCATGATGAACGCCGATTTCGCGTGGTGGTGAGCTCCGCTTTTAGCTCCGGGCGGATAACTGACGGTCACTGCTTCAAGTGATTTGCCCGGAACATTGGTAGGTTGATTGAAAACTGATCGGACAAGCGGGTTTTGATCCGAATTCTCTGGCGCCGGCTCGGCGTGGGCCGCAGGCGCGAGCATCACTGCAACTGTCAGTGCGGCGAGTGGTAATTTTAGGGCCATTTTCTTGGCTGCCTTTCCTTTTCAGTCTTCGGCTACGCGCAGGATCGTCTTGCCAGGTATGCGCTTGCCGGGCGCGAAGGCGGCGGCAGCTTCGGCGAGCGGCAGCACGGCACCCACCACCGGCTTGAGGCGTCCATCCCGTACTCGCGCGGCGAGGTCGGCGAGCTGGGCGCGATCGGCTTCGACAAGGAAGAAAATTGCCCGCCCGTCGTGCGGCCGAGTCTTCGGCGGCTCGGCGATGGTGACGAGCGTTCCGCCGGCTCGCACCAGAGCGGCCGATCGGGCCAGGACCTCTCCGCCGATCACGTCGAACACCACGTCGACTTCGCCTGCGTCCTCCAGCTTTTCGGTCTCCAGGTCGAGGAAGGTGTGCACGCCGAGCTCCCCCGCCCGGTCTCGGTCCGCGGTCCGGCCGGTACCGATGACGCGCGCACCGACCTCGCGAGCGAGCTGCACCGCGATCGACCCAACCCCACCCGCGGCGCCGTGGATCAGAACCGTTTGTCCGGCGGCGAGGCGGCCGTGGTCGAACAGGCCCTGCCAGGCCGCCAATCCAGAGATCGGCAGCGCCGCGGCCACAGTGTGATCGATGTTTATCGGCAGCGGTGCGAGATTGCGGGCTTCCACAGCGGTGTACTCCGCCAGCGAGCCGTTGCGGGCCCAGTCGGCGAGCCCGAACACCCGCTGACCGACGCTCAAAAGGGTTGTGCCGTAGCCCAACTCAACCACGACGCCCGACAGCTCGTGGCCCGGCACGCTCGGTGTCCGGTCACGACCCGCGCGATCGGTCCAGGTGTGCGGCCAGTCAAGCTCCCCGGGTGTGAAACCCGCGGCGTGTACCCGCACGACGACGTCATTGTCGGCCGCCTGGGGATAGGGCAGGTCAGTCAGCGACAGGCCGGCGACACCGGCGTCACGTTCTGAAACAGTGATGGCTTGCATTACAGGTCCTTCCTGATGTGGGTTTTTGTTGTCGGGTCTGCCGCGGGCTGCGGTTGTACGCTGACGAGCTCAAGGCCTAGATCACGGACCCGGTCGAGGAGTCCGTAAAGCTGTGACTGGTCGCGGATTTCACCAGTGAACACGGTTTCGGTCGCACCGGCCTCGAGCCGCATTCCTTCCAATGCGGACCCGAGCCGCTCGGTCACGCGGCCTCGAATGCAGATCCGGTACATCGTCGGCTGCATTTACCCTCCGCTCGCCAGCTGCTGATCAGCATTCACCGACGCGGGGTGAGTGGTCATCACCCGGCGAGCTCATTCACCCGGGTGAGGCAGGCCCGGAAAACATGCGGCGCGAGTCGATTTCTGGTGGCAACGCCCCGAAAATCCATCTTCGAGAACCTCAGGGTCCCTTGGTTATCCGGTCGCTTCGCGGATGTAGCGGCCGATCTGGCGCAGTGAGCGGGTGGCTTCGGGGATCATCGGCGCGGCGAGTTGGAACGCGTGCATTTGGCCCGGCCATACCTGCACATCGACCGGCACACTGACTGTGGCCAGTCGTTGGGCCGCCAGCCGCGCGTCGTGAAGCAGCACCTCGCAACCGGACACATGGATCAACATGGGTGGCAGGCCAGGTTGGAGGTGATCGAGCGGCTCGTAGAGCGCGTCGGAATGCCCGTCGGCATCGCGGTGTGCTGCGGCGCGGGCGATCAAGCCGTGTAAGGCGTCGAACGCTCTGGGCGGAAACATCGCATCCGAGCCGATGTTGGGGTGGGTCGTTTTGGGTCGTGTGGCCAGTTGCAGCAGCGGTGACATCGCCACCAGCGCCGCGGGCCGCTCACCGCACTCGAGCAGGCGTTGGGCCAGCGCTAGCGCCAGGTAGCCGCCGGCGGAATCGCCCGCCAGCACGATCTGATCGGGCTCATAGCCTTTTCGGCGCAACCACGAATAGCCGTCGTAGCAGTCGTCGATCGCGTCGCTGATCGAATGTTTTGGAATCTTGCGGTAGTTGGGCACCAGTACGGGACTGTCGGCGAAACTGGACAGCATGCTCACCAGTCGGCCGTGGGAGTGGGCGCCGCAGGTGAGGAACGCCCCGCCGTGCAGATACAGCACGACCCGCCGGGTGCCGTCGGCCGGTAGCACTGCGGCGGCACGGACAAGCTGCGCGGTGCAATGCGCCAGCCCGATGCCGGCGCGCACCGTGCCTGGTGGCGGGGTGATGGCGCGGGCGGCGAACTCGACGACGCCCCATGGCCACGGCGCCGAGGGCAGGTAGCTGCCCACGCTCAACGCGGGCCGGATCATCAGCCGGGCGCTCACCCAGGCGATGCGCGCAGCCATGCTCGGACCGTCCTGGATGACGTCAACGACGGCGCCCGCGCGCAACGGGTACCGTCGAGCCTTTCGTGCCCTGGGTGCCCTCAGACTGGGGCGCGGTGAACCCGACGCGGTGGCGAGTGCGCTCATGTCGACACTTCCACGCCGGTGTAGTCGGGTGCCCAACACAACCGAAGCCGATCCCCGGTGACGCGTTGTGAGCGCCGTTGGTGTCGCCACGATGTCGCGAGCCGCTGACCCGCACTCGCTGAGTCATCACGCCGACCTGTCATTGACAGGTCTTGGTATGCGCGCCAACCGATCCCGTACCCTTGACGGGATCTGCCGGCGCGCCACCGCGTCGGCATGGACGTATGACCGCGCGAAGTCCAATCGGAGGCGGGGCTCACTGTCCATCGGCACAGGCGTTCACGTTGCCCACCGTCCAGAACTGGCGTAGAGACCGGCTCGAGGCTCATCGTGTCGACCCTAGGTTGAGGGCCGGCGCGCACGCCGGGCATGAGAGGCCGCCCTGGCGGTCAACGAATCTGGGCGATTCGCTTGGTTGTTGGCGCGTACCCCCGCACGACGGGCACTGCTGGTCGGCGCCGGTCGTGGCCTGCTTATCACGGGCTGCCAGACAGCCGCGCGTCCCCGCGCCACAGCTCGGCGGCGCCGGTTGTCGTTATAGGCGATCAGCCCCGCTGTGACCAAGGATCCCGCACAAACGGCGGCGGAGACGCCGAATTCGGCTAGCTGACCATAAATTAACCTGAGGGCCGCGTAATCCCCGGCTACGACAGCCAGAAACAGGGAGGCAATGCGCAGCCGGGTCATGATGCCAGCCCCTCGGGCCCGATCGGGCGCACAGCGAAGACGCTGCGCAGGTATCCGGTGGGACGCCCGCACGTGGTGCACACCGGGTGGGTGCCGCATCGGGACGCCATCTCGCGCATGTGGCCCACGTAGGTCGCCATCAGCCATTGCACAGTGTCCAGGCAGGCTTGGCAGAACGTCTCGACGAGGTCGCCGTCTGGGCTTAGCCCCATCTGGTCGCATAGGTCGATGGCGTGCAGCTCGGCGACCGCCACCGCCGGCGCACCGCAGGTAATGCCGGTCGACAACTCCTGGGCACTGCAGATGGGCTGCAGCGCGTGAAGTTGATCATCGATCGCCGGGACGGTGTCCATCGCGGCATCTCCTTTACGATGCGCCCAACGGCGGGCAAAGGCGGCGTCCCGCATTCGATGTAGCAGCCTTGGCGTTCGCGCGGCGCCGGAGCCGTATTCAGCAGGCGATCGTTGAAATTGACGAGGCTTCATCTGGTTTTCTCCAATTCGTGGGGATGGCGTTCCGTGGCGATCAACGCAGCGAGCTCGTCCACCGTCATCGCGACCCGTTGCTCGCTTGTGCGGCCCCGAACGCAGATCCGGTACCTGGTCGGCTCCACTTACCGTCAGCTCGCGATCTGTTAAGCCAGCATTCATTGACGTGGGATGAGTGGTCATCACCCGGCGAACTGATTCACCCGGGCGATTTGGCGAGTATTACGAGGATCACGAGCAGCGAGGGAGAACTCGATTTTGCTATTGCGCTCATGGCGATTAGGGAAGAAGCGCCCGGAAACCGGGATGGGGGCGATTCACTCCATAGGGACGATGGCCGCGTAACTACCGCAGGACGCCGGGGTATGGGTGAGTCAGTTCAGTGCCAACAAGTTGGGCTCGAAAATGGTTGGCATAAAGCAGGATGCCGCACCCGCAGGAATTATCGGCACAAACAGAAATGCGAAATGTGTTGGAGTCCAACATGATAATAACTGCGCAGAAGTTGCGGTTTGGACGCCGGCGAACGTCAATGTCGACGGGGTGCTCGGCTGTTGTGATTAGCGAGTGCGCGGGCGCGTCCGACTACCTGGGTGCGCAGCGTCCCACTGCGCATCGATGCGGGTCACGCGGCGAAGCTCCATGACGAGCCACAGCGCTCCGGCGACCGCGCCGAGAACGGCGATGAGCACCGTGGTGGAAAGCCATTCGTAATGTCGATAGGCGGCTTCTGCCGCCGTGCCGATCAGCCCAAGCATCGCTACGACCAGCAGGATCAACCCTGGCCAGAAGAAGTTATCCTTTACGGCGATACCCGCGTGCGGTTGCGTGGTCCGGGAGTGATCCGTCGGATCGTCATGCGTGTCTCCCATCACCGCTCCCTCCGTCGTCGGACGAGATATCAAAATTTATTCGCTGCGCGGAACCGATACAATCAGTCATCGCCGCGCAAGCTGTCGGAAGTCAAGCCTGGCCGGCTGTCGGGTGAGCTGTCTTCACCCCGCAGCGTCAATCACCCGGGTGAGGACATACCGAGGCCGTGACCGTAGCATCGCACTGCCCCGGCCCACGGCAACGCGGGGTTGCTGTCCTCAATCTGAGGTGATGTGTCCCCGCCGGGGGCCCGATTGAGAGCAGTCATCCCCTCGGGCCGTTGTAATTGCGCCGCGCCAAGGGGGCACGCCGAAGCGGTCGCACCACAATGACGCTGCTGATTCGCGCGGTGTTGGCGTCGCCGGGTACGGCGTAGTTGGTGTTACCGCGGCCGGCGCGAAGAGGCCCGAGATCGATGTGCGGGCTGCACGCCAAACCGTCGAAACCGGTTACCGTCATTCATTACTCGCGCACCACTGAGGCATACGCGCAGTTGCGGGCAGTGCGTGGTATGCGGATTCTCGCTGATGCCCGGCACTTGGCCGCATATCGTGTGAGTTAATGCGTGGCACCTGAATTGGCGCTTCCGCGCCTAACGGTGGCTTTCATGCCTGCGTGCCACAACAGCTCATACGCGACTTGCAACTGGCATCGGGGCCGAGCGGATTGGGCCGCCTTCTTCGCCGCTGCAGGCCTGCACGCGCCACCGCCCGGTGCGCTATTGTCCTTGCGGGCAGAGGGCTGCTACGCGAGCGGCGCACCCCCGCTTTGGCTATCCGGAGCTTGTGGGAGCAAATGACGAGGGACGCGGCGCTTCGCGATCATGATTGTGGGCCAATGCTTTTAGGCGGACAAGCGTAGGGGTGTTATGCGATGCCGTAGTCGTTTATCTTGCGGTAGATGGTCGCCCGCGACATTCCCAGTGCGCGAGCCGCCTCTTGCTTGTTGCCGCCGTTGTCTTGCAGGCTACGGACAATCGCGTCGCGCTCGAGGGCTTCCATTTGGGTCAGCTTCCGCCGCGTGATGGAGCGGCACTCCGGGGGCAACTTGTCGGCGCTGATAATGCCCGATCGTTGGCGGGCAACGGTTTCGGTCAGAACCCGCCGCAGCTGCGAGACGTTGCCCGGCCACGGCAGCCTGCTGAGGTGGCGCATAGCATCGGGTGCCAGCTCCACATCAGCACCCCGGGTGATCTCGCGCAGCAACAGCGGCACCAATTCCTCGAGGTCGTCAATCCTGTGTCGCAGCGCCGGCACTGTGACGGTATGGGTAAACGCCGGCAGCAGCTGCTTGATCGGTGCTGAAGGAAGCGCGGAACTTTTGGTCGCCGCGATCCATCCCCGGCCTGCGCGCGTGGCCAGCATCGAGGTGATCGATTCGAGTGTGTCCGTGTCGATGTCATCCACGTCGGCGATCACCACTGCGAAGTCCTCATCGCCGGTCTCAGCCGCCAGCTCGGCGACGAGACGCGTCGCGGTGGGAAACGTCTCGGCGCGCATCACCCGAACAGTTCGGTCCGGTTTGACATCCTGCCCGACCGCCTGGGCCAGCCGTGCCCTGCCGGATCCTTTCTCTCCTTCGAGCATTACCCAGTCTCGGTCGCGGCAGCACTGCCGCACCTGCTGGCAGCAGCGCAGCCAGGCGCTGTCGCGACCTGCCAGGCCAGGGATTTGAGTGTGGGCCGAGTGGCCGATTTGAGGCGGGTGCGAGCTGGTCTCGACGGAAAGATCAACGTGGAAAACGACATTGGTCCGGCCGCCGCGCATCGTCGAGCGGTCGGCAGCAGTGATTTTGGCGATGTGCCCGCTTGGCAGAACAGCCAGCGCCGTGCCCGACAGCGTGGAGCTGAGCAGATCCAACGCGTGTTCGAGCAGCGCGTTTTGCTCGTTGCCGTCCAGTGCCCGGCGCAGATAGGGGTTCATTAAGACCACATCGCCACCAATCGCGAGCACACCGCCCGGAGACCGCCGTGCCTGTTGCAGATACGCCTCCAGAAGCGCGATCTCGCTCGCGTGCGCCGACTCTCTCATTCGGTCCTCGATCTGGCTTCCCAGGCTCTTGACCAATGGCAACAAGACCGGATTCGAGCGGCTAGCCCAGCAGGTGAGATCAACGACGCCGACGAGCCTCTGGGTTATCGGGTCACGGATTGGCGCTCCCGCACAGGCAAGCTCGCCCAGTGGCCCGACGAAATGCTCGCCGCCACGAATGAACGCGGGCCGCCCGGTCTCGAGCGCGGTGCCGATCCCGTTGGTACCGGCGAATTCCTCAGCGTAGCTGTAGCCGGGGGCAAGGCTCACCGAATCCAGTGCCTTCATGAAGGCCGCTTCCGAGGCTGAGCGTTCCATCACTACACCGTCGGCCGAGGTGAGGATGACCGACATCGCCTCGACGGTCACGTCCTGCGTGATTCCCTGTAGCACAGGCTCCGCGGCGTGAGCCAGTCGTGAGTCGGTATTCGGCTGCCGAACATAGGGCAAATCGAGCCGGTCGGGGTGAACCCGCATGACCTGGGACCGACGCCAGGAGTCCAGCAGGCTTGGACGCAAGGTCTCCGCCTCCATGGACCCCTCGCACAAGAACCGTTCCCTCACCCGGCGAACGTCGGTTTGGACGTCGGCCTGCAAGCTCATCGAATGAACCTCGCTCCCCACCCAGCGGTGCAGCCCCCGACACCGGCGTCTCAGATTGAGACGCGCCACCCTGCTCAGATTGAGACGTCCAGTATACGCCCGCGGCGGTGTCATCGGTCACGTCAGCTAATACACCGGACGGATCGGAAGAGTGATGGTGGGACAGCAAACGGCACACAGCGCCGAACGCAACGGCACCTCGGCCCTCAGGCGATCCGACGCCGGCCATCCCGGCACGAGCCGCCCGATGCAGCGCGACAACCACAACATGATCCAGCGAAAGGCATGGCGAAATGACTATCTATCAGCTGACCGATCGCCTACACGACGGCCGTACCGTACGCGTCCAAGCAGATGACATCGCGGCGACGGTGGCCTCATGGCTGGCCGAGTTGGGCGCCTGCAGTCCATTAGTAGAGTTGCTCAGCCGAGCGGTCCGCGATGGTGACTGGCCCGCAACACACGGCATGGCCGACTATCTGTCGGTGGAAGTCCAGGTGGCAGCATGACATCGGGCGGGGAGTCGGAGCGGCTTTTCGAGGCATACTCGATCCCCTCGCCGGCACGGCCGCTGTCTCAGACCGCCTTCGGCAACTTGAATCGCCGGTCACCCACCGCGATGGACACCCAGAATCCCGATCGCGGTCCGCTGCTTTTGATCTCGTGTCAAAAAGGCCACATGGTCCCAGCCGTCGCTACCGTGCCCAATTACAAGCTCTATGGCGAATCGACCGCCGTGACCGACCTGAAGCAGTTTGCCGATCGCGGCCATTCGCTCACGATCGATGGTCGCTGGCGCCAGGTTGCCGACTTTGTGTTGGGGTGGTTGACCAGGCGTGGCATTAGCGCTACCGCACAGTCTGAGAGCAGGCTCCGTTGAGCCTCAAGCCAACGGCTTCTGCCACGTATGTTCCCTTGGATCATCCCCGCACACCGGGGCGCGCGAATGTGCCGGGTCCGCCGCAACAAGTGGTCGAACGCGATTCACACCAGATGGGGCAAAGGAACACGCCTACACTGGCGACCAGCGCTAGCGGTGGCGAGAACTGTGGACGACACAACGGGGAGGACTTCCGCCCGCCTGCTTCACGTCGGTGGGCGGCGGTTCGCGTGAGTACCGCGAGGGCGTCGGCGAAGGTGCCTATACCGCCGATACGTGGGCGGGCGGGCGAGCTGAAGGTGATCGGCACGCTGATCGCGGCCGTCGCTCAGGGGCACGGGGGCGTACTCGTCATCGAGGGGCCGCCGGGCATCGGGAAGAGCCGGTTGTTGACCGAGGTCTTGGCGCTCGCCGAGCACGCCGGTGTTCGGGCACTGTTCGGCGAGGCGTTCGAGTACCAGCAGACGGTGCCGTTTTTCTCGCTCTTCATGGCGACCCTGCGCGCGGATCCCCCTGTCGGTGATGCGGAGGCTTTGCGTCGCTTGGGCACTTCGGCCGATGTCCGCTACTGGGTGGTGCACGATCTGCAAGCCGCCATAAATGCGGCCGCGTCCCGAATACCCTTGGCGATCCTCCTCGAGGACATCCACTGGGCCGACAACGCCACCCTGCTGGCGTTGCGGTCGCTGGCCGCGACGCGGCCCGATGTCCCGGTGCTGTGGGTGCTTACCGCGCGAACCGGCGCCGGCGGACCGGTATTTCGCGAGACGATGACCGCGCTGGAACGCGAGGATGCCAGGTTTCTGCGGTTGGCGGCCATGACACCGAGCGCGGTCGCCGAAATTGTGCAAGATGCCGTGCGAGCCAACGCGGATGCGTCGCTCTTAAGTCTGGCCGTTAAGGCGCACGGCAACCCGTTCCTGCTAACGGAGCTGATGCGAGGACTGGACGAGGAGGGCCGGCTCGATGTCAGCGGCGGCCGCGCGGTTGCCACCGGAGACACGTTGCCGCGACGGCTCAGCGACACCATGCAGCAGCGACTCGACCAGCTCTCCAACGCTGCGAGCCAAGTCGTGCAGGTAGCCGCAGTGCTGCCCGACCAATTCTCGGCCCGGCTGCTCGCCGCGATGCTGGAACGCGTACCGGCCGCACTGGTATCGGCGGTAGAAGAGGCTGTCCGCGCCGACCTACTCATCGAAGACGGCGATCAGATGAGGTTTCGTCACGATCTGCTGCGCGAAGCGACGCGGCAATCTTTGCCCCAGTCGCTGCGCCGAGCGATGGAGCGGCAATCGGCAACCATCATGCTGGACACGGGGGCGGCGCCCGAGGAGGTCGCAACCCAGCTCGCCCGCAGCGCCGAGGTGGGCGATCAGGCCGCGATCGCCGCACTCCGCGAAGCCGCACAGTCGGTGGCCAATAGCGATCCGAGTGCTGCGTCGGATTTGAGCAAGCGCGCTTTGGAGCTCCAGCCGCCCAAAGACCCAGGACGTGGGCCACTCGTGACAGAAACGATCGTGCTGCTGAATCGGGCCACACGCTACGAGGAGGCGCAACGGTTGGCCAGCACCACCCTGTCTGCCGCGCTGGCGCCCGAAGAAGAGGCCAAGATTCGCCTCCGGCTCCCGACGGTAACCACAGATACGACAACGGGACACATCGAAGAGAACCGCCGCGCACTTCAGTTGCCCCACCTCAGCGACGTCACCCAGGCACGACATCGGGCATGGCTGGCGTACAACCTGGCGATGTACGGCCAACACGGATATGACAGCGCGGCAGCCAATGAGGCGGCGGCCGCCGCCGCATCCACCGGCGATCTCGAGTCGAGCATTCTGTCCGGAATTGCACTTGCCTGCCTCGACTGCGCGAACGGGTACGCGGGCCGCGCTATACACCGCGTTGAAGAACTTCAAGCCCTGACCCCCGCGGGCGATATGACCGCTCATCACCTCGCTGCAATCCACCTGGCAAACCTGCTTGCCGTGGTCGGACGGTTGGAAGATGCCGCGGCGCTGGTCGCGGGCCGCACAGAAAAATCCCAGAAGGAACGCGACGGCATGGCGCTTCACATCTGGGCCCTAACGGCGGGGGTGGTGCAGGTGGCTGCGGGCCGGTTGTCGGCCGCCCGCGCCGCCATCGAGTGGCTGCCAACGCCGGATCGAACGGGGTCGACCTACGTAGACGCGAGGCGCATGTTCACCCTGGCGGAGGTGGCGGCGCGCACCGACGACCGAACGTTGTTGCTAGAGACGGTGAGTGAGGCGCGCGATGCGTACTCCAACGGTTCACCCGCCGTACGTCGCGAGGCGGCGGGCGTACTAGGGCGGGCGGCGTGGCAGCGCGACGACGTTCATGAAGCGGCGCGCTGGCTCGGCGGCGATATCTCGCTACTCGTGACACCGCTCTTGCCGAACGTGTTGGATCAGCTGACCTTGACCGCGCGGGTAGCGTCGGCCGCCGGTGATGCCGGCCTTCGAGCGCGTGTCCTGGACGCCGTTGACGTGCTCGAACGCGAGCGCCCCGGGGTTCGGTTGTTCGCCACAGTCGCCAAACACACCCGCGGGATACTCGAGCGTGATGCCGATGCGTTGGCGGCGGTGGGGACCGCGCTCCACTCGTCTTCGCGGCCGCTTCTTTACGCAAGCGCTGCCGAGGACGCCGGCGGCGAGCTGAGTCGCGCACAGCGCACCGCTGAGGCACTCGACCAGCTGAACGCGGCATTCGACACCTACATCGAGTGCGAAGCGATTGCCGATGCCCGTCGGGTCGGCCGCGCGCTACGCCGATTGGGCGTGGAACGGCGCATCGTCACGCACCCGCGGGCAAAAACGGGCTGGGACAGCCTCACCGATTCCGA
>Ga0318533_10000655_pt1 | contig 15056 bp, 18 predicted proteins | sample GRESIP053b4f27_FD_203675 | JGI IMG/M metagenome (GOLD analysis project Ga0318533, IMG submission 203675) | Tropical soil microbial communities from Luquillo Experimental Forest, Puerto Rico - GRE.SIPMG.053b4f27 | ecosystem: Environmental > Terrestrial > Soil > Tropical forest > Bulk soil...
CTCACTCCCGATGCGCAAGCCCATATCAGTGCGCAGCCTCGAACAGCTCGGTCGCGTACGCCTTTCTTCATCCTTTTTCATGCGCGATTTCTTGCACAGCGAGATCGCTGATCTGCACGGGATTCCCAATATTCCCGATGATCCTACATTGGCGATCTCGGCGGGCCGGCGCCTTTGCGAACAACTCCTAGAGCCCTTGCAAGCGACCTTTGGTCGGCTGGCGATCCGTTCAGCTTATCGCGCGCCGGCGGTGAACGCCTTCGGCAACGCGCATCGCCTGAGTTGCGCATCGAACGAGCGGAACTATGCTCGCCACATCTGGGATCGTCGGGACGCTCGCGGCTGCATGGGTGCGCTGGCCACGGTGGTCATACCGTGGTTTGCCGATCGATATGCTGAGGGCGCCGACTGGCGGGCAATGGCTTGGTGGATCCATGACCATCTCCCGTATAGTGAGCTGCAGTTCTTTCCGAAGCTCGCGGCCTTCAACATTGGGTGGCACGAGCGTCCGAAGCGCCGGATCGACAGCTTCATCCCTCCGCGGGGCTGTCTGACGCGACCAGGGATGGAGAATCACGAGGGCGTCCATTCCCAGGCTTATTCCTTCGCACTTCTGAAAGACCTGCTGCCACCTCCAGTGCCTTGAGAACACAGAGAGGTGGAGCGTACAGGCCGAAAGCGCGATTTGCGCTTCCTTTCCACTCGAGAAAAGGAACTCCAATGCGTGCCGCGGAACGTCAGCGAGATCGCGATCTCCGGGCTTGGGGGCGCTACCTACGTCGCCGACGCGGCACGGCGCAAGCTCCAGACCACCGACCTCGTCACCATCAGCGCGGAGACCGACGCCGTCTACCTTGGGCTGCGCGACGATGACGTGGCGGCCACTGGCCTACTGAGCCGGCTTCATCGGAGGCAGCGCATCGGTGGGATCAATGTCCAACTCGTAGAAGCCAATGTTGTATAGGCAGAAATCCGAGGGCGGTGGTTGCAGCGGCCCGAGCGCGCCATCGCGGAACAGCTGCTCCAGCCGCGAGGCTTTGAAGATTCCATGCGCCCCCCCGAGGGTCAGCGCCATGCGGGTAATGCGGCTGACCGCCTCACCGACCATGTATTTGGCGCGAAAAAGGGCAGCGGGGGTTTCCGCCGTGGGCCCTTGCTTGTCGCTGAGCCAGGCCGAGCGATAGGTGATCAGCCGCGCGGCCTCGAGATCCACGCTCATCTCGGCGATATGCCGGCGCACGTCGGGGTGATAGGCGAGAGGCTGCGCGTAACCCTCCGGTCGGCGGGTATGGACGACCCTGCGCAGTTCGTCGAATGCCGCCTGCGCAACACCAAGATAGACCGGGGTATATGAGCCCCAGAACCAGTTCAGATAGCTATGCCGGAACCGCTGCATACGTCAGAGCAAAAGACCGCAGCGCCTTCCGGAAGCCAGCATTCATCGAGGATCAACGAGTTACTGCGCGTAGCGCGCATGCCGAGCACATCCCAATTCGGGTCGACACTGCGCCCTTCGGCCTCGCGCGGTAGCATCAGGATGATTCCGGCCGACGGGTTCGTCGCATCCTCCGGATATGCCGCGACCAAAACAAAATCGGCCGCTTCGAGCATCGAAGCAAACATCTTGCGACCGGTGATGCGATATCCGCCGTCCGCCCGTCGCGCCCGCGTCTTCAAGGGCCGCGCGCCGATCAGCGACGTGGTGACCGGCTCGGAAAAGTTGCCCGCGATCAATTTACGCTCGCGCACGACAAGCTCAGCAATCCAACGCTTGCTCTCGGCGGAAACCTCGGGACTTTCCAGCAGCGGCATGACGACCGAGGCGTGCATGTTGAAGGCGAGCGCGGTCGATGGACAGCCCTGGCCGAGCACCTCATAGGCGAGCGTGTGATCAAGAAAGCTCGCACCCGACCCACCCCATTCTTTGCTGACCGTTAGCGCCAGGAATCCCTCCTCGCGCAGGCGCTGGTAATTTTCAGCCGGATGGCTGGCATCACGGTCGTGTGCCGCCGCGCGGGTAGCGAAATCAGCCGCCAGCTCTTGGCATTTGTTCCGCAAGCGTTGCTGCTGGTAGGTGAGCTGAAAATCCAAGCTTCAGGCCTCGTTACCCGATAATGCCCGATCTTACGCGATGCTGAGGCAACACATAAACCGATGCCGCCTCGACCGGGCGGTGTCGGCGATGCGCGGGGCAAGCCTAAAGCCGTCAAAAAGTAAATCGAAGAGGCAACCGCGACCACCACACTCGTGGGCTTGCTGATCCGAGCCAGGCTGCTCGATGAAGCGCTGGCTTTGTCACCTCGCGGCGGCGGTCGGCTGCTCGCCAGCATCATTGCCGGCCTCGAAGGAGATGACTGGACCGCCGGTGACCCCTAACGCTCACTCAGGCACCGGTCCGTCTAATACGAGCAACCCTGAGCAAGCAGCGTGGCCCACTTCCTGACAAGAGGGTTACTGACGATGGAGATCCACAGGAAAATCCTTGAGTGGCAGGCCGCACATCCGACCACACTTGGATTGTCTGGGGGATCATATGGGTTATCGTCATTATTCTGCTATTTAGCCCCAAAAAGACCGGCGCGATCTAGCCGATCGCTCGACGAGCGCACGCGCGAGGGCGACGATCAACGAAACGCACGGGCATTTCACCACTACTACGCCGCGGTTTGGAAGCCTTATCTGATCAGCTTCATGAGGTCACTCGGCCCGCGGCCTCACGGTGAGCGCGTTTAGAGAGGCCGGGCAGGACCGGTTGAGTGGATCTGGCCGGGATCAGATTGGCCGGGATCACCACACCGACGTGGCCACGATCTGCTCACGACGATAAGCTCTGCACAGTCAGGCTTGCGCGGCACTCAGATCGAGAGAGGGCAATGAGCGATCAAAACAGACTTCCAAGCCGGCTCCATCACACCGCCTACGTCACCCGGGATCTCGAGGCGACCCGACGCTTTTACGAGGATCTGTTGGGTTTTCCCTTGATTGCCACGTGGTGCGAGTCCGATGAGCTCTTTGGAGCCGTCCGAACCTATTGTCATTGCTTCTTTGGTATCGGCGACGCGGCGCGCTGGCCTTCTTCCAGTTCGAGAAGCCCGAGGATCAAGAACTCTTCGGGCCGAAGATGCCGTCCACCCCGTTTCATCACATCGCGCTCAAATGCGATGCCGAGACAAAAAACCAAGTCAAGGAGCGGCTCGTCGCCGCAGGCTATCGAGAGCCCGACAGCTTTGTCCTCGAGCATGGCTACTGCACGTCACTCTACGTCACAGATCCCAACGGCATGATTATCGAGCTGACCGTCGATGCACCGAACGCAGACACGATTGCTGCCGATCGGCGAAAGGATGCACATTCGGAGCTGAGGCGGTGGCTCGCCGGCGACCACACCTCGAACAATTCCTTTCGGTAACCAGGCATCATGACCCCGTTTGCTGACGGTGACTAGGCAAGACAACGTAAGCCCATGTCGCAGCCCCTGATCGTTTCAATCCCGCATAGGCTCGGTCGGGTTGAGGCGAGACGGCGGCTGGACAGCGGCATCGGTCGCCTGCAGCCCGAGCTGAACGCTCTCCTCAGCGGGCTCGACTACCATTGGGAAGGGGACACCCTGAACTTCGTCGCATCGGCAATGTGGCATCGGATCACCGGCCGGATCGAGGTGCTGGACGAGGCGGTGCGCGTCGAGATCGACCTGCCTTGGGTGATGCAGCTTCTCCGCGACACGATCACAAAGCGGGGGCGCGGGCGTGGTGTCGCGTTGCTCGAAAAGCCGCAGGACGAGGCGTAGGACTGGCAGCTTCCCGCTTAGGAACGCACGCGACCGCCCATGGCGCCGCGTCAAACCCGCGCTTGTTCGTTACGTCCTTATCGGTGGGGTCGCGCTCGTCGTCGCCGGCAGCCTGATCGGATGGCACCCTTGGGACGGCCGCGGAGGGGTCCTGAAGCCCGACGGCGGGCCCGTGGTGACCGTGATGGACTTCAGCCAAAACTTCCCGCTCGATCCGCTGCCCGCGGGCTGGCGGCACCGGAAATTCTGGACCCGGTCGCCGATGACGATGTCTTTTGCGATCAAGGACGGCGTGCCGAGCATGCGCTTCCAGACCCACGACAGCGCGTCGATGCTCTTCCGCTCCGTCGATATCGACCTCACCGCCTACCCGATGCTCGCCTGGCGCTGGTTCATCGAGCTGCCGATCCGAAGCTCCCTCGATGAGCGCAGGCGCGAGGGCGACGATCACCCGGCGCGGCTGTTTCTTCGCTTTCTGACGGATCGCGGCCAGAAGCGCGCGATGGAGGTGATCTGGGGAAATCGTCTAAGGCCGGGCGATTACAAATACATCGGCACCTTCCCGCACTTTGTCGCCGACGCCGGCGAGGATCGGATCGGCCGATGGCTCGACGAGAAGATCGACCTCGCCCGCGTCTACGCCGAGATCTGGAAGGATGCGTCGCCGGCGCGCCTAATCGATGTCGCTGTGTTCTGCGACAGCGACGACACGCATACGGCCAGCATCAGCTACTTCGAGTTTGTCCGGCTGGAACAGCGGTGAAGCACGAACAGGTTGTCCCGGAGTGCCGCGGAAGACTCGGTTGCACGATCGCCTTCGGTCTCACCGGGCATATGGCGGCAGCCCTCAGCATGTCAGCTTGACCACCAAGGCGGCTGCGGCTGCTGCTATGCGGGTCACGGCGTCTGCTTCCACCGCGTGCGGCCAGCGATCATCGGGGAGGTGGAACAGCGGATTGCTGCCTACCGAGGTGACGTAACGTCCGCCCGCGCGATGGACGTCACGGGTTTCGCCCGTAGGCACCGTCTTGGGAGCGACGACGCCCAGTGCTTGACCGGCTGCGGGCGAGTTCAGTCTCGGTCAGCTGGCGGAGGTCGTCACTTGCCGATTGCAATGAGAGCATAGCGTCGGTGGCACCGATGTTGGCGCCGAAATGCACCCAGGTGGCGCCTCCTTCGGCAATGGGGCGTTCCCACCCAGGTCGGCGCGTCATGAAGTCGTCGAGACCGAGATGGCCGAGTTCATGACCGCTGTTGGTGGTGAAGATCACATCGCAGGCGGGCGGAGCCGTGACGAGCGCGCGCAGTGTCTCGAGCCAACAGACGAGACCTCCGCCCCGCTCCGCAGTCGACTGCCACCACGAGCTGCGCGGGGTCATTACTACAAGTCGGGTGGCGGAGCGGCGGGATCCTCGGATCGAGACGATGATGTTGCGGCTGAGGCCCGGACATATCGGCTTTTCGATACTACGCGCGCATGTTTGGCGGCCGCGGCGGCGGAGAGCACTGCTTCACTCGCCTCGCTCGACACGTGGATCGCCGGCGCGCGGTAGGGATTTCGGAAGCGTTCGGCGTTCAGCAGCCCCGTACCGGGACGCTCGCCCGCGCAAACAATTACCAGCGCGCGATGCGCGGCGCTCCGACGCAGCTTCTCGTATTCCCCTGTATAAACCGATCGCGGCGAGAGCTGGGCGACGAGAATGCCGTCCTCCTGGCCGCTCAACGTAAGTGTGCCGGTCAAGCCGTCGGCGCCGGTGGCGGAAGCGAGGTAGCAGGCGACTGGTTCCAGCCGATCAAGCGTGAACACCTCGCTGGCCACTTCGACGCCGAGGCCAGCCGCTTCGTCTGCGAGCCAACGCGCGCCAGCCTCGTCGCCGGCGGTACCGGTGCGGTGGACGCCTTGCGAATCCCATGCGGTCAGCCACCTAACCGCCCGTGCCTTGGCATCGTCAAGATTGTGGGGCGATCACATACATCCGCTCCGGCTGATGTGATCGGTCCTAAGGCAGTTCGCCGTTCCATCCGGCGGCGCGCAACTGCTCCTCGGGCACAATCAGCCGTGTCGCCATGACTGGGCGAGGTGAGGTGCCGATCCGTAGTTCACCGATGATGCTGAGCAGCATGTAGGCCTCTTCGCGGCCGAGGCCGGTGCGTGCGACCGTGAAGTTGACAGCCCGCCGCGCGGCATCCTCAGTCGCCTCCTCGACACTCGGGCCAACCCCAACGAAATGAACCGCTTTGCCCTGAGCGATGATCGGGCGCTCCAGCACTCGGTCCTTCAGGAGAGTAATGCGCGCCCGGATGTTCATGCTGCATTCGATGCCGGTGCCGGTGATGATGCCGTCGCTGATCGCGGCATGAGGGTCGCCGAAGAAGACGAGCGCGTCCTCGACCAGAACCGGGAGATAGACCCGGCTCCCCTGGCCGGCGTCCTTTTGGTCGAAATCGCCGCCGTAGGCGCCGCCGCATAAGGCGGCTTGTAGCCTTCGGGCGGCATCGTCGAGATCGTGCCGAGGTTGGGATTGAGTGGTAGCGGAATCCGGCCGCCGAACCAGGCGCGGCCATCGCGCACCTCGGAAGATACCGCGATCGGTTCCGGGAACTCGCGACGCAGCACCCCGAAATCTCGCAGGATCGCGCTCTTGCCCACTCCGAATGGGGTCAGCTGGATGAGGTCGATCGCGACGACGTCGCCAGGCTTGGCTTCGCGCACGACTATCGGCCCAGTTATCGGCGCCAAAGGATGCCCGTCGCAAGCCGGTGTAAACGGCGTCGGCACCGCGCGGATGTCTTCAACATCGTCAAAAGCGCCGCGCACCTCGACCGTGAACTCCTCACCGGAATCGATGGTTATTGTTGGGGGCGTGTGAGTGTTGACGGAGAAGAGGTATTCGGTTCGGTTTGCCCTCATCTTCCGCTCCTGAAGCATTACAAACGGCCAGGCCAGATAGCAGCACATCCTTTGGCAGCAAGGCAATCTCAGGCCGGGTTGACGCAGGAGCTCAGCAGTGAAGTCAGGACGAGGCGAATGCTAGGCAGCTTGCGCTCATGATAGCCGTCGTGTTCACAGGAGCGGCGATCTGCATCAAGATCGTCAACGGTAGAGCCTGTGAAGAAAAGCCGGATCTCGTCGATCTGCAGCGCGGACCGAGGAATTCGGGAGGAGCGGTTATGAAGACAGCAGCGTATCGTGCGGGATTTACTCTAGTGGCTAGCATTGTCGCGGCGCTGACGCTCTTGCCGGCGCAGGTAGCCGCCGAGACGGCCGCGATGCCGTCGATCGATCTGCCTAACCCCTACGCGGCCGGGGTCAAGTTTGGCCAATTGCCCGAGGGGCGCCAGTGGGGCGGGGTGATCACCGTCACCCCCGACCGCGACGGCACGAGCATTTGGGCTTCGAGCGATGCGGCGGGAACTGCCTCACTTCCGATTTACCGGCGGTGCTCGAACCCTTCAGAGACGCACACCGAATTCGGCTAACCAAGGCTATGATTTGCAGCACCGAGTAGCGGTTTGGTCTCCCTCTGGCTGCTCGCGGCGGGACGTGTTGCCGGGAGTCCAAAATCGTGCAGTATGGAGTCCAGTGTCATCCTCCTCGGGGTCGTGAGAGCCGCAGAAAAGCTGGGGTCACATTTTGGACTCGTGGGCCTTCAGCCCATGGGCTAGTCCCGTGGGCATCCAAACGAAGAGACGTGGATCACCGGGTCAAGCCCGTTGATGACAATGACCACCGCGAGGGAAAACAGAGATGGCGCGTGACGGCTTCAGGATATTCGACTCCGACACGCATGTCGGACCGTCGATGAATGTTCTCGACCATTACCTCGCGGCGGCCGAAAAGGCATGGCTCGCCGATTGGGAGAAATGGAAAGACACCAATCCGCGGACCGGCCGGGTCACCTACACCAAGGGCGGACGAAGCTATCAGCGCCGTCTCGGGACGGCCGCGGCCGAGACGGGACCGGCCCGCTATATGGCAGCCTTCACCGGCGCCAACCGGACTCGGCCTTCACCGCGGGTGGACGAGGACCCGGCCGAACGGATCGCCGACATGGATCGCGAAGGGGTCGATGTGAACCTGACCCTGCCTTCCGGCTGGTTCGGCACCTGGACCGCTGGTGACGATGTCGGCCTCGAGATGGCGATGTACCGCGCCTATCACCGCTGGATGGCGGACTATTGCGGTGCCTTTCCCGAGCGGCTCGGCGGGATCATTCTGGTTTCAGCGCGTGACATCGAAGCCAGCCTTGCCGAGATCCGTCAATGGGCGCGCGCACGCTGGGCTTGGGCGGTGATGGCCTATGCGCCGGCCGGCATGCCGCTCGACCATCCCGATCTCGTGCCGATCTGGGCGGCAGCCGCCGAGCACGATCTCGCGGTGGTATTGCACACCTTCACGGTCATGCCGCCCTACGCGCCGGGCGGTGAGGACACCTGGGAGAATTTGTTTCTGCAGCGCTCTGCGGCGCATCCCTGGTGCGGCATGCGCAACATGGCGGCATTAATCGGCAGCGGTGTCATGGACCGCTATCCGAGCTTGCGCATCGGCACGCTCGAAGCCGGGCATGGTTGGCTGCCGTTCTGGATGGCCCGCATCGACGAACATGCCGAGACCGTCAAGGCGGCGTTGCCGGAACTCGAGCGCAAGCCCAGCGAGTATGTCCTCAGCGGCCGCTATTTCCAGAGCATCGAGATTCCGGAAGGCGAGCGGCTGACCAACTCGGTGATCGACCTCTTAGGCGAGGATTTGCTGATGTACGCCTCGGACTATCCGCACGGCGAGAGCTGGTTCCCGGAATCGGCAACGACCGTGCTCGGCTGGAACATGCCGCCCGCGCGCAAGCGCAAGCTCTTCTGGGACAACGCCGTGCGGTTCTATGCGCGGTGCGGCTTGGCGTGAGGCGGCCGGGTTTCTATGATTGGCCGCTAGCGCACCCGGACAAGGAGGACGGACAATGGACCAGGACGCCAAAAAGACCGCGCTCAGGATGATCCCTTACGGGATCTATGTGCTGACCGCCGATGACGGCAAGGGCAACGTCGCCGCCGCAACGGTCAATTGGGTCACCCAGACCGCCTTCGCCCCGCCGCTCGTGGTGGTCGGCGTCAAGACCGACTCCGGCGCCTATCAGATCGTCAAGAATACCAAGACCTTCGCCCTGAACATGCTCGGCAAGGACGGCAAAGGGGTCGCGTTCACTTTTTTCAAGCCGACCAAGCTCGAAGACGGTAAACTCTCCGGCCAAGCCATTCACAAAGGCACGACCGGCGCACCGATCCTCGACGCAGCGCCAGCCTCGGTCGAGTGCCGGGTCACCAGCATCGTCGAGCAAGGCGACCACCACATCGTCGTCGGCGAGGTCGTCGACGCGCATGTCGCGAAACCAATCACCGGACGCCCGGATGCCGCGATCCTCGAGATGAAGGAACTCGGCGACAACGTCTTCTACGGCGGCTAAGACTGGTTGCTGTGTTAAAAGTGCCAGAACGAGGATTGCCCATGCAGCAAGAGATCAAATGGCCGGTCGAGGGCAATGCGCGGGTGCCGTATCGGATGTTTTCCGATCCCGACATCTACCGCGCCGAACTCGGCCGTATCTTCCTCGGGCCGACCTGGCAATACCTGGCGCTCGCCGGCGAGTTGCCGCAGCCGGGCGATTATCTGACGACCTTCCTCGGCGAGACGCCGGTCATCGTCACCCGCGCGCGTGACGGCGAGGTCCACGCGATGGTCAATCGCTGCGCCCATCGCGGCAACCTCGTTTGTCTCAAGCGCCGCGGCCACGCCGACAACCTAACCTGCGTCTATCACGCCTGGCGCTACGATCTCGAAGGTAATCTCGACAGCGTCGCCTTCCGCCGCGGCATCGCCGGCAAGGGCGGGATGCCGGCGAGCTTCCGGCTCGAAGAGCACGGCCTCAAGAAACTGCGCGTCGACCAATTCGGCGATATCGTCTTCGGCACCCTCTCACTCGAGGCGCCGCCGCTGGCGAATTACATCGGCAATCTGATCGGCTCGCGCATCCAGCGGGTAATGCACGGCAAGCCGAAGATCCTCGGAACGACATCGCAGATCCTGCACAACAACTGGAAGCTTTATTTCGAGAACGTGCGGGACACTTACCACGCTACCCTGCTGCATTCTTTTTTTACGACCTTCCGCATCTCGCGGCTGACCTCGGAGGGCGGCGTCGACATCGCCGAGAACGGGGCGCATCATGCGAGCTACACGCGCAACAAAGTCGACCGCGTCGATCAAGCAACCTCGGACCAGCTCTATGCCGGCATACCGTCATTGCGCGAGAATTTCCGATTGGCCGATCCCCGGTTTCTCGCCATGGCCGAGGAATTCGGCGACGACACGACGACGCAGATCCTATCGCTGTTCCCGAATTTCGTATTGCAGCAGATCCAGAACAGCATCGCACTGCGCCTGGTATTGCCAAAGGGGCCCGACAAGACCGAATTGCAATGGACCTATATCGGGTTTGAGGAAGACGACGCCGAGATGACCGCACTGCGGCTGGCGCAGGCCAATCTCGTCGGTCCCGCGGGTTATGTGTCGATGGAGGATGGTGCGGTCGGCAACTTCATCCAGCGCGCGATCCCCGGCTCCGAGGACGAGTCTTCAGTGCTCGAAATGGGCGGTTTCGACCACGTCTCCGAAGCCAATCGGACGACCGAAGCTTCGGTCCGCAGCTTCTGGCACACCTACAGGCCTTTGATGGGGCTGTAAGCCGATGCAGCTCGAGGCCGTGGTAAGGCGGCTCGAGCTGGAACAGCTTTATACCGACTACGCCCACTGCCTCGACGCCGACGAGCTCGAGCGCTGGCCCGATTTCTTTACCGATGACTGCTTCTACCGGATCACCTCAGCCGAGAATTACGAGGCCGGGATGCCGTTGGGGCTGATCCATGCGACATCGCGCAACATGCTGAAGGACCGGGTCAGCGCATTGCGCGAAGCCAATATCTACGAGCCGCAGCGCTACAGGCATCTCGTTTCATCGATGAAGATCGGCGAGGAGCTTGGAGAGACGCTGGATCTCGTGGCGAATTTTATTGTCGTGCGGACGATGCAGGAGGGCGACATGACCCTCTTTGCCGCCGGGCGCTACGTCGACCAAGTCAAGCACGCGAACGGCACGTGGAAATTCGCGCGCAAGATCGTCGTTCTCGACAGCCGCCAGATAGACACCTTGCTGGCAATCCCGCTCTGAGTGGTCTCGCCAAGACGGCTACTGCTTGTCTAGGTCTTGCGGCGCAGCCGCCGCGCATTCGCGGTGGCACGCTTATACCACGGTCGAAGTGCGGCTTTCTCTCCTCGCCCGGTCATGATGGCGATTGCGGATTGCTGCAATGCCGCGGCTTTCTCCATAACCATCCGCTGATATTCCGCGGTGGTGACGGTACCCCGAGCGATCATTGCGGTTCGCCGCGCTATGGTTTCCCACGAGGCCATTGCCAACTTGCCATCATCAGGGGGAACGCGCGCGTGCGCCGCCGTGAAAGCCTCTTCATAGTCCGACAATTGGCCTGCAGCGGGCTGGTGTCAAGCTGCCGGAACCTACTGTTCCTCGGCGCTGATCCTACCGGCCTTGATTGCATCCAGAAGAGCGCGCCAATCGCGCTCCGTTTGGTCGGCGTAAGCCATCGCGAATTCCGCGATCGCTTTGTCGAACTCGCTATCCTCGCCCAAATAGCCGGAGAGAGCCACCGCGTCTCCTGCGCGGGTATGAGCGCGCGCCAATGTGTGGCCGCATAGCTTGGCATAGTAAGGGAGCGTCCCTTCCAGTAGTGCGCCGAGATTGGCCAGACGCGGATCCTTCAGACGTCGGACGTAAAAATAATGTCCGTTGACCGGGTTGCGCGTCCAGCCGAGAAAGACGTCGGGCGTAGCCTGCATCATGCGCTCGCCGATAATAACGCGTTCCCCGTGATTGGCGTAGTCCGACGCGCCGGCAAACGGGGCCAGTACAGACTCCTGCGCCTCCTTGATCTGCAACAGCAGGGGCGAACCATCGTCCGCGACAAAGAGCCCGATCGCGCAAAAAGTGCCAACACTGCCGACCCCAACGGTCTTGAACGCGACATCGCGGCGACGGTAGCGCTGCAATAGCACGCGTCGATCCTCCGCCAAGGTCTCGGTATAAGACGCAAACGCCTGGTGTGCGTGAAGCTCGTGGTGGCTCAGATGGCGGACCAGAGGCGGCTTATCCTTAATCCTCCAATCGCCGTTCTTTTGTTCGACAAGACCGTAATGCTCTTTGGCACCCCGCACCATGGTCTCACGACGCCTCTCGATGTGATGGCGGATCTTGTTGGAGTCGACTTCAGCTATCGCGGTGGCGAGATCGATACGCGAACTCCAAGCATCGAGCGGAGGCATCAGCGCCAGCTCTCCCAAGCGTTGGCGATAGCTCTTGGTCGCCGTGCGAGCGAGACGCCGACATTCCCGCCCTGGCATTTTCGCCACTCGCCCAGCCGTTGCGAGGCTCGCAGCCAGCCTCTTCACATCCCACTCGAACGGCGCCGGCAATGTCTCGTCGAAATCGTTGACATCGAAGACCGGGGTCCCTTCCGGGCTTGCATAACCGCCAAAATTACCGAGGTGGCAATCGCCGCAAACCTGGACCCGCAACCCGGTAGATGGACCTGCAGCGAGGTCGGCCGCCATGATCGCCGCCGCACCCCGGAGAAAGGCAAAGGGGTCGGTCTTCATCCGCGCATAGCGTACCGGCAGCAGCTCCGCGATCCGGTTTTTGCCCTGCTCGATCAGGACTTCGATTGGATCGGCCCGGTTCGCCGGCACCTTCCATTCGGCCTGCGCGCTGAGCGGCACCTGACGCCGCCACTCGGCGCCTTTGGCGCGCCGCTCGTCGATCTTCGACGTAGTATGCCCCGAAGAATTATTCATGGGTCATATCCCTTGCCAAGAGCACCTCGACCGTGCCGATACTCGAAAAGCTCGCCCGGGCGTAGTCACCTGGAGCCAGTGGGAATTGGCGCACCAGGGAGCCGGTCATCACCACCTCGCCCGCCCGCAGGCTGCGTCCGTATTCGCCGAGCTTGCGCGCGAGCCAGACGACCGAGTTCAGCGGGTGGTCGAGCACTGCGGCGCCGATACCCGTTGCAACGACATTTCCGTTCAGCTCGACGCGCGCTTCCACCTGATCCAGTCGCAGCGCCGGCGTAAACTCGATCGGCTCGCCGAGAACGACCGAGCGCTGCTGCGCGTTGTCGGCCAGCATCAGCGCAATCTGCGCGGGGTCGCCGCGCGTCTCGGTGATCTCGAAAGACGGGTGAACGACCGCGACCGCCGCCGCCACCTCCTCCAGCGACACCTCGCCCGTGAGCGGCCGGCCCAACCGCACGCAAAGCTCGGTTTCAAAGCCGGGCCTGATCAGCTCGCCTGCCGCGAACAGGTGGCCACTCGGCCGGGTCTCGAAGATGCAGCCGAAGCAGGGCTCGTGAAAGCCGAACTGCTGTTGGATCGGTTTGGAAGTGAGACCGACCTTCCAGCCGATCTGTCGCTCGCCCTGTGCACAGCGTCGATCGATCAACGCCAACTGAACGCGGTAGGCCTCGTCCACGCTCAGCCGATCGAAGTAGTCGACTGGGAAATACTCGCCGCGGCCGCGCGCCACCCAGAACTCCTCTACTGCGCGTGCCAGATCGATCGTCATGACGGATGTCCCAAAAACGCCGAGCCCGTGAGCTCGCTCTACACCGGCATCGTGCGCTTTTGGTGGGCGCGGCCGAGAATCGAGGTCTCCTCGCGGTGGCCGGCGATAACGCGCACCCCCTCGTCGAGCTTGGCGGTGATATTCTCCGGCGCGGCGGTTTCGAGAAATGCGACACGGTTCTTGCGGCAAGCGGAGAAGACGCGCTCCCGCGCCTCCCGCATCTCCGGAGGGTAGGGTTCACGCGGTACCACCGGGTACCCAAACGCCAAGCCCAGATCGCCGGGGCCCATTTCGGCAAAGGCGAGACCCGGCACGGCGAGGATCTCTTCGCAGTTGGCGACCCCTTCGGGACTCTCGATCTTGACGCTAAGTAATAGCTCGCCTTTGAGGTTGAGCGGCCAGGGATCGCATCGCTCGAGATATTCCTCTTGTGAGATCCCCCATATCGGGGCAGCGGTCGCTTCCGAGCCGCGGCCGCGCGTGCCGAGCCCAAGCCCTCCGCCACTGGCCGCTCGCGCGGCACCGTGCATCCGTGCGATCGGGGTCGGAATAGCCGGGTCGACCCCGTCGAGGTGGTGCGGATAGCGGCAGGATTCAACAAAGGCGCGGACGGCATCGGCCGCTTCGGCTTGGCACAACAGAACCCCGTGTATGCCGCGGCCGAGGATCTGGCGGAACTGCCAGGCGTTGAAGCGGACATTGGCGGCGTCGGTGCCGTTGACCGGCGCCTCGACGACGATGGCCGGCGTGCGGTGGCCCGAGCGCGTCGGGCCGCCGTCAACGAGACCGCGCATGTATTCGGCGAGGCCCGCCATGTCGAACGAGCCGTGCTCCATCCCGACGTTGATGTAGTCCGCCCAGGTGTGCGCGTCTTCACGTCCCTGGGAATAGGTCAGCGCGTGTCCGCTGTGCCCGCCGACGTAGTAAATCGCCTGATCTAGTGCCAACAGCTCGAGGGCACGGTTGATATGGCTCGCCACAATCGCTTCCTCTCTAGTCGCCAGCACGATAATCAACAGCCGGTGCCGCGCATGTAGCCGTTTAGCTCCGGTGTGGCCATTGTCGTGTCGACATAGCCAAAAGTACCGTGGTCCTTTACCTCGCGCGCTGCATTGACGAGGCCGCTCATCGCCGCCCGATAAAGCGAGGTCGCGAGGCTGATCCGCTTGACACCGGCGCCCGCGAGCTCCGCGACGGGAAACGACCGGCCCTTGACGCCGGCCATGAAATTGAACGGCCGCGACAGCGCGGCGCAAACCGTCCGCACAGCGGCGAGGTCGGGCAAGCCCGGCGCCATCAATACATCGGCACCCGCTGCTTCGAACGCTTGGAGCCGTCGTATCGTATCCTCGAGGTTCGGATTGCCGCGCAAGAAGTTTTCGGCGCGCGCGGTCAAGGTGAACGGGAACGGCAGCCTGCGCGCCGTCTCCACCGCCGCAGCTACCCGTTCCGTCGCATGGTTCAAATCGTAGAGCGGCTTTTGCGGGTTGCCGCTGAAATCCTCGATCGAGCCACCGACCAGGCCGACGCCGGCAGCGAGCCGTATCGTCTCCGCAGCCCCCGCCGGCGCATCGTCGAAACCC
>Ga0318533_10000662_pt1 | contig 15012 bp, 18 predicted proteins | sample GRESIP053b4f27_FD_203675 | JGI IMG/M metagenome (GOLD analysis project Ga0318533, IMG submission 203675) | Tropical soil microbial communities from Luquillo Experimental Forest, Puerto Rico - GRE.SIPMG.053b4f27 | ecosystem: Environmental > Terrestrial > Soil > Tropical forest > Bulk soil...
TGCGCTGTTGCGACGGCGAACCCGGCGATCCATGCCGGAATTGCCTCGTAGAATCGGTAATTCATGTTGTACGCGCCGGTGGCGGCCAATGAGGCGAATGCGGCGATCCAGGTGCGCACTTCATGCGCGGAGCCTCCGCCCGAAACCGCCATCTCCTCGACGGTCCAGTTGTCGAACTCTGCAAGGTCCCTACGCTCGAGCAAGTCGAGTAGTTCGTTGTCCCACGCCGGGTTGATCGGGATCATCGCGGTGGCTCCGGCGGCATAGTCACGGCCGGCCTGGACCACACGACCTTCACCGCGGCTGCGCTGCTCGGGCGTTGGGGGGTGTCCTTCAATTAGCGCGTCGGCAACCTTGGGCGGTGCGCCGTCGAGCACCGGTACCGGGGGGTCATGCGAGAGTCCGCCCGAGGCGAGGAACAACACGCGCCTGTCCAGTGCGGCCGCTGCCTCGCCCACCGCCGTGCCGAGTGCGCGGATCCGGCCGACCGGGCACAGGGGAGTGGCCACGCCGTTGACGAAGATCGGGACGACGGGCACGCGGTCGATGCCGCCGAACAACGTCTGCAGTGGCTGTGCGAACCCGTGGTCGACAGTCATTCGCGCCGAAATCGTCAGGTCCACGCCTCGCGCGAGAACACCTGCAGCCAGCGCCCGCGCGGCATCAGCGTCAACCGTCAGCGGCCCGGCCTGTGATCCGAAGTCGCCGACCGAATGTGCCTCGGTGCCCAGACAGAACGGTGGCATCTCCTTGTAGAAGAAGCCGTTGTAATGGTCGGGGGCATATAGCACCACGAGGTCCGGCGCGAATTGGGCGATGAATGTCTTCGCGGTATTGACGGCCCCCTCGACGCGGTTGAGCACGTCAGGTTCGGGGTCGTTCTTGCCGATAAGCGGTGAGTGCGACAGGCCGACTACTGCTGCGGTCATTGGATACCTCGACTGTCAGTTGCGGGTGGATTTATGACGATCTTGCCGGTGAGGGAGCCGTCGATCATGAGTTGAAAACCCTTGTGGATATCGGCAAGTGGCAGCACTCGATCGATTACTGGCCGCACTCCGGTGGCCTCCAGCATGCGCAGCATTGCTACGAGCTCGGCGCGTGTGCTTCCCGTGGAGCCCACGATGCGCTGCTGCAAATAGAAAACTCGAGCCAGATCCGCCCCGGGGTTGACGCCGGAAGTTGCACCGGCGACCACTATGGTCCCGCCGGGTCGTAGCGATTTCAGTGAGTGTGACCAGGTGGCCTCGCCGACCGTTTCGATTACCACATCGGCACGCTCGGGCAGCCGTTCACCAGTGGGGACCGCCACTCGTGCACCCCAGCTCAGCGCGTCGGCGCGTTTGGCATCGCTGCGGCTGGTCACGTAGACCACCGCGCCTGCGGCGGCGGCGAGTTTGATTGCCGCGGACGCGACACCGCCTCCGGCGCCTTGAACCAGGACCCGGTCACCCGCTTTGATGTTGGCCTTGGTGAACAGCATTCGGTAGGCGGTGGTCCAGGCGACGGGCAGGCAGGCGGCCTCGTCGAATGACAACCACGCGGGTTTGGGGACAAGGTTGCGGCGCGGGACCGTGAGGAATTCGGCGAATGTGCCGTCGTGGCGCTCCGACAGCAAGGCGCGGTTGGGATCGAGCGTTTCGTCCCCAGCGCCCGCGTCATGATCGGCGATCACGGGATAGATGATCACCTCGTTGCCATCCTCGTCATAGCCTGCGGCGTCGCAACCCAGCACCATCGGCAGATTCTCTACGGGATGACCTACGCCGCGAAGGGTCCACAGGTCATGCATGTTCAGCGATGACGAGACCACCCGCACTACCGCCCACCCCGTCGGCGCGGCCGGCTTGGTCACATCAAGCAGCTCAAGACCCGACAGCGGGTCGTCGGCACTCTGCGAAACGGCTGTAGCGGCAAGCACGTTTCCAACATTCGCGGTGGCGGCTTGCGAAACCCAGCCAGTGTGCCGTTGTACGAAACGCGGACTGGAGGCCGCATTGGGCACCGCGGTTTCCTGATCCCATGACGTCAACGATGCAGTCGGGAGGACTCGCCGCGCCGGCATGCGGTGCGCTACAGCGACCCACTGACTTGAACCCAAACATCGACGTGTCCGGGTTGGTGGACCGCGAAGGCGGGCTGGTCGATCGGGCGATCTTCACCGACGAACAAATCTACCGCCAGGAACTGCGGCGCGTCTTCGCCACCAGTTGGCTGTTTTTGGCTCATGTCGATCAGTTCCACAAACCCGGCGATTTCTTCACCACCTACATGGGCGAAGACCCGGTAATCGTGACGATGGACAAGACCCGCAAGATCCGAGCCTTCCTCAACTCCTGCCGCCACCGGGGGGCACGGGTTTGCCGTGCCGATTTCGGCGCCACGCGCAACTTCACCTGCACCTACCACGGCTGGGCCTACGACCTAGAAGGGCAGCTGATCAGCATCCCGAACAAGGAGGGCTACTCCGATAGCTTTCGGGCCGCCGACTGGGGCCTGGTCGAGGTGCCGCACGTCGACTCTTACCACGGGCTGATTTTCGGCACCTGGAACCCCACCCCGGAATCACTACGAGATTCGTTGGGCGACATGGCCTGGTATATGGACGCGATGCTCGACCACGATCCCCAGGGCACCGTCGTGGTCGGCGGGGTGCACAAATGGGTGCTGGAAGGCAACTGGAAACTGGCCGCCGAGCAGTTCGCCAGCGACTGGTACCACGTCAACATGAGCCACGCGTCGGCGCTGACGGTGCTCGCTCCGAGTGGGAAGCCCAAAGACGAGGTGGTGCACCGCACGGGCCGCCAGTACGTCGATCCGAAGGGGCACGGCCACGGGTTCCCCGTGCACCCAAGGAACCGGTTTGACGCCCAAACCGTCCACGAGTGGATGGATTACGCGGCGCTGCGTGAACGCCTCGGTGACGCGCGGGTCGAGGGTCCGCTGACAACTGGCCATGCCAACGTGTTCCCGAACTTCTCCTATCTCCCGGTCAACGGCTCCATTCGGATCTGGCACCCGAAGGGGCCCGACCGGATGGAGGTCTGGGCGTGGACGATCGTGGACGAGTCGATGCCCGAACATGTCCGCGAGGCGCAGCGGTTGTACAACCTGCGCACTTTCGGCCCGAGCGGCATCTTCGAACAAGACGACGGTGAGAATTGGAGTGAGGTACAGGCGATTTCGCATGGCTTCATCACCAACTCGGTTCCGCTGAACTACCAGATGGGCATCGGGTCCGAGCGTCACGACGACCGCCACCGCGGCATTACTAGTGAGCTTTACAGCGACGCGGCCGCGCGAGCTTTCTACGGACGGTGGCGCGAACTGATGAACACACACGCCTGGCACGAGCGGAAAGACAATGAGTAACGGGATCCGCGTCGCCGCATTAGAGGACATTCCCGAAGGCGAAGGCATCGCCGTCGACCGCGCGGTAACCGGCACCGAAGACGACATCGCGCTACTGCGCGACGATGACGGCACGGTATGGGCGTTGAACAACACCTGCACCCACGCAGAGGCGTCGCTCGCCGAGGGCTGGGTAGAAGGTGGCTACGTGGAATGCCCACTGCACGCCAGTAAGTTCTGCCTGAAATCAGGTGCAGTACAAGGACTGCCAGCTACGCGGGACACCCTCGCGCATCGCGTTGAGGTGCTCGATGGGGAAGTCTATCTGTTCCCCGGACAGCAGCCCTGATGAACAGCCGAGTCGTCGTCGTCGGTGGCGGAATCGCCGGGGTGAGCACGGTCGCTGCGCTGCGTGCCGGCGGATTCGACGGTGACCTGACACTGGTCGATGCCGGTGAGTTTCCCTACGATCGGCCGCCGCTGTCGAAGGACTATCTGTCCGGCACGGTAGAACTCAAACACATTGCGCTGCAACCACCACAGTGGTACGACAACCAGCAGGTTCGCCTGATCACCGGCAGGACCGCCTCCGCCCTGCGCACCGGCGCCGGCACGTTGGAACTGGATGACGGGAGTTCCTTGCCCGCGGACCGGGTCGTGCTCGCCACAGGTGGTCGCGCGGCGCGGCCACCGATCCCTGGCGGCGACAGCCCGCGCATGCACGTGCTACGAACGGCGGAAGACGCCGACCGACTGCGCGCAGCGTTGCAACCGGGCACCAGACTGCTGATCGTTGGCGCCGGATTGATCGGCGCCGAAGTCGCCTCGACAGCCCGCCAACTCGGTTGTGAGGTAGTACTCGTCGATCCGGTAGCACCGCCGTTGGCAACGGCGTTCGGGACAGAGATCGCGGCATGGCTGCATGGTCTACATGAGACGCGCGGCGTCACGACCGTGCGCGGCGCGGTCGAAAGCTTCTATGGCTGTGGGGACGCGATCTCGGTCACGCTGTCGTGCCAAGAACACACACGCAGTTTCGACACCGCGGTGCTGGCGGTCGGGATGGCCGCCGATACGACAATTGCGGAGGCTGCGGGCCTGCGCGTCGATCGCGGCATCATTGTCGGCCCCGATCACTTGACGTCCAATCCGGCGGTGCTTGCCGTCGGTGACGCCGCACGGACTTGCATAAACGGCGCGTTGGCGCACCGCAGCGAGCACTGGGAGGCCGCCGAACGTGATGGACAACGGGCTGCTGCCACGATCCTGGGAACCACCGCCCCCGCCGACACCGCCCCATGGTTCTGGACAGAGCGGCATGGCGTTCACGTGGAAGTCGTAGGCGCGCTGAACCAAGCAGACGAGATCGCGGTCCGTGGGCAGCTTGGCCAACCGCCGTTTTCAGTTTTCGGGTTGCGGGCCGGACACGTCATTGGTGCGGTCAGTGTCGACGACTCTCCAGCGGTGCGGGCCGCTCGTCGGCTGATCGACCGCGACATCACCGTCGACGGCGCCCAATTGAGCGATCGCGGATCGGATCTGCGCAAGCTGGTGAGGAGATGACATGGTAAGCACCACGTCCGTACTACCCGTGACCGGTCCGGTGGGCGGAAGACGAGCCGACCGCGACATTCACTTCGAAGTTGAGCAGTTCTACTACGAGGAAGCCGAACTGCTCGACGACGGCCGCTTCGCCGACTGGCTCGAACTGTTGGCCGACGACGTCGACTACTGGATGCCCACCCGCACAAATCGGTTGCGCCGTCAACAGGCACTCTCGATCGCGGCGCGCGGCGAGGCGGCGTTCTACGACGAAACTAAAGAGAGCCTGGCCTGGCGTATTCGTCGGTTCGACTCAGGGATGGCCTGGGCCGAGGATCCGCCATCGCGCACGCGGCATCTGGTGACCAACGTCGTCGCCCACCACGTAGATCGGGATGTGCAGGCCGGCTTCACCGCCGATGACCTTGAGGTGCGATCGGCGTTCCTGGTCTACCGCAACAGACTCGAGCGCGAGGAGAACATCTTCGCCGGCCGGCGCGTTGACATCCTGCGGCGCACGGACGAGGGGCTACGGGTTGCGCGCAGGGTGATTCTGCTCGACCAGAACGTATTGCAAGCCAAGAACATCTCGACATTCTTCTAACCGGGCGACGAAGGGGAGAAACAAAATGACCTCGACCGAACTATCAATTAAGCTGCGCCATCACACCGTCGCGACGTCGTACGGGGATGTCGCGGTCGCCGAGGCCGGCGAGGGGCCTGCGTTGGTGATGCTGCACGGGGGTGGGCCGGGTGCATCGGGCATTAGTAACTACCATCAGAACTTGCCCGCGCTGACGAAACATTTTCGCGTGGTCCTGCCGGACCAGCCCGGGTTTGGTTGCTCTTACCGGCCGTCCGCAGACCACCTCCACGCAGAGTCGATCACCGAGATCGCCTGCGGCGCCTTGTTTGAGGCTCTCGACGCGCTTGGGATAGAGCGATTTCACCTGTTGGGTAACAGCCTTGGCGGTGCGGCGGCGATCGCGATGGCCCAATCGCAACCGCACCGAATCAGCGGCTTGGTTCTGATGGCACCCGGCGGCGGCTGGCTGCCGTTCGGCCCGACACCGACCGAGGGGCAAAAGGAGATGTTCCGCTACTACAACGGCGGCGGGCCGTCAGAAAAGAAGATGGCCGACTTCATTCGCACGATGGTGTTCAACCATAAGCAATTCGGCGAAGACGTTGTCAAGGCGCGCTACGAGGCATCCCTCGATCCCAGCCACATAGAGTTCTACCACCGCTATAACGCGGCATTCGCCAAGCGTCACGGCATGGACCCGCTGTGGCGCGACTTGCACAAGATCACCGCTCCCACCTTGCTGCTGTGGGGCCGCGACGACCGCACGATCACCCTGGACGGGTCGCAGATCATGCTCAAGCAGATCCGCAATGTACAACTGCATGTCTTTGGCAACTGCGGGCATTGGGTCCAGCTCGAACGCCAACGCGACTTCGAGCGGCTGGTTACAGACTTTCTTTCGGAGTCGACATGACCGGCTGGCTCAAGGATTACGTCGCACTCGTCACCGGCGGCGGTTCGGGCATCGGCCGTGCTGTGGCCGACAGGTTTGTCGCTGAAGGCGCATCGGTGACAATTTTGGGCCGCAGCGCTGATCAACTCAGCGAGGTTGTCGATGCCTCACCGGACCCGTCCCGCATGCACGCGGTGTCCGCCGACGTCCGCAATTCGGAACAGTTGCACCGCGCCGTAGCCGAAGCCGTCGAGCGATTCGGCAAGCTCGACACCCTCGTCGCTAATGCTGGAATCTGGGATTACCACCGCCAATTGACGAAAATGTCCGCAGACCAGCTGGCGGCCAGTTTCGACGAAGTCTTCGCCATCAACGTCAAGGGCTATCTGTTGGCCGCCGAGGCGGCGTGGCGAGAACTCGTCAAGACCCGGGGCAGCATTGTGATGACACTGTCGAACGCGTCGTTCTATGTCAACGGCGGCGGAGCCATCTACACCGCGAGCAAGCATGCCTGCCTCGGGTTGATGCGCGAACTCGCGTACGAGCTGGCCCCGAAGGTTCGCGTCAATGGGGTGGCCTGCGGCGCAATGAATACCAACCTGCGGGGGCCCGAATCACTTGACCTGCATACCCGCACGCTGGCCGCGTCGTTCGCGAAAAAGAAGCCCGACGACCCGCCGCCGCCCATCCCGCTGCACGACTCAAGCACCGATCCGAGGGACTTCACTGGTTCTTACGTCCTGTTGGCATCACGCGAGCAGAGTGGTCCGATCACCGGCCAGGCCATTTCCGTCGACGGAGGCATCGGAGTCCGCGGCTTCGCCTCCGCGGCAGGCGGTGACCACTTGTGACCACACCGTTTGGCGCGTTGGAATTGGACACCCGATGGACGGAACGCAGCGGAACGGAAGGCGATGTGCGGCTGCGATTCGACCAAGAAGGCACACCCATCGAATTCAGTGCTCGGCGTTGCGCAGACGGGAGACTGCGCAACGCCTACCCGGTAAGCGCTCACGATGTGGAGCTCGATGTCCTCAACGGTGCTGCGCCGCAGCAGATCGTGCGCGCTCTAGCGGTATTGACACAAGCGATCCTGAGTTCCGATCACAGCTGCAGACGGGTTGTTTTCGCTGCGGCCGCCGACGACCACGCCCTGGTTGCCGCCGCACAGGCTGCGGGCTTTCGATACGTGCTCGATGTCGATGTGCCGGGAGCCGAATTGAGCTTGCTTGTCGCGGAGCCCAGATGGCTCACCGATTTCGACAATGACCGAGTACCTGGCGCCTGACTAGGCGATGCGGCCCAAGCTGGAGCGCGAAAGCGCGTGTGCCGCCGAAGCGCACACCCGGCGAAGGGGCATCGCAAGCGCCCCCAAATCCGAGCCCGCCCCCGCCGAAACCGACATCGCCGCAATCGGCCTGCCACTTCGGGCGAGCACGGGTGCGGCCACACAGTGCACCCCCAGGCGGCTCTCCTCGTTATCGCTCGCTACACCATCGCGGCGGATGTTGGACAACTCTTGTCCGAGTGACAGGGGATCTGTGATCGACCGCGGGGTCAACTGCGGCAAGGGCGTGGCCAGCACGGCCGCTGCCGCGTCCGCATCGTAAGCCAAGAGCACCTTGCCGACACCCGTGCAGCTTGCCGGAAGTCGGCCGCCAATCCGCGACGGCGCCCCGACGGTGCGGTGCCCGTACAGTTTGGCCAGGTAGACGACGTCAGTTCCGTGCAGTACTGCTAAATGCACTGTGTGCCGGGTCATTTCAAACAGTTCAGTCAAGTACGGCAGGAGCATATCGCGGAGACGATCGTTGCCCGGTGAGTACACAGCCCGTCCCAAATCATGCAACCGCGCACCCAAGCGGTAATTCGTCCCAACGCGCTCCACCATCGCATTTCGTTCGAGCATGCCAAGTACCCGGAAGGCGGTGGACTTGCTCAACTTGGTGCGCCGCGCGAGTTCGCTTACCCCGAGACCGGTGCTTGCGTCCTCGCCGAAGGCCACGAGCAAACTGAACGCTTTGTCGATAGCCGCCCTGTCATCGCGTGCCGGCTCGGCGACGATCGTTGTCATACTGCCCTCCGTGGCGCGTCCATCTAAAGTGCCAATTAGTCACTTTTATGTGACCATGATTGCAGCGATCGCGGGTGTTCGTCAATAATGACGATATGTCAATTAAAAGTGACAGCCCTCAGCCCGAGAACGACCTGGTCGCACGCAACATTCGGCGGTACCGCCAAGAGCGGGCAATGTCGCTCGGGGAGCTCGCGCGCCGGAGTGGGCTGTCCAAGCAGACGCTGTCAAAGGTCGAACAAGGGGTCGGCAATCCCACCGTCGAAACGTTGTCATTGTTGGCGGCCGCGCTCAATGTGCCGGCGCGCCGACTGCTGACCGAGTTTGGAACACCGCTGTATGTCCAACGCGAAGACGATGGTGTGTGGAGTCCGGGTGCCGCGGGATCGGAACGGTTACTCGACGAGACCTACGGTTCCGGTTATGTGCGGACGTTGGTTTTGCGATTGCAGCGCGACTCCACTCAACCGGAAGTCATTGACCCGCATCCGCCGGGCACGCTGGTCCATCTGTACGTGGTTGCAGGTCGTCTCCGGACGGGTCCGCTCAACGATCCTGTCGATGTTGCTGCCGGAGACTTCGTGCGCTTCCCCGGAGACATCGCCCACCGCCACATCAGCATCAGCGAGCGAGTGGTGGCGCACATCGTAATGACGATTCCACAGGTTGGCAGATTCCCGCCCACCGTCATACGAAGTGGAGGCGCCTGACCGAGCGACCGTTGTAAGTTGGCCCGGTGACCGTAGAAGACGACGACGTCGACCCTTCGGGTTTGCTTGACGGACTGCGGGGTGAAGCACGTCAACAGCGTGATGAGTTGGTCCGGTGGCTGCTGGGCCACGGTTTCTCCGCTGATCAGATCCAAACCTCACTGAGCCCGGTTCTGTTGCTGGCCAATCGCGTGTTCGGTGACGACGGGACACTTGTCACGTCGCGAGAAGTCGCCGAGGCGAAGGGGATGCCGCCTGATCTGATTCAGCGCTTGCACCGTGCTATCGGGTTAGCCCGCATCGGTGATGCAGACGAACCGCAGCATTCGCGGGCCGATGCGGAAGCGGTCATGCCTGCCGCAGCCCTGGCCAGTCTGGGTATCGATAGCGACCAAGTCATCATGGTTGTACGTCTGCTTATGGATGGTCTGGCCCATGCGGCGGTGGCGATGCGGCAGGCCGCGCTGCAAGAAGTGCTGCAGCCCGGCGTCACCGAGTTGCAGCTCGCGCTCGCGCTCGAGGCCCTGGCGCAAGAAACCGAACCGCTGATCGACCCTTTGATTAATCAGCTAGCTCGCTTCGCACTGAGGCATTCATTTGAGGTCGAAGCCATTGACGCCATCGAACGGGCCACCGGAACCCTTCCCGGCGCACGCCCGGTCACCGTCGCGTTCGCCGACTTGGTCGGCTTCACTCAATTGGGTGAAGTGTTACCGCCGGAAGAACTAGCGCGAGTGGCTGCCCGACTTACCGACCTCACTCGGCAGCTAGTGTGCGAGCCCGTGCATTTCGTTAAAGCCATCGGTGACGCAGCGATGTTGATTAGCCCGGATCCCGAAAAGCTATTGAGCACCGTACTTGAACTGCTGGATACCGCCGCGACCGAAGATTTCCCGCGGCTGCGCGCTGGACTCGCGACGGGCATGGCCGTCAGCCATGCGGGCGACTGGTATGGCAGACCCGTCAACTTAGCCAGCCGAGTCACCAGCGCGGCACCTCCTGGAAGCGTGGTCGTCGCCGAATCCACACGCGTTGCAATAGGCGAATCGTTAGCGTTTACGTGGGTTTTCGTCGAGTCGCGACATCTTCGAGGCATAGAGGACGAGGTTCGCCTGTTTCGCGCGACCCGCCCAACGCGTGCTCCACGTAGCGCCAGCCCGTAGAGGGGAAGCTACGCGAGGTTGACGTCGACGATTCGGCTCGTCAATGTGCCGAGTCGGTCGACGGTGACCGTGACGGTGTCGCCTGCCGCCAGCGGGGGATGGGCGTCGCGGCCGTAGCGTCCCCAGAGTTCTGCCAGACATCCGCCGCCGCAGGTGCCCGACCCCAGCACGTCGCCGGGCTCGACCCAAGTACCGCGCGATGCGTGTGCGACCATCTCGCCCCACGAGAATGCCATCGAGGCCAAGGTGTCGTGGCCGATCTGGGTGCCGTTAACCGATGCGGTCATGGGTAAGTCGAAAGACTTGGCTGCCCGCGCTGATTCCAGCTCATCGGGAGTGACCAGCACTGGCCCCAATGTGGTCGCGGTGTCCTTTCCTTTTACCGGGCCTAGCCGGACTTCCATTTCGGCGAACTGCAGATCCCGAGCTGACCAGTCGATCATGATCGTGTAGCCCGCAATATGAGCCTCACCATCAGTGTCCGAGACGTTGGTGCCCGCCAGACCGATGACCGCGGCAACTTCTAGTTCCAGGTCGAACGTCTGGCTGCCCGGGGCGATCGGTACCGGGTCGTTAGGGCCGATCACCGCGTAGGGGTTGGTGAAGTAAAAAGCCGGGGCCCGGTACCACTGCGCCGGCACAGTGGCCTCCGGACCGGTGAGCTTGGCGACTCCTGCGACGTGCTGCTCGAACACCATGTAGTCGCGCACGGTGGGCGGGTGGGGGATCGGTGCACGCAACGTAACCTCGGTGATCGCCCGCACCTGGTGCGGGTCGTGCAGCGCCCGCCGCCCGGCCGCGTCGAGTCGCTCGCCGTCGTCGCCGAGGAGATCGATCAGCCTGATGCCAGCCTCCAGCGCGTGCAGGTTCTCGCCGTTGAGTACGGCGGCGCGTTCACCATCAGCGGGATGAATGTAGCTGGCGAAACGCATTGTGTTCCTTTGTGTTTACCGGCAGGTTCGTGCTCAGGCGATACAGCGCAGGGGACCGTTATTGAACGCGACGGCATCGGTGAACGCCGCGACATAGTCGATAGTCGTGCCGGTCGCATCGCAATAAGCTCGGTGCAGGTTCAACACGAGTCGTTCGGAGTCGCTCCATTCGGCGAATTCGCCTAGATCACAAGATCTTGCGGCCTCCAGCGGAGTTTGGTTGGCTTCGCGGCCCTGGCGTGCTGTTTCGCGAATAAACCGGTAATAGCGGTCGTGGGCGGCCAGGACCGGCTCGAGTTCCTCCCCCGTGATAATCGGCCCGTGGCCCGGGATAATATGTCCCGCAGGGAATCTGGCGATCCAGTCTAGCGAGCGTATTGCGCCGTCGACCGAACCCATGAACACCAGCGGCGTGACGCCGTTGAACAGCAGGTCCCCGGCGAATAGCACACCTTTCTGCGGCAGCCAGGCCACCAAGTCGCCGGTGGTGTGGGCGGGAAAGCTCGGGTGGCACACCCGCACCTGAAGTTCGCCGGTGTAGAGGGTGAGGTCGCCGTGTGGGACCACTGTCGGGACGCGGTGATGGTCAATTCCCCAGCACGGCATAGGGTCCCATATCGGTGGTGCGCCTGTGAGGACGGTGTCGTTGAGGATGCCATCGCGGGTTGACTGGTGCCCGACGATGATTGCGGAGTCTGGCAACAGCGCATTGCCATGGGTGTGGTCGCCGTGTAGGTGAGTGTTGACCGCGACGCGCACAGTCGCGCCGTCGGCAGCACGTTCGACCGCTGACAGGAACGCGTGGGTTCGCTTGGCGGTTGCGCAGGTGTCGATGAGTATGACGCCGTCCTCGCCAATCACGGCTCCGGCGTTGTTGACCCACCAGGACCCGTCCTCCTGTACCCATGCATAAACGCCGGGCGTTACTTCGACGAGGTCACTGCCGGCAACCGAATTTGGTGCTGTCACGACAGCTGCGCTCCCAGCCACTGCAGCATCCACGGGACGACCTCCCCGAGAGCTTCCGCTGCGCAGTGCGTCGCACCGGGCACCAGGCGGGCGATCGTCTCCGGGCGGTCGGCGAAGACCGTCACGTCGCTGTTCGGTACATGGGGGTCACGGTCGCCGTTGACCGTCAGGAACGGCACCGGGTTATCGCCCCAATCGTCAAGCAGGCCTTGGGCACGCAATGAGAACGGTGCCATTGCGGCGATGACGTCGTCCATGGTGGGTTCGGCGTCGAGATGTAAAGAATTGGCGAAGATGTCTTTCATGCCGAACTGTAGCTGCGACACGCTTTCGGTGCCGAAAGCTGCATCGACCAAGCCGCCGACGCTGATGGCGGCATCCACACGGTGGGTGAGTGCGAGCTTTGTTGTCCAGTGTCCGCCGAAGCTGAACCCGACGGCACCGGCCTTGCGGCTCGCGGGAAACCGCGTGCGCAGCCAGTCAAGGACCCCTGCCAGGTAAAGCTCACCGTCAGTTCCATTGGGGACGGTCGACTCGCCCGTGCCAGCCATGTCCACGGTCGCCACCCGAGCGCCAAGGGCTTGCGCCGTGCCCACCGCCAAGCGGTGAATCTCCATCTTCCAGGTGTCAACGCCGCTAAGCAGAAGTACCAGCGGCGCGTCGTCGGGCAAACCGGCGGGTTGGAAAACGTGTGTGGGCACCTGTGCGACTGAACCGCGGAAACTCACATCGACTAGATGGCGCTGGAAGCCGACCTCGAAACCGTCGGAAGCTTGCAGATAGGTGCGCAACTGATTGGCGTAGGCCTTGCGATGGGGTTCACCGGCCAGGACGGGGAATTTGGCGATGCCATACAGCAGGGACGCCTGCAGGAGGTCGCCGCCCCGCTCGGCGTCGGAGGCGGCGGCCGACCATTCGTTCGCCCAGCCACCAGGGCCGTCGAGCCACATGTCCACAACCCGGCTTTGAACGTCCGCGATGACCTGTGCGGGCACACCGATCCCAATCCACTGTGATTCGCGCTCTCCGATCAACTCATGAACGTTGACGGGAAAAGTGAATGCCATCGTGTACCTCCGGGCGGTTTCGCTAAGCGCGGTGTGCCGTCTTGCCGGGCACTGTCAGTCTCGGGTTCCCTTCGAGAATGCGCGGCACGCAGCTGGGCGCACAGTCCACGTGCCGACCTGCGGCACACAGGAGCTGAATGCCAGGTGCGGCGAAACGCTGTCAACCCGGCGAGCTTGACGAAGTTCCCCGGGGGCAGGGTTCGGTGTTGTTTTGTCGGCACACGGAGTCGGTGCTGGTAACCCGTTGCTCTGGGCTTGGGCACATGTTCGACCGGGCTGCGGGATGGTTAGCCATCCGCGACCAGGGTCTTGAGTTCGTCAAGCGATCCGTGAATGTGTTGTGACAGGTCGCGGTCGTCGGTGGCGTCGATCCAGCTTTCGACGGCGACCTTGAAGACCGAGACTGCTGTCATTGCGGTCAGATCCGCGGCTAGTTCTGCGGTGCCGCGGCGGCGCAACGCGTCGGTTATCAAGGCGGCGAGGCTTGAATATTTGGTCAGCTCACGTTCTTGAAGCCGTGCGTTGCCGGTAATAACGGCTTGGCGCTGCCTAGCCGACTCGCGGGGGATGTGCTCGAAATAGGCGAGGATGGCTTCGAGGCCCGCAGCGATGCCCTCAAGCGGCGAGGCCGAGTCAGGAGCGTTGGCGACGGCATCAACGAAAAGCTCATGCAGCGCGTTTTCGCCCCAGAACACCACCTCACGCTTATCGGCGAAGTGCCGGAAGAATGTCCGCTCGGTCAGCCCTGCCCGCTGAGCGATTTCAGCCACCGTCGTCTGGTCGAACCCCTGCTCGCTGTAGAGCTCCAAGGCCGCCCGTTGCAGGCGGTCACGCGCATTCGGTTCCCACCGGCCCATGGCGTCGATGGTAGATGATGACAGTCGCTGTCATCGATGGTACTGTCATGACAGTCACTGTCATCGATGTTGTCGGCCGCCGCCGGCCAAGGACCTTGGGTCGGTGGAGGCACGGAGTGTGAGGTAAGCGTGAATTCGATTGCTCGCACGCTCAAACGAGCACGGATGCCCCTGATCTTGACGGGCGTGCTCGGTGTCCTGGGCCGCACGTCGCCAAATGATGTTGCAGCCCAGCGAGAGACGGAACCCGCCGCATTGAGAAGAGAGGAGGTACCCATGAACCGACAGAGGCACCCGCGAGCATGAAGATTTTGTTCATCAACAAAGGCTTTGCAGCCAAGGAAAACGACAACTGCGCGAATTGCCCACCCGATGACGAATCGGTGCGGGCCGGTGAACCAGGAGGTTCCTTCAAGAATGCCCAGAGTATTGACCGAGTCTGAGCGCGAGCGGTTTCTCACAGAAAGGCATATTGCGGTGCTGTCCGTCGCTGCTGAAGACGGCCGCCCGCCGGCCAGTGTGCCGATTTGGTATCACTACAGTCCCGGCGGGAACATCCGCATCAACACCGACGCATCGCGGCGCAAAGCCAAGCTCATCAAGCGGGCCGGCGTGGTGACACTTGTCGTGCAGCGCGAAGAGCCGCCCTACCAATATGTGGTCGTCGAGGGCACCGTCGTCGACACCACCGCGCCCAGTCCGCTGGAGGCACGCCAAGCCATCGCTAGCCGCTATCTCGGCGAGGAGGGCGGACGCGAATGGGTGCGCAGCCTTGGCGATTACGACAGCGTGTTGTTCACCATCCGCCCCGAGCGCTGGTTGACTGCCGACTTCTCCGATGACCAGTAACCGCCGAAACATCCGAGGTC